>JGI24702J35022_10001846_pt1 | contig 13041 bp, 10 predicted proteins | sample TergutTh196P4_FD_35022 | JGI IMG/M metagenome (IMG submission 35022)
TGGCGGTATTTTGCGTGGTCGAACCAAACCCTCGCCACCCTGACGTTATGGGCTATCACGGTATATCTTGTCAAAGAAAAGAAATTTTATTGGCTGACCTTACTTCCCGCCTTGTTTATGACGATGGTAACATCTACGTATATCGCGCTGGCACCCGAAATGTTCGCATTATCCGCTAACATCGGCTATATAACAGGTGCGGCTTGTACTGTCGTAGTGTGGGCAGTATTCTTGCGGTGGCAGAGGAAGGAGATTAAAAGATTTGGTATTGTGTGATGGTATTTAATAAAGAATGATTTACATGGAAAATGCGTATAAAAAATTGAAGGATAACCGCATGAGGACGTGTGTATATTTAAGCGTTGTATGCCATTTTTGGGGCACGAAAAAATGAAAAAATGAAAAAAATACTCATTACGATTATCTTGACAATTGCTACTTATCAACTTTTTTGCCAAGTTGACAAATCTGTAGTCATAGCAAGAGAGAGAAGTATGTTGTTAGATAAATTTTTAATGAATGATATGGAAAATGTGAAAGAAATAAAAGACTATCTCATTGAAAAATTAGAAGATAGAAACTTCATTGCACTTTATCCTGCAGAACAATGGTTGATATTATATTGGACAAATGAATTTGAGGAGTTATTGTTCAATATAAAAAACTATAATTCCAAAAAGTTTGTACCTAATTTTTCAAATTAATCATTTATTTCACTTAAAACGCAATTACACATTTCTCTTGCAGTTATTGCAACAATAATTTTTGCACCGTAATCTCTTAATTGTTGATATTGTTGAGCTAATTGCATATTTTTACTTTGCAGAAAAATGAAGAGTTTATTGCCATCATTTAAATATTCTCTAAAATATTCTATAGAATTATTGATATTTTGAATCTCGCCGTCCGTAATTATAACGGTTACTATGGTATTTTTTGATTTTTCTATTTCATTTTGAACTTTTTTTATCGGGAATTTTGTCCCACCGCTACCATTGATAAGTAATTTTTCTTTTACGTCATCGTAATTTTTAGTCCATTCTATATCTGCAGTAATTTTGTCAGAAAAGCCAATTAGTGCAATCTGTCCTTGTTTTGATTCAAAATACCGAATTAATCCATAAGATGCAAGTACGGCTTGGTGCATATTGTTGTTTTGTTCTGTTACATTTCCCATACTGCCCGAAGTGTCGATAACAAGCAATAAATCACATTGTTTTTTTTCAGTTCCGTAATTAAAAACGGAATTTTGTTCCCATTTTTTTGTTGTAACCCCAGGAATGAAAATCGGCGAATTTGAAAAAGAAAGCATCATATCAATGTCTTCTATCGGGTCGCCGAGTTTCCAAGTGGTGGGATAAGAGTAGTTGTCATTGCTGCTAATTGATGCTTCTTCGTTTATAGGAATCATATCGGTACTTTGGGCTTCAAACCATATTTTTTCTTTTTCTTTGTCAGACAGTGAATTGAAACCGGCTGCTGAAAGTATCTGGCTGAACATCTGCATTGAAGTCTCTTGCGCAATTTCCGCCAATGCTTCCTGAACTTTGTCAGGCGACTGAAATATAAATTGCTGTGAGTCTTTTGATGGATTTGATTGTCCTACTTCGCCTGTTTGCAATTGCCCACTTCCTTGTCGTGGTTGTCCTGCTTGTGGTGGTTCCGAGTTTTGTCCGTTTCCTTGACTATTACCACCTCCCTTCTCTTGCTGTTTTTGCTGTTGGTCTTGTTGATCTTGCTCAAAAAGTTTGAAAAAAGCGAGAGTGTATGCCTCAACTTTTTCTAAAAACTTAACTCTGTTTTCAATTCCACCATCTTTAAAAATTTCAGACAATATTTTAACTTCGGAAAGCAGTTCTTCATTATTTTCTTCCAACTCCAAATTCTCTTTCCAAAGCGTTTGTTTGGCTAAGAACATCAACTTATTATGGCGTGGCAGACATTGAAAATCTGCTCCTTTCTTTATCCAAGCAATTTCGCTTTTCAGAGTTTCTAGTTTGTTTCGATTGAAATTTACTGTATCAACTATAATGTCAGCGGTCTGATTCGACAAACTGCCTGCTAACTGAACGATATTCAGCGTTGGAAATTTGCGAACGTAATATTTATTGAAGGTGTCGATTATTGTTTTCAACATTCTGAAATGTGTGATTACATCAAACGGACAGCACATATAATGTCCGATTTCGTGGCGAGTAAGCACTCGCACTTCTTCTTGAAAATCCTTATAACTTGTTGGCATTAAACCAAAATTCAAATGAATTTGCCAAGTTTCATCTATCGAGATGTAGTATTGTCCCGTTTTGTAATCATCTGAATCCGGCAAAATAAAATCAATTTCAGGAAATGGAATACCGATAGAGTTTTTGTATTCTTTTACAAAAACATCTTTCACGGCTTTTGCCGCTTCTTGTCGGTATGCTTCGTAGTTAGTTGGCATTGTTGTCTTTCAAAAATTCACAAACAACTGTGTCGGGTTTTCCACGATATTTGAAACGCAAACTGTATTTGCCTCCGCTTTCACTAATTCGTTCCATCGATAAATCGTAGTCGGAATCGGCAATATCAGATATTATTTCCGGTTTGCGAATAGCAGGGCTGAAAGTATCAGGGAATTGTTGATAGCGTTGTTTGATTTTACTTGTTAATTCAGGACATTTTTTCTGTACATTTTCTATAAAAAATTCCATTGGAATTTTGTAAGTTTCTTCTTTCAAGTCCTGAACTCCGATTGAGCGGATTTTCTTTTCAATAGAATCAGCCAAAAATTGACGGTTCGGAATATCGTATTTGAAGGATAATTCATCTTTTAGTTCTTTAAGTGTTTCTATATCTTTCAAACTGTCAATTTTGCTGTTGTATTCTATAATTTGCTTATAAACAGGAAGATATTCATTTTCGAGGGTTGGTACAATCTCTTTTTTAGTGAGTAAAAAGTTATTGTTCGGATTTTTAACGTCTGCTAAAAAAGCGTTAAACTCAGTTTCCGATAATTTCCCTTTTTTTATTTGAGCAAATTTTTTCAAATACTCTTTTATGCCGTCAAATTCTTCTTCTATCTCAGAAATAATTTTTTTTGTTGTATCAAGATCAATGTTAGTTGTAAAAAGATGGTTATTGCTTTGACTTTCGGCAAATTTGTTTTTGAAAACTTTGCTTAATGAAGAACGGTGCCAAATCATATAAGGCGCTAATGTTGCAATATGATACGGCTCAACTTCATTGTCGCCAAGAAACCACGTTAATGCTTTGCCGTAGCGATATAAATCTTCTTTTACTCGCACACTCAACGGGTGAATTATCTTTTTACAAACTTTCTTTTCAGCATTGAAATGACAACCCTTGCACAAATCTTTATCAACAGAAGTAGAATCGTTTGATTCCTTTGAAATTCTATCACAAAGGCGATACGAAGAAATGATAAAGTTGATAAACAATTCGGCTTCTTCGGTATATTTTATATTTCTGATTTCGTCTTGCACTTCTTTTAAATCAAAATCTTTCAGGTATGTAGATAAATCATCTTGTTTTGAAGATTTGTCTTTCTTCCCTATCGTACTTAAACTTTCGTAATCAGGCATAGTTATTGGCAACGCTAATGCGAAACGGTCGAGAAAAGGCAAAGACATGATGAAATTACCTTCGTCTTTCGGGTTCATTGTAGCGTAAAGCGAGAAATTTGGCAAACGCTTACTTTCGTTGTGATATTTTACTGAACTTTCGGCAAGCAACGACAATAAAATATTTTGAGCATAAGGCGATAAACGATTTAATTCATCAATAATTTTCCATTCAGAATCAACAAATTCGTTCCAAATCACATCTACATTCATTTTCTTGTTTAACCCTTTTCTGCCTGTGAGTTGAGCAATATCTAAACTGCCCAAGATTTTTTCTTCGGTAAGTTGTGGATGTCCGCGAAGAATACAATCTTCAATCTCGTCTTTTGAGAGTCGATAAAAAATTTGTCCAAGATACTTTGCCAAAGTGGTTTTCCCGCCACCGTGTCCGCCGTAGAGCAACATTGTACCTCTATCAATCAAGGCATTCACAACTGCAAGCGTTTCTACTAAATATACTTTGCGGTCTTCGAGTTTTGGAGTCGTAAACTCAATGCCTTCTAAAATATCGTTGTGAACGTACAGATTGTTCAAACGAATTTTATCTAATGCTCGTACTAAATCTATATTTGTGTTTGCCATTTTAGAATGTTTTTGTAATCGTTAATGTAATAAGTCCCTTACAGAGAAGTTCTCTTAGAACTTTTTCGTCAAAGTCAATTTCGGTAATGTTGCCTTGTTCGACATCATTTAATCTCGCATTGAGCCAATCAAGTTCATCGGTCATTCCCGATTGCTGCAGGACTTCTGTAAACAAAGTTGTGATATTACTGTAAGTGTTCAAGTCGGAAATAAAATCTTCGTTCAAGTAACTGATAAGATCTTTATTTTCAAGTGACTCACAACCATTTTGCAATCCTTCAATGGATTCTTTAATGTTCCGCGTTTTTACAGACAATAAATTGTTGCGTGCTGCCAAATTTTCCAACAAAGGCAATTTCTTTTCGTATTCTTCGGTAAATTTAGAGAAAACTTCTGAAATTTCCTCCTTTACTTCGCTTTCCGATTTTTCGTATTTTTCTATAGCTTTTACCGACTTATTGAGTGTTTTTGTAATGTCTTTTGTTGCAAGATTCAAAATTGTTAAAAGTGGATTTTCTCTGAAAATAGCATTGAAATCGTCTGTGAGAGCAACAATTTTTGCTTTTTTCGGAAAACAGTCCCAATCAGCATCTTTTGAGGTGATTTTATCTGTATTATCAAAATACTCTTTAATTTTGAAATAGTTATCGCTGATTTCGTTCCAAGTATTTTCAATAAATCCGTCCAGTGTATCAACAACTCCTTTTTTTGCATCAACCATTTCGTTGTCAAATTTTAAAAAAAGCTTTTTGACTATTTCGTTTTCTGATTTTGCTATACTAGTATTATACAGAATATTAATACACTTTTTTATATCTTCAATTCTTTTCACAAGATTATTAACCCACCAATCGTCTTTTTCATCATCATTAATTGGCTTCAAACTTTGATTTTCATCAACTATTTTCTTAATTATTTCGTAGTAGAAATCAATATTGTTGTTCTTTTGTTCATCAGAATAAAAAGCCTCTATTTTTGTGATAGACAGTGTTTCATTTTCTGCAATAATAGTAAGGACTTCACTTGTGTTTTTCAAAAAATCGTCGATTTTATTTTCAAATTCATCAGGAGTTTTCAAAAAATCATTGCAATCCTTTTTTACTGCTTTGCGGGCTTCGGAAAGGAGTGGGGCGAAAAGTATGTTATCCTTGTCCAAAACATCTTTGGAAGACAAAATTGAATCAATACGAGAACTTATTTCGTCAGAATAATTTTTGATTAAAAATTTCCTCAACTTGTTACAATCTTCGTTTTTATTTATTCCTACAATTTGCTCAACCCAAGCAATAAAGTCATCAACTGTTGGAGCGGTAATTTGCTCAATAGTAGTATTTATTGCTTCTTTCAGAAAATTGACATACTTTTGGTACGAATCCTCGTCGGTAACATTTTGTTTCTTTTGGTCGAGTGTCGATATAAAATTTTGCAGTTCAAGCAATTTTGCCTGAATTTTCTCTTTGTGTTTGCCTTGCTTGTTGGCAATAGCCGAATCTATTTTTTCGAGAAGTGCTTTTGAAAATATATCTGCCATAATTTATTCCTCCGTTTTTAATAGTTCTTTCAATTTATTTTCCAACTCCAAAACCTCCTTAATTTCCTCAACAGTTGCTGATATACTGTTTTGAGTTTTATCTATGTCAGCTTTCTTCTCTGTGTATTTGCTGTCTAATTGCTCAACAAATTTATCAACGTCGTCTTTATCAATCAAACGCTTTTTGTTTGGCGAGTAATCTTCTTTGTTTTTGAAAATATCAGAATACTGCGGAATTGCTTTTATAGTATTTAACATAATTTGTCCCCAATAATCCTGTTTCTTGATTTTTTTGATATTGATAAGCACATTATTGTAAAAGATGTCTGCATAAATAGCATCTGTTTTTTCTTGAACAGCTTTGATAGCCGAATGTTTTGTTTGCAGAGCTTTGTTCAATCTGGAAAGTTGTTGCGAGAATGAAGTAGCACCATCAATCAATTTGTCGGTGTGTGATAAAATTTCGCAGCAAAGAATTAGAATCGAAACGGATTCGTCTGTTTCAAGCAAACGTTCCAATGCAATCAGTACTTTACTCGAAAATTCGCCGAGCTTTGTGCTGTAATCAAATGGGACATCGTCTAATTTCAAAACTTCTTTCAATTCGTCAATAACAGGTGCCAACGAAGTTCGCAAATCCGAAATTGACTGTTTTTTCTGACTGATTTGAGTATTAAGTATTTTCTTTTTGCTCGCCTTGTCAATATTATTTGCGAAATTGTTGTTGTAAATGGTTTCAAAAATTGGATACTTTCCAGAATAAAATACTTCAAGTTGCTTTACATAACTTTCCAAAAAGTTGGTTTCAGTATTTGTAAGATACTCACACATTTTTGTCAAATTTTCTACTTTATTGCCCTGTAACAGAATCTCAGAGAGTTTTGAGATATTTTGAAGTACGGAATCTTCCGTGTTGAACTGTTCCTTGTGACTGTTTAATTCGTTGCGGTGTTTTTGAATGAATGTTTTAAACTCCCAAAAACTCAATTTTGTGTTCTTTTCTTCTGTTTTATTAGGGTTGATTTTGAAATCATATGCCTCTTTCAGAATATCCAATAGTCCGTTTGGCAACTCGGTATGTTCATACAAAAATAAGTTGATAATTTTCTTTGTAAATGTACCGTATTCCACATCACTGCCCAAAAATAAACTTTCATTAATGATATATTTAGATAGAATTTGATTTAACTTCGGTTTCTGTGATATTATTTCCAGAAGTTTATCATCGTAATTTTCCCTTGCTCTATAGGTCATTTTAGCAAGTTCCGATTCTTCGTTTGCAAATACAACTTTTTCAAAATGTTCTATAGTACGACGAGTTTCTTTACGTTCCGTCCAATTCGGCTGCTTTATTACGCTCACTATTTCTTTGATTTCCAAAGTCCTGTTATCAATTTTGGGTTGCAATTCGCTACTCAAATCAGCGTTTTGAAGTCCAACTATGCCTATTTTGAGAATAGAATCCAGAAAGTCAGAGGTCTGCGAAGGGAAGTTCAGCTCTTGCGATTTGATAAACTCAAAATTCAATTTTTGTAAAGTAAATCCTGCACGAGGTGCATTTATATCGCTATTTTTGAACAAAACGAAGTTTTTGAAATTTTCAATAAGTTGATTGTGTTCAGCGAAATAGATAAATGTGGAAACATTTTTGCCGTTAGTGTGATTGGCAGAAAACAATGTTTCATTGCAATAATTTTTCAGAATACTAATATAATCAGATAAGCGGTTGTCCGGTAAATTTGGAATGAAATAGAAATCAACATCATTTTTGCAGTGTTTCAATACAGGAATATTGTTACGATTGAACGTAGTGAGGGATTGTATTTTGCTTTCCAAATCGGTATTTTTGTAGTTAAGTTTCGGTTCTCCAATAGGCTGTTCATAGGTTTCACGAATTGCACAGAGTGCCAATTGAATGAAACCATCGCCGTCCAAATAATCGTTCTTTTTGAAAAGAGCATAAGTGGCAGGGAACAGGGAGCGAATGTCTTTCTGTTCCATTCTGTTTTTTATGTCAGACAAAATATTCAACAAAAATTCGACTGCTTGTTTGTTTCTTGTAATACTTTCTTCTTCATATTGAATGATGAAATCGTAACTTAAATGAATAAGAGGCAATAGAAACAATTCGCAAAAACTTTGATCAACTGCAACATCATCAACCATACCAAAAGTAATTTCGTTATTTTCGTTTGCAATTGAACGCAGGAAAAAGTCGAAATATTTACGAATCGTTAAATCGTAATCAAGTTCCAAGTATTTACCTTGTTCTTTAATCGGTTTCAAAATGCCCTCATTAATATCTTTTGCCAAAGCAGGCACCAATTTTTGAGATATATTGACAGTATTTGGCGAGCAAAACAGATACTTTTTCGATTTTAGAATATAATCTCGGTTATTGTCAAACGAAATGCTTACTGGTTTAATATCGGTAATCAGTTTCGGTAAAAACTCGTCTTTCAATTCCTCCGAAAAGTCGTTGAAATATTCGGTTTTTACATATGTAATAGGCGAAGAACCTTCTTCGGAAGATTCTATTGGATCACTGAAAAAAGTGAAATCATTTAAAAATTCAGCGTATGAATTTTTAGAAGTCAGTTTTTCGAGGTCACCAACAGCTTCCTTCAATCGCAAAAAGTGCCTTGCACGACAACGAGAAGCCCACCAAGCAAAATTCAAAAGTCCCTTGTTTTCGGTTCCGAGAAAAACTTTTGTCGTTTCGGGAAGTGGAAACGGAACTTGTTTCGGGGTAATTCGACTTGACTCTGCATCATCAGAACCTTTACCGCTATTTTCGCTTTTGAGTTCGTAACCGGAAGCGGGTCCGTTACCTATGATTAGGTCAAACGTCACTTTATTTTCAACAACTTGGTCGAATAGTTCACGGAGTTCGCCACCATTTGAGGCATCAATAATTGATTTAAGTTGAGAGAATTTGGTTTCAAATTCATCTATCAGCAACAAAGGTCTGTTACCTGATACAAGTGCTTTACTTATTGTTTCGGGAGTAAAAGATTCAAATTTTTCATCCTCAAAAACATATTCTTCTCCTTGTTTTTCAATCTTCTTTAATGAAAGTTGCTTGAATTGCAAACAAAAATCTTTCAAGTCGCCTGTAGCCCAATCGAAGAAGAACAGGTTTGTCATTTCGTTTGGTGTATTGGTTTCTATGCCATCAACCGCTTGCTTTATTAACGAATCTAAGTATGTACACAAATCAACATTGCCAATTTTCTTTGTTGGTTGCTGCAATGCGTATTTTTCTAAAACTGGAAATAATTTTTCGAGCGAAACAAAAAGAACAGGCACACCTAACTTGCACCATCCATAATGAAATAAATAATGTAGGGTATTTGTCTTTCCTATACCAAATGCCCCTTTTACCATAATAACTTTTCCCGGCTTTTGTTCAACACAAACTTGTTGTACAGAATGTTCGAGATATTCTCGTAACTCCTTGTGATTAGGACTTAAATCAATCCATTGTGCATCTTTTGCTACTGAAATTAAAGCCATATTATTTCAATCTAATTTTAATAGGTTCGTGAATATTGTTAAGTGTAAGCGTATATAACCCTTTTTTCAACGCAGAAAAAACATATCTTTCGCTGTTTGAAAATGGAGTTTTGTTTTTGTTGTCGCTGTCAGACAATGTTAATACCTCTCTTGTAAAAACAGAAATAATAAAGCCGTCTTCTGACTTTTTGATTTGAATTTCAAAAGGTAATTTATCGTTTTTGCCGAATGTAATTACTTTTGATTTAGCATTTGAAAGTAATCTGTACATATTTGAAGGCAATTCTATCGTTTGTTCTTCTTTATCTTTGGTTTTGTCTTTTTGCTTTTCTTCCTGCGGGCTGCCAAAAAACACCTGACCATTTACTGAGATAACTGCCCCGAACTCATTGTTTTGATTCATTTCTACAAACCCTACAAGAGCCGAAATAGAGTTGTTGAGAAATACTGCTCTCGAAATTTCTGTTTCTCTAAATTGTTGCTGATTTTTTGATAAATTTTCTTTTCTGTATGCAACATCTTTTGGTTCAAAATAACCAAGATATTCATCAAGGATTTCAGTTAAGACAGGTTGGTCGTTCCACGCTTCAACTAAAAAAGGAAATCCCACAATAGACAAATCATTGCATAATTCATCTTGCTTACTTGCCAATTCTGTAAAAGGGCTGATAACCGCCACTCGCACAAATTTTTCTTCTTCATACTCGTCAATATCTGTCAATAGCGAAACAAGAAATGGGTGTAAAGTGTTTTGTTTCTTTCCAAGAAAGTCGAAATACTCGGTTTTTACTGACCAAATTTGATTTACTTTGGGTAAAATATGAGTTTGTGAGTTTTTCCGTAATGTAATTTTCTGATTTACAAACAACAGATTAATTTTATCAATATCTTGCCGTGCAACATTCGCTTGCTCATCATTTATCTGTAAAACAGAATTATCTTTTAGAAAATTTATTATCGAGTTCATTTCGTTCTCTTATTTTTATGATAATATACCGCTACTTTGCCAGTTCGTCCAAAGCTGCCGAAAGATTTTTTATAAAGCATATTCCATCTTCCTCGTTTTCAGGAATATAATTTTGTGCAACTTTTTTCTTAAATTGTTCTGTTTTATAGCCGATGGTGCTTTTGGGCAAACCATATTTTTCTGCTAATGCCGACAAAGATACCTCACCTTGCTTTTGAAACAGATACTCGGAAATAAGTTTGGCATCGTCTTTTAAAAGACCTGCAACAATTTGTTTTATTGCTGAATGATATTTGCTTTCGTCTATTTCGTAATCTGTTTGCTCATCATACTCATCTTGTGTTTTTGGATTAACAAAAGCACTTTGGTCGAGGAGTTTAAAAACGGTTTCAATGAGTTTTGAGAATGGAATTGCTGTGTCAACGAGATTGAAAATATCTTCTAATACAATCGCAACTAACGGTTTAAATTGCTTTACTCCCTCTTTTATCACGATGGGCGACAAGTATTTTAGTTCGTTATCAAAATCAAAATTTATCTTTATGTCTGTTTCCGAAAAAGAATTTGTACCAACATAATCAATACCGTTTACTCCTTTTGAAATATATTTTTCTCTAACAATGGTTGTAACCAACTCTTTGCATTTCTCAAAACTCACACCTTTTTTCTGCTGTTCCTTGCTTATCCTATTTGCAACAAAGGAAATGAATATTTGCGTAAAATAATATACCAAATAGTTTTCTGGGACTTTGTCCAAATAAGCAAACTTGTTCTTTGTGATTGCGTATTCAAAAAAATGGTGCAATAATTCTTTTATGTCGGCAGTACTCCAATATTCATTTGTTGGATTTTCAGAGATAATGATATTCTTATTCCAACGGTATTTTTTTACCATAGCCGCAACCCCCGACAAAAAACTCTTGTAGCCATTGTCTGTCAAGTTGCCATTAAGCAGTTGTAATATGTATTCTAATTTAAACATCTATTCCGTAGCAAAATTTAATTTGTTGTTTCAATCCTTTTACCTGTTCTTCGTTCAACGAGTCCACACTTCGCCAGCCTCTACGAAGTTTCTGTAAACCTTTAAATGAATACGACATCCAAAGTTTTAGCAAAAAATGCGAATATGGGCAGTCGTTATCATTTGTGATTTTGACTTTGAAAACACAAGTGCCTTTTTGATATTCTTTTGTTGTTCCCGGAATTATTCTACATTTAATGTTGTCTGAAAAAACTTGCCCAACAACTGTCGGATGTGCTTCATCTTTGTCCTTATTATGCGCAAAATCATTGTTCCAAATAGCATTTGGAGCAACCCATAACGAGCCAATTTCAGGCTTGTATAGTTCGGATAAAATTTCTTTCCAATCTGGCATCATTTGTTGTCAATTTTAATTCTGCAAAATTATTGTTTTTTTTGATTTTTCAGATTGTTTTTCTACTATAAATTGCATTAGCTAATTGAATTTCCTTCCGCTTGTGTAAGGTGGATATCTTATACCACCCCAACTTGAGGTCGCAATTTGCGACCTCAAGTCACTAAATTCCTGATTTGTTAATTGAAACATAAAATCATCGCCTTCAAAACGCGCAATATTTCTTCTTACAGCTTCTTTTAGTCGTTTTGTTTTCACTCCATATCGTTCTGCCAAATCAAAATCAAGCATTACTCGCACACTTCTTATTTCGTGTATCCGCTGAATTATTGACATTTCAATAATATTTTCTTGTTTTCCGACAAGTACTACTATGCTTGTTTCCATATTCGAAACAAAAAGGGCATTTCTTGTACGTTTTCCGATGAATTATTTTCGCTAAAATAAAAAATAAGATTATAGGTGTTAAAATAAACAGATATATTATCATAAAAAAATCCCTAATACGTGGCGGGCGCAACTTCTAATTTTTCCCTGCTCTTACGGCTTTACAGGTCTTGCCTCTGCATTTTAGCAGTTGCAAATACAAAAAATCGGAAGAAATTAGACGAAAATACCGTCTCAATTTCGCTATAATTTACTGTTATGTAAGTTTTTATCCTCCATTGCATGCAACGTAGTGGCATATTGCCGAAGTTGCTGCATTTCAACACTTTATCAACGCGAGTAACGACTGCGAAAATACACAAAATCTGTCAACGCGAGGTAATAAATACCAAGACACTTTAAATATGAAAGGGAACTCTTTCCTTGAAGCATTTCCGGAATCTCAATATAATGATTTTATCAGAAATCATATTATGTATAAATTTGTACTTGACGACAGAGGCTTTGCCTATGAACTTTTTTTGGGATATGGTCTTGTTACAGGAAATTTATCAAACAAATATAAAGAATTTATACACGCTGGTGGAGCATTTGAATATTATTATAAAAAAATTGAAATTATCTTGAGACTATATGGAGGTGGTTTTATTACAAATAGTGATTTAAAATATACAAAAGGTTTTTATTCCTCGGGCATAAATACTTTTTTTTATGACCTTTCTATTGGATTTACCGCTTTTGAAAACCAACAACGCGCATATTGCCAAAATTGCTGCCTTACCTCGCGTTGACAGATTTTGTGTATTTTCGCAACCGTTACTCGTAGGGAAGGAAAGAGAGACGCCGCCACCTCGCAAAGTCGCCGAAACGTTGTGCGTCAGCGGGAGAAAAAACAAATTACAAACATAATAGATATGAAAAGAACTGTAGTAATAATTTTAATGACTGTTTACTGTTCAGTATTATTTTCCTGTTCGTCTGAAAAAAAAGCTTATCCGACTAATTTAGATGAGCAAGAACTTAGAATACTTGAAGAAAATATTAACAAGTATCACGGGAAAG
>JGI24702J35022_10001847_pt1 | contig 13040 bp, 10 predicted proteins | sample TergutTh196P4_FD_35022 | JGI IMG/M metagenome (IMG submission 35022)
CCGCCCTGCAGCCAGTCGCCGGACAGGCTGCGGGGGATAATTACCGGCATGCGGTCGTGGATAAAGGCCAGGCCATCCGCCGCAGCCTGTGTGAGAATCACAAAAGTATAAACCCCCCGGCCCTTTTCCTGCCGCCAACATCCCGCAAAGTACATGGGGCTATCGGGAAGGAACAGCCGATACTTGATTTTCCTGCCCCCGTCCTTTCGCCATTCATAGTAACCGCTGGCTGGTACCAGGCACCGGCGCGCCAGCATAGATTCCTTAAACATCGGCTTTTCCAGCGCCGTTTCGCTGCGGGCGTTGATGACGGGTCTACCATTGTACGCGACAAAGCCCCATCGCATCGGCTGATAGAGTCCGACGCCGGTCTGGACCGGCACGGTGTCCGTGGGAAATATATCGCCGCCGGTCTTGAGCATGAGCTGCTCAGGCGTTCCTTGCGTTTTCTTCTCGGCTTCGCTGACGATTTCCTGCAATTCTTCTTCGTCGATTTCGATATAGTACCTGCCGCACATAATCTGCCTACACCCCTTTATCCGATGGCTAACCCGCCCGTCTTCGTCCGGTTATTGCCTCCTGTTCCTGCCGTATCACCACAAGCCAGAACAGGTTTCACTAAGCCAATTATAGCATACCCGAAAGTGCGATCCATATTTTCTATAGGTATTATTTGTGGTATTGATAAATACTTTACATGAATATTCCGAAAAAATCACCAAAAGTTGGTATTCTGCACAAATAAAAAGGCGTATGTTCTTAAAGGAGGGAATATCCATGTTCAGTTTTGATCAATATCAAGAAAGCGCGGACTATATCGCAGCCAGGCTTGGCCCCTTTAGGCCGGAATATCTACTTATACTAGGCTCCGGACTGGGGTTTCTCGCAGAGGAAGCACAGTCTGCCATAGCCATAACTATGCGGATATCCCGCATTTCAAAACACCCACGGCGCCGGGACACAAGGGACGTTTAGTATGCGGAAGCTTGGCGCTAAAGCGGTAATGCTGATGCAGGGGCGGTTTCATTTATATGAAGGATATTCGGCGGAAGAGGTGGTATTCCCCATCAGGGTAGCCAAGCTGCTGGGCGCGACCTCACTAATTGTTACCAATGCGGCGGGCGGCATTAATTTGGAGTATAACCCCGGGGAACTGGTGGCGCTTAACGACTTTATCAGGCTCAGCTTCCCCAATCCGCTGATTGGGCCGAATATACCGGAATTCGGACAGCGTTTCATCGATATGAGTTACGTATTCGATCCTGCGTATCTGACGCTTATCAGGGAACTTGCTGTGAAACAGGGGATTAAGCTTCACGAAGGCGTATATTTTTATGCTTCGGGCCCGCAGTTTGAGACGCCGGCAGAGATACGGGCGCTTCGTATACTGGGCGGCGACCTTGTGGGAATGTCCACCGTTCATGAATGTATAGCGGCAAGGCAAGCGGATATGCGGATACTGGGCATTTCACTTGTGACCAATATGGCTGCCGGGGTGCTTGCGCAAAAGCTTTCTGAGGAAGAAGTATGGCGTGTAGCGGAGGCGGTCAAAGCGCCTTTCGCCATGCTGATCAGGTCATTTTTGGAACAGGTTTAGGGAGCCGAATGAAGGGATGGCAGCTGCCTTTATGAAATTACTTGAAACTTTTGCGGGAAAAAGGTAAGATCATGATGAAATCAATGCAAGGAGGCCAAGGTATGTTGAAACACAAACTCTGTAAAGTATCCGCCATTCTGCTAACAGTCTTATTGGTAGCTTCCGTATGGTCCGCAGGCGCTTTCGCAGCTTCCGGCGACGAGGTAGTCCTGACTGTCTTTCATACGAATGACCAGCACGGGCGCATGAGCGCAGCCCCGTATGTATCGCAGCTGGCGAAAGATACTGCCGGCAATGTCCTGATCCTGGACGCCGGCGACGCCCTGCATGGACAGATCGCGACAAATCTTTCCAAAGGTTCGGCTATGGTGGAAGTCATGAATATGGCTGGCTACGCCGCGATGGCGCCCGGGAACCATGACTTCAATTTCGGCTTTGAACGGCTGTTGGAACTGTCGAAAACGATGCAATTTCCCCTGCTGTCCGCAAACGTGAAAAAGGCAAACGGAGAGACGCTGCTTCAGCCTTACGAAGTTATTCATATGGACAACCTCACTGTCGGGATATTTGGACTTTCCACGCCGGAAACCTTGACCAAAACCGATCCGCGCAATGTCACGGGGCTTACTTTTGCAAGTCCCTCCGCTATCGCTGCGGAAACGGTGGCCGCCCTGCAAAACGAAGGCTGCGACCTGATCATCGCCTTAGCCCACCTGGGGGTGGATAACGCCACGGCGCAGGCTGATCGCAGCAGCGCCCTGGTCAATATTCCCGGCATCGACCTCATCATCGACGGTCATAGCCATACCAGGCTGGAAAGCGGAAACGTCGCCGGCGATGTGCTTACCGTACAGACCGGCGCTTACGGTGAAAATATCGGTATGGTGACTTTTACAAAGACCGGCGACACCTATGCGAAAACAGCAAAGCTCATCGCTGTACCCGGCCCCGAAGACGAGACAGACCTTGTTGCCGACCAGGCAGTGCTGGATATCATCGCCGAATGGGAAGCCCAAAATGAATCGTTAGTCTCCCATGTTGTAGGCGAGAGCGCTTTCTTCCTGCAAGGAGAAAGAAGCGCCGTCAGAATCGCCGAAACCAATCTGTCGAACCTGATCGCGGATTCCATGCGATTTGCCACCGGCGCGGACGTCGCCTTTCTGACGGGAGGAAATATCCGCGCAAGCATAGAGGCCGGCGATATCACCATGGGAGATGTGCTGACAACCCTTCCGTTCTCCAATCTCCTGATGACGGTTGAACTCACCGGCGCCGACCTGCTTAAGGTCATGGAACATGGCGTCAGCTTATACCCGGAACCCGCGGCGTCGTTCATCCAGGTCTCCGGGATGTCTTTTCGCTTTGATCCCGCTGCCCAAGCCGGCAGCCGCGTCGTATCGGCATTTGTTGGAGACGAAGCCTTAGACCCGGCGAAAGTCTACACTGTTGCTTCCAGTGAATTCCTCGTGGCAGGTGGCGACGGCTATACGATGATGACGGATGGTAAAAACACGATGTATTTCCAAGGCGACGCNGAAGCGCTGGTGGATTATTTGGCTACCAAGCCGGTGATTACCGGAGAGGCGGAGGGNCGGGTTTCTGTAATCGAATCCGGCGCCGTCACATTGCCTGCTGAAACGCCTGCAACAGCACCGCCGCCAGTCTCTGAAGCCATTGTGACGCCTGTCCCGCCGATAGCCATAGACGCTGTGTATGTGGTGAAGTCCGGCGACGTTCTTTGGAGAATTGCCCAAAGCTACGGCACGACATGGCAGGAACTGCAGCGGATAAACAATCTTGCCAACCCGCATCTGATCTATCCAGGCCAGATGATTATACTTCCTTCGGGCGCGGGACAATCCGCCGCTTAACCGAATCTTCGTTCAGTACAAGATTATGCCCTACATGCTGAACGTTAGAGGAGTCCATGCATAATAAAGGCTCCGGGATACGCTAAGCCGCATCTCAGAGCCTTTTTTTGCGTTGTTCGTATTCCGCATGAGCAGTGCGCTGTCACCGTCTGCTTGCTTCGCGGACGTCGAGCGCCTTCTCCCGCACATCGACAGCTTTCTCCCTGGCTGCCAGCGCCATTTCTCTGGCTGCCAGCGCCTTCTCCCTGGCTTCCAGCGCTTTCTCTCTGGCGTTGGAGGCTAAAGTCCCGGCGCCTTCCTGTTTGCCGGGTGCTCCCGGCACAGACGGCACAGTTCCGGCAAGCCGCGATTCAGTATCTGCTGTTTTCGCGGCTTCCTCTTCCTTCCCGGCCTTATCCTTATGTCCCGCGTGTATTTCGTCTGCTATATTTGCTTCGTCTGCTGTGTGTGGTTTGTGCGTTTTGCGCGCTTCGTCCGCTTCTTGTGCTACGTGACGCGAAGGCGCTTCCCCCGCCTCTGTAACCTCAGCGGCTGCCGGCTCTTCTTGCGCTTTGCCGGCTTCCGCATCATCCTGAACAGACTTCCCCTCCCGGGCTTCTATTTCTTTTTCGCGGGCTTCCAGCTTGGACAAATAGGCAATCTGCGTAGGGGTTTTGCCTTCATACTTATTCGTTGTATTGAAAAGGCTTTTTTTCTCGGAATCCCCGCCGAAAAACCATTCGTCAGAATCATCTTCATGCTCGCCCGTATGATCGGGATCCACAGAATCTGCGGCATCCAAAGGCATAAGCTCCGTTGCGATTTCTGTAAGTTCTTCCCGGCTCAGCTCGCGGGCATTATCACACAGCGGACAGGTCAGCGCATATCTGGTCAGATAAGGGAAGATCGGGATAAAAAAGATTGTGAACCAATCCACGACTTTAACCAAAATGCACTGAGAAGGCTTGTGGCAATGGCTGCATACATGTTCCTTTATCTTCCCCATTTTTTTGATTGTTTGCTTACCAAAACCAAATAGAAAAAACATCAGATTCGCTCCTTTTAATAGTAACCCTCTTAATACGCCTGCCTGCTGAATTCCCTGCTTTGCAGCGAGTTAAATAAGGTCATCGCATCCATAAAGTTATACTGGGGCGTCCGGTTGGTACCCGGACCACCGAATATAACGACGATATATTCCCTTCCGTCAAATTCCCCAAGGGTGGCTAAACATAAGCCCGCCGCATTGGTAAAGCCGGTTTTCCCTCCCAGAAGCCGGACCCCGTTTTCCAGGACGCCGCCTTCATAGTCCCGATCTAGCCGTGAAAAAAAGTGACTGTTGATCTCCCTCTCTTCCGACCGATGATTGTTCGGCGGTATACTATAGCTCTTTGCCTCAAAAAGCTCACAAAACATCGGGTTTTGTAAGGCGTAATCCAGAATCTTTACCATATCTTCCGCCGTAGTATAATGTTCCGGCGCCGTAAGCCCGCTGGGATCCACAAAATGGCTGTCTGATAAACCCAGCTCGGCAACTTTTGCATTCATTTTTTCCGCGAAAGCCGGCAGGCTTCCGCACAGATTATTCGCCAGGGCATAGGCGCTGTCGCAGCCGGAAATCAGCATCAATGTATACAACAGGTCGCGGTAGCTTACCGCTTCCCCTACCTCAAATCCGGACAGGGACGCACTGAGCCTGTACAGATCTGTGTAATCTCTCGTTTTCATTGTCACTCTGGCGTCCATATCCTCAATTAACTCGATAGCGGTTATCGCNGTNAATATCTTGGTCACGGAGGCCGGTTCCGCCCGGCTGTCGCTGTCCTTCGTAAACAGGATCGTTCCGGTTTCGCGGTCGGCGAGTATCGCATTAGGACTGTAAAGCGTATCNGCCGCGACGTGTATATCCGGAAATACCGGCTCAGGGTCGGCGGAGAAATGTGTCATTCTCCCGTTATCCCGATAGTATGCCAGCAAAAGATACAGCATGCGGGCATAACTTTGCGTACCGTCCTCCTGGTTATTCGCTTTCAGGAAGAAGTCATTGAAGTTCTGAAAGACCTCTGAGGTTCTCCCTTCGTAGGCTGACCAGAACTGCCGGTCAGTTTGGAGATCCTGCCACACCCAATCCGGTAAATATTCGCACAGCCTCTGGTATTCTTCAGCCTCAATACTGCTTCTTAACGCGCTAAGCGTATAGCGCAGCGCATAAGTCAGGCCACTGTAGCGGAAAGAGGGGTTCTCCGATTGGCTGCACGCCATGTAGCTTACAAAATTCGCCTCATCCTCCCGGGCAAAGCCGGAGAGATGCGCCAATTCGTGGCAAATGGTAAAAGGCTTATTCACTTCCGGCATATCTCTGTTATAGTTTGCTTCCATCGTCAGAAAGGAATAAAAACCTCCTATTTGAAAGCGGGACAGCAACGAAGAGAAAAAAACAGGCTTTGCTTCAGGATAATAATGGATAAGTCCTCGATAGGAGCGACTCAACTCTTCCATTGTAACTCTCGCCGCATGATGAAGCTCCGTACTGTCCATCGCGGGAAAGCTTTCCGAAAGCGAAACCCCGCTTGCCTCGATACTATTTCCTCCTGAGGGCGCCTCTGCCGGCAAATCCCGGATATCACTCAGCAAAAGCCTATAGAGTTGCCTCAATTCTCCCGCGGATATCTCCTGCACATCCAAATCGGATTGTAAAGCGAAATTCTCGCGATTGAAGTTGATGCCGAAAGTGAGGGCAAAAAACAGAAACATCGTGCATAGCAGACAAGCAAAATGCAAAATCCGCAAGCTCAAGGCTTTGCCCGGGCTATCTTCCTGCCATTGCCTGCGCCTCCTGACCGAGGATAGAATTTTCCAGATAATCATGAGCGGCAAAGATATCGCAAGACCCAGCAGGGCAAATTCAAACAAAGAAAAAGGCGCAATGGACGACAGCCTTCCCAGAGAAAGCGGAAATATCGGGAATACATGCCTGGCATACCACTCGCTGAAGCCCGGTATTCGGCGGGAAACGAACAGCAGCGATATCGAAACAAGCATTACGATGAGGATATATAACCATTCTCTTTTAGTGCTAAACCGGGGCTCTGTGTCGATCATGTTCTGCCTGTTCCCCTTTCTCTTCCTGCTATCCACTATACCACATTTCATTTTCATTTAAAATAAGCAGAGAGATACTTTTAACTTTACATACCGACGGGTATTGATAAACGCAAAAACAATGCGATAATCATAATCATAACCAGAATACCGGAATAAGGAGGGTCTTCCATGATAGAGCCCATCGGTTCGTCTGAAAGCAGAATGTCGCCATACGAACTATATAATCAATATCTACAAGATCAGCAATACCAGCAGTATTTAAAAAATGGAAACGCCGACAGGCTGAATAAACTGTCGGAAGGCCCAACAGGGGCGTCAAATCAGGTTAAGGCGCCCGTCGGCAATGATACACAATTCAACAGAATCACGCCGGAACAGGATAAGGTCGGCAATATTATCGCTACAGGCAAGACAGAATGCCAAACCTGCAAGAACCGGAAGTACCAGGATCAGTCGGACGACCCCGGGGTATCCTTTCAAACGCCTGCCAAAATCAGCCCGGAGGAAGCCGGTTCCGCTGTCCGGGCGCATGAAAGTGAACATGTCGCACGGGAGCAATCCAAAGCCAGCCGGCAGAATCGTCAAGTGATCAGCCAATCGGTNATNCTTCACAGCGCGATTTGCCCGGAATGCGGCAGGGTTTATATCTCCGGCGGTACGACGACTACCGTAACCAAAGCCAAGGATCANGGGAATAAGTTTCAGGTCGGAGAACCCGATGAAAACAACGGCCTGCTTCTCAATCAAAATATATAGATATCCGCTTGACGNTTGAACGAAANGCGGATCGATCATTCGAGGAGGACGATATAGATCATGAGCGACANCCAGACGAATATATTGCTGGAGTCCGGTACCAATGAACTGGAGATCATGGAATTTACCATCAGCGGGCAACTGTTTGGAATCAATGTGGCAAAAGTCATCGAAATAATGACNGCAAGCCCTGTGAAACCAATGCCGAAAGCCAATCTGTACATCGAAGGGATATATAAGCCGAGGGAACAGGTCATCACGGTTATTGATTTATCGAAGTATCTCGGCCTTGGCGAGTCAGATTTTCCGGACAAGGATATTTTTATCATAACCCGTTTTAACCAGTTGGATTTCGCCTTTCATGTCCATTCCGTCGTCGGNATCGACAGGATATCCTGGACGATGCTGCAGAAACCCGACAAGATCATATTTGGNGGCGAGGAAGGCGTTGCCACAGCCATTGCCGATTATCAGAGCAGACTGATCACCATACTGGATTTTGAAAAGATCGTCACGGAGATCAGCGCCCATGCGGGTATTCAGATCAGTGACCTGGACGTCCTTGGCAATCGGCCCCGGCAGGAGTCCCCGATCGTTGTGGTGGAAGATTCTACACTGCTATCCAAAATGATACTGGATTCACTCCATAAAGCCGGTTATGTCAACACGACGAAACTGGACAACGGTCAGGAAGCATGGGATTACCTGAATGAAGTAAAAAAAATAGGAGACCCCCTCCAGTCGCATGTAGCTTGTGTTGTGACAGATATTGAAATGCCGCAAATGGACGGCCATCGTCTTACCAAGCTGATTAAGGAGGACAAAGATTTACGGGTGCTGCCGGTGATTTTATTTTCTTCCCTGATCGATGATGAAATGCGAAAAAAGGGCATCGCTCTAGGCGCCGACGCCCAAATTTCCAAGCCGGAGATTTTGAGCCTTGTCAACCTGGTAGATCGCCTGGTGGGATTCGATTATAGCATTGAAGCGGTAGACGCCGAGCCTGCCATGTCATAGAGGCGTCATTCTATGCAACCTATGCCTATGTGGCGCTATCCTATGCGGAGCGTACGTCCAGCTTACGTTTATATTCCCAGAACTGCTCAAACGGGATAGCCCGGGTAAGGAAATTACCTTGATATACCTGACAGCCGACGTCGGACAAGAGTTGGAATTTTTCCCGGGAATCGATTCTGTCGGCTTCCATACGGAAATCCATCTGTGTGCATATGCCTTTAAGGGCGGCGAGCAGCCTCTTCTTTTTTTCGTTAACAAGCGCGTCGATAATCAACTGCTCTGAGACGACAATCGCCTCTAATTCCACTTCGCTGAGCAGGCTAAGCGGGTAATTGATATTGCCTACATCTTTGAGCGCTGTCTTGAAACCGGCGTCGGTCAGTTTCCCAAGGGACTGGTACACCAGGGGATCCTGATCCGCCTGCCAGCGGTAAACCAAATCCAGCCTGAACAGCGCGGGCGGTACGCCGTAGTTTTTCACTGTATCGATATACCAGCGGCTGAACTCCGGATGAACCACACTCTCTGTAAAAACAGGAATAACGATCTCAAAGTCTTCGTCGGGATGTATTTTGTCCTGCGGCTTACAGAGGCAGATGCTTTCAAAGATATATCGATCCAGGATATGCAGTTTTCCTTTTTGTGTCAGGGAGAGAACCAACTCTTCCGGATAAACCCTGTCCCGGATAGGATGACGGCAGAATATGGATACCTCTGCCCCGATGACGTTGTTGTGATCCAGGGAATATCTGGGCTGCAAAGAAAAAGTTAATCCGCTTAAATAGATTTCTCCGCGAATTTGCTCGTCCGTGTATTCCGTAACCTCGCCGGTTTCGATTTTTTGGTTGCTCATACCTGCTATTTCATCAAGCCATCCCGGCAACATCTCTATTTTTCCACTCCTGTTGCTGTATTGGTTTTCGTTCTTGCCCGGATCTTCCTCATCGTCTTCGGCAATGCCTGATGCATATCCACGACCGGCGTTGCTTTGGGCTGATTCATGGTCCGCTATCTCTGTTATTCTTTCCCGCTTGATTGCCGCCGCTTCTTCGGCCTGGCGCTTTGCCTCTTCTTCGGCTTGGCGCTGCGCCTTTTCTTCGGCCTGTCGCCGCGCCGCTTCTTCAACCTGGCGCTGTGCCTCTTCTTCGGCTTGGCGCTGCGCCTTTTCTTCGGCCTGTCGCCGCGCTGCTTCTTCAACCTGGCGCTGTGCCTCTTCTTCAACCTGGCGCTGTGCCTCTTCTTTGGCTTGGCGCTGCGCCTCTTCTTCANCCTGGCGCCGTGCCGCCTCTTCAGCCCGGCGCCTTTCCTCCTCTTTTGCTCTGTTCCGNGTTTCTGCTTCAGCTTTGTCTTCAAACGCCTCTTCCGGCGTTCGCAGACCGGCGTCATAGCCGGCGGTTTCTGCTATAGTTTGTTTCGCTGCCTTACCGCTGCTTTTTCTGGTTATCGCCACTGCCATCAGAATGACCAGCAACGCAACGCCGGCCAGAAACCCGATCTGGGTCAGCTTTCTTTCGTTACCGTCCGCTTCAGGGGCATAATCCGGCGCCATTGTACCCGGAACAGTAGCGGCAACGGCTTGCCTGGCATCCGTTCCCGATTTTTCTTCCACCACGGGCCGGATTTCTTCAGCCGCCTGTTTCTCCCCTTCCGCCTTGATCTGCGACTCCATTTCCGCCTGTTCTTCCACTGTCATGGCTTGCATGGCTGCCGGGGCTTCCCCGAAGTATTTATCATACAAGTCCTCAAGAAAATCCGGATTCTCTCTGGTTACCCGGCTTAGCACACGGTCAAAGTAGGCAATGAAAGTCTCTCCCCATACATTTGCCGCTATGTGCAAAGGGGTCTCGGCATAACGGGCGATCACCATCAAATCCGCCTGTTCCACCATGCTGCCGTAGATCAAACCGTCTATCTCTCTGTTGAACAGGGCTTGCTTCATGGCGTCTAATGTATTATAGATAATATATTCTGTAGAAAAACCATTTTCCCTTTGATAGGCGGCAAACAAATCGTTCTGCATATCTCCGTTTATAGCGCCTACCCGCATGCCGTCAAAGTCTCAAAATCCTCATAGTTGATTGCCTGATCCGGACTGGCGTAGAAAATCCCCAGCTCAACGCCAACCGGTTGTTCCGAGTAAACAAAGAATCGGGGATTGTTCGTACCGTAAGGGCTTTGTATGGATAGCACCGCAAAGCCCTTGCTCATATTTTGAAGAAACGTTCCTCTGTCAAATTTGACAGGCACAAAATGCCAATGGGCATTTTCTTGAACGAGCATATCCAGAATTTCACCCGCATATCCGGAAATGTTGTTCTCCTCATCCACGATTAAAAAATCATCATAATCGTAATAACCGACTTTAATGTCCAGCGCGCCCAGCGCTACACCGCAGAATATGCCGGACAGCAATAGAATAATCAGCGCTGTAGACAGGAATTTCCACAGGGTCCTTTTCATATTCCATCCTCCGTATACGGGCGGTCCGGAAAGCCAAAAAACCGCAGCCTTCGCGGCCTGCGCTTCGCAAACCTCTTGCTGCCTTATGACGATCCAAACCACTTGATCGATTGTTATCTACATTATACTTCGCTTTCACAATAAAATCCAGTTATTCAATTTATATGGTATTTTATATTAATTTCAACAATATGGCTGAAAATGCCAGAACTCCGCCAAGGTTGTCTATTCCGCCAATCGGTTGTACAATGGGTATTGACTTTCAGAATCAGGCGGTGAGGGTATCTTTGAATAAAAGCCCGGTCGGAGCACTTCTTTTCGTGTTAACCTTGATGGTCAGCGTAATGGCTGCCTATATGAATCTGGATCTTTTATTATATGGATCATCGCCTTCCGTGATCCATGCCGCTGCGTCGGCGATTTTTCTGGTTGTCTGGGTGATGATGACGGTATATTCGATAGCAAATCGCGGAAAATATAGCTTTTTGATCGGCGTTTACTGGTTTCCGGCTTTGGCAGGCGCCGCGTTTTGTGTAATTACCATATCCGGTCTGACCAGGGTCCTTGAATATGCGGCATATCTGTTGCTTTTTCTTCTCTCGCCCCTTTTTGGGCTGCGTTTGGCCCCCATGACCCATCTGCTCTGGTCCATGGTATTAACGGGGGTTTCTTTTCTCTTTGCCGCTGCCGCTATCTCCGCGTCAAACCGCAGGACGGGCGCGTCCGGCGTTCCGGAAGACAAAGAACCTGAACCGGAAGTCAATCCGCTGGCGCCAGTTTATCTGGAATGGCAGGAAGAGAAAACCCAGCCGGATCTTCGGGCGGCGCCGGATCAGCAAGGACGGGATGATCCGCAGAGCGAAGCGGATCAAGCAGAAACCCAAAAAGCACCAACGCCGCCTCCCGTGAGGCAAGCGATATTTCCTGATCCCTGGACAGTAACGGAGAAAACCGCCGGCAAAGACGTAGAGGAGCCGCTCCCTTGAACTATATAAACATATTTAAGAATAGTCCCGTAGGATATACTTGATTATATCGGGAAGCCGGGAATGGCGCGTAGAGATCATTGTTATAGTTCGTTAGCCCGACGGCGGAAAGATCTGTGTATTTCATCGGATTGGCATTGATTTCTGAGGCTAACCGGAACATCCGGTCGGCAAATCCATAATTGGTATACTGATCCCTGTTGAACATGCTATTCAGTTCGCCGCTTTCTGCGGCGGCAGTCATTTTTTCTGCGTCGACAGACATTGTGCCGTCTGCATGCATGCTGATCCCTATGCGGCTGAGAGAAGGTGCATAGGTATGAATCACGCCGGCCAATTGATAATTCATGAACATCGCTTTTGGCGTGTCGCTGCTTTTGGCTGCTGATACGAGGTCGTTATAGCTTTTTGCTAAATCATTGAGCGCTTGTTCAACGCCTGCCCCGCCCGCTTTCGCCGTGATCGTAATGGCTTCGTTTGAAGCTTCCAGAAGGGTGGCTTTTATGCCGTATCCCAGATCGATGCTGTTGGCGGAGGAGGTCTTCTGCGCAGCGTTGTCAATGCGGTAAATGGCGTCCTTCGCCTGTTGGGAGACATTGGCTGTACCCGTGATCGAAACGGCGTTTCCGTAGACGTCTTGAACGGAAAACTCATTTTTGGGCCCGGCGCCTGTTTCTTTTGACCGGAATAGCAACGTGGCGGTATTATTCCCGGTATCCTTTTCAACGAATGCTGTTACGCCGATGTTTTTATCGTTGACGGCTTTTGCCATTTTTTCCTGAAGCGTCTGGTTCGTATCGCCGGCTTCAACGGCGATAACAAAATGATGCGTATTCCCGTCGTTTATGATGCTGAATTCGTAGAACGCGGCCCCTCCCGCATTGGCGTTTGCCGCCAGGGCAGTGCCTTTATTGATCTGCTGCGTCGCGATTTGGTCGATATGGACGTCCATGCTGCTGAAGGATCCGGATACCGGGCCTGTACTGTCCACGCTCAGTTTTTCGCTGTTGGAAGAAACAGGAGCCGTTTGCTTGAAGGCAGATTGCGCCGTGATGCCCATCAAGCTGTCCAAAGCATTTTTCATCGAACGGGAGGCGGTTTTTATCGTGGTCAAATAGTCCATTACGCCTGCGGCTTCGCTTGACGCATTCTCTTTCGCATAGCCTGCCTTACTCCAAATCGATTGCAGGCTGCCGATCATCCTGGCCAGATTCTGATCCAAACCGGATACATTCTGCAAACCGGCCAGATCGTTAACATTGCGTACAG
>JGI24702J35022_10001848_pt1 | contig 13038 bp, 14 predicted proteins | sample TergutTh196P4_FD_35022 | JGI IMG/M metagenome (IMG submission 35022)
CCTTGGTAGAGCGCACTACCGGCTATCTGGCGCTGTGCCACCTGCCTGATGGTCACACCGCCCTAAACGTTCAGAAAGCTGTGACTGACGAGGTGCGCCATATTCCAGACGAGCTGCGGAAATCACTTACTTGGGATCAGGGTGCGGAGCTCGCCTTGCATAAACAAATCACTATTGCCGCCAACCTTGATGTCTATTTCTGCGACCCGCATTCTCCATGGCAGCGTGGCAGCAATGAGAATACCAATGGTTTGCTGCGCCAATATTTTCCGAAGAGTACCGACTTATCCGTTCACTCAAAAGCAGAGCTTGTAAGAGTGGCACGGCTGCTGAATGATCGTCCGAGAAAGAAACTCGGCTGGCATACACCGACTGAGGCCATGAATTACGTTATGGCACATGGTACAATGGAGGGACTGATAGTGGGATAGGTGTTGCAACCGCCGCTAGAATCCACCATATAGCCGTTGGGACGATAAAACGTCATTAGCACATAATCAAGCGGCTGGGACTCTTCATAATCAAGCCATCTCTGCCATGGCAACAGACTCTAGGGATTATTCATTCCTATCGTGGCTGATACCTCACATTTCTGCTCAGGAATCTGCCGGCAGAGCCCGCATCGGGTAAACGACAGGAAGGGTACCAGAAACTCTATCAGTGCTATTTCAAGCGGGTGCGCGGCGTATATATTGGCCGTGATGTTACGCCGTCGACATTGTCATAACATTGCGGTAATTCAGGGTGTTGGCAAATCTTAGGCTGAGATTATCAGGAAGTATGTTCTGACACGCTCAGATCTCGGCAATTAGGTCGCCAAGATAAACAGCAGCGGATCTCCAAAGATTGCCGGCAATCGTATCGAAGAAGAAAAGCCTTGACAATCTTCTTTAAGGACTATGATTCCCCATTGAGGCTAAGTGGTTCGTCTGCACTTGGGGTCTGTATTTTGGTATTGGCGTAACGCTCGTACTCGCTGAAGAGGCATCCGCAATACTGCTGGCGGTAAAGCTCTAATGGTTTGGTTATGCGGCGCGAGTCGGAGTACCTTTTTCTTAAGTCTACATATCTAAAAGTGGCACCGGTATTGGCAGCAATCTCCTCGCCTACCATCCTTGCCAATTCATGCTCCTGATGGGGGCTGATGAGCAGGCTGGTGGAGAAAGCGCCAATTTCCATATCAATGGCGATCTTGGCTGTCCGTTGCAGTCTAAGGCGGAAGCAATCTTGACAGCGCGTACTCTCATGGCCGGATACGGCACGCAGATAGCGGGTGAGATCGTATCCGGGAACGACAATTAGAGGAAAGGCCATCTTCTCGGCGAGGGCTTTCATGGCGGCCAGACGGTTTTCATGCTCCAAATATGGATGGATATTGGGGTTGTACCACAAGGCCGTAACCTCAATGCCTTCCTGACGGAAGTGTTCCATGGTATAGGCGGTGCAGTGGGCACAGCAGGCGTGAATGAGTATTTTGGGCATATTACAGTCCCAGGGGGGGCTGGGCAGACTTGGCCACGGGATATTTCTTGCCTAGGTGTTCGTAACCTAGAGGCGTTACCACCCGTCCGCGGGGCGTGCGGTCTATAAAGCCGAGCTGCAATAGGAATGGCTCGTAGACGTCCATGATGGTATCCGATTCTTCACTGATGGAGGCGGCGATGGTTTCCAGCCCCACAGGCCCACCGCCGAACTTGTCGATGATACTGACGAGCATGCGGTGGTCAATCTCATCCAGCCCCAAGGGATCAACCCCCAATCCTTGCAGGGAGGCTAGGGTGATATCTTTTGTGGCGGTGCCCTTACCTTTAACCTGGGCGTAGTCGCGCACCCGTTTTAGCAGGCGGTTAGCTACCCGTGGTGTACCGCGGCCTCGCTGGGCGACCTCGCGGATGGCAGTCTCCTCAATGTCGAGGCCGAGAATCTTCGCCGAGCGCTGTACAATGGCCTCCATGGACGGCAGGTCGTAGAAGTCAAGGCGGGAAACCGAGCCGAAGCGGTCGCGTAGTGGGGCGGAGATGGCGGCGTAGCGGGTGGTGGCTCCGATCAAGGTGAAAGGCGGTAGCTTGAGGCGGAGGCTCTTGGCGGTAGGCCCCTTACCGATGACGATATCCAGGGCGCGATCCTCCATGGCGGGATATAGCACCTCTTCCACGACGTGACCTAGACGGTGGATCTCGTCTATGAATAGGATGTCCTGAGCATGCAAATTAGTGAGGATGGCGGCCAGGTCTCCGCTACGCTCAATGGCTGGGCCGGAGGTGATGCGGATGTTTACTCCCATCTCGACGGCGATGATATTGGCGAGGGTCGTTTTGCCAAGCCCCGGTGGGCCGTAGAGCAGAATGTGGTCCAGGGCTTCTCCGCGTGCCTGGGCGGCAGCGATGGCAATGGCTAGGTTTTCCTTGACGCGTGCCTGAGAGATGAAATCATTAAGACTTTTGGGCCGAAGACTGAAGTCCAGCGAGGTGTCTTCCGCCAGCGACTTATTGGAGATAATACGTTCAGTCTGGCTCATTTTGCCTACAACTATAGCATAAAAAGACGGGGAGAACCTATCCGCCGATTTCCTTCACCTCTTTTACGAGATTGCAGCCTCATAATCACAGCGACCTTGGTATTTTACAAACAATTTACCTTTTCCATACAATTTGCTGGTTTCCAGGTGACTTTTGGTTGTCTAAAATGTTGACGCGTCTAAAAAACGGGCGTATAAATAAAAAAATCGTGAGGAACATAAAAACAATGAAAAATCCATTCTCCCTTGTTTCCTTGGTGATGGCACTGGTGCTGGTGATTACCGCCGGTGCTGGATGTGGGGGTGGGGGGTTCGACTCCTCAAAGAACATCGCGGTGGTGGCCCGCGAGGACGGTAGTGGCACAAAGAGTGCTTTTATGGAGATCATCGGCTTAAAAGGTAAGGTTGACCCGGTGGGGGCCATTCAGCAGAACGGCACGGCCGGGGTTCTTACGGAGGTCAAAGGCAATCCGGTGGCCATTGCCTATGAAAGCCTCGGCTATGTTACCAGTGATGCAAAAACCCTCAAGGTTGACGGCGTGGCGGCGACGGTAGCCAACATTAAAAACGGTACATACAAAATTGCCCGTCCCCTCTCGGTGATCTACCAGGAATCCACCCTGGAAAACGATATCTGCCAGGCTTTTCTTACTTTCCTTCGTTCAAGCAATGCACAAAAGATCATCTCTGAGGAAGGATATGTTTCTCTCCTCGACGATGCGCCGGCCTATACGGCCAACGGGGCGCTTTCAGGCGCCATCTCCGTCAGCGGTTCCACCTCGCTTCAAGATTTGATGGATGATCTGGCGGTGGAGTTTCAAAAGCTCCAGAAGAATGTTCAGGTTGTGGTCACTGGCGGCGGTAGCGGAACGGGTTATAATAATGCTGAAAGTGGTGTAACCGAGTTTGGTATGATCAGCGAGGAGTTTGATCTCGGGAAAGCGCCGACCTGCACGGTGTATACTGTCTGCAACGACGGCATTGCGGTTATTGTCAACAAGAGTAACCCATTGGATAATATTACCATGGCGCAGCTTAGGAATATCTACGATGTGGATGCGGGGGCAAGCGCCATAATCAAATGGGAGACGTTGGTTAACTAAGTGGCGACCGGGCGGGGGCAGAAGCCCCCGCCCGGTGCTTTTTCCTGCGGTGAATGAGCATGAAGCGGGCACATCGCTTTATCAGATTCAGAGACCGGGCCATGCGCGGTATCTTTTTGTTTTGCGCGGTCTTTTCAATATTGGCGCTCGGCTGCATTTGTGTCTTTCTCCTTGCGAATGGCCTGCCGTTTATAGGTAAAGTTGGGCTCGGTAACTTTTTTGGCACCAAATGGGATATTCACAACGGCGACTACGGCATCCTCTCCATGATTGTGGCCTCGCTCTATGTCACCGCTCTGTCGATGATCTTCGGGGTGAGCCTGGGATTACTTACGGCCGTCAGCCTGTACAAGTTTTGCCCTCGTCGGGCCGTTGCTCCTATCAGGCAGATGGTGAACCTCTTGGCTGGTATACCGTCGGTCATATATGGTTTGTTTGGCCTCATCATCATTGTGCCGTTTTTGCGTGACTATATCTCTCCCAACGGAGTGGGGTACGGTATTCTAGCCACCAGTCTGGTACTTTCAGTGATGGTGTTGCCAACGATTGTCGGTGTTAGCCTTGATGCCTTGAACGCCGTACCGAAAAATTACTACGAGGGAGCGCTGGCCCTAGGGGCAACAAAGGAGCAAGGGGTTTTTAAAGTGATGCTCCCTGCGGCCAAGAGCGGGATAATGGCAGCGGTGGTATTGTCGATTGGGAGAGCCATCGGGGAAACCATGGCGGTTATCATGGTCATCGGTGGCTCGCCAGCGATGCCGACCAGCCTGTTTCAATCGGTTCGAACGCTGACTGCCAATATCGCCATGGGGGCCACTGAGCTCTCGGGTGATCCCATGACGGCTTTGGTTGCCACCGGGGTGGTGCTCTTCTTCTTTGCCCTGTTGCTTAATGCCAGCTTTTCGTTGCTGAAAGGAGGCGAGAAGCGTGAAAACAAGCGCGCATCAAAGGCAAATTCTTAAATATGCGGCCTACAAGCTCGCCGCGCAAGCGGCGCTGGCGATGACTCTCATCGCGCTTATCGCGGTGATCATCTTTATTCTGGTGCGGGGAATTCCGCATATCAATATGCAGCTACTATTTGGCGATTATACCAGCCGGGCTCCTTCTCTTAAGCCGGCCCTTGTCGGTACGCTGTATTTGATCGTCATAGCCCTGTCAATCGCTGCTCCGATCGGCATTGGGAGTGCGATTTTTTTATCTGAATACACCAACTCTAAAAGCCGCCTGATCCGCATTGTCAGAGTAGCGGTAGAAACCCTGGCGGGGATTCCGTCCATTGTGTATGGGGTCTTCGGCTACGTTGTTTTTGTGGTCACACTTGGTTTCGGATACTCGCTCATCGGCGGCGGGATTACGCTCGCGATTATGATCTTGCCGGTCATCGTCCGTTCGACCGAGGAAAGCTTGCTTGCTGTGCCGCGTTCGCTGAGAGAGGGCAGCTTTGCACTTGGTTCCTCAAAGGTACGGACGACGTTTGCGGTGGTGTTGCCGTGTGCTGCCAGTGGCATGGTGACCTCGCTGATCTTGGCGGTGGGGCGGGTGGTGTCCGAAAGCGCAGTTTTGATCCTGACCATTGGCATGGCGGTTCGAGTCATACCTCAAAATGTCACCTCTGCCGGTACCAGTCTGGCGCTGAACGTATATTATTTCGGCTCCCACGGCTATCCGGAACAGGCGGCGGCTACAGGTGTGGTGCTCTTGGTGCTGGTAGTGGCTATCAATATCATAGCGACGGTTTTAGGAAAAGTATTCGGCAAGGGAGAACTGGCGGATGGATGAGCGTTTTAATATCACCGTACGGGGCTGCGATCTGTACTATGGTGATCTGCATGCTTTAAAAAACATCAATATCGATATTGAGGAGCATGCGGTCACGGCGCTCATCGGGCCTTCCGGTTGTGGCAAGTCGACATTTATTAGGATGCTGAACCGCATGAATGATTTGGTGGATGATTGCCGCATCACCGGCGAAATTAAAATAGGGGAACAGGACATCTACGCCAAGGGGACGGATGTCACTATGCTTAGGAAAAACGTCGGCATGGTTTTTCAAAAACCAAATCCCTTTCCGATGAGTGTCTATGACAACGTGGCTTTTGCGCCGCGCACCTTTGGGATCAGGCGGAAAAGGGAACTTGACGGGATTGTCGAGCATTCGCTACGGCGGGCGGGATTGTGGGATGAGGCGAGGGATCGGTTGCGCAAAAACGCCTTGGATCTTTCAGGGGGCCAACAACAGAGGCTATGCATCGCCCGTGCCTTGGCGGCTGATCCCAAGATTCTGCTCATGGACGAGCCGACCAGCGCGCTTGATCCGATTTCGACGGGGATTATTGAGGAGCTTATTGACGAATTGGAGCTGGACTATACCATTGTCATTGTCACTCACAATATGCAGCAGGCGGCGCGCATATCCCACAAGACAGCCTTTTTCCTTCTAGGGGAGATTGTTGAGTATGGTCGAACGGAGGATATTTTTACCAATCCGAAAGACAAGCGCACCGAAAATTACATAACGGGGCGGTTCGGTTAAAATATTAAGTTGGTTTTTAGAACGAGGAGGAAAATGATGTCGATCAGGGTGCGTTACGAAAAGGAGCTAAGGGGCGTTTTTGATAATCTGGTGCTGATGTGCCGATATATTGAGGTGGCTATCGAAAAGAGCATCAAAGCGCTGACCGATTTGGATTATGAACTGGCACGGGAGGTCTGTGAAGAAGATCAGCTGATTGATAAGATGGAGCGTGACATTGAGCAGTCATGCCTGAAGATACTCGTGATGGAGCACCCCTTAGCCAGCGATTTCCGCGAGGTGTCGGCAGCCTTAAAGATGATCACCGATTTGGAGCGCATTGGCGATCAGGCGCACGATATCGCCGAGATAACCACCAAGCTTGGTGAAGATGGGGGCAGTAAGCTGGTTAATATCCCGCGCATGGCGGCCATCGTCGTTCAGATGGTTAAAGACGGGGTTCAGGCCTATATAAACCGCGATCTAGTGTTGGCCCGCTCGCTCGAAAAAACAGATGATAAAGTCGACGATCTTTTTAGGGTCATAAGGTCTGATCTCACAGCTCTTATAAGGAGAGACCCAGACAGCGCCGAGCGGGCCATTATGCTGATGATGGTCGCGAAATACTTAGAACGTATCGGCGATCATGCTATCAACATCGGTGAGTGGGTTGAATACGCCATCACGGGCAGTCATCCCAAGAAGGAGTGATCTTTTTGAAGCATACGGTTTTTGTGGTTGAGGACGACGCGGCCCTGAGGGAGCTTTACACCTATTCTCTGGAGAATGAGTATGCTCTACACTGCTTTGATGACGGAGAAACGCTTTTTGAGGTGCTTGCCAAAAATATCCCCGATCTCATTTTGCTGGACATAATGCTGCCTGGAGACGATGGCTTTGCGATCTTGGCGCGCCTGAAAGCTGGCAGGGCAACCTCCCATATCCCAGTCATCATAGTATCAGCCAAGGGCGAAGAAATTACCAAGGTCAAGGGGCTTAACATGGGAGCCGATGACTATATAGCTAAGCCTTTTGGAGTCTTGGAGCTAGCGGCGCGTATCAAGGCGAACCTGAGAAAAAATAGCAAGACGGCGGCTGAAAAGATAGTTTATAAAGATGTGGTCATTGATTTGTCGCGGCATCAGATAACGGTTGCCGGTGACCAAATACAGACGACACTCAAAGAATACGATTTGCTGTGCCTCCTTAGTAGAGGGGCAGAAAAAGTGCATGAGCGCGAGGCCATTTTTAGCGAAGTGTGGGGTGGGGGTTTTATGGGCGAGACGCGTACGCTGGATATGCACATAAAGGAGTTGCGCAAAAAGCTCTTCGAAGCCAAAAGCGAGGTTGTCATTAAAACTATTCGTGGCGTGGGTTATGTATTGACATGAAAAAGCGGCTTTTTTTATATACCGCCTTGATCATCGGCGCAGGTTTTCTGGGTTTTTTCGGCGCATCGGTATATGCCGCTCGTGTCAACAACATCAACATTGCCAAGGACACGGTGAAAGAGACGGCCGAGATTTGTCGGGATCTGTATGTCAGCAATACGGATCTCTTGACCTTTGTTAACGCCGGTAGCGAGACGCGCATAACGATCATCGCACCAGATGGAGCAGTTTTGGCAGACAGTCATCCCTTGGATGTTGGCATCCTAGAGAACCACTTATCCCGGCCGGAAATCCAGGCGGCGGCTGACGACGCCCCTGCGGCTTACGTGCGCCATTCTGAAACATTGGGGGTTGATCTTATTTATTATGCCTTGAAGGTGGATAGCGGAGAAAGCTACGTGTTCATACGCATTGCTATTCCTGTGGCGAAGATTGATGCCTATCTATTTCAGTCACTGCCGCTATTGGTGAGTTTGCTGTGCGCTATCGTCTTGATTTGCTTCTTTATTACGCGTCGCATGATAAACCGGATTGTGAAGCCGTTTGAGTCGGTCGAGCGAAAACTGCGCCTCCTTTCTAGCGGTGAGTATGTTCCGGGACCTATTGTTGGTGGTTATGAAGAGGCGAATAAAATAGTGCGGGAAGTTGATGAAATTGCTGGGGTACTGCAGCGTAGCTTTACAGCGCTCCGGGACGAAAGAAACAAGGCGGAGTACATTCTAAATAATGTCGGCGATGGACTTTTTGTCGCAGACGAAAATAAAGATGTGGTGCTTATAAACATGGCTGCGCTGGAGATTTTTGGGGCCACCCCAGACATAGTCAATAAAAATTTGAACTACCTGTTCTACGATAAAATGCTTAAAGGGGCGCTGGATGACTGCGTGGATCATGCGAAGAACGCCCTCTTCGAACTTTCGTTTAACGGCCGGATATATTTTGTGGCAGTGAAGCGGTTACCTGAGACCAGGCTGACGATGGCCGTCCTATCCGATGTTACGGAAAGCCGGAAGAATGCGAAGCGGCGGGAGGAGTTTTTTGCTAATGCTTCCCATGAGTTGAAAACACCCCTAACGGCCATAAAGGGCTTTAATGAGCTTGCAGCGCTTAACAATAAGGATGGGGGCATTCAAAAGTATATTGATGGCATTACCCGTGAAACAGACCGCATGCTGGCGCTCATCGGGGATATGCTTAAGCTGTCTGAGCTGGAAAATAGCAAGAGGCTGGACGGCGTTCCAGTGCCGCTTGCCAAAATAGTGGACGAGGTACGCGAGTCTGTTTCGGTTGCCATTAAAGAGAAATCAATAGTTTTTGAAACAGTCGGCGATGGGGTGGTGATGGCTGAGTCAGGGCATGTCTATGAACTGGTTAAAAACCTGATCGAGAATGCCGTACGTTATAACCATCAAGGCGGCAGGGTTGCCGTAGCTATTGAAAGCAGGAGAAAAGTCGTGCGATTTTCCGTTTCCGATAGTGGTGTCGGGATGGCCGCTGAAGAGCAGGCGAGGGTATTCGAACGGTTTTACCGGGTGACCAAGAGCCGTGCGCAACGAGATGGCGGCACGGGATTGGGGCTTTCGATTGTCAAGCATATCTGTGCCCTATATGGCTGGAAGCTGTCACTGAAAAGTAAACTGGGCGTGGGGACTGAGATAACGGTGGTATTCGGAGCATAGTAGCAGTACGACCTCGAAGAGATGCGCGCAGTGAGGTGCGGCTCTAAAAATCACCATGCCCCAAGCAAAACTGCTGGAACTTCCGCACATATATTTTGACGATGCAAGAAAATGATGCATAATATCCTCTGCGGTGCCTGACCCGCTAGATTTATAAGCAAGGGGAGTTTATATGAAGCATGTCTACGAAGGTAAGACCAAGGCGGTTTTCGCGCTTGAAAGCGGTAATTATCTTTTAAAATTTAAAGACGATGCAACGGGCACGAACGGCGTTTTTGATCCCGGGGCAAACACGGTGGGGCTTTCCATCGAAGGGCTGGGAAAAGGCGGACTCAGGCTTAGCACTCATTTTTTTGAGTTGCTCCAGGCAAATGGCATAAAAACGCACTACGTAAAGTCGGACATTGAAAGTGCTTCCATGGAGGTTTTGCCAGCCACCGCTTTTGGCAATGGCCTGGAGGTGGTCTGTCGTTTTAAGGCAGTCGGGAGCTTCTTGCGCAGATATGGACAATATGTCAGTGAGGGGCAGGATTTGGAGGCGTTTGTTGAGGTAACCCTAAAAGATGACGAACGCGAGGATCCGCCGATTACCAAGGATGCCTTGGTAGTGCTGAGCATTCTTGCCGATGAAGAGTATGAATCTCTTAAGGTGCAAACGCAAAAGATCTGCAGAATGGTAAAGAGAGAACTGGCGAAATATGGCTGCGAGCTTTACGATATCAAGCTTGAATTTGGCAGGAACAATGGTCAGATTATCCTGATTGACGAGATTTCAGGCGGAAATATGCGTGTTTACAAAGATGGGAAAATCGTCGCACCGCTGGAGCTTGTAAAAATCGTTTTGGGTAGATAGTAGACCAGCGGTTCTCTGATTGGCCCTGCTTGCATGGGTATCAAGATGAAGCCGGCATCAGCCGAAATTTGCTCGGAGGATTAGCGGCGCTTGCGGCGAGTAGGTGCGCGCTACTCAATTCCTAACGAAGAGGAGGGGTCATTTTGTCCTATGTTGAGGAAATGCTGGAATATAACAAGAAATTTGTTGAGGGTAGGCGATATAAATTATATCCGGCTACCAAATATCCCAGCAAAAAGATTGTCATACTCTCTTGCATGGACGCGCGCTTAACGGAGATTTTGCCAGCGGCTCTAAATTTCAAAAACGGCGATGTTCAAATAATCACGAATGCCGGTGCCGTTATTTCCCATCCGTTTGGAAGTGTGATGCGCAGTCTTTTGCTAGCCGTATATGAGTTGGGGGTGGAGGATATTTTGGTGATTGGGCATCAGGATTGCGGCATGCAGGGCATGAAGGCTCCGAAACTATTGCGAAAGATGACGGACCGGGGCATCAAAAAAGAAAGAGTGGATTTTATTTCCAGCTGCGGCATTGATATCAATAAATGGCTAAAGGGTTTTGATAAAGTCGAGGAATCCGTTCCCGAAACAGTCGGTGCCATTAGGCACCATCCGTTTATTCCGGCTGACGTGCGCGTGCACGGCTTCGTCATTAGCCCCATAACCGGGGGGCTTGAGAAAATAGGCTGATACCCTCTCTGGCGAAGAAGCCAGGGCAAAGCAACGAAATTCGCCAAAAAACACAGCCTGACAATGCGGAGAGGAGCGCTTGCAACGTAATATCCATCGGGGATTGCCTGTATTCACAAACACGCCCCCTAGCACTTTCTGTTTTTCTTAAACCCTGGGCCAAGTTAGTCTGCAACCTGATTATTTCAAGGTTTTCGAATCATCGGCGCAATGTTTGAATCACGCAGCAGTTGTTGCTCTGCCAATCTCTGTCATCTTCTTCGCTGCCGCTGGTTGGCTAGGGGCCCACGGTGAGCTAAGTGTCACAAGCCATATTGGTCGAGAAGCTACGCATAAACAACCAACTGCATTGCAACACCTATCAAAGCGTAGGGATTTTGGACAAAGATCCGCAAATCCCTACGCTTCAATTAGTACGCCAGCATCAAATGTATTGGCCTACAAAATGGCTGGAGCTATTTGGCAACCCTATTTAAGAATCCTGAATTTACCTATTACAGGAAGCTCTTTTGCTCGGCCATTGAATCCATTGATCAGCCCAGTGACGCCGAGGATGATGACGACCACTGAGACGATGAGGTAGATGATGGTCGAGATCACAGACAGCCGCCACGGCAATATCGCTGATATTATGAAACTGACGATGCCGCAGGCGATGCTGAGGATCAGCAGGATCAGGCCCTGGTTGGCATGGAAGCGCCCATACTTTGATTCGGGGCAGGAAATGAGCGGCAGGAAGAACAGGAAGTAAGCAAGGCCGGCGATTGTTTTGTTCTTCTCGATGTCCGCTGGATCCATGCCCCCAGTCTCATCGGCCGTATTTTGCAAAAACCCCAAACCGCCTTGCTGGCTCTGTTGTTGATGCGGCTGCTGATACTGCGATGACGGTTGGTGTTGTTGCTGCTGGGGTGTACTTCCAGCCTGCGCGCCGCAGGCAGGGCAAAATTTCGTGTCCCCCTGAACCTGTGCCCCGCAATTTGCACAATACGCCATGGTAAAACCCTCCTTTTATGTATTGGCTTAGCCTTTGTCTTACTTGTTTTCCCTAGCTCGTCACTGCGTAGCGCCTGCTAGTTTTTCGCCACATTCGCCGCAGAACTTCATTCCCTGCTGATTCATGGTACAGCAGGCATTACAGAATTCCCGCGGCAATTCGCCGACTGTCTTGCCGCACTCCTCGCAGAATCGGGCACTCTCGTCGTTTACCTTCTTGCAGGCAACGCAGGTGTACTTAGCCAGCCGCATTTTCTCTGTCCGTTCGAAGAGTCTCTGTTCCTCACGAATCTTCGCCACGCGTGAGGTGAGCTCATCCGCCTGCTTCTCGGTTTCGCCGAGGCGCAAGACCAAAGCGGCGAAGTCAGACTTGTGTCGTACATCTGGCAACGCTTTTTCCCCAATCATAGTCAGTATTTCCAGCCGTTGGCAGGCAACAGCCTTGGCCTCCGCCTCTGCCGCCGCCAAAAGTTCACCGAAATTGTTTTCAGTCATGTCCTTTTGTCCTCTACTGAATATATGAATTTTGTTTGAGCGGTCTGTTGCCAGAAAAATACCCCGCCACTCGTTTTTCAGATTTCCGTGGCCCGTGTTACTGTTGCGGTCATGCCTTTTTCCACCCGAGGGATGTCAGATAGTCGCGTATGGGCTGCTTAACCGCTGTTGTATCGAATTTAAATCCTACAAGTCCGACCTCTCCGGTTTGGTTGTTCTTGCCCATACCGAAAGAGAATGATTTCTGATTGGTCTTGCCCTTAAACGAACTTGACGAACTACCGAAACTCAATTTGCCGCCGCTCATCTTGATGCCTGACGACTTGTTCTCGGTTACATCAAACTCTTTCCACTTGCCATTATCACTGAGGGTGACGGTGAAAGTGAAAGCCCGCGTCTCGTCGCTTACCTCGTGGGGCGCAAAGAAAGTCGCATCCATCCACCGCCATCGGGCGATGATGGCATCACCCTCCACCGTAACCTCCCATGGCTGCCCCGGTTTGTTGAGAGCCCCTGGTGCGTTATACAGCGTCTGCTGTTTTTGCGTCATAGGCTGCTGAGCGTACGGTGGCTGATATTGCGGCTGGGGCTGTGCGTTGGGCTCAGGCCGTGCCATCTGAACGGGCGGCGCGGCCTGAGTTCCGCAGAGAATACAAAACCTTGCGGAATCGCCAAGCTGCTTTCCGCAGTTAGTACAGAATCTTAACACTGCGTCATCCTCCTAACTATTCGTTGGGGGAAAATTGTCGGGTCCTATTTCCAGTTATCCACAGTAAAGCCGTCCTCTTAGTACTCCTCG
>JGI24702J35022_10001849_pt1 | contig 13035 bp, 11 predicted proteins | sample TergutTh196P4_FD_35022 | JGI IMG/M metagenome (IMG submission 35022)
GGATCATATGCAAAAATAGTTGCTATTTCGCGCGTTATATCGCCGGATTTAACAAGCCACGCCAGGCTTTGTTCCATTGTTTGCATACCAATATTGTTTCCGGTTTGTATTAAAGTTTTTATTTGTGCAGTTTTGGCTTCCTTTATGCAATTGCGGACGGCCGGGGTTGCTATTAAAATTTCGGTCGCGCACACGCGCCCTCCTTCAGGTTTGGGTATAAGCTGCTGGGAGCATATTCCAACTAAAACAGTACCTANNTGTATTCTGACCTGCTGTTGCTGATACGCCGGGAAAACGTCTATTATACGATCCACTGATTGCGATGCATCTTGAGTATGAAGAGTAGCAAAAACCAAATGTCCTGTCTCAGAAGCCGTTATGGCAAAAGCTATTGTTTCAAGGTCTCTCATTTCACCGAGCAGTATAACATCAGGGTCTTGTCGTAAAGCACGGCGTAAAGCTTCGGAGAATGATTCCGTATCAACTCCTATTTCTCTTTGACGTACAATACATTTTTCGGATTCGTACACGTATTCGATTGGATCCTCTATAGTTATGATATGTTCGCTCCTGGTACAATTAATTTCATTTATTATTGCAGCGAGAGTCGTGCTTTTTCCATGCCCCGTAGGTCCGGTGACCAGAAACAAACCGCGCTTTCTATGAGCAACTTCCTTTAATACCGCAGGCAGATTTAATTCATCAATTGTCCGGATTTTTGAGGGAATTAACCGGAACGCGGCAGCTTTCTTCCTTGATTCAAAATAACAATTTCCGCGGAAACGGGCTTTTAGTCCGCTGTGTATAAAAGTAAAACTAAAATCAATCTCATGATTATTCATATAAACATTAAACTGTTCTTCAGAAAGAATTTCTGAAAGCATTGCTTCTACTTCTTCCTTGCTTAGCTCTTTATCTGATATTGGCAAAAGTTCGCCGTCAATTCTAATTGACGGCTTCATATTATCTCCTATATGTAAATCACTGGCGTCACGCTTAATGACTTCCGCTAACATTGTTTTTATGTCCAAAGTTATATCTCCTCTCGTAAAACAGCTATTAACTAATACTTACGAATTATTAACTATTATATAGTTGCCGAAATAACTTCTTCTATACTGGTGAGCCCCTCCAAGGCGCTGGCAATGCCAGCATCGCGCAAAGGCGTCATTCCGTTTGCCTTAGCACGTTCATACAATGTTCTACCAGTTTCTCCCCTGAGTATTGTTTCCTTAATTTCGTCATTTACAGACATTATTTCGATTATGCCTCTTCTGCCTTTATAACCGCTTCCGCGGCAATCAGTGCATCCGACAGCTTTCCACGCTACCGAATGAGCGGGTATATTTAGTTCTTCACATACATTTTCAGGAACCTCATATCGCGCTCTGCATTTTGTACAAAGCATACGGACAAGCCTTTGCGCAATAACGCCAACAAGTGAAGCCGAAAGAAGAAATGATGGTATCCCCATATCAATTATTCTCGCTACCGCACTTGGAGCATCATTTGTATGCAGCGTCGACAGAACCATATGACCCGTAAGGGCTGCTCTTATTGCCAGTTGNGCCGTCTCTTTGTCTCTGATTTCTCCAACCATTATTTTATCAGGGTCCTGACGTAAAATCGAACGCAACGCGCTTTCAAATGTAAGTCCCGCTTTTTCGTTAATCTGTATCTGGTTTATCCCCATCATCGTATACTCAATAGGATCTTCAACGGTAATTATGTTTACGTCCGATTTATTAACCTGTTCAAGCATTGAGTAAAGCGTTGTAGATTTACCGCTTCCAGTTGGACCTGTTATGAGCAAAAATCCCCACGGAAACTCACAAAAACCTTCAATTTTTTTCTTATTTTCAGCAGAAAAGCCCAGTTTTTGTAAACCAACCATAGCGTTCTCCGAGTCAAGAATACGCAAAACAATTTTTTCACCATACATTGTTGGCAAAGAGCTGATACGAATATCCACCTTTCTGCCCAAAATGCGGACAATTATTCTGCTGTCCTGAGGTTTGCGCCTTTCTGATATATCCATGTTGGAAAGTATCTTAAGTCTGGAGACGACAGGCGCTTGCAAGTTAACAGGAAAATCATACGCGTTATATAGTTTTCCGTCCACTCTATAACGCACTCTTGATTCTTTTTCGTACGGTTCTACGTGAATATCTGACGCGCCTTCCTGAATAGCCTGTTCTAATATTTTACTGACAAGCTGAACGACCGGAGCATCTCCGGCGCTGGTGAGACTTGTTTCTTTTACGACATCTTCGCCATCTTCAAGGTAAACTTCAACTATTGCATCTTCAAGAGCGCCTTGAAAATTATAAATTCGTTCAAGATTGATGCTTATATCGGAAGGAGAAGTAACTCCAACTTTAATTTCTCTGTTTGTAAGCATCGCAAGTTCATCCAAAACTATAAGGTCCAGCGGGTCCGACATTGCAACCAGCACGGCGCCATTATCAACAATTGACAGCGGAACAACATTNTATTTTTCTGCCACATTCATAGGCAGAGCCTTTAGAGCTTCAGGATCCGGACGATATCTTGCAAGTGAAACCATTGGAAGNTTCAGCTGAATGGAAAGCACCTCAGCAATTTTATTCTCCGAAACTATGCCGTCTTCTATAAGAACCTGGCCCAGTCTCTTCCCCGTAGCTAATTGACGCGCAAGCATCACGTCAAGCTGTTCCTGTGTTATTGCGCCTCCCTCAACTAAAATGTCTCCGAGGCGTTTTTTAGTTTGTCTGTAATTATCCATTATCTTCTGAAAAGAAGCGAACTCGCTTCAATTTTGGCGTCAGGGGTGTCCAATATATACGGAATAACCAGCATCACGACTTGAGATTTATTGGTTACGTTACTTGAATACCTGAAAAGATTACCAAGCAACGGAATATCCCCAAGAATCGGTATTTTGCTTCTCACTTTCGTTTCAATTTCCTTGTGCAGTCCACCAACAACAAAAGGCTCTCCGTTGCGCACTCTTACACTTGACTGAACTTGACGTTTTGATTTTATTGGCTCGCCGGTTTGTAAAAAACCAATGAACTCACTTGCCTCAATATTCAACTCAATTGTTACAAGTCCATCACGTCCGATTCTTGGCGTCATTGACATTATTGGTCCAGCTTCTGCAAATTCAATTGTATAAAGAGTATCTCCACCAGAAGTTTGCGCTACTCTGTAAGGTTGTTCCTGTGTAAGTTGTATTTTAGCTTCCTGCCCGTCGTAAGTAATTACCGACGGATTAGCAAGAATTTTACCAATATTTTTCTCCTGAGTGAATTTAAAAGCTGCGTCAAGCATTCGCCATGAACCGTCAATAATTTGCGGAAGAGGAGCAACCGGTCTGTCAGTGCCAAGCGTAGGCGGAAGGACAGTGCTTCCCTGGGCAACTCCATCCGTAACAAGAGGACGATTGCCTGAATCTGTAAGAGCGCCTACATAAGCCATTCCTTTAGTATAATTAAGCCACCAGTTGTCGTATATCGCATTCAAAACGCTATCCACTTCTTGACTATAAGCGTCGTTAAACTCAAATATCCTCGCGTGAAGCATTACCTGCTTACCCGGGTTATCAATGCTTTGAAGCGCTACAGCAATTTCTTCCAGTCTTTCTGGGGACGATGTTACATATACCTGTTTTTGCCTGTCGTCAACCGTGATATTCCGGAGTTCCGCATCGCTAAGCTGCATAACCCCTGTAAGTAAAGCCGGAATAGTGGAAACATCGGCGTAAGCTATCTTAAAAGAACGCGTTATCTCACGACCTGTCATGTGAGCCAAACCGCTTCTGCTGCCTGCCAGAATAGTATTATTTCCCATCATTGCAAAATCTATGTCGTACATGCTCTTTAGATGTTCAACAGCGGTATTAAGCGGAACTTTAATTAATGTCATAGTTACATACTCGTTTGGCAAGGATTTATCTACCACTACATTTCTTTTTGATGCTTCCGCCATCATTCTTATGACGTCAGTTAAAGGAACATCGCGGACATCAATTGTAACAGGGGAAGTTTTCTGAAAGTCAGGAATCAGTGGTATTGGCGGAAGGCGCATTTGGTTCATCTGATTTTCTAAATTTAACCTGTTTTGCAATTGCTGCGTTGCGAACACAAGAGTATATCTATTGGAAGGACCTGTTCCTCTTAGCTCTTTTACCACAAAACTACCCTCAAATGATTGGATAACAATAACAGCGTCATTCTCTCTCTGCTCCAACTCTATACTTGAAATCATCGGAGTTTCATCCAGAACTGCGTTGTCAACTATATTATTACTCGTTTCCTTAAATATAATCTCCATACTATGATTGTTTTCATTTATAACTATTTCAGGCGTCGGTAATTTAGTTCCGTATAACAACATAAAAGCTTCACTGTCACCCATTTGGTTTATTTGATATTTATCAAGTGAAACTAAATCTATTTTTTTATCAACGCCAACGTTTGAGGCAGCCCAGGCAGATCCTGAAAATATAAAAACAACAAACAAAGCATAAAGAGTATATATGATAAATTTTCTCAAAACCGCACTTCCTTTCATATGAGTAAAGTAGTCTGTTATTTAATCAGTCATTGCAAACAAGAATTCACTTATTTATAAAACTTAAGGAGAATAAACAAATTCTTTGCCTTCATAAACTATTGTAATTCTCCCCTGACCTATGCGGGTTACGCGTCCTTTTCTTTCGGCAAACCTATCTCCAATTTTATATATTCTGCCAGTAGGCTCTCCTTCAATATCAAGCACGGCGACAGATCTTCCTTCAAGCTGCATTGTAGCCTTAACTTGTATAAACGGTGGAATTATAACAACTTCAGGAATTATACTGACGGGATCCGGCGTCGTATTTCTTTCGGCAACAAAAGGATAACGAGCCATATTGGACATAGATAATGCTACTTCCATACTCCGTTCCCTGGCTAAGTTCGCCGCGTTCAGATTTTGTATCATCGCAGTAAGTCTTCTGATATCATCTGTAGCAGGTTCGGGTATGGCTTCAATTATCGCAGGCGCAGCATATTGCGAATGCATATAATATGCGTACCCTGAATAACCAATGCTAATAATTAATATCAACAATAATAATATCCGCAACTGGGCGCCGTCGGACGCATTCTCCGCAGTGCCCATTATTAAACTCCATGCTCTCTTCCACGAACTTTCTTCTGCCATATGTTATCACTCTCTATCTGCTGCTGTAGGCAATAGCTTCAAGCAAGACATCAGCTCTAATCTCGCTATTCACCGATCTATCAGGATTTGTTGGAGATAAATTCATAGTGACCACTCTAACAACATTAGGAAGTCCTCTAAGCTCTGCAAAAGCAGTAATTATCGAATAATAATCACCTACAAAAGACATCCTCATAGAGATCTTTCCGTCTTTTGGCGGATTTGGAGCGTTGGACAGCGCCCTTGCTCCTCCTCTATGAATTGCCTGCTGGACTTCGTAATAAAAGTCAACATTCTCTCCAACGCCGACTTTCAATTTTTCTAGTTCAGTAAAAGCATTAATAAACGCTTGCTTTCTCTGTTCCATCTTAGTTGTTTCATCACTTAAATTATTATATGCAATAGTAAGATTTTCATACTCTATCTTAAGTTTATCTATCGTCGTTTGTGCGTAAAAAATAGAAGCAGCAACCAATAAGCATAAAAGCACAACTAAAAAACATATAAAATTTACGTTGCGGCTCATCTTTGTCCACTCTCCCCAATGGCTCTTGGCGTAAGAGCTAATGTAAACTTAAGCCCTTCAGGTCCCATATTTTCCCTTGTCACAATAGGAACCTGAGCAATACTGAAAGCTTCGCTGTCAAGCAAGTTGCGCGTAGTCGTTACAATGTTGTCCTCGGTGTTAGCCAGACCATCAAGCTTGAGTTCTCTTTCAGTAAGCGCTATGGAAGATAAGATTACGCCTCTAACCGTAGATTTATCAATAGAGTCAAAGACTTCGATTGTTGGAAGCTCTTGATTCATTATACTCAAACTCGTAGAATACACTCTTTCCTGATTTTGTAACCTTGTAATTTCAGCTGTTAAACTATTTCTTAATGTAGTTAGTCTTGAAATACTACCATTTAATTCTTCTATTCCATTACTTAAAAAAAAGTAATCTCTAAATAAATAAAATGAAGCAAAACCACACACCCCTACAAAAATCATAAACATACAAAGCATTAGTAATCCAGTTTTTCTTGTCTTGGGAGGCGGAACATTTTTTACATTCTCTGGCCTCAGATCTAGATTAACTCTCAATTAACTTCACCGCTTTCTCAAGAAACAAGTGATTGATAAATACTAAAACATACATAGTCCAAGAGCAGGTTCAAAACCCACTCCCATGCTGACGCTGTCACTGGGACTGATTCCGCATTGTTCATAAACGTTAATGGTTTCCACTTTTAAATCAATAGAACTCTCTATCGCTCTGACGACCTCGGGATTATTGACGACCGCCCCGCTTAAAACCACTAAATCGGATGATATTCCTTTAAATTGATTTGCAACAAAAGAAATCGTCCGCTGAATTTCGGATATAGCCCTCTGAAATTCGTCTTCATTGTTCACGTCAAGTATTCCATTGATTCCCGACGGGCTTGAACGGTAAAACAGTCCGTTATTGTTATCAACAAAAGCAAAATGTAGCCCTTCGGCGTCGGTATATATTGAATGCCACGCTTCTTTCCGGCTTATCGGACCGATTATGGCGCGCAATACCGAGATATTCATCGGCTCGATAGCTTTTAATTCAATGTTTGCCCTCTCGGCTATCTGCAGAATCTTAGAAATATGCTCGTTGCGGCTAGCCGCAACGAGCATTGACATATTATCCTTCGACGATGTAAGCGGTGATTCTACTTCGCATACATCNACCGTGCATTCGGAATAAGACCATGTAAAGTGTCTGTCAAAATCAAATTGTAGTGCCCTAAGCGCGTCCTCTATCGGCATACGGGGGTATTCAATTACACGAATCATACACTCGCGCATCGGCAGNCCAAAAACAACAGGAACATTAAAACTACCGACTTCCCTCATTAAAAGGGACGAGATACTATCCGCATTTACTACCCGGGAAACAGGAATAACAACTTGCCGTGTTACTCTATAAGCGCCCGTATGACCGCTTATCTCAAGATACCGTAATCCTGACGTATGCAATGTTACCGCTGCGAAGACCCCACTTTGATCTCTTTTAGATGCTTTTTTTTTAGCCATTTTTTATAGTCTCTTTCCGAATCGCTTAAAATATTTCTTTCTTATTTCACGCGCATAAACGCAGCAGGGTCAGTTAGTGTGAATAAACCACCAGTAGCATTAAACAATGCTCCGCCAACCATTCCGATCATTTTCTCAGCAACAATGGGGTCGCCTACGTTCTTACCGATTAAGAGCGCTTCTGTTGGCGTTCCAGCAGGGGTAGCCATCATGGCAGTCTCAAATATAAGATCCTGAACCTTAAGAGGATTATCCATGTAGATATCGAAGCTGCCTATAGTTGGAACAGTAGTCCAGGAAGAAACAAGATCAAGAAACGGCATATTTGGGAAATCGCCCATTAGCATTATCCCGCCCGCTTTTGCATTACGAAGCTCCGAAATCAGCGTAGAAGCCTTCGCAGCATCCGTAGCGCTGCCAGAGGCCAACATCATACCGCCCGCAAGAATACCAATAACTATGATGACAATCAACAACTCAACTAACGTAAAACCCTTTTTCTTTGAAAACATTTAAAACACTCCTTTTTTTATAATTACGGCAAATTACATTGCCGCTTAACATGCGCAAACGCGCAATGTTTTAATATGATAAATAATGAAAACGTTATTTAACTCTAACGCAAACTATAGAATCGCCGCCCACGGCAGTAAGCGGAACTCCATTCTCGTCAAATAATAAATTATCTGACTGATTTATCGCTCTTGCAATTACAGAACGAGGTATTCCCTGTTCTCCAATTAAAAAGCCTACATTCAATACATGAAAAAATACATAATTATCTATCTTATTACTATCTACATGTTTCCTTAAATTATCGGCCATATTCGCGCCCGTCCATTCGCTCACCAAATCTATGTCTCTGGAACTCATATTTTCGGCTAACCACACTATTCCCGCTGCTTTAGCATTGCGTAAGTTTGAAACCAGTACTGTTGCTTTTGCCGAATCTGTGGTTGTATATGACGCTAACAACATTACGCTCGCCAGTATACCAATAATAATAATAACAATCAATAATTCAGCTAAAGTAAACCCGGTTCTTATCCTCCCCATGCCAACCCCTCCTTTGCTAAACTTTGAACCCAAGAGGGGAAGATTACAACAAAGTCTACTTTGTCATCTGCTCTAACGCCCCTATTATTGGCCCGTATATCGAACCGGCTATAATAGCAACCAGGAATCCAACAACAATTATCATCATCGGTTCCATCATTGAAGTAAGAGCTTTTATTTGCTGCTCAAGTTCGTCGTCGTACCAATCGGAAATCTTAGCCAGAGTTTCGTCAAGTTTACCAGATTCTTCACCAATACGAATCATTTGTATTACCATAGCGGGGAATATTTTTGCCTCCACTGCTGAGACAGCAAGAGTACGCCCCTTTTTAGCTCCTTCAATCAATACATCAAAAGCTCTTTTTACAACTGTGTTACTTGAAACCTTGCCGGACATTTCAAGTCCGTTTAGTATGGGCACACCACAGGAAACCAACACTGACAGCGTGCGCATTGCGCGTGTCATTACCGCGCGAAAAAAAACTTCCTTAATTATTGGCACCTTAAGCCACATTCTATCAAATAAATCCCGCCCAATTGGAGTACGGCCAAAATAAATCAACCCTCCAATTACGCCAACTATTCCAACTACAACATACAACCAATTTGCAACCATAAACGCTGAAAAATCAATCATTGTAAGAGTTAACCAAGGCAAGGGGATATTCATTTGCTCAAATACCTCTTGAAACATTGGCAAAACATACACGATAAAAACATACATGACTATTATTGCTGCAATCATAATTACCGCCGGATAAGTCATAGCGCCTTTTACTTTGCGCTTTATAGCTTCATTCTTCTCCAATATAGTAGCTGCTCTGTCAAGCGAAGAATCAAGCACTCCACCTTCTTCTCCCGCTGCGGCAAGCGCCACTACTAACGCTGAAAAATGCTTGTTGGCAGCCATTGCCTTGCTAAAAGAAGTCCCGCCTTCGATTTTTCTTCTGACTTCATAAATAGCGTCTTTAAATATCAGATTTGTCTCTTGTTTTTCTATTATATCAAGAGCATTTATCAGTGAAAGCCCCGCTTTAAGCATTGTAGTAAGCTGACGGAAAAACAACATTTTAACTTTTGCCGGAACTGTACCAATACGCGCCAAGGCAGAGAATATGCCTGTCGAAGACGCAGCTGCGCTTCCCTGAGCAGAAACCTTTATTTCGTCAATTTCAACGGACACCGGTATNAGGCCCTGGGAACGCAAAGACCTTACTGCTTCATCTCTGTTGTTTGCTGATATTTTATTTGTTACGGTTTTACCAGTAGAGTTTCTTGCCTGATACTTAAAGTCCATTTATCTTCCTCAAGTTCTCAAAAATAAAATAATGGTAAAGAATTTATAACAAAAATTTTATAACACATAAGTGAAAAAATATCAATACATTTTTATTAAAAAATAATATAATGCTAGAAGAACAATAGAGATAACAAAAAAAAAATTTGCAATTTCAAATCAATTCTAATTCTCAACCAAATATACATGTTTTATATCGCGCGCCTGCCTGCTTTATGGCATACAAAACTGACGCGTTGTGTAACTTCTTTGCCTCAAAGCGTAGCTTCTGTTTCTCCTGAAGTACGAAACATGCCCGAAAAACCGGAAGCAGAAGCCTGATGCTGGAAGTGGCAGAAGTTGGAGTACAGAAGCTCCGCTTTGCTGCTTTGTTCGCGATTATCAAATGTCAACCGCACTAGTTTGAAACTCATGGACATTTGTATCGCTCTATATTCTGAAATCAAATATCCTTTAAAAATAAAATATCTGATTTCCTGCGTATATAATACCAAACGGGAGTCGCTCTCTTGTCGCGCTAACGGAGCATTTCAAAAAAAAGTCTGTTTTTTTTATACCCGCCTGGGTATATTATATTATAAATTATTTATTTTAAAAGTATGCCACTGATTTTTTGAAAAAAACTTTTTGCGCTTTTCAACGCTTTTTAAACCGGTTTATGACGCACTAATCATTGCCAATAAGTTTTTTTACCCTTGATAGTACAACTTCAAGCATAGCGCGAGGTCTCCAGGATTCGGGCACAGGTTCAAGCCATCCGAAATATTCGCAGGCGAACAAGTGAACAGGAACCATCACAATACCCATGACAACAGATATAATCGTATTATCGGAAATAAAAAACAATACTAAAGCCCATGCGGAAGAAAATGATATTTGCTTTATGACCGATGGGATTTGCCTGCTAAAAGTTCCGCCTGGCGCCATTTTATAAATATAATAAATTCCAATGGCGCCCTGATTCAAGCTTGTGGCCGCGCAAAGTCCGGCAGCTCCCCATATTGGCGCAAAAAGCCAGTCAAGTAAAACATTAAAACAGACGCTGACGTAGCTTACTGTTAAAATCAATTTCAACCTTGAAGTGGCAATACCAAAATAACTCATGATTGTAGTCCAGACTGAAAGCGGCGTAACCGCTGCCAGAATTGCAAAACATGGCGCCGTAAGAGAAATGGCCCGCTCGTCAAAAGCTCCGTACCCAAAAATCAACTTTATTATCGGAAACGATAAAACAGAAGCAACGCTTGCCAAAGGCAGCATGTAAGCCCATCCTATCGCAAGAGATTTATTGAGCGACTCCTTTAGTAACGCCCCATTTTCGGACACCCTGCTCGAATACGTCAAATACATTTGTGAAGTCAATCCGACAAAAATCATCATTAATGAAGCTATCTGGGAAGAGTAACTTATAGCGGATACGTTTCCGGCTTCAAGTCCGGCCGCAAACCAGCGGTCAGCAACTGTATAAAATGTACCCGCGCCAAGAATCCCAATACACATAACCGCATCTTTCGCCGTCTTTTTTATAATATCTTCCGGAATTGAAGTTTTCGGTATAAAAGGGATATCGCGAAGCAGGTAAAAAGTAATGATGGTAAAAATTATGTTGACTATCGAAAGCGACAGGGCAACCGCATATACGCCCATAAATGGGATAAGTGTAAGAAGGATAAGTAAACCGGCGGGAGAAGCTACTGCATTTATTACGTTTATTAGTGAATATATCTTTTTGTAATTAGCCCAAATACCTAAAAGAGCTGATATAAGCTGAACATATCCCATAGGCAGGAGCAGCAGAAGCATGTTTTTGGCCACTCCTGCCCGCTCGCTATCCAGAGTGGAGGCAAAAAGCCATATACATTCTGAAGGGAAAACCATTACAACAATTGCAGCCAATCCTCCGCAAACCAAAACAAAACGAATGATATGCGCGTAAAAGGAACGCGCTGCGGCATCGTTACTGGATGAAAGTTTCATCAGATTTGGCAGGACTGCCGTTTGGACAATGGATACCGCAAGCCCCATGATAAGAGACACCGCTCCGCTTGCAATATAATACGCGTCAATTCCAGCGGACGCTCCGAAAAGATAAGCTATAAGAACTAATCTGACATATCCGATTGGTTTTGTGAACATTATGGCAATAGTCGAAACGATAACGCTTGCGCGGGGGGATAAAACCTTTATTTTTCGGATTAATGCGCGCAGTTTGTGCAAATCAATCACCTCGGGGCGTATATTAACACATATCACATGATATAATAAATATGTCACGTCAACGGACGTTGGCGAGGCGGCTACGGACGCCTCCCATGCGTTTGAACGATACTTGATATGACAACCTCCGAGCTTGTGCTTCCTAAAGGACGCCACAGGGTTCCCATGGAATACAAGCCGATAGGGTCAGAGTGGAAACTATCTGGCCTCCCGTTGGCAAGGAGGAAGGGAAGCAAAAAAATCTCTTAATTAAATAAGAAGAGTTTTTTTGTTTTTGTTTTTATTCGCCCTCTTGCCAAATTATGCAAGTGGGTTTTTTTGTTTTCAATATTATATATAGAAAGGATGACTCACATGTTTAAAAAAGCGGTTTTAAAAGCAGTGATTATAATGGTTATAATCATTGCCGCAAGTATAGCAACATCAGCAACTCTTCCCACGCTTCGGATGGCTACCACAACAAGCACTGATAATACAGGGCTTCTTGATTATCTGGCGCCATTTGTGGCAGAACAGCTTGGAATAGACCTGCAATGGGTGTCCGTCGGCTCCGGAGCGGCAATCAAACATGGCGAAAATGGAGACGTCGATATCATATTGACGCATGACCCCGCTGCTGAGGATGAGTTTGAAAAAAGCGGGGCGGGAGTATATCGCAAGTACGTCATGTATAACGATTTCGTTCTCATAGGACCAAAAGATGACCCGGCGGGGATAAAAGGGCTGCCAACAGCAGACGCTTTTAAAAAAATAGCGGACTCGGGTTCCGTATTTGCAAGCCGCGCGGACAAATCGGGAACGCACAGCGCTGAACTTGCGCAGTGGACGCACGCCGGTCTGCAAGTTCCCGATAAGGAGCAATGGTATCTTGCAACAGGACAGGGAATGCTCCAGACAATAATTATCGCGGCGGAGAGGAAAGGATACACCCTTACCGACAGAGGAACTTATATAACCTACGAATCAAAAGGCGAAGCTGAACTTGTAATACTTGTTGAAGGAGACGATTCGCTGAAGAACCAATACAGCGTAATGGCTGTAAATCCTGAAAAACACCCCGGGACTAACTACGAACTTGCTAAAAAGTATATTGACTGGATAATATCTCCCGGGACGCAAAACCTGATAGCAAAATTTACACTTGAAAACAAGCAGCTTTTCTTCCCTAACGCGGCGGATATGAATAAGGAATAAAAAGGCAATGCACAATTTACAATTCACAATGCACA
>JGI24702J35022_10001850_pt1 | contig 13031 bp, 10 predicted proteins | sample TergutTh196P4_FD_35022 | JGI IMG/M metagenome (IMG submission 35022)
CAAAGTCTTTCTGCAAAAGATACGAAAGTAAAAGTACTTGCTTTTTCACGCAATTTTGGTCATCAATGTGCAGTAACAGCAGGACTTAATAATTGTAGCGGTGATGTCGCCGTTATCATTGATTCGGACTTGCAGGACCCTCCTGAAGTAATTGTAGAGATGCTTGAAATTATGCAACGGGAACAAGCCAATGTTGTGTACGGCGTGCGGAAAAAACGTCAAGGTGAAAATTGGTTTAAATTATTGACTGCTAAGATGTTTTATCGGATTTTAAATCGTTTATCGGATGTGAAATTTCCCTTAGATACGGGCGACTTCAGAATGATAGACCGTAAAGTTATCAATCAGTTTAACCAGTTGAGTGAGACAAACAAATATATTCGCGGACTCATTAGTTGGATGGGCTTTAAACAAGTGCCTTGTTATTATGAACGTGAAGCACGTTTTGCAGGAGAAACCAAATATCCGCTAAGTAAAATGATAAAATTTGCCTTGATAGGCTTGTTTTATTTTTCAAAAAAACCACTTAGTATGGCGACCTCACTTGGTTTTGTAAGTATTGTTCTCGGGCTTTTATATTTGATTTGGATACTTATTTCGATGATATTTTCGCTGGGACATACTGTTACAGGTTGGACATCAACCATTATGCTAATCGTGTTTTTTGGAGGCGTACAGTTGCTTACCATTGGAGTATTGGGCAAATATATTGGCAATCTTTTCGATGAGGTAAAAGGTCGTCCAGAATACATTTTAAGCGAAAAAATAAATTTTAAAGAATAAGACATATAACTTATGACAAAGCAGAAGCAAAGACAAAGGCAAGTCTCTAAACAGATGCAATCGGTTAAAAAAATAGAAATAAAAAAAAATATCCCCAAAATAGAAATAAAAGAACAGGGTTGGTGGAAATGGGTGTTTATGGGTTTGGCAGCAGCGATATTTTTAGCCTTGCCGCTTATGAGTCGCGATGCAGGCAATTCGGGAGATGAAGATAGTTGGCAATATCCGCAGTCAGAGCATTTATATCAGTATTATACTTCTTTTGGGAAAGATACAAGTTATATCAATAGCATGCAATTGGAGTATTCAGGCTATGCTTTTGATGCTGCAACCATGTTTGTTATAAAGGCATTGAACGCAGATGATTATATGGCAGTACGTCACGTTATGAATGCCTTAATGGGTGCGTTATTGATGCTGTTTGTCGGGTTGTTTGCAAGACTCATAGGAGGTTGGCGTGCAGGGTGTATAGCCTTGTTGCTTATCTTTGTTTCTCCGCAGGTTTTGGGACATTCGTTTAACAATCCTAAAGATATTCCTTTTGCAGCCTTTTTTATGGGAGCAATTTATTATATCGCTTGGTTTATAAAAGAATATCCAAATCCTACGTGGAAAACGACTGTAAAATTGGGCATTATGATGGGTGCTACTATTGGTATTCGTCCCGGAGGATTTTTATTAGTTCCTTACTTTGGTTTGTTTGTGATGGCGTATTACTTGATTGTAAATGAACCTAAAAAATATTTTTCCAAGACTAATATTCTCGTTATAAAGAAAATTTTAACAAAGGCTTTTGTGGCTTTGGTTACTATGATAGTGATTATGTTTATTTTGTGGCCCTATGCGTGGCGAGACCCGATTCAAAATATACCGTCATCATTTAAAATAGCATCACATTTTATAGTTTCTTTACGTCAATTGTATGAAGGAAGTATGATATGGTCAGACTCTTCACCTTGGTATTACACGCTTAAATATATTTTGATAACATCTCCCATTGCAATTTTTATGGGTGCTGCCATTTATTTATTTACGGTATGGAAGTTTGAAAAAGGTTACTTTTGGTTATTTGTGTTGTTGTTTAGTTTTGCATTTCCTATTTTTTGGATTGTTTACAGTAAAGCCAACGTTTACGGCGGTTGGAGACACGCCATGTTCGCCTACCCCCCTATGGTTGTTGCGGCGGGATTAGGATTTAATGCGTTGGTGGATTTGTTAAAAAATAAATACCTGAAAATAGCCGCTACGGCATTGCCGTTTGTGTTGCTGATTATGCCGTTGACACATATCATCAAAAACCACCCTTACGAATACGTATATTTCAACGAAATAGTCGGCGGGACAAAGAAAGCATACGGACAATACGAAATGGATTATTACTATCACTCCACGCGGGCGGCATCGGAATGGATTATTGCCAATGCGGAGAAATCGGGATTGGAAACGGGCGATAAAATAAAAGTTGCAACGTGGCACGCAGGCTCCGTAGAGTACTTTTTTAGAAACGATACGGCAAAATTTGAAGTCGGTTTCTCCCGTTGGCACGAACGAGGAAATAATGATTGGGATTACGGTATCTTTACAATCACAGGTGCATCTTTGCTCGAACACATCAACAGCAAACATTTCCCGCCCAAAAATACGGTTCACACGATAAATGTTGACGGGAAACCCATTTGCATTATTCTAAAACGGGAAGATAAATCGGACTTGAAAGGCTATCAATATAAGTCTGAAAATCAAATAGACAGCGCAATATATTATTTCAACAAAGCACTTGAATTAGACCCGTATAACGAGGTGGTGATGATAAATTTGTTGGAAATGTATTTCCATATAGGAGATTTGGACAACGCCAAGGTGTATATAGACCGTGTGCTTGACTTCCTGCCCAACCACGAAACAGTCAATTTTTATTTGGCACATTACTATTTAGCGGTTAACCGATTAGATGAGGCATTGATGGTTTTGCGGAAAGTGTCTAAAATTAATTCCAAAAACAGTCAAACATACTCCTTAGCCGCAAACATCTATTTGCAAAAGAACGACATTTATTCCGCAGAAAAAGAATTGTTGAAACTGATGGACGTAGGGGCGTTTGAGCAAAACGCAGCCAACCAATTAATGAGTATCTACAAGGCACAGGGCTTGGACGAAAGGGCTGCCCAGCGGAGAATATTCAAGCATTTGGCAGAGAGTTTCAGAAGGCAGGGGAATAAGGAACTTGCCGAACAGTACGAAGAGGCGAGCAGATACTGAAAAAAATCACCTCGCATAGCATTCCAATATCTTTACCCGAAACAAATAATCGTATTTTGCCTGAATGAGCTGCGACAGGGCGGCTTGGTGTTTGGTTTTTGCATCGGTGTATTCGTAATTGGAGGACGTTCCCGCATCGTATTTAACCGTTTCGTACGCAAAGGAAACGGCAGCCGATTCTGCTGCTTTCTGGGCGGCGGCGTATTTATCCCATGAGGCAAGAGCAGCGGTATATGCTTGTTCAATCTCCTTAATGAGGTTGTTTTTCGCCTCTTCCAAATTAATTTCCTGCAGTTTCAGGGCTATCGTTGCCTGCTTCACGCCGTCCGATGCGGCGAATGCGTTGAAAATGGGAATGTTTAGCGATAAAGACAGCCGTTCTTGCGAATTGTTGCTCAACTGCGTGCCGAAAGAAATGTTCGTTCCACTTGGATTACCCTGAAATGCATGGTAATAGCCCGTCCCGTAACTCGCTGACAAATGCAAAGATGGGTAATAAAACGACTTGGCAATCTGGATATCGCTTTTGCTCTTTGCGATGCGGTACGTTGCGGCTTCAATGGACGGTCGCTTTTGCAAGCCGTTGCGGATAATATCCTCTATCGGCGCCGCAAACGCAGGCAAATCATTCTTCAAATCATCATTGGGGTAATCTTCGATGTCGAATGCGGAGGCATTTTTCACGTTCATCAGTTGCGACAAGTCCAGCAACGCCAACCGAAGACTGTTTTTTGCCTCTGTAACAGTCAATTCATCAGCAGCAAGCGTGGATTCGACGGCGTACAATTCGGCACGCGGTATCTTTTCAGCGTTTACCAATTCCGCAATCCGCTGAACTTGCATCTGCGACATTTCCGCCTGCCTCTCCGCCGCCCGCAAGATTTCCCTGCACAGAAGAACCTGCAAATAGTAGGCGGTAACGCTTATCTCTATATTCTCCTTAATTTTGTTCAGGTCTTGGACGGCGGCTTGCAGGCTGAACTTATCGGACTGATGCTGATTGTAAATCCGAAATCCCTGAAAGAGCGGCAGATTGACCCCGATGCCCAACGTGGTTGTCGCTTGCGAATTATTTTCTATCAGCCCCGTTGCGGTGGTGCCTCGCCCGAAATCAACGCTTTGTCCCGCAGACGCCGACACATTCGGCAGCACGCTCATTTTGCTCGTATGCGACTGCACTTTTGACGCTTCCATATCCAACAGCGCTTGTTTCACCGTATAATTGTTCTCTAATGCATATCGGACACAGGAATCAAGCGAATATTTCGTTTGCCCGAAGCAGAGGGAAGAAATTAGGATTGACGTGAAAAATACGATGCTCCGCAGTCCAAAAATCTGCGGTAAGAGGGAATATATTATTTTTTCCCTTGAAATAATTTTTTGTAAATACATATTAAATTGTTTTTAGATTTGCATTAAAATTTTTGCAGATGCACATCTGCGATTTCGTAGATGCACATTAAAATTTCCGTAGATGTGCATTAAAATTTTCTTAGATGCACATCTACGTTTTGGTAGATGCACATCTAAATTTCGATATGTCGCTTTGCTGTACATTTTTATCGGTTATTTTGTGCGGTTTGCGCTATTTCCCCTTCTCCCCCGCCGTCTTCAATTTTACGTTCCCCCGCAATGTATCGTTTGGTGCAATCCCGCCCAACACTTCGACATGCACGCCGTCAGACAGCCCTAACTCGATGTAAGTTCTTTTGTAAACGCATTTTTTGCCGTCTCTTTGCGGTTGCAGGACATGCACAAAGGCAGAATCCTGCGCAAACTCCAAACAATTTTCCGGCACAGACCACACGCTGTCCCGTTTATCTACGATTATTTCGCCGTTGGAACTGTAACCTGAACGGATAAATCCCGCCGAACTGTTTTTTACCGCCGCCTTGATTTCAAAGGTTGTCGCTCCGTTGTCCATTATGCCCTTAGGCGAAATATATTCCAACACGGCGCTGCATTTGGCGTCCTGCATCGCACCGATAATCAAATTGATAGCGTTGCCTTCGGCTATCCTTCCGACTTCTGTTTCGTCCACTTTGCCGAGAAAAATCAAGTCGTTCATATTCGCCACGACCGCAATGGTCGTCCCGTCGTTGAACGTGTTGGATTGAATGACCGAGTATCCCACCTTCACGGGAACGTCTAATATCATTCCCGCAATGGTTGATTTCACCTGCGTATTGCTGTACTGTGCGGTGCTGGAAGAGATGCCGTTTTTGATAATATCGAGAGATTCTCTGGCGTTATCCGTTTCCTCTTTGGCTTTCTTGTATGCTGATGTCCTTGCGTCGTATTCTTCTTTCGCCATCACGCCCTTGTTGAACAGTATGGTTGCACGTTCGTATTCATTTTTTACCTGTTCAAAATTAATATTTGCCACATTCAGACGCGACTCTGCGGCGTTCAATTGTGTAATATCTGGGATTACCTTTACTTTTGCAACCGCATCGCCGACTTGCACCACCTGCCCTGCTTCTTTGTACAATGCGGTGATAATCCCTGAAATTTGCGGTTTAATCAGTACTTCATTGCGAGGTGCTATTGTCCCATTGATAATTATTTTCTTTTCGATTGTCCGTCTTTCAGGCAAAACCACCTCATACTCGATAGGTTTCAACCTTGATTTCCCCCACAGGAACGCAAGCGTCCCCACAATGCTCAATCCCAGCAGAACAAATCCCAAAGTCTTGAAAATTTTCTTCATCTTTCTGTTATTTTATATATTGTAAGAAATAATTTTATTAGGATTGTTCAATACCTGCACTCACTCGTTTTCTGTATTGTTCGTGTGTCAGTGGTTCTCCCGCCGTTGTATAGGCAACAATTTCCTTACTCGGATAAAACTCTTTCTTCATCAAATTGTATAATTTACGCCTGTCAGCATCTGACAGCAACATTATTTCTCCGTACACATTCTTCAAACTCGCATATTCCATAACAAACTGTTGTTTTTGACTTGATTTGCAAAGATACACTTTTTTTTGAATTGGTGATTTTGCTATTTCAAAAAAAAGTGTATCTTTGCATTTTTGACATAAAAATTTATAATAAATGAAGAAATTATTGTTTGTAGTATTGTTATCGTTCACGTTTTCAAGTGGACATGCAGCGTATTTGGAGAATATTCCTCAAACGCTGAAACAGCCTGACGGAACCGTTTTACACTGTTTCGCAAGCGGAGATGAGTTTTATAATTGGCTGCACGACTCGCTGGGCTATACCATCGTAGAAGACCCGCAAACGGGTTATTACGTGTATGCACTGCCCGCAGCAGAAGGACAAATTGCTCCTTCCAATTACGTAGTTGGAGTTGCCGACCCTGCGGCATTGGGATTGCCTGTGCGGGTCAGCGTTTCAAGTGAGATAATCATGGCAAAACGTGCTAAGTTTGAAGCGGAATTTGCTTCCAAAGGTTCGCAGAAGGCAGGAAGCAACATCGGGAAAATCAACAATCTCGTTGTGTTTATCCGTTTTGCAGGAGAGTCGGGGTTTTCTAAAAATTTCAATTTTATGGAAACGATGTGCAATGACTCAAGTTCTCGTTCGGCAAATTCCCTGTACAATTTTTATCGGTTGGCGTCTTACGGTCAAATGCGTATCGTTTCGCACTTTTTCCCCGCTCCGAATGGGAATACCATCGTTTCGTATCAGGATATTAATCCGAGAAATTATTATCAGCCTTATAATGCTCAAACCAATCCTGATGGTTACCAATCGAATCAGCAATATTCCCGACGGTCGGCGATGTTGTTAAGAGCGGTGCAATATATTGCTTCCAGCGTACCATCTAATTTAGACCTCGATTACGATGGCGATGGGCGGATTGATAATATCTGTTTTATGGTATCGGGTTCGCCTACGGGCTGGAATGACTTGTTGTGGCCCCACCGTTCAACTCTATCTACATCTGTAACAATAAACGGGAAAAACATATATGATTATATGTTTATGCTTGAAAATACGAATGGAGCCAATACCTGTGCGGGCGTTATTACGCATGAGATGATGCACGTATTGGGGGCGCCCGACCTGTACAGATATGTTGACCAATCAATACAGCCTGTAGGAAACTGGGATTTGATGGGTTCTACCAACTATACCAGAGCTCAGGGTTTAGGGGCGTACATGAAATATAAATATGGGAAATGGATACCCGCTCTGCCCGTGATAACCGAACCCGGAACCTATACGCTTTATCCCGTCAATGACAGTACAATGGTTTACGACCCGCAGAAATCAATCGGTTACCGAATCAATCTGCCCAATTTTCCCAATGAATTTATTGTGTTGGAATACCGAAAAACGAATACTTGTATTTTTGAAGAAAATTTGTCAGGTTCGGGAATTTTGATTTACCGCATCAACAGTTCGCGTGGTGGAAATGCGTACGCTGACGGAATCAGCGCCTATGATGAAGTTCATCTTTTCAGACCCGGCGGGAAACAACTGATAGATGCAAGTGCAAATGGAAATCTCGCCTCAGCCCATTTTTCGTCCAATGTGGGCAGGACGGTTTTTAATCAGGGAACAAATGCCTATCCGTTTTACTGCAACGGCGATACGATAAAATTAATTTCAATCACCAATATTACCTCAGCGGGCGACAGCATTCAGTTTACGTTTATGACCAATACCGTAACTCTTAGCAAGGAACAGGTTGATTTTACTTACCAATCGGGCAATACGGAGGCAATTACGCTGAATAGCAATACGTCGTGGACAATTACAGGAGTGGATACTTCGTGGTTAAATGTAAATATTTTGTCGGGCGATAGCGGCACTACGAATCTTCAACTTTCGACTCGCTCGCAAAACAATCTCCGCGTGCCTAAAACCTGTACTTTGACTATACAGTACGGCATGGGAACAAAATATTTGGTTGTTACGCAAGGGATTGCACCGATTTTGGTTTGTCAGGAAGTTAACAATCAATATGATGGCGATACCGTTTTGGAATACAATTTTCAGCAGTATGGCGTGGAAGCCGTGTCGGAATATTTTGCTGCTCCAAACGATGTGGTAGTGATGGATTCGCTTGCATTTTACTTTGGAAATATCGCCTTTTCGGATTCGGCGGACAACAATATGATATTGGAAATATATACCTCCAACGCCAGCAACCGACCGGGTACAACCCTGTTGACGCAAGCAATAGATGTCAAAAATCTAAATCCAAACGCTTGGAATACAATCCGATTGCAAGAGCCTGTAATTACATCGAAAGGAATAACGGTGGGATACTCTTTTGCAAAAATAGATGCCAACGCTATGAAAGTGAACGTTTTCAGAAATGATTTGCGGACAGAACCCTATTTCGGAACAATGTTTATAAGAAACAGCGGCTGTTGGAGAAGTTGGAGAAGTCCTTCCGAAGTATCTTTTCCCGGAATAAAGAACTATTCTTTGGCAACGAAACTGTTTGTTTGTCCGCCCTCGCCCGATACGGACACGCTTTTGGTAAGCACAACCAATTTGCCTTTGTCGTACGATTCCAACCTGCAAGCGGGTTTTGCCATTACCTCGAATACTTCGTGGTATATAATGAATTTGCCTGAAGGTTATTCGATTAGCAAAAGCAGCGGTACAGGCAACGATACCTTGGTGGTTACCACCTTGACCAAATACAGGGAATTGGGCAGAAAGTTTTATTTTTTAGTCCGCAGCGGCAGTATTTTGCACAAAATGACCATAGACAGAGCCTCTTATCCGCTGATTTCCACGAAAAAAGAAGTCGAATTAAATTACGAAGGCACTGATAGCGCCGAAGTCAACATAACCGCAACAGGAACGAGTTGGGAAGCACAAACAGACAGCACTTGGTTGCGTTTGTCCCGAAATACAGGCAACGCAGGCACGCAGAAATTGGTGATTTACCCCACAGGAGAGAACAATACCAACGCTGCGTTTGAAGGCTGCGTGAATATCGTTTCTACAACGCTGAACGAAAGTATTTGTATTGTTGTCAAACAAAATTCCTCTGTCGGCGTAAAGCAAGTTGCGGATAATTCCAAATTTTCGTTGTATCCCAACCCTGCAACTTCGCAATTGGTTGTAAACAACGGCAATATTCCCATGCAAACAATCACCGTTTACGATGTGGTCGGAAAAGAAATTTTGAAAATTTCAGACGTAAACACTTCATACACAGAGTTAAACGTTGCTAACTTGCATCAAGGACTTTATTTTGTGAAAGTTCGTTCGGAAAAAGGCACTCAGGTGAGGAAGTTCGTGAAGGAATAGCGGTTAGTGATTAACTTTCATTTCAAAATCTGCAAAATTTTTTCTTTTCCGATAATGTCGAGAACTTGTTGTGCGGAGGATATTTCGGGAAAATAAACAATGCTGACGGGATATTCCGCTTTTTCAATCGCAATGCCGCCGTCTTTTATGGTGAAAGTATATTTTTCCTCCGTTTTATTTTCCCAGTCGGGTTGCCAGTTTTGATTGATAAAACAGGAAACATTCAGCAAATCGTTGATAGACAGCCATTTATTGACGTGTTCCAAAGATGTGCAATTATTGCGGTCGTTGTACAGCGTAGTTTGGTTCGATTTAACTTTCCCGAACATATCCACGAAAAAAGCCTCTTTTTTGTAGTAAAGCGACCGCATAACCTCGTCTATGCTTTCTTTTTTCATCTGCGCCTGCATCTAAACAAGGACAGGGCTAACAAATGCAACCCTTTCCCATCAAAGATTATTTTCAAAAAATATTCTTAAAAATAAAAAGAAATTCCTTTCTTATCAAGCCATCTTATTGATTTTGTGCATCAATCCCGATTTCAGGTTAGCGGCTTTATTTTTGTGAATAATGCCTTTCTTTGCTACCTTGTCAATTAAGGACGCAACTGCAGGCATCTTCGTTTTTGCATCGTTTGCGTCAACAAGGCTGCGCATTCTTTTGATAGCGTTCCGCATCGTTTTTGCCCAGTATCTGTTTTCCAAACGTCTCTTTTCGTTTTGTCTAATTCTCTTAAATTGCGACTTGTGATTTGCCATTTTTCTATTTCTATTTTTCTATATTACCTTATGTAAATTTACTCGAAATGCAAAGATACACTTTTTTTTGAATTATTGATAAAGAAAAATCAAAAAAATTAAAATAATCACCTTTTCTCCCTTTTTATTGATTTTGGCATAACTTTTGACTATCTGTTAGATAGATAAAATTAAAACGAATTAACAACATGATACAAAGTAAAATAAGTTTGTTTTTGTGTGTTCTGTTTTCTGCTGTTTTGCTTACAACGCTTTCCGACGAGATGTGCAACGATGTAAACAAGGGCATTCAAAACGGAAATGCACAACAAATAGCGAAATATTTCAGCACAACGGTAGAATTGTCGGTGTTGGGGAAAGATGCCTATGTCGGCAAGACGCAGGCAACCTCTATCCTTACCGATTTTTTTAAGGAAAATCCCCCGAAATCATACGCAGTAAAACAGGGCGGCTCCAATTCTGAAAATACGAAATTTGTCATCGGGACTTATGTTTCCACCACAGGAAACACTTTCAAAATCTACTATGTGGTTAAAAAAGAGAAAAGTATCGAAACGATACAAAAATTGACCATCGAAAAAAAATAACCGCATGACCATCGAAAAAATTATCGAAGAGGCACTAAAAGAAGACATTGGAACAGGCGATTATTCTTCTTTGCTCTCTGTGGACGCAACGGCAAGGGGAGAGGCAAAATTGATTGCCAAAGATAACGGAATTGCCGCAGGAATGGACATCGCAATGCGTGTTTTTAAGCAAATAGATGAAAATTTGAGCGTTGAATCTTGTGTTCAAGATGGAACGGCTGTTCAAAAAGGACTTGTTTTGATGAAGGTGAGCGGCAGCATTCGTTCCATTTTGGGAGCAGAGCGTTTGGTGTTGAACATCATGCAGCGAATGAGCGGAATTGCCACTGTAACAAATCGTTACTGTCAATTAATCAAAGGAACGCATGCGAAATTGCTGGATACACGAAAAACGACTCCAAATCTACGCATTTTGGAAAAAATGGCGGTGCGGATAGGCGGCGGATACAACCACCGTATGGGATTGTACGATATGATTATGCTGAAAGACAATCACATAGACTTTGCAGGCGGGATAGAAAATGCCGTCAAAAAAGCCAACGAATACAAAACGATGAACCGCCTCGCTCTCGCCGTTGAAATAGAAACCCGCTCCTTGTCCGATGTAGAAAAAGTGATGCAGTTGGGCGGTGTAAATCGAATTATGTTCGACAATTTTTCGGTGGAAGACGTACGCAAAGGCGTAGCATTGGTCAACGGCTGTTTTGAAACGGAAGCCTCAGGCAATATCAACGAACAAACTATAAGACCTTACGCCGAAACGGGAGTAGATTTTATTTCGGTAGGGGCTTTGACGCATTCGGTTAAAAGTCTGGACATCAGTCTGTTAGCAGTGAAAAAAGATTAAGATTTTTTTGTTCCTTAATAAATTAGCCGTCAATTTCCAACAATACGGGGCAATGGTCGGAATGCACCGCCGAAGCCAAAATGACCGAACGTTTCAACCTTTTTTCCAAAGATTTGGTTGCCATATTGTAATCTATCCGCCAGCCCAAATTATTCTCCCTTGCTTTGCTGCGGAAGCTCCACCACGTATATTGATGCGGCTCTTGATTGAAAAAACGGAAAGTATCTATAAATCCGCTATTTAGAAATTTTTCCAGCCATTCCCGTTCTTCGGGCAAAAAGCCTGAACTCGTTGCATTGCGAATCGGGTCGTGAATATCTATCGGACGATGGCAAATATTGTAATCGCCGCTTATAATCAAGTTCGGACGCGTTTTTGCCAATTCATGCACGTAATTGTAAAAATCGTCTAACCACTCCATTTTGAATGCCTGACGCACATCGCCGCTGCTCCCCGACGGGTGATAAACGCTCACAACCGATAAATCGCCGAAATCGGCACGCAAAAACCTGCCCTCGTCATCGTATTTGGGAATATTCATTCCGTAAACGACTTCCGTAGGCTCGTATTTGGTGAAAATGGCAACGCCGCTATACCCTTTTTTCTTCGCCGAAAAAGCATAACAGCGATAACCCAATTCCTCAAAACTCATTATCGGTATTTGTTCCCACTGTGCCTTTGTCTCTTGCAGACACAGCACATCGGGGTTCGTATCCCGCAACCACGACAGGAAGTCCTTTCCCACCGCCGCCCGTATCCCATTGACATTGTATGTTATAATTTGCATGCTAAATTTGTTTTACGAAATGCAAAATTACACTTTTTTTGGTATAATTGAAAAAAACGTACGGCGGAAGTTGTTTTGGGAATAGATACAGCGTTTTTTATCGAATAAAATTTGTGCGTTCCCGTTTTTCTTCTTTTGGCTTTTCGATGCCCGCTTTTTCGCCCGCTTCGATGGATTTTAACAGCCACGCCATATTGTGNCCGAGTGTACGCATAATTTGCATTCCTTCTTTGTCTTGGCGGACTTCGTCGGGCGTGTTNCCGTGTACCATATTCCAATACTGCGACGAAACAACAGGCATATTNTTTATCGTAAAGTACTGATTTAGTTGCTGTAACGCAGTGGTCGTTCCCGCCCTGCGTGCAGAGACAACGCCCGCTCCGGGTTTGTACGCCAACTGCTGACTGCCGCTGTAAAACAGCCTGTCAAGGAACGATTTCATCGTGCCGTTGATGCCCGAATAGTAAACAGGACTGCCGAAGATAAACCCGTCTGCCGTTTTCGCCTTTTCGATAACCTCGTTCACGATGTCGTTAAACACGCAAACGCCTGATTCTTTGCACTGTTTGCAGGCAACGCAACCGCGTATGTCCTTGTCTCCAACCTGAATGATTTCTGTTTCGATACCATCTTCGTTTAACGCTTTCGCCACTTCGCTCAATGCCGTAAACGTGCAACCTTCCGCATTCGGACTGCCGTTGATTAAAAGAACTTTCATCGTTTTTTTTGTCGTTTCGTTACTACTTTTTTTACTTGCTTCTTGC
>JGI24702J35022_10001851_pt1 | contig 13030 bp, 12 predicted proteins | sample TergutTh196P4_FD_35022 | JGI IMG/M metagenome (IMG submission 35022)
TTATATTAACCTCTCTCCTTTCGACTGACATGCCTAAATCTTCCGCTATTTTTAAAAGACTATCATTAGTAATACTCTCAAGAATACTCTTCGATTTTGGAGTTATATAGGTATTGCCTTTTATTGCAATGAAGTTAGATGTGCTGAATTCATCTANATATTTTTTCTCTTTAGGATCAAGGTATAATACAACAGGGTAACCTTTTTTCTTNCCATATTCGGATCCGTAAAGGCCTGCCGCATAGTTCCCTCCGACTTTACAATCACCCACACCGTCAGGGGCTGCTCTGTCATAATCTGTTACTACAAGCGCCTTAACAGGCGTAAGACCTCCTTTGTAATATGGACCTACAGGCGTGACTAATATTAAAAAAACATATTCATCTGCCGCACCGAGTCCGATCCTTGCACCTGTGCCGATAACAAGCGGCCTAATGTATAAACTCGCGCCTGTACCATACGGAGGAACATATTTTTTATTAGCAGAGACTACTTTTGTGACTGCATCAATGAACATCTCCTTTGATATGGGTGGTAGTAAAATTCTTTCCGATGTTTTTTGTAATCTTTTCCAATTCTCTTCCGGTCTGAAAACTACGATTCTTCCGTCTTTTGTTTCAAAGGCCTTCAGCCCTTCAAAAGCCTCTTGTCCATAGTGCAGGCATGGAGACGACATATGAATTGTAATATTCTCATCTTCCGCAAGTTCGCCTGTTGACCATTTACTGTCTTTAAAATAATATCTTATATTATAATCTGTTTTTATATATCCGAACGGAAGATTAGACCAATCTAAATTCATTTTTTCTTTGCTCATTTTCTTGCTCCCGGTAAAAATTTAATACGATAGCTGCCTTGATTAATGAATATGTTTTATAATCTTAATATTCACATATAAAAACTAATATAATCGTCATTGCTGATAAGACCAAGAAATTTATCATAATCTAATTAGCCTGATTATTCAATAAATTTTCTTCAATTTACAATACAAATATTGACATAGTATTTGTCAAGTATAAGATAGGCGATATAATGCATTAAAAATTTTAAATTTGTTGACTAATGAGGGTACATATATTTTTTTCTTCATTATAATAGATAAAATCAATAGAATATCCATGATCATTTAAGAGAGTGTAATATTTAAAGATGAGTATTAGTCTACGATATAATTAACTTTAATTAAGGAGTCTAGCCATGGCATTGAAAAAATCAGATATAATAGTTCCTCAGGGAAAACTCGGCATAGTAATACCAGGTCTTGGAGCTGTAAGTACAACATTTATAGCAGGAGTTTTAATGATTAGAAAGGGGATGCATAAACCTATAGGTTCATTAACTCAAATGGGAAAACTTAGAGTAGGCAGAGGAGCAGACGCTAAAGATATAAATATTAAGGATTTTGTTCAACTTGCATCTATTGAAGATATTGAGTTTGGCGGATGGGATCTCTTTGAAGACAATGTTTATGATTCAATAAAACATGCTCAGGTGCTTGCAAGTGAAGATGTTGAGCCCATAAAAGATGAGCTTTTAAAAATTAAGCCTTGGAAAGCAGTCTTTAAAAAAGAGTATGTAAAAAACCTTGATGGGAAATGGGTAAAAGAGGCTCCGACCCTTTGGGATCTTGCGCAAATGGTAAAAGAGGATATTTTGAATTTCCAAAAAGAGAAGAATCTCGCAAGGACAGTTATGGTTTGGTGCGGAAGTACTGAAATTTATCAGGAGATGATACCTGGGGTTCATGATACTCTGGCTAATTTTGAAAAGGCGTTAAAGGAAAATCATCCCAATATTGCGCCGAGTATGATATACTGTTATGCTGCAATGGACCTTGGAATACCATATGCAAACGGAGCGCCTAATCTATGTAATGATGTGCCTGCACTTTGGGAATTGGCAGAGAAAAAGCAGGTTCCCATGTGTGGGAAGGATTTTAAAACAGGTCAAACATTTATGAAAACATTGCTTGCCCCCGGTCTTAAAACCAGAGTTCTGGGAATGAGCGGTTGGTATTCTACAAATATTCTTGGGAATAGAGATGGTGAGGTCCTTGACGATCCCGATTCTTTTAAATCAAAAGAGGTGAGTAAACTCTCCGTATTAGAACAGATTTTAGAACCGGATGTATATCCTGATCTTTATAGCAATTTTCATCATAAAGTAACAATCAATTACTATCCGCCAAGAGGCGATAATAAGGAGGGATGGGATAATATAGATATATTCGGATGGCTTGGTTATCCTATGCAGATTAAGGTGAACTTTCTTTGCAGGGATTCAATCCTTGCAGCGCCCTTTGTACTTGATCTTGCTCTTTTCCTTGATTTAGCAAAGAGAGCCGGACTTTACGGTAATCAGGAATGGCTATCATTTTATTGGAAGAGCCCTATGCATGCGCCTAATGAAGATCCCGAACATGACATATTTATTCAGATGATGAGGTTAAAGAATACTTTAAGATGGTTAATGGATGAACCGCCTGTAACTCATCTTGGAGCTGAAACCTATAATTAATGACGGTATTGTGTACATACACCGTAGAGACGCAATGCATTGCGTCTCTACAAAAAATTTTTAGAATTGTAATTCTTCTATTGCTGCTTGAGATTCCGCTCTTTTCAGAGGGTCCTGCCGATATAAATTTTCAGTTAGACAATGGAGTTTTAAGCAGGTATGATTCCTGTGAAAAAATTGTTCTCTATGATAGTGTTGCTGCAATTCATAGAAGCGGCGATACATTGTATTATATTAGAAACAGCGGTGAAAGCTGGCTTGTAGGTTTTTTAAAGGGGGATTCCCATAGAGGCATTGAATTTAATGTTGCAGGGAATTACAAAGCGATCAATAAATTTTACTGCGAGGATAATATCTTTTACTTTCTTGCTCAGCAGACAAATGAACTTCCTAAAAATAACAGGTATGATTTAGGCAGAATTTTTGTAAGATTTAATTCTGATAAAAATAATTTTAATACAACAGAGGGTGTGGTAGATTTTCATATAATTGAAGGTAAACCTTTAATACTAAGATATGATTCTCTTAACTATAATGATTCCGATATCCCGATAATGCTGCGCGGCCGGATGGAAATTTCAGGTGTATTCGATTCGAGGATTGTAATAATTAAAGGTATGGCTGATATTGAAATAGTAGACTTAATAGCAGGTAAGAGCATCTATCAGTTTAATAAAAACTCCATAGCAGATTATAATGATAAATACAACCTCATCCTTGAATTTGAGGATAGTAATCTAAAAGCAAGCCAAAAAACCGAAGATCAGAGCATATATTATGAAATCATAATTGACGGAGTTGAGGATAGCAGAACCGAAACAGGAAGCGGTGATTTGAGCAAACTGTTTTATAAAAAATTGTCATCGGGGGAAAATCATACTGTTAAAGCAGTGAGATGGGAATTAGACAGAGAAAAGGGACGCTATGTAAGAATGAATAATATTTATCAACCCGATGAAGTAAAAATATTTATTCCGGATAATAGGATAATAAAGTTAAGAATAGAATTTGACGGGAAAACATATAGTATTAATCAATCGGTGGAGTATAAATAAAAAAAGGCTTTTGAAAGCAATTAAGTTGTCACGCCGCCACAGGCGGCGTGACATAAATATAAATCTTTATCTAAAGTTAATAACTTCTCGTTTACTTTCATCCCTTTGAATTGTCTTTTGAACATCTTTATATTCGGCGGAATCAAGTCCATATTGTAATTCAACTGCTATTAGGATACTCTGATTCTTTTTATTCTTATAGTATATTACATCCTCTTCATTTGTCTTGTGGCTTTTATCAAGCATTGCCTCCATTACTGCATAACAGCTTGAAAGATATCTATATGCCCATACATCCTTTCTATTCTCTTCTCTCATTAGTATATATCTTTCAAGAATAGGGATACAAGGTTTTACGTTGCCAAGATCATATTGGGTTGAAACATATACTCTGAACAGTTTTGATTTATAATCTATAAATGTTTCATGGCTCTTCAGTTCGTTTGATCCTATTTCATCCAAAATATTTATTGCCCTTGTGAAATATGTTACGGCTTTTGTTTTTGCCTCATTTCTTATTCTGCCCATATGCCTCTCTTGTGCGCTTTTTCTATCTATCTCCTGCCAATACCATTTTTCATTGAGATATTTAGTATTATTGTAAATATCCTTTAGATTTGCGATCTCTCCCTCCATATCTTCAAGAGTATCAAAACCTTTAGAATATTCATCTACTGATCTTTTAAGAAGAAATTCAGAATACTCTCTGCTTAATTTTTCAAGATCTCTGAGTGTAGACATATAAGGCTTGTAATCTTTTATTGACCATCCGTCTTTTGCCTGATCAACAAATCTTCTATCGTTTTCATTTTGTTGATTGTCTTCGCCTGTTTGCTGCTGAGCCGATACAACGCCGACGAATAATATACATACAATAAATATAAAGTAACCAGATTTAAGTAATTTCTTCATAATAGATCTAAGTTTCATATATAAACCCCTTTCAAAACCATTTTTAGCTTTATTTTATAATCGACTGAATTATAATAAAAACTTATATTTTTTATTATAATTTTATATAATTTTTGAAAATAAAATATATCAACACATTTTTTATATAATTATATTGAAAATATGTAATATTTGTACTTCTTATGTCTCATAAAAATTCCGTAGAGACGGATAATTTTATATAATTATATAATTGATATTTTGCGGCAATTAATCTTGACAATTATAGCGAATTAAACTTAAACAATTGAATTATAAATTAGAGTTATTATAATTCAATGATGAAAAAAGAAGATAAAAAGGATTTCTGTTCATACTGTGACTATACCGGGATAATTTATAATCACGGATCGGAAATATTGGGGGAAAATGTTCTCGTCCCTTGTCCGAAATGTGTAATACCGTTATGTAAATGCAATAATGAGGATCCGTATTATATTTTTGAAAATGAAAATATTGTTCCATGTCCGTGCAGATATATAAGGATGAAAATAGATAAAATATTAGCCATATATTATTCAGCCGGTATAGGGAAATATTTCAGATGGAAAACATGGAGTGATTTTAAACCTGAAAGTGATCTGGCTCACAAAGCATACAGCGCCGCCTATGATATTGTGATGAATTTTCCCGATGTAAAAAAGGGGCTCTACCTGTGGGGTAATCCCGGTACAGGGAAGACGCTTCTCTCTGTAATTATTCTTACAGAGTTAATTAAACATCATGCAATCAAGGGGAGATTTATTAAGATAACAAGAGATTTTTTTAGTATGCTGAAATCGACTTTTGCCGAAAGCTCGGAGAGATACGGTGAGTCAAGCCTAATAGAGAAAGAGTTTGCCGAAGTTGATATATTGGTTATTGATGATTTCGGCGTACAGAGAGATTCTCCCTGGGAACAGGAGACCTTGTACAATCTCATTGATGGCAGATATGAAGGCGGGAAATTTACAATAATTACATCAAATAATAATCCCGAGCAGGCTCTTAAAGAACTCTCCGGCGGGAGAATATTATCAAGGCTTAGGGAGATGTGCAAAGTTCTTGAACTTAGCGGGAAAGATTATAGAGAGAAAAAATAGTGGCTGTAGTCTATATTGGTCTTGGGAGTAATATCGGTAATAGGAATAATTATTTAGAAGCTGCATTGTTACATATTGTAAAAGAGTGTAAGGCTTCAATTATTGCAAAGAGTTCAATCAAAGAGACTAAACCTGTTGACTATGAAGATCAGCCGGATTTTTTGAATCAGGTTATTAAGATTGCAACAGAATTAACTCCTATTGAACTTCTATCTGCGCTAAAAAAAATAGAAGGTGATCTTGGGAGAGTTTACAGATTTTCAAAGGGACCCAGAGAGATAGATATTGATATATTACTTTATGATGATGTAATAATAGATAGTGATATATTAAAACTACCTCATCCGGGAATTGTTAAAAGGGACTTTGTTTTGGAACATCTTATTGAGCTTGATCCTCAATTGATTGAGCCTATATCAAAGAAAAAATATTCGGAGGTCTTAGAAGATTATGCCGGTTTTAAAAAATATCAATGATTTTGCTAAATTTAAAAAAGAGAAAATTCCGATTTCAGTGGTGACATGTTATGAATATGGTTTTGCAAGATTGGCCGAGCAGAGCGATATTGATGTTTTATTAGTTGGGGACTCACTCGGTAATGTCGTAGCCGGATATGATACTACTATTCCCGTAACCGTAGAACAGATGATATATCATGCTGAAATAGTAAGAAGAGGCGCGCCGTCAAAATTTTTGGTTTGCGATCTTCCGTTTATGAGTTACCATGTTTCTGTTGAAGATAGTCTGCGCAATACAGGCGAGATAATGAAAAAAACCGGATCTAATGCGATCAAATTAGAAGGCGGGGAGGATTTTGTTCCTGTTGTTAAAGCTCTTGTTAAGGCGTCAATACCTGTAATGGGCCATCTCGGATTGACTCCTCAATCGGTTCATAAACTCGGCGGTCATACAGTACAGGGCAGGGAAGAGGATAAGCGCAAGGCATTGCTTAGCGATGCAAAGAAACTTGAAGAGGCAGGCGCCTTTTCAATAGTACTTGAAATGATCCCCGAGAACCTTGCTAAAGAAATAACAGACTCTTTATCAATACCTACTATAGGTATTGGCGCAGGACGTTATTGCGATGGTCAGGTCCTTGTAATAAATGACATGCTCGGCATGAATGAAACTTTTAATCCGAAATTTCTTAAAAAATATGCTGATCTTTCAAGCATAGCAAGAACAGCTTTTAATCAATATAATAGCGATGTTAAATCAGGCGCATTCCCCGAAGAGAAAAATGCGTTTAAGAGTGAAAAAAAAGATGAAGCGGGAAAAGTTTATTCGACATAACTTTATAGAGGTGGTAATATGAATACAAAGATTTCTATAAATGGATTCGGGCGGATTGGGAGAAATGTTGCCAAAGGAATTTTAATTAATCCGGCAAAGTATGGTTCACTCGATATTGTTAGTATAAATGATTTAACAGATCCTAAGACATTGGCGCATCTTTTTAAATATGATTCGGTTTTTGGAATTTTCGACGGTGATGTTTCTTATGATGATAATTCAATAACAATTAATGGGAAGAAGATCAAAGTCCATTCCGAAAAAGATCCCTCCGCTCTTCCATGGAAAGATGAAGGCGTAAAAATAGTTATTGAGTCAACAGGAAAATATACATCAAAGGATAAAGCATCCGTCCATATACAGGCTGGGGCAGAGCAGGTTATAATTACAGCGCCCGCTAAAAATGAAGATATAACTATCGTAATGGGTGTAAATGAAGGCGTATTTGATAAATCTAAGCATAAAATAATTTCCAATGCGTCATGTACGACAAATTGCCTTGCACCTATTGTTAAAGTCATAAATGATAAGTTCGGTATTGAAAAGGGTCTTATGACTACAATACATTCATATACTAATGACCAGAGAATACTTGATGCGCCCCATTCCGATCTTAGGCGCGCTCGATCTGCGGCGCTTTCCATGATACCGACAACTACAGGCGCTGCAAAGTCTGTCGCTTTAGTTATTCCTGAATTAAAGGGTAAATTAGACGGTACTTCAATTCGTGTGCCCACACCTGATGTATCTATAGTAGATTTTACATGTATTGTAAAAATTGATGTTACTGTTTCTGAGATAAATGCTGCAATAAAGGAAGCGGCGCAGGGATCAATGAACGGTATTATTCAATATTGTGAAGATGAACTTGTATCTGTTGATTTTATGGGAAATGAAAACTCCTCAATATTCGACTCTTCGCTAACAAAAGTAACAGGCGGTAATCTCGTTAAGGTCTTTTCCTGGTATGATAACGAATGGGCTTATTCAATGAGATGCGTTGATCTTGCTATACATATTTCAAAATAATAACAGGAGCTAAAACTATGAAAAGAAGGGAAATTTTTGCAGGCAATTGGAAGATGTATAAGACACACAAAGAAGCAATGGAACTTGTAAAAGGACTTTCTGCCGATGTAAAAAAAACAGAGGGAAGGGAATACGCCATATTTATACCTGCGCCGTATCTTAAAGATATTTCTTCTCTCTGCGCAGATTCTCTCTTTGTAACAGGCGCGCAGAATATGTACTATGAAAATCAAGGCGCTTTCACAGGAGAAATATCACCTCTAATGGTAAAGGATTGCGGCGCAGCATTTATTCTTATAGGTCATTCCGAGAGAAGACATGTATTCCATGAAACAGATGAAGAAGTAAATAAAAAAGTAAAAGCCGCCTTAACTCATGGATTGCAGCCTATGATCTGTGTAGGAGAATTGCTTGAAGAGAGAGAAAAGGGAGAAACATTGCAAGTATTAGAAAGGCAGGTAAAAGGAGCTCTTTTAGACATAGGAAAGAGCGATATGTCAAAAATTTCCATAGCATATGAACCTGTTTGGGCTATAGGGACAGGAAAAGTTGCAACACCTGAGATAGCAGAGGAAGCTCATGTATCTATTAGAAATATCATAAAGGAATTATACGGCAGTGATATTTCTGAATCAGTGCCTATTTTATACGGGGGATCTGTTAAGCCTGATAATATTGCAGGATTATATAAAATGAACAACATTGACGGAGTTCTTGTAGGCGGCGCAAGTCTTGAAGTGAAGGATTTTTTACCTATTATTATGGTTTAACCACAAGGGCACAAAGGGTTTACACAAGGGACACAGAGGATCATGATGGTCTTGCATTATTTTATCGGAATTGTTTAATTAGAAAGATATGATCAAATCAAATTAATATGAACATAAAAGAGATTATAAAGCAACCGGAAGGAAGACGGCTTGAATTTAAAAGCGCATTGCCGGAGCGTGCAGATTTGGCAAAAACGATAATAGCTTTTTCTAATGATGCAGGCGGGGAATTATATATCGGCATCAAAAACGATCCGAGGGAAATTGTAGGCTTGCCGGAAGAAAATCTGTTCGCGATGGAAGAACAGATAAGCAACATCATTTTTGATCGTTGCTATCCAGCCATTCTTCCGGAGATCACTTTTCTAACCGACAACGACAGGCACTTAATACGAATATTGGTTTATCGTGGGAGTATGCCTCCTTATCATCTGAAAGATAAAGGTAAACTGCAAGGAACTTATATCAGGGTGGGTTCTGTTAACAGACAAGCAGATGAAACTATAATTGCCGAGTTGGAACGCCGTAAACGGAATATCTCGTTCGACAGCGAATTGGTAATGGATAAGCCTGCAGAAGATTTGGATATTAATAATTTCAGACAGGAATATAAAGAGAAAACAGGTGAAAAATTGGATAACCGGACATTGCGAAAATTAGAACTTATTAAGGATGTTCAAGGCATAGAATATCCCTCGAACGCTTTAGTTTTATTTTCAGATGACAAGATACGGCAGTCAATGTTCCATTATGCCAAAGTTGAGTGTGCAAGATTTAAGGGCATCAAGTCGGAAGAGTTTATTGATCAAAAAAGCATTTATTCCAATATTTCGACACAAGCAGAAGAAGCTTACAATTTCGTACTACGCCATATTAATAAAGGCGCTACAGTCGAAGGTGTTTACACAGTTAGCCGCTGGGAGTATCCGGTAAAAGCTATAAGGGAGGTTATTCGTAATGCTATTGTGCATCGTGATTATTCTCTTATGGGTAAAGATGTTAAAGTGGCGGTTTATGACGATATGATAGAAATAACCAGTCCGGGATTATTGCCTCCGTCAATAGATTATTCTGCGATGGAGAGCCGCCAAAGTGATGCCCGAAACAAAATTCTTGCTCCCATATTTAAGCGTTTAGGTATTATAGATCAATGGGGGAATGGTTTGAAGTTGATCGCAGATGAATTGAAAGATTACCCGCAAATTGGTTTTCGATGGAAAGAAGTCGGATTGTCTTTTCAGGTACAGTTTGTGAAGTTAGATTATGGCGAAACAATAAGTAATGGGAATTTAAACTGGGACCAAGTTGGGACTAAGTCGGGACTAAGTTGGGACCAAGTCGGGACTAAGTTGGGACTAAGTCGGGACCAAGTTGTCCTTATACTAAATAAATGTTTAGAAGCACATGATAGTAATAGTTTGGCGGATTTATTGGGGCTAAATAACAGAACTAAATTTAGAGATAAGTTTTTAAAACCACTTTTGGGTATGGATTTGCTTGCTATGACTAAACCGGACAAACCGACAAGTTCACAGCAGAAATATTATACCACTGAAAAAGGGAGAATATTATTGAGTAAATAATTTTAATTTTTTTTTAAAATTTCTCTAACCTCCAACGTATTAATAATAAACGCTAACTAATTCGGAATTGTTATGAAAAATGAAATCATTTTATATCGCCCTGATGAGCTTGCCGAGCATATTGAGGTAAGAATTGACGAAGAAACTGTTTGGCTTAATCGTCAGCAAATAGCTATGCTTTTTGGCAGAGATGTAAAAACTATCGGAAAGCACATCAATTAAAATAAATGTTGAACACCATAGTTTTTTAAAAAACTATTTCTTGACATCAATTCTATTGATTATTAATCTGCCATAATACTATGTTGCTTTAATCATTTCAAATTTGTATAATTTATTTAAAGAGGGAGAAATGGGCGTATTAACTTCGGTTTTAACTGTAATATTCTCAATCGCTTGCGTATTGCTTATAATTATAATACTTCTGCAAGCAGATAAAGGCGCAGGAATGGGTATCCTCGGAGGAGCAGGCCAATCTACATTTGGCTCTTCAACTGCTGATATTATTACTAAGATTACAACTTTTTTTGTTGCAATTTTTATGATAGGGGCAATGGCCTTATCTGCTTTGGAATCGAAAAGAGTATCTTCTTTAAAAGAAAGAATTTTTAGTACGGATATTGAATCTTCGGAGTCAAGTGAGAATAACCCTCAGCCGACAGAAGATAATAAATAATATTATAAACTTACCAACTGATATTATAATATAGAAATTTCAAGAAAGGTGAAGATATGTCACATGAAAATTTTATTTTTACATCTGAGTCTGTGTCGGAGGGACACCCTGATAAGATAGCCGACCAAATATCCGATGCAATTCTTGATGCGCATCTATCTGGGGATAAAGAATCAAGAGTTGCATGCGAAACTCTTGTTACTACAGATAGAATAATTATAGCAGGCGAGATAACCTCCGGCGTAATTGTCAACTATGAGGATATAGCAAGAAATGTTGTTAAGGATATAGGGTACAACGACCCGGGCATTGGATTTGATTATAAAAGTTGCGAAGTAGGAGTTTATGTTCATGCACAATCTCAGGATATATCTCAAGGAGTTACAGAGGGAGAGGGCTTACATAAAGAACAGGGCGCTGGCGACCAAGGCATGATGTTTGGATTTGCAGTTGCGGAAACAAACGAGCTTATGCCCATGCCAATTATTACTGCGCATAGACTTGTTAAAAGACTTTCCGATGTAAGAAAATCCGGCGAGGTTAATTTTTTAAGACCTGATTCAAAATCCCAAGTGTCGGTAAAATATGAGAACGGCAAGCCATCAAAAATTGATGCAATTGTAATTTCAACGCAGCATACGCCGGAAGTGAGTAATGATGATATAAAAGAAGCAGTAATTGAAACAGTGATTAAAAAAATCATACCTGTTGAAATGATAGATAAGAATACTAAATTTTTTATTAATCCGACGGGAAGATTTGTAATCGGCGGACCGAATGGGGATACGGGCTTAACAGGGAGAAAGATTATTGTAGATACATATGGGGGTATGGGAAGACACGGAGGCGGCGCTTTCTCGGGCAAGGATTCTTCAAAGGTGGATAGATCCGCTGCATATATGGGAAGATATATAGCGAAGAACATTGTTGCTGCAGGGCTTGCCCATAAATGCGAAGTGCAGCTTGCATATGCAATAGGTGTTGCAGACCCTGTATCTGTAATGGTAGATACATTCGGAACAGGCAGCATACCTGAAAGCGAAATAGCCGAAAGGATAAAAAAATTTTTTGATATGAAGCCCATAGGGATAATTAAAACTCTTGATCTTAAAAAACCTCAGTTTAAAGCAACGGCGGCTTATGGCCATTTCGGGCGGGAGAATGAAGGCTTTAGATGGGAACTTACAGATAAAGGTGAATCATTAAGGTATTGATAGAATGCAAGGTTTATTCGCTTATTTAAAGATTTTAATAAGATTTATTGTTTTGTTTATAATATTTTTTAATTGCCTTGTCTATGGACAAAATGGTATTGATAATAATGATAAATCAGATCAATCACCGGTATATTATTCTAACAGTACAAATTTTGAAGGAAGAATGCTTGCCGGTCTCAACGGCGATTCCATGTTTTCCTTCTCAATGACTCAAGGGTTACAAAATTTTGCCTATCAGTTGAATTCCAATGTTTCTAATATTAATGATTTTGAAAAATATAATAACTCAAGCTTTACTACGAATGAAACAGGTTTTACAGGCGAGTTATCTTTAACAGATTATTGGAAGGTTATTCCAGAATTTCTCATAGCTAATAGTACATATGGAATGTATAATAATCTTGATTATAGCAGGGAGAATAAGGATAAATTAAAAGTAAGACTTAAAAATGAATATAAGCCTGTACCTGCCAGATGGGATTTGGATATAATTTATTCAAGATATGACCATGGTTTAACAGAGGTTGGTACCTCTTTAGTTGATGAGGATTCCTTTTATTCCTTTAAGGGTATAATAGGGGTGGAATATATATGGTCTGCCTCAAATAAAATCGGGATAAAATCCGATAACGGATTAAATAGATACTCTTCTGAATATAAGGATGATTCTTATTCATTAAATGAAATATATGTCAGCTTTAAAGTGACTGAATTTGCAATGGTTACGGTATCCCCCATGTTTTGTTGGGATGTCGATGACACAAATATATTTTATTTTAAAGGAAATATATCATCCATTAATTTAAAATATATCTCTTTAGAACTGCTCCATGAATATAAACTTGTTCCCTATG
>JGI24702J35022_10001852_pt1 | contig 13029 bp, 14 predicted proteins | sample TergutTh196P4_FD_35022 | JGI IMG/M metagenome (IMG submission 35022)
GCTGTTCCCGCCCACGTAAACGAACCGAAACAGGAATATAAACGGTTTTTAATTCCGCGGTGTTCAATCGCAAAAAGCAACTTCTCAATTAAAGGATACACGTCGCCCATGTAGGTCGGACTGCCGACAATAAGTGCCTTATACTTAAATATATCCGACAAAATAAACGAAGTGTCTGTTTTCGATACGTTGTACACGATCACGTTTTTCACTCCGCCGGCAACAATTCCTTCAGCAACGGCTTCGGTTAACTGCTGCGTATTGCCGTACATTGACCCGTAGGCAATTACAACTCCCTCTTCCTCAGCCTCGTACCTGCTCCATTTGTCGTATAAATTCACCACTTTCGAGATTTCTTTTTGCCAAACGGGACCGTGGTCGGAACAAATNGTTTTAATCTCCAACGCCGACAACTTTTTCAGTGCGTTTTGCGTNGGAACGNCGAATTTGCCGACAATACAGGCATAATAACGCCGCATTTCGTCCCAATATTTGTCNGTATTGATGCGGGAATCCAAATAATCGCCGTCAACCGTTCCGAAACAACCGAANGCATCGGCGGAAAACAGTATTTTGTCTTGATTTTCATACGTTACCATCACTTCGGGCCAATGCACCATTGGGGCGGTATAAAAGGTTAACGTCCTCTTTCCCAGCGGCAACGAATCTCCCTCTTTTACCTCGTGCAAGCCTGTATTGATGCCGAAATACCCGTTCAGCATATCGAACGTTTTGGCATTTCCCACTATTTGGATATTCGGAAACTTCTGCCGTAACAATCCGATAGACCCTGCGTGGTCTGGTTCAACGTGATTGACTATCAGATAATCAACCGTCCTGCCTTGAAGAATGGCATCAATCTTAGCAAAATAGACTTCCACCAAGGGGATATCTACCGTATCAATCAACGCAATCTTCTCATCTATAATTAGATAGGAATTATATGCCACTCCTTCGGGCAACGGAAGATAATTCTCAAACAACTCTTTCTGCCGGTCGTTTACGCCGACGAAAAATATATTTTCTGCTATTGGTGTTTTGTTATACATTTGTGTTTAATATTTACTCTTATAAAATCAATTATCCAACATAAAATTTACAGGTACTTGATACTTTACATGTGCTATTTCACCGTGATTTTTTCTTGGTTTCCACTTGGGCATCAACTTAACCACACGAAGCACTTCGTTATCAAGGATAGGTGCCGCATTTTCCAATACGGTAAAATTTACTAAACGTCCATTTTTCCCTACAATAAGTTCCACTATCACCTTTCCTTCAACTCCTTCCTTACGTGCCGATTCGGGATATCTTAAGTTTTCTTGGAAAATTTTCATCACTTTTTCATACATTTCGTCCATGCCGTCGGAAGATTCTGAATAGGTGTCTGCAAAAAGGGACAAGGCTTCGGTTGTAAGCACGTCTTCCTCTATATTTACCACATCATCTACTGTCAAATTCTCGTACAATTCCACATCTATTATTAAATCCTCTACGTAACGTGTAGATATTTTTGTCTCTGTTGCATTTGCTTGTTGAGCAGCAGGTTGCGGTAAATCCACAGGATATAAAATAACCAATTCTTCCTCAAAAAATTTTGTTCCCTTTACTATATTTTCGTTTTTTTCTTTTGTTCTAACAAACTCGAAAGCCAAATACACCACCGAAAGCGAAACAACAAGTCCTATTAGGAAAAATGTTGGTTTTCTCCGTTCCAAATCCGATTTTAGTGATTTTTTTGGTTCCATTGTTTATTTCGTTATGTATATGTATTTAATTGTAACTGACTTTCCTGCATTAAGATAGTTTGAGTCAAATTCATTAATCAACCGATTTTCTTCATCATATTCATACGAAATAACACGATAGGGCTTTTCATTATTTGATTTTCTATAAAAAGACCTTTTAACAACCGCGTTATTTTTGTATTCTTCTATTTCAGTAGAAATATTTTTTCCCCCTTCCAATTCACATATCTTTATAATATTTGGGATTTCATAATTATATTCATATAATATACTTGGATTATCTTTGTCGCATTTTCCCCAAGATAACATTCTTCCTAAGGTATCATACGTATAGAATAATCTACAAGAAAAAAACGCTGAAGTATCGTGTTGAAGAATTAATAAATTTTGGTCATAAAAATAAGATGTAATTTTTGAAGTATCTCCGTTTTTATCAAAACTAATGTCTTTTATAGGCAAAGTATCTGTAAAATAAGAAACTTTAGATATATGTCCGCCTCGTTCTATCAGTTCTTTGAATCTTGTTGATTCTTCTAAATCTTTTATGTTGTTCATTTCGAGCACAAAAGATAATCCATTATCAAAATGACTTTTTGATTCGTATCGAAATTCTTTTCTTGTATTTTGTATGCTATCATATTCATAATCAGTAATAATAAATCCAGCATTTGAATGAAGCCAAATGAATTTTGTTTCTCTATTATTATCGTTATATGAAAATGCCCGAATCATTGCTATTCCATAAGTAGTATAATGTTTCTCAAACACTAAATTCCCCAACGCATCAAAATGTTCCACGCTTAACGTGTCTTTTTCATTTGCAATGGCGATAACCATTTTCGCAACCTCGTTTTGCCCAAAGGTCGAAAGCGAACAAAACAAAAAAACTGAAAGAATTACTCGTTTCATCGGATTAATTTTCAAAAAATTGGTAAAGAGAACTTTCGTCCCCTTTACCGCAATTTTTTAAACACGAACACTTTGTTTTACTACTCTTCTTCAAACAGGTCTTTGCCGACACCGCATAGGGGGCATACCCAATCCTCAGGAAGAGAGCCGAACGTTGTTCCTGCTGCGATACCGTTGTCGGCATCGCCTACTTCTGGGTCATAAACATAACCGCAAACTGTGCATACGTACTTCATAACTTAAAACTGTTTTTATTAATAAATTACTTTTTTATAAACGAAGGTGCGTTCTGCGAAGCAACACCTTTCTTTACTTCGTGATAATAAGAATAGGTCAAGGGCGTTTCATTCTCCGCTGTTATCTGAGCGTCCAAAACCTCTCCGACAAACAAAACATGCGTACCGACGTCCGCCTCGCCGACCAACTTGCACTCAAACCATGCTAAACAATCTTCCAAAACAATGGGTACTTGCGTGTTTTTACCAAAGAAAAATTCGTTGCAATGCTCAAACTTGTTAAAATCTTTCCCGTAACGAAATCCAAACGTTCCTACTGTGGTCGGTTTGTAATCCTGCTTAATCACTGAGGCACTGAATACCTTATATTTACGTATAAGGTCTGCCGTAAAATTGTTCTTATGGCACGCCACGATAATCTGCGCCGGCTCGACCGTTACCTGCATAACGGTTGTCGCAACGAAAGCATTCTGCCGTTCCCTGTCCCCAGACGCAACCACATACACGCCGTAACTGAGTTTTGAAAATGTATTTATATCCATTACTCTTTGAGTTCAATTATTTTAACAATTTGCAAAGATACACTTTTTTCTTTAATTCCAAATAAAATTTAACCAAAAAGGACTGCTCAAAGATTTGAGCAGTCTCATATAATATCTAAATAAAAAATTATTCTTCCAAGAACGGGTATCTGTAGTTTGTCGGCGGCACAAGCGTTTCCTTGATGGTACGCGGCGATACCCAGCGAATAAGGTTCAGATAACTGCCCGCCTTGTCGTTGGTGCCTGAGGCTCTTGCTCCGCCGAACGGCTGCTGTCCGACAACGGCTCCTGTAGGTTTGTCGTTGATATAGAAATTGCCTGCCGAATAACGCAGGGCTTTCTCTGCGGTCATCACGGCGTATCTGTCGTGAGCCAGAATAGAGCCTGTCAGGGCATAGGAAGACGTGCTGTCGCAAAGCCTCAGTGCATCTTCAAATTGTGCATCTTCATAAACATAGATGGTCAGCACGGGTCCGAACAATTCCGCTTGCATACTTTCGTAATGCGGATTGGTGGTCAGAATAATCGTAGGCTCGATGAAGTAGCCTTTCGATTTATCGTAGTTTCCACCTGCGATAATTTCGGCGTCTTGTGCATTTTTCGCACGGTCGATGTAGGCGGCAATGTTGTCGAAAGAGGGTTCGTCAATCACGGCATTCACGAAATTGGAAAAATCACGGACATCGCCCATTTTAATCTCCTGCAACATTGAAAGCATAGATGCCCTTGTTTCGTCCCACAGCGAGGCAGGGATATACGCCCGCGACGCCGCAGAGCATTTTTGCCCTTGGAACTCAAATCCGCCCCGAACCAGAGCCGTCGCTATTTCCTTCGGCGACGTGCTGTTGTGGGCAAAGACAAAATCTTTCCCGCCCGTCTCTCCGACAATTTTGGGATAGGTTTTGTATTTCCCGATGTTGCGTCCCACCGTTTCCCAAAAGCCGTTAAACACGCTGGTCGAGCCTGTAAAATGAATGCCGCCGAAGTCCGGGCTGTTCAGCACCACGTTGCTGATGACCGCCCCTGAGCCGGGAACGAAATTTATAACGCCCGCAGGAACGCCCGCCTCCATAAAAATCTTCATCGCATAGTAGCTCGACAATAAGGAGGATGTGGCTGGCTTCCAAACGGTAACATTGCCCATCAACACGGGGCTGATGTTCAAATTGACGGCGATTGCCGTAAAATTAAACGGCGTAACCGCATAGATAAAACCCTCCAACGGACGGTACTCCAGACGGTTGATGCACTCCACAGGCGACAACGGCTGGGAAGCATAAATCTGAGCGGCAAAATAAGGGTTGAACCGCATAAAATCAATCGCTTCGCACGCAGCATCAATCTCCGCCTGCATAGCATTCTTCGCCTGCCCCAGCATCGTGGCGGCGTTGATTACGTAACGATACTTTGTCGCAAACAGTTCCGCCGCCCGCATAACGATGCTGCAACGTTCTATCCATGGGAGTTCCCCCCACGCCGCCTTTGCATTCATGGCAGCCTCGATAGCCATCTGTACTTCCTTCTCTGTGCATTGGTGATACGTCGCAAGCACGTGGCTATGGTCGGTAGGCATCGTTACCTTGCCGATTTTCCCCGTTCTAATCTCTTTTCCGCCGATAATAAGCGGAATTTCCACCTGCATATTTGCCTGTCTTTCAAGCTCTTCCTTTAAAAGTCTTCGCTCTTCCGAGTGCGGTGCATAGGCTTTCACCGGCTCATTCTTCGGCTCCCCGAAGCTGAAAATTGCGTTATTCATGTTGATTTATATTAATATAATGAATTATTAAAACGTTAAATATATATTTTTATTATGTATAAATTTCTGTTAAACCTGTGATTTCAATATAATTATGATGATATTTTTTCTTGTAGATGTACATCTAATATTCCGTAGATGCACATCTAAGATTTCGTAGATGTGCATTAAAATTTTCGTAGATGCACATTAAAATTTCCGTAGATGCACATCTAAGATTTCGTAGATGCACATCTAAAGTTTTGTAGATGCACATTAAAGTTTTGATATATGTTGTTCTGTTCATTTTTTTCACCGTTTTTGCAGCCTGTCCAACCGATTAAGCCCCTCCACCGCCGATGGATAATTGTGTCGCAAACGCAGGGAATACATATAATCTTGCCGTGCGTTGTCGTATTTTTGCAAGTTTTCAAAGCAAAGTCCCCTTTTATAAACTGCCTCAACGTAAGTAGAATCCATTACAACGGCTTTTGTGAAGAAAACAATTGCTTCATCGTAATTTTTTTTCTCATTCAAATAAATCCAGCCTACGTTGTGCAGAGCGTTTCTTGTAAAGTAAACTTCTGTTTTATCCTGAGGCTTCAGCTGCAGAATCATTCGGTATTTTTCCAATGCCTTGTCGTAATCGTCCGTCTCCTGATAAAACATCGCGATATTGTATAGGCACAAAATACTGTTGGGTTTTACATTCAAGGCGTTGTTGTAGAAATCCAGCGCCAAAGGGCTGTGGTCGTAATAATATTGGTACAAAACGCCCAATTCCAAGTAAGCGTCAAAATAATCAGGGTTTTGGTCGGTTGCTATCAGAAAGTTCCGAATGGCAGCCAACGTATCTCCTTTCCCGAGAAAAACCATTGCGGAAATATGGTATGCTTGGGGGTTATGTGTTTGATACTCAATGGCTTTCTTCAGGTTCTTGTGAGCCAAATCGTACTCCTCAGCCCAAAAATACAGTTCCGCCAATTTCAAATAGGCTTCGTTGTTTTTTTTGTCCAAAGCGACGGCTTTCTCCAACATTGCCTCTGTTACGTCAAACATTGCCATCGCAAAATAGATGTCCGACAGTTTCACGTAAAACGAAGAATTGGTCGAATCCAAACGCATAGCGGAAAAAGCACTATTCAACGCACTGTCCAAGCGACCTAAATGGAGGTAATAATCCGACAACTCCCAATACAGCAGCGGGTCGGAGGAATTTTTATCTATTTTTCGGTGAATATCCGCCAATTCTTTGGGCATAGATGCGTATTGTTCCTCTTTCTGCTGGGAGGTGCAACAAAGAAACAAACACGTAAAACCAATAATCAATACCAAATGCCGTCTGTACATATTTTGCTGATTTTTAGAATGTTAACCTATTGCCTGTTTGACTTTTTCTTCCAATTCCGCCGCCAATTCGGGATTATCTTTCAGGAGTTGCTTAACGGTATCCCGACCTTGTCCCAATTTGGTTTCTCCGTAAGAAAACCACGAACCGCTCTTTTTAACAATATTATGTTCTACGCCCAAATCAATGATTTCGCCCATTTTTGAAATTCCTTCGCCGTACATAATATCAAATTCGGCGGTGCGGAACGGCGGCGCCACTTTATTTTTCGTAACTTTCACTCTGACAGGATTTCCAATCACATTTTCCCCGTCTTTTATCGGCGTTCCATTGCGGCGAATGTCCAACCGCACGGAAGCGTAAAATTTCAGGGCATTGCCGCCTGTTGTGGTCTCGGAAGGTCCGTAAGTAACACCAATTTTTTCACGCAACTGATTGATAAACACGCAACAACAGTTCGTTTTACTAATGGTCGAAGTCAGTTTCCGCAATGCCTGCGACATCAATCTTGCCTGCAATCCCATTTTGGAATCGCCCATTTCGCCCTCTATTTCGCTTTTGGGGGTGAGTGCAGCCACAGAGTCAATTATTATAATATCAATGGCTCCCGAACGAATCAAGTTATCGGCAATTTCCAATGCCTGTTCGCCGTTGTCGGGTTGGGAAATAAGCAGATTTTTCACATCAACGCCCAATTTTTCGGCATAAAATCGGTCAAAAGCGTGTTCTGCATCAATAAAGGCGGCAATTCCGCCGTTTCGTTGCGACTCCGCAATGGCGTGCAACGCCAAAGTCGTTTTCCCCGACGATTCGGGTCCAAATATTTCAATCACTCTCCCCTTCGGCAACCCATTGACGCCCAACGCAATATCCAATCCCAAAGAACCTGTTGAAATAACTTCCATGCTTTCTATGGGGGAATCGCCCAATTTCATCACTGCACCTTTACCGTAAACCTTTTCGAGCCGTTCCAAAGTCGAACTCAACACTTTTAATTTATCCGCATTTTCTGTCTTAACTTCCTTTGCCATAATGACTTATATCTATTTATGTATTTGTATTTATATTTTTGCAAAGATACACTTTTTTGAACAATGAATCGTTCATTAACCGCTAACTATATTTTCATTTTATACTTCACATCTGCTTTTCCTGCGGTAATATCGCGTAGTTTTCCCCGCAACAGCGTTTTCCGCAACGAAGAAAGTTTATCTACGAACACTTTCCCGAGCAAATGGTCGTATTCGTGCAGGATAATTCGTGCGGGCATGCCTGTAAAAACGGTTTCGTGTTCCACAAAATTTATATCTTGGTATGAAAGCCTCACCGCCGACTTCCGCACCACGTCTTCGTTGATGCCCGGCACGCTGAGGCAACCCTCGTTGTAAGCATAGTTTTCGCCTAACAGTTCAACAATTTCAGGATTGATGAAAACTTTTTTAACAGGTTTAACATCTGAGTCTTTTTTCTCCATTTTTTCGGAATCAATCACAAACAGACTGATGGACAACCCGACCTGCGGAGCCGCAAGTCCCACTCCCTCAGCATAATACATCGTTTCAAACATATCATCAACAAGGTTTGACAAATCGGGATAATCCGAATCAATATCTTCTGCCTCTTTCCGCAGCATTGGACTGCCGTATGCAACTATTGGTAAAATCATTTATCGTTTTTCGTTTCTTCTTTATATTCTAAACTTTCTAAATATGTTTGCAGCATAATTGCCGCACTTATGCTATCCACTAAGGCTTTGTTTTGTCGGGCTTTTTTCCCCAATCCTGCGTCTATCATGGTTTGAAACGCCATCTTGGAAGTAAAACGCTCATCTGCCCGAATTATTGGAATATTGGGGAACTCCGCCCGCAATTTCCGAACAAAAGGGGCAATGTATTTGTTGGCAACGGAATGGGTATTGTCCATTTGTTTGGGTTCTCCCACCAAAAAGATGCTCACGTTTTCCTTTTGCGTATATTCTTTCAAAAAAGAAAAAATATCGCCTGCATCAACGGTAACCAACGCATTAGCAATCAGTTGCAGTTCATCAGTAACCGCAATTCCTACCCGTTTCTGTCCGTAATCAACCGCAACAATCCTGCCCGCACTTTTCATTTCAATAATTTACGAATGTACACTTTTTATATTTTGGTAATGTCGGTTTTTCCCCTAACCCAACACAATTTCCACTATTTTATCAGCAATTATTTCTTTGGAATTTAGGGGTAATTCCGTGATATTTTCGTTTTTGTCAATCAACGCAACCTTGTTGGTGGCTGTGCCGAAACCCGCTCCCTTGTCGTTCAACGAATTGAGAACAATAAAATCCAAGTTTTTGTCGTGCAATTTTTGTTTTGCGTGTTCTATTTCGTTGTCTGTTTCGAGTGCAAAACCCACAACAATCTGATTTTCAGTCTTTTTCGATGCAATTTTCTTCAAAATATCCGTCGTGGGTTTTAAGGCAATGGTCATCGGTTGTTCCTGTTTTTTCAACTTGCGGGTATGCGTTTGTTCGGGGGTATAATCGGCAACCGCCGCCGCCATAATAATAATTTCCGCCTCTTTGTAACGGATTTCGCAGGCTTGCAGCATCTCTTCCGCAGTGGAAACGTCTATCCGATGAATGTGCGGCGACTGAATTTGCAAATGGGCAACACCCGTAATCAAATCCACCTCATAACCTCGTTTTGCCAAAGCCTCTGCCAGACAAAACCCCATCAAACCCGAAGAACGATTTCCGATAAAACGCACAGCATCAATTGGTTCGTAAGTCGGTCCTGCGGTTACCAAGGCTTTTTTTCTCGGCATTTCATCTTGACGGAAGAAATGGGAAATTATCTCAAAAATAGTTTCAGGCTCTTCCATACGTCCATTCCCTTGCGTGTTGCACGCCAAAAAACCCGCTTGGGGTTCGATGATGTAAACTCCTCTTGATTTTAAGGTTTCGATGTTTTTCTGCACCGCCGCATTGGAATACATTTCACAATTCATCGCAGGAGCGAAAAACAAAGGCTTTTTTGTTGCCAGCAACGCCGTACTCAACGCATCATCGGCTATTCCGTTGGCAAATTTTCCAATAATATTGGCGGTCGCAGGAGCAACCACCACAGCATCAGCCCATTGCGCAAGGGAAATATGTTGAATATCCCGCTCTTTCGACACAAACATATCGGCGTACAGGGCGTTGTTGCTGAGAGTCTCTATCGTTAAGGGCGTAACAAATTCCAACGCATTTTGCGTAGCAACAACCCTTACCTCGTACCCATTTTTCACGAACAACCGAATGAGCGGCAAGGTTTTATATGCCGCTATGCCGCCGCTTATGCCGATAAGAATTTTTTTAGACGACATTAAAATTCATCTTTATAGCCTTGATTCTCTTCCGCCGCACGATAATACACTTGCCCGTTCAAAAACTCTTGCGTTGCAAGAAGCGTCGGCTTGGGAAGTTGCTCATAATAACGCACCAAGTCCACTTGCTCCTTGTTTTCAATAATCTCGTCGGACAGTTCGTTCGTAGGAACTACAAATTCCTGTATTTTCTCCGACAATTCTTCTTTTATCTCCGATGCAATTTGATTAGCCCGCTTGGATAAAATAACCAAGGTTTCATAAATATTATCCGTTTCCTTGTCAAAATCGTTTAGATTTCGAGTGATAGACATATTGCTGGTTCTTGTTTTTTTATAGTCCATATTTCTATATATCTTTATTTATTTTCTAATAATTTATCTCTTTTTTTGATTGCGTCAGCCATTAGTTTTGCGACTTCAGGCAGAAATTTAGAATCCGCTTTCAACGCCCTGAGACGCAGGCAATTGTCAATCGCCATTTGGTAGCGTTCCACTTTTTTCGATTCTACGCTTTTTTGTGCATATTCGTAACTGTTTTTTATCATATAATAAAGCGCCTCTTCGGTATAAACCGTTCCGGGATAGTCTTTCAGCAAATTGCTGAAATAAATTTGAGCCGCATTGTAATTCCCTGTATTATAATACATTACAGCGACATTGAAATCTTTCCTTGCCAATTTCGTCTGCAACGTATCTATCATTCCGTTAGCCGTTTCCACGAACGGACTTTGCGGATAGGCATTGATGAAAAACTCCAAATTTTCTATTGCCGAACGGGAATCGGTCTGGTCTAAATTGTAAACCGGAGAGTTCAAATAATAGCACCTCGCCGACAAAAAACTCGCCTCTTCCACACGCGGACTTTGCGGATAACGGCGGATATAATCCCTGAAATGGAACGCAGCCATCAGATAATCCGCATTTTTCATATAACTGTCCGCAAACAAAAACAATATCGTATCGCCCTCTCTGCTTGACATATACAAAGGATAGACCTCCTCAAACAACTGAGCCGCACTCAAATACGCTCCTTTGGCGTAGTACGTCTTCGCCGCCTGATATTTCGCCTCTTTCGTCTTGTATTTTCGGGAAATACGGCTCTTCTTCTCCGGTTTTTTCTTGGAGACCGCCGCCTCAGAACCCACTGAAAACAAGGCAATTAATATAAATAAAACGGTTATTTTCCGCATCTGTCTCTGTAATTTATAACACATAAAATATCGAATTTGCAAAGATACACTTTTTTTTGGAATATGAATTATTTTTTGTCCGAACTGGGATTTTTTATTGTTGATTTGCTTATTTGCTTATTTGTTGATTTGTTGATTTGTTGATTTGTTTTTTCTGAAAACTGAAAACTTTATGTGCAAATTCGTACAACTCCGCAGAGACGCTGCACGCAGCGTCTCTACACGTAACTCCTTTAACTCCTCTAACTCCTTTTAATAAAAAAGTGTATCTTTGCAAATTATTTTTTAAAACGCAGTAATGTCAGCAAGTATCGCTCAATCAGCAAGTAAAGTTACGACCCATATTCTCAAACAGATGAAGGAGAAAGGGGAAAAAATCGCCATGCTCACCGTTTACGACTATTCGATGGCGAAGTTATTGGATATGTCGGGTATCGAAGTTGTTTTGGTGGGGGACTCCGCCGCAAATGTCATGGCGGGCTATAAAACAACGTTGCCCATCACCTTAGACCAGATGATATACCACGCAAGTTCCGTTGTGCGCGGGATTGAGCGGGCGTTGGTAGTGGTGGATTTGCCGTTTGGAACTTATCAAGGCGATTCAAAAGAGGCGTTGCACTCGGCGATACGCATTATGAAAGAATCGGGTGCCGATGCCGTAAAATTGGAAGGCGGAAAAGAAATCGCCGAATCCATTGACAGAATTTTGACGGCAGGCATTCCTGTTTTGGGGCATCTCGGACTTACTCCGCAGTCTATCAACAAGTTCGGGACGTATGCTGTGCGTGCAACGGACGAAAACGAAGCCAATCAGTTGCTCGATGACGCTGTTTTGTTGGAAAAAACAGGCTGTTTCGGCATTGTCATTGAAAAAGTTCCCGCTGCACTGGCGGAAAAAGCAGCCCAGACGGTCAAAATACCCATTATCGGCATTGGGGCGGGTGCGGGCGTTGATGGGCAGGTGTTGGTTTTGCACGATATGTTGGGGATTACGCAACAGTTTTCCCCGCGTTTCCTGCGGCGTTACCACGATTTATGTACCGAAATCACAACTTCCATCAAACATTATGTCTCCGATGTGAAATCGGTTAACTTTCCTAATAAAAAAGAACAGTATTAACGTATTGATTTTCAATATATTACGTCATTGCACAGATTTTCTTAATTATGAATTATGAATTATGAATTTTCTTTTACCGCAAAAGACGCAAAGATTTACGCAAAGTCCGCAAAAAACATCCCCCTGCCCCCTTCAAAGGGGGAATTGCAAAGTCCGCAAAATTATCTTGAAAATCTTATCAATCTTATGAAAATCGTGGTTCGGACATTTTTTTCATTTTTTATCTCTCTCATTATCAACGCTTTAAGATTTTCTTCAGAAATAATTCATAATTTTTAACTCATAATTCAAAATAAAGTGTATCTTCGCATTTCAGGCTCTTTGAGAGCATGTTTTGCAAAAAAGTAGTACGATGAGTGAAAGAATGTATGTGTACGCTCCGATGGGGAGCATTTTTGAAAACGGTCTGCACGGATTGAACAGACAGGGGGAAGTTATGAACAATTTTTTGTTAACAACTTTTTCAAAATCACTTGTTTTTCTCGAAAAAAGGTGTAAACACACACACACACACACACACACACACACACACACACACACACACACACCTACTTCTTTCAGGAGTTAGAGGAGTTAAAGAAGTTAGAGGAGTTACTCTTTCAGGAGTTATGTGTAGAGACGCGGCGTGCAACGTCTCTGCGGAGTTGTACGAATTTGCACATAAAGTTTTCAGTTTTCAGAAAAACCAAATCAACGATGTAAATAATATAATATTAATAAAATAAAAATATAGAAGAAATGACAGAAAATAGATTAAATTTGAGGAATACGGCGACGGGAGTTGCCCGCCTCGCAGGAAGAGAAGATGCAGTAATTGCGGTGGAGTCCAGAGACCACGCTAAAAATAACGG
>JGI24702J35022_10001853_pt1 | contig 13021 bp, 14 predicted proteins | sample TergutTh196P4_FD_35022 | JGI IMG/M metagenome (IMG submission 35022)
AAACCATGACCGATATGTGACCGATATAATGACCGAAAGCGGTTGAACATGAGCGAACATGATTGAACACGAGCGATATATGAGCGAATTATCACAGAGGGGCAGGTGTTGCATATGCGTCCCAGGGATCATATATTTTACAATACAAAAGATTTGAGCATGGAAGAAAAAACGTCCATGTTTAGGGACTGCAAGGAGATTTCCTATGACTGGTGGGCGGACACCCTTGATTGCTCCGTTTCTTGGTCAAGACAGCGGTTTGACTGTACTTTCGAGGAAATACTTGGCTACCTCAAAGAAGATACCTATGTAGTTGTTATTGATCGTGGTACGTGGGGTGGTCCGCTTGGAGAAAACAGGGAACACTTTGAGATTGGCTTTAGAACAATGGACTCCNCTATTGACTATTTCCTTTTCATTCAGNTGGATAGTGAAAAGATGTTGCCGATACTGGATATGTACCAGCTCNTGCCCATTGACTAACAAGCATTACACACAGCGAAGATTATGGAAAGCGCCTTTGTGCCATTAATTGAAAGCAGGACGAGCCCATGAACCGTGAACATTCATTTAGGCCATTGATAAATTTGCAATCCCACACGCTGATACTTGGAAGTTTGCCAGGGGTTGAATCGTTGCGGCGGCAGCAATATTACGCTCACCCACAAAACACTTTTTGGCGAATCATATACACGATTTACGGACACAGAATTGATGAAGATTATTCCCTCCGCTGTGAGTTCATTCTATCAAAAAACCTTGCCTTGTGGGATATATGCGGCTGTGCTAAACGGATAGGTTCTGCCGATAATAAAATGGCCGATGTTGAACCAAATGATATCGCGGAGCTATTAGACGGCCACCCTAAAATTAAGCGGATAGTTTTGAACGGGAGAAAAGCTGAAAAAGAATATCGTAGATATTTCAGTGAACTATCAATTCCGGCAGCCTACGCGCCGTCAACAAGTCCCGCACTTGCCGCTCTGACTTTCGATGAGAAATTATCTGCATGGCGTAACGCTTTGTCTTTGAGAGATTGATTCATAACTTCAAGTTGCCCGCCCTACTACATTGGCTTGATGGGGTATTAGTTGAGTGATAACGACAGAATTGAGCGTTTCGCAAATGACACAAGTTGGCATAGCGAATATGAGCTATCGAAAAATGTAAAGGAGCGGAGAAAACTTATGCCAATGGTTTTGAGGAGGAGCAGAAAATAGCTACGTTGAAGAAACAGTGTATCCCGCGTGTGTATGTGCGTTTGGCTGTAATTGTTAGCAGTTGAGTCGGTAGACATGACTACTGGCAATTATAAAAGAAAATCTCACGCGATGAAAAGAATTCCTTGACTTCTAAATGTCGTTGTAATACTATATATAGTAGGTTGATGAATGCCCAGCACAAGGAGGCGCTATATGTCGATAAGCTATGATAAACTCTGGAAACTACTGATTGACAAGAAAATGAACCGCACAGCGTTAAAAGAAGCTGCGGGAATAAGTTTCAATGTGCTTGCTAAAATGGGCAAAGGTGAAGCAGTATCAATGGAGAGCATGCTGAAGGTCTGCAAAGCTCTTGATTGCGATATATCCGATGTAATGGAAGTCGCAAAAGAGGAACAAAAAAATGAAACCGTTAACGCAAATAAGTAAACCACCAATAGATTTATCCAACGCGCCGTGGACAATGCACGAATTTTTTGCAGGAAGCGGCCTAGTTGCCTATGGTTTAAAAGAAATGTTCAATCCAATATGGGCAAACGATATTAGCAATAAAAAAGCAGCGGTTTACCGTTCGAATTTTAAAGGCAATCATCTGGTTGTGGACGACATTAAAAATATCAATGGCGCTGCTTTGCCTCACGCTCACCTATCTTGGGCTAGTTTTCCTTGCCAAGACTTATCATTAGCTGGTTCATTAGGCGGCATTGACGCTGCTCGTAGCGGGCTGGTATGGGAATGGCTTCGTATTTTGANGGAGATGCAGCAGCGCCCATCGGTNCTGTTAATCGAAAACGTTGCAGGATTGCTATCCTCAAAACAGGGCAAGAATTATGCTAAGCTACATCACGCCTTACTTGATCTCGATTACAAAAGTGGCGCAATATTGGTTGATGCTGTTCACTTTGTTCCACAGTCAAGGCCTCGCGTGTTTGTAATCGCCGTGGAAAAAGACATTGAAATTCCACCTGAACTGATAGATACNGGGCCAAATTGGTTGCACAACAAAGCCGCCGCTGCTCTTGGTTNCGACTTACCCGAATGGATATGGTGGAAGGCAGAAAAACCGAAAAGCCGCCAATCAACTATAAACGAAATCATTGACTACTCAATACCATATGATAAAGATGATGTATTGCGGATTATTTCTCCGCGTCATAAAGAAATTCTTGACAGCATGGAAAATGTTGTTGCAACCGGCTATCGCCGAACGCGAAACGGCAAGCAATGTCTGGAATTGCGCTTCGATGGAGTAGCAGGATGTTTGCGGACGCCGGAGGGAGGTAGTAGCAAGCAGTTCCTTATTGTCAAACGCAATGGTGCAACACACGCCCGCCTTTTGTCTCCGCGCGAAGCTGCACGACTGATGGGGGCGCCGGATAGCTTTGTTTTGCCAGATGCTTATAATGATGGATACAAAGCTATGGGGGATGCTGTTGTTATACCAGTCGCATCATTTATCGGTTCGTCATTTTTAACAAAACTTACGGAGGTGGTTTGTTGTGGACTCCACGAACTCAAAGAATTACGAATACCAAGTTGAAACATCATCTCCAGAACTCACATCATTTGTGAGTGAATTTGAAGCCGAATATAAAACGACAACAAAAGGACCGCTTGCCTTACTGATCCAATTGACCAGAATGATCCGCTCCAAGTCTTTTCCTCTTAATCCAGACGATTTTCTTACAGAAAAGAAAGGGCAGATTGCGGGACTTGGCGGCGGCAATTTGAAAAAGATTCTCAGTGAACATGGCATAACTCAAACCTTGGCTGCTGAAGGCGGTCGTACAAGCCGCGGCAATATGGGCTTAATGATAAAATACGTCGAGTTTCTGAATGAAGTACATGAGATTGAACCCGTCGATTTAGAGGCGTTGGAAGAGCATTGGGCGGAGCAAATCCGTGAATATTTCCGTAATCAACCCTTCACTCTTACGGCAGACCCGTCAAAAACGATTGGCGCAAGTATAGAAGAATTGTTTGAACAGGCGCGAAAACGGCAAAAGCAAAATCCAGGAACCCAGTATTTAGGAGCAATACTGCAACATCTTGTTGGGGCGAAACTATCCGTGATATTGCCTCCGGAGAAATTCCAGATACACGGCGCGTCCGTTGCGGATTCCCCAACAGACCGCAGTGGTGATTTTATGATTAACACTACGATTCTCCATTGTACGACAGCGCCAGGGGAGCCATTGATACAAAAATGCAAGGCAAACATCCGCGCCGGCTGTTTGCCAATAATCATTACGATCTTCGACCGCGTAAAGACTGCGCTTGATTTAGCCGCCGACGCCGATTTGAGCGGACGGATTGAAGTGTGGGATATTCAGCAGTTTCTGTCTACCAACATCAGCGAACACAGCATGTTTGACGGTACGGCCAGGAATACAAAACTTGCGAACATTATTGAGAAATACAATGCGATTATCGCAGACGTGGAAACCGATCCGAGCCTTCGGATTGAGTTTGAGGCGAAGTGAGTCGCTATGCCAAATATGTTTAGAACTTTGGAGGCTAAATAAATGACCGAGAAATATTTTGACCCATCCGAAATCGTTAGGGGCATACAACAGTTGCTGGTATCAGACAAAAAGAAAATTGCATTTTTGTTTGGTGCCGGTACTTCACTTTCAAAAAAGCAAGATGACTCTCCTTCCATTCCCACTATAGGCAAGATGACTGAGCTTGTTCTTGAACATCTAAAAGTAGACACGGATAATGGAGCGAAGTATGCAACCGCTCTTGTTGAAATCGAAGAGGAGTTAAAGCATCAAGGTCAATCCCTGACTATTGAAGCATTATTATCAAACATCGAAGAGATAATTAGGATTATTGGCAAAGGCACGCTTAATAACCTTTCCAAAGCAGAGTTTGAAACTATTAGAGAAAAAATTCGTGAAAAAATTCAAGAGATTGTGAGTGTCCATAAAAATATTTCAGAGAATGAAAATGCCCTTATCCAGTACGATTTTGCAAAATGGATTTGCAATGCTGATAGAAAATTCGCAGTAGAGGTTTTTACTACAAATTACGATTACCTTTTTGAGATAGGGTTGGAAGCGAACGGAGTTCCCTATTTCGATGGCTTTACTGGTAGTTACAAACCGTTTTTTAATGCTGATGCTTTAGAGGATATTAACTATTTACCTAAACAGACAAAATTATGGAAGCTACACGGCTCGCTGGGTTTGCACAAAGACAACACCAGCGGGCGTATAATACGGATGAGTTCTGATAAGGATGACTTGCTGATTTATCCTTCATCAATTAAATATAAAGATTCCAAAAAGCAGCCGTACTCCGCTTTTATGGATAGACTAAACCTATTCTTAAAACAGGACGATGCAGTACTGTTTGTGTGTGGCTATTCCTTCGGTGATGAACATATAAATGAAAGGATTTTCTCCGCCTTGCAAACAAACACAACAGCCCATGTCTTTGTGATGAATTATGATGTTATACGAGTCGCAGATGAGAACGGAAAAAATAAATCAGTCTCGACATTCAATATCGAATGTAACCTTGGTAGTCTTGCTACCCGAAATCGGAAAATAAGCGTTCTAGCTACGAGAGCCGCAATAATCGGCGGACAATATGGAGAGTGGAAAATCAGACCAGACATTATCATTAATGACGCTCTTAGCCCTATATCATATTTTAAAGAAGATGTTGAATTTGAGATAAATCCAAAGACAGGAGAACCAACAGAAAAGCAAATTAAAACATGCAAAGGTGAGCTGCTTTTACCGAATTTTATTTCGTTCGTGGAATTATTAAAGAATATGATACCTAAGAACGAGTGGGAGGGCAGTAGCGTTGAATAAGATGCAAACAGAAATAGGAACTGTTTATAGCGTAAATGGAAACTCCGTGTCGATTTCGATGTCTGACTCAATGGAATCCAACTCGCCCATCATTGATGGGATTGTTTATCGAATTGGTCAAATAGGCTCATTTCTTAAAATCCCATTAGGCTATACGAGTTTATATGGAATAGTTACACAAATCGGAGCTAATGCTATTCCCGATAGAATTGGCGATTCAATAAATTGGGATTTTAATCTTTTAGGAAATCAGCAATGGCTATCGATGACTCTGGTTGGCGAGCAAATTGGACAACAATTTGAGCGTGGAATTTCACAATCCCCAACGACTGGCGATTCAGTCCATATAGTTACATTACAAGACTTGGAAATAGTTTATGGCGGTTACGATGAACACTCTTCTATCAACATTGGGCATATTAGCGTTTCAGAAAGTTTGAACGCATATCTGAACTTAGATAAACTAGTTTCGCGGCATTTCGCAATTCTTGGTTCAACGGGTAGCGGCAAATCAAACGCCGTTGGGATTACGCTGAAATCTGTAATCCAGAAGAAGTTTGGGAGAACCAGAGTGCTGCTTCTTGACCCGCATGGCGAATACAATAGTGTCTTCGGTGAAGATAGCAAAGTGTTTCGCGTTAACTCTAACAGAGATACAAATCGGCTGTATATCCCCTATTGGGCGTTGTCATTTCATGAACTCATAGAACTATTTGAGGGAAATATTAACGAGCAAAATAAAGAGTATTTCCGTGCCAAGGTATTGGAGGCAAAACAAAAAGGTGCAGTAGAAAATAACATTACTATTGACCCAGCCATGATCTCTGCCGATTCACCGATCCCATTCAGTATTAAACAGCTATGGTTTGAACTGGATGATTTTGAACGCCAAACTTATCTGGTTAACAACGATCCATCGACGCCAGCTTTAATTCAACCCGGAAATGCAGAAAATCTTGTCTCAAGCCAGTACACGCCGGTAGGGCTTGGCAATTCAACTCCATTCTCAAATAAGGGGGCAAAGTTTCTTCTGCCTTTTTTAGATAGCATTCGCACAAAGTTACTGGATCGGCGTTTTGATTTTCTATTTCGACCAGGAGAATATGCACCCACCTTGTCAGGAAAAGTAACAAAAGATTTATCAGAATTACTGCTTGACTGGATTGGTGACGAAAGACCAATAACAATCCTTGATATATCGGATGTACCATCCGATATAATGATGTCTATAGCTGGAACCCTTCTGAACATTACTTATGAAGCCATGTTTTGGGGGCAAGAGGTTGAGGTGGGAGGCAGAAAACAACCATTACTGATTGTATTAGAAGAAGCCCATAGTTATTTACGCTCTGGTGAAAATTCAATTGCTTCACGAAATGTTCAACGTATTGCAAAAGAAGGCCGTAAATATGGTGTAGGGCTAATGCTTGTCACTCAACGTCCATCTGAATTGGACGAAACAGTATTAAGCCAGTGCGGAACTATAATAGCTCTGAGAATGAATAACTCCAGAGACAGAGGTCATGTATCTGCTGCCATTCAAGACGAATTGCGATCAATTGTGGATTTACTTCCGAGTCTTCGCACAGGTGAAGCGATTATATCCGGCGAAGGCGTAAGCATACCATCGCGAGTACAATTCAACAAACTTGCCAATGCTCCTAAGAGCACAGACCCATTGGCAAGTAAACAATGGAATCAACCATATTCCCCAAATAAGGACAACTATATAAAAGTGATTTCTCTTTGGAGGAACAAAAAATTTGAAATGACGGAGGAAAATACTGATGAATGAGTATGGTGTTGAAATGATTTCTGTGAGTTCATCCAATGTGCAAGCTATCGGATATGACGAGGCGAATCAGGTGCTTTATGTTAGGTTTAATAGTAACACTCTTTATAGCTATCAGGGAGTCCCGATAGCGGAGTTTTATGGGCTACGAGATGCATCCTCCGTTGGCAGTTATCTCAATACGAACATAAAAAATGGCCCATACCCATATCAGCAATTAGAATAGTTAACGCTTGCCACTTATCATCATAACCGAGAAAAAAACAAAAATTATGGCAACAATATGGCAACAAAAAATCGGATAGTCCATCGGATATGGATAATACAGGCAATCAGAATACCATGAGCTAAATCGTTCTAACAAAAACGTTTAAGTTGACGATTGTGGTGTCGAGTGGGAGTAGGAATGTCCACTCGTAATGTTATTGACGCCTGGTTAGCGGAATTGAATCGTCCTGCGAATATACCCTTTCTGACCTGAGAAACTCGCAGGAGCGCAGAGAAACGGCCGGCCTGCCGAGCAGGACTATAACCTATCGGTAAGTACTTATGTTGAACAAGAGGACACACGGGAGGTAGTAGACATCACTGTACTAAACGCAGAGATTGAACGTATTGTTGCTCGCTCCGATGTACTACGGGGTAAAATAGCAGCGATTATTGCGGAGATTGAGGGGGATTATAATGAGTAAATCCACAAATAAAAGTAAAAGCCCGCAAGAAATTGAGAGAATCCTTAATTGCACACGAATAAGCATGGAAGTCGAAGGCTTTGTCATTGACAAAGAGCTTGAGGAAGTGGGGCGGAGAATCTTAATGGGTGAGTTAAAGCACAAGGACTATATTGAGCAGGTAAAACTCGAAGCATTGAGGTATGCACATGAAGTATGAGTATGGCGGCGTTAAATATGAGGGTGAGAGTTTTTACTGTTATCCGGGTTCAAACGTGCTGATGAATAAGTTCAATATCATGGATGGCGGTAAATTACAGGAAATAGAACGCAAAATGTCATATGCCGGAATCATTGATCTTCGCGACAACCCAATAAAAGGCGTTTTAGACTTGAAATACCTCCAGAAAATACATAAACACGTTTTCGGAGATATCTACAGCTGGGCGGGGCATATCCGTGGTGGAAAATTCTTCACCAAAGGTGATGCAGTGTTTTGTGTCGCTGATATGATTCCGGTTTATGCTGAAAATATCTTTGTAAAACTCCGCTCCGAAAAGTGGTTGCGGGGTCTGGAGCGCATAGAGTTCATAGAGAGGCTTGCGTATTACATGGGTGAAGTCAATGCTCTGCACCCTTTCCGCGAAGGCAACGGCAGAACACATCGGGTTTTCTTTGTGGAACTGGCGCGTCGGGCAAAGTATGAACTCGATTACAGCCAAGCCGAGGCTGACGAGCTGCTGAAAGCCGACATTGCGGCATACAACAAGGATTTTACATTGCTGACGGCNTTGCTGGAGAGGATGCTGACGAAAACGGGCGGAGGTAGCGNCGATGACGAAACTTGAAACTGAACCCACTAATTCATTTGTTACAAGGAATAAAACTCAAATTCACGAACTCAATGANAGAGAAAATAATCAATATTTAGATATATGGGATAAAATTTTATTAGAAAAAGCTATCGGCGAAACTTTTGAATTAAGCGACAAACCCGACCTACAATCTGAAAATATAGGTGTAGAACTAACAAAAGTNATATTTGATGGGGAGGCAAATTCTANCGTAAGAAAACTTTTCGGTAGAGGAAACTCATTTGCTGAAAATTGTGCTATGGCAGAGAAACTAAAAGGCGGTAAGCGACTTCTTGATAAGAAAGGGCTTGCCAGTGTTGACGGAAAAACAACTGTTTTTTATAAAAATGGTTTGGCAAGTACATTCACACCAATCGCTAATTCAATTGAAGAAAGTGTAAAAGACAAACTCGCAAAGCTTAATTCGGGGCAGTATAAAATATTCAAGGAAAATTATCTTTTAATTAAGAATATGGAGTCCTGGCTTGACGAAAACGAATATGAAGAAATTCTTTCTGATATTATTCAAGAGAATGAAATTCACTTTGATAAGATATTTGATAAGATATTTGTTTCAGATGATTTCGGTCTATATGAATATGACTATCGTAAACAAAAATTTGTGAAATACAATATTGATGAATGGAAAAATATAAAAAGTCTTGCATTTGAGGAGTTGAGCAATGACAAAACTTGATAAGCTAATTGTCGAGCTTTGTCCTAACGGCATGGAGTATAGGGCGTTGGGGTAGGTGGCTAAAATGATGCGGGGTGATTACATCACCAAAAAGAATACTGTGCGAGGAGGTATTTCTGTTATACTTGGAGGACAAGAACCTGCGTATTATTGCTATAAGAGCAATCATACAGGAGAGGCGATTATTATATAACGAAGCGGCGCCTATGCGGGCTTTATTTCTTATTGGAATCAGCCGATCAATCAAGTTAAACAAAACAGACATTGTGATTATAGCATTTTATCTAGGAGGTACATGCATGACAACACCATACAAAGACCAAATTAATGCTCCGGATTCTGATAATGACGAATTAACTCGAGTGAAGGCAGAGTTAGCGGCAATAAAACAACGTTTTGGACTTGATAAGCAAGAGGAATTTTTGAAAACTCATGCCCATATTACGCCAAAAGAGTTTGCCGCGATGATTCATGGTAGGGATTGTCAACCAAATCTGTCACCTGATGAACTCTTGCTTGCCAAGCAGAAAGGTTTTGTGGTCGTTTATGGCGATTCTGACGATCGCGTGGAGTTTGAGGGAGCGATAAGGGCAGAGGGGCACACTAACCCGCTTCTCAAAGACTGTCCTGCAGGGGTTTTGGTACTATCGGAAGACGGAGAGCTGCTTGACGAACACAGTGATTTATATACGGAGTGTATTAAGGAAAACCGCAACGTAATCAACGTATTCTATTGCACCAAGGATGGGCTCAATTGGGTGTTTGAATCCGATATTCCTCATGAAACTTTCTTAACGTATGATGGCGGGTTTAACGAAGAATATGCTGACTTCGATGACGGTTTCGCACGTTGCTTGGTTTTTGAATTATCGGCATTGAAGCGAAAATAGTTGCGATAAAACCATAGAAAGGTCGTGTAAGCGCATATGCGTTTTGGTGAGTTTATATTCTATAATACTGATAACTTGAGCCTAGATGAAAAAGCGTCTATGTTTAGGGATTGCATGGAAATATCCTATGGCTGGTGGGCTGACACCCTTGATTGCTCCGTTTCTTGGTCAAGACAGCGATTTGACTGTACTTTCGAGGAAATACTTGGCTACCTCAAAGATGATACCTATGTAGTTGTTATTGATCGTGGTACGTGGGGTGGTCCGCTTGGAGAAAACAGGGAACACTTTGAGATTGGCTTTAGAACAATGGACTCCTCTATTGACTATTTCCTTTTCATTCAGGTGGATAGTGAAAAGATGTTGCCGATACTGGATATGTACCAGCTCGTACCCATTGATTAACAAACATTACACACAGCGAAGATTATAGAAAACGCCTTTGTGCCATTAATTGAAAGCAGGACGAGCCCATGAACTGTGAACATTCATTTAAGCCATTGGTAAATTTTCAATCCCACACGCTGATACTTGGAAGTTTGCCAGGGGTTGAATCGTTGCGGCGGCAGCAATATTACGCTCACCCACAAAACACTTTTTGGCGAATCCTATACGCGATTTATGGACACAGTGTTGATGAAGATTATTCCCTCCGCTGTGAGTTCATACTATCAAAAAGCCTTGCCTTATGGGATATATGCGGCTGCGCTAAACGGATAGGTTCTGCCGATAATAAAATGGCCGATATTGAACCAAATGATATCGCGGAGCTATTAGACGGCCACCCTAAACTTAAGCGTATAGTTTTGAACGGGCGAAAAGCTGAAAAAGAATATCGTCGATATTTCAGTGAACTATCAATTCCAGCAGCCTACGCGCCGTCAACAAGTCCCGCGCTTGCCGCTCTGACTTTCGATGAGAAATTATCTGCATGGCGTAACGCTTTGTCTTTGAGCGATTGATTCATAACTTCAAGTTGCCCGCCCTACTATATTGGCTTGATGGGGTACTAGTTGAGTGATAACGAATTATTAGAATGCAAAAATGAAATGGAGGTTTGCGAGTTGGATTGGCAGCGCTTTTTTAGGGAGAGCATACTAGATCGGGGATATGATTATTGCTGTGATGGCGCAGTAAGCGGTCTGAAAAAGGTAAGCGATGTGTTGACTGCTACAGTTGAAGGTAAGTCTGACTATTATGTTGAGATCACCTTCAACGGAGAGCTGATTACCAACATGAATTGCACATGCCCATATGCCGAAGATGGAAGTTACTGTAAGCACATGGCGGCTGTGTTATTCAAATATGAAGAGTTTGGCGATGGTATCACAGCAAATGAGGGTGATTTAATCGACAACACAAACGTGTCAACCGACAAATCCGCCACATTAAAAGAAGTTGTCACAAGGCTCGGAATAGATACGCTCCAAAAAGAATTGTTGTCGATTCTGGAAAACGACCGAAACCTCAGTGCTGGGTTTATGCTCAGATACAATAAAAATGACGAGAGTATGAGCCAATACATCTATAACAAACGCAAAAACGCAGATACTATTTTGCGGCAATGTACGGATCATCATGGTTTTGTGGATTGGAGAAACGCAAGCTCATTCGCATCCCGTTTGATTAACGAAGTGATATTTGAACTCAAGGATTTTACTTTAGATCCTGAAGAATCAAAGGCGGCATTTGATGTGAGCCTGTATGTGTACCGCTTATTTGCAGACACAGACATTGATGACAGCGGAGGGGAGACACAGTATTTTACCGGCGAATGCATAGGGTTATGGGATATAATTGTCTCAACTTCTGAAAGCCGCGACTTGCTGGAATACGTCTTGGAGAAATTGACACAGATGTGCGAGGATATCGGTTTTGGCGAGTATATGGCAGATGAAATAGATTCCTTCATTTCTACGCACTTTTATGACGATGGTTTTGCCCTAACTAAGCTCAAATCCATTGACGACAGAATCGAGCATTTCGCAAATGACACAAGTTGGCATGGCGAATATGAACTATCGAAAAATGTAAAAGAGCGGATAAAACTGATGGAGGAGCTAGGACATAGCAAGGACGACGTGGAAGAATTTCGCAAGCAGTACTGGCATTTGCCCGCTATTCGTGAAATAGCAATGTCAGAGCTTGAAGACTCAGGTAATCTGCATGACCTTATACAACTGTTAGAGAAAAGCAAAGAAATGGATTGCAGGCTTCCCGGATTGGTCAGCAAGTACTCAAGGAAGCTTATCGATTGCTATTTTAAGGATGAGTGGCCTGGAAAGGCAAGGGAAGAACTGTTTACGTACATTACGGAGTACAGCGTGGGCAACATCGATGCTTTTAATGAACTGAAGCAAAACACCGCTTCCGATTTATGGCATCAAAAGCGCAAGGAGATNTTTGAGGCTTTATCTNTNAANAAAGTAGACATAAAGCATCTGTTAGCTGCGGAAGGACTAAAAGAGCAACTTTTCGATTCATTAATGGAACGAATACGCGAAGGGCGCGGTTTCGAGAAACAAGTCCTAAACGAACTCATAAAGTACGAGAATGCCTTAAGACCAGAGTATGAAAAGGAACTTTTGGATTTATACGAAAGCCTAATATGGAAATTATCGGAGTTTGCGGGTGGCCGCTCATATTACAAAGAGATTGTCGGCTTTATTAAGAAAATGTCTTCACTTCCTGAAGGAAAAGTAAGGGCGGAAAAGATGCTTGAGAGGTGGCTTATCACTTATTCGAATCGTTCGGCTATGCAGGATGAGTTGCGGGTATTGTATCGGGACTTGAAAAACTGAGTAAAATGGCTGTGGTAGCCTGTCGTTTGTTGATCAAAGCGGAAAAAGTCTGATTGAGCTAGAACTTGTTAACGCAAAACTAGCCAAAACCGATTAAGCATGAGCGACACCCTGATACCATTTTGATACTAAAACTCCGAAAACCTCATGCGACAGGGATAATACGACCTGGGTATGCACTTGACGCCAACTGACCCAAACCCACTTCAGACAACTAAGCGATAAGGGGGTATCGACTTCGCTTCGACTGCGTACAGCGTTCGTCT
>JGI24702J35022_10001854_pt1 | contig 13016 bp, 9 predicted proteins | sample TergutTh196P4_FD_35022 | JGI IMG/M metagenome (IMG submission 35022)
GCTGCATCAGTATTATTGACTCTTAAAATCAATAACGATTTGTCTTTTATCGAAAAACAATACATGTATTCGATGCTAAGCCCAGCTTTGGTAAAAACGTTGAGTGTTGAAGCGATTGTTTCAGCTGTGGATTCGGATACGATAGCCAACACTTCAGTAAGGGCTACGTTTACATAGTTGGAATTAAGTATGTCGTGCGTTTTTTGCGCATCGCTTACTATCATTCTCAGGATACCGAATTCAGAAGTATCGGCTACAGTAGCGGCAATAATACGAATATGTTCCTGACTCAATAAAGCAAAAATATCATTCAATTTGCCGTATTTATTTTCCAAAAAAACGGATATTTGATTAATTGTCATAATTCTTAATTTTTAATTCTTAATTCCCTTACCCTTACCGCTTTGCCTTCCTGTACGGGTAATGAGCCTTTACTTACTAATTTCACAATGGGAGTGATCAGTAATTCATCCCTCAGTTGACCGGTGATGGTTTGCGACAGCTTTTGCAACTGACTGTAGTCATCAGTTGAGAAATCGCCCAATTCCACCTCGATCAGCATTTCGTCGCTATTATTAATTGTGTCCATGGTAATCAGGTAATTACTTCCCAATTCCCTGAATTTCAATAATATTTTTTCCACTTGTATGGGAAAGATATTGACTCCTTTGAGGATAATCATATCATCGGTTCGCCCCTGCAAACGTGATATGCGTTTATGGGTGCGGCCGCATCGACATTCGCCCGGAATAATATGTGTCAGGTCGCGTGTCCGAAAACGGATTAACGGCATCGCCTCGCGGCAAAGTGTGGTCAACACCAATTCACCTGTTTCATTTTCACCAACCGGCTGCATCGTTTCGGGATTGAGAATTTCCACAATCACATAATCTTCCCAGATATGGAGGCCGTTTTGTTCCTTACATTCAAAAGCGACTCCCGGTCCGCACATTTCCGACATCCCGAAACAGTTATAAGCCTTGACGCCAACCATTTGTTCGATACGTCTTCGTTGCTCTTCCGAATGAGGTTCGGCGCCGATAATAAATGTATGGAGTTTTGTATCTCTCTGCGGATCAATCCCTTCGGCGAGTATTGTTTCTGCCAGACGCAGTGCATAACTCGGGATTAGATGCAGGCAGGTCGTTCCAAAATCTTTGATAAACTTGATTTGCCGTTTCGAGTTGCCCGCCGCTGCAGGAACAGTCAGACAGCCCAACTTCTCTGCGCCATACTGAAACCCCAGACCTCCCGTAAACATACCGTAACCTGAGGTGTTCTGAAAAATATCCGTATCACGTATACCGACCATATACAAGCAGCGTGCTATCTGGTTCGCCCATTCGTCCAAATCCTTCGCCGAATGAAGCACAACTGTCGGATTTCCTGTCGTTCCACTCGACGAATGCAACCTGACGCATTCTTTCAGCGGAATGGCTGCCAGGCCAAAAGGATAATGATTACGCAAATCATCTTTGGTGGTAAAAGGAAATTGTTGCAAATCCTCCAACGTTTGAATGGTATCTGCCGAAAGATTATGGTCGGCAAATACTTGTTGATAAAAAGGAGACTTCCCTGCATTGGCTACAGTCTGACGTAACCGTGATAATTGTAGTTTTTCCAACTGCTGCCGTGGAAGTGTTTCGAGTTCTTCCTGCCAATATGCTGTCATTATTTCTTGCTTATTTAAGCGGGCAAATGTATGGATTTTTTTGAAAGTAATATGAGAATTTGTAATTTTTTTTGATTCATACCCCATCGTTAATAATTATTTTTGTCTATCTTCGCCCCCGAATTATAACAATCACAATGAATACACGTTCTATTTTTTTGATTATCACTGTGTTTCAAATTTGTTGCCTGCACGTATTGTCGCAAGACGGCACAATCCGGTTGGGTCGTTCGTTCGGTTTGCAGGTTTCCGGTTTCGCACGAATAGATTACATCTATGATTCGCGGCAAACATCCGAAGCGGTGGAAGGTTTGTTTACCTTCTATCCGATGAACAAACAGCTTGACGCCGACGGGAATGACATTAACGCCGTTCCAAAGACCAATTTCATTTCCATAGCTTCCCGCTTGTGTACGCGATTCTATGCGCCGGATATATTTGGCGCCCAATCGTCGGCTTATATTGAATTCGACTTCACCGGTACTTCCAACACCAATGGGGTGCGTCTTCGCCAGGCATATACCAACTTAGCCTGGCCGAAAACCAATCTGCTGCTCGGTCGTACGTGGCATCCGTTAGCCTCCGGCACAGTTCCTAACGTTGTAGCGCTCAATACCGGAGCGCCGTTCTGGTCATTCAACCGGAGCGACCAGATACGATTCGACTATAAGCCGGAACGATTGTTGTTGTCGGCTTTTGCTGTTTTTCAAAGCGATTATGCATCATTAGGGCCTACGCCGGGAACGGCTTCCGTCTCAGTAAAAAGCCCTACCTACATGCGTGATGCGCTGTGGCCTGAAGGTGCGCTCCATATTGCATACAAAACACCTGCATTACAATTTGGCGCTATCGGAACTGTAAAGGCCATCAAACCACGCCAATATACCATGCCGGACTACACTGATCCCGGCGGGCTAAAATATAAAACCAACGAAACGCTTACTACTTATGCAGCACAGGCTTACGCCCAATATCAGACAGCCGACTGGATATTGAAGGCACAAGCCACCTATTCACAAAACACCACCGAATCACTGATGCTCGGAGGATATGCGGTGCGCTCCATCAACCCCGCCACAGGACATGAACAATATACCTCCACCCAGCACATGATTTATTGGGTCAACGTGGATTACGGTAAGAAATGGCAAGTTGGTTTTTTTGCCGGTTACATCAACAACTTGGGGACACTTGATAATGTGGCAGGTGCATGGTATGCCCGCGCCCACGACATTAAATATATGTACCGCATAGCGCCACATGTCTTTTATACGGTCGACAACTGGCAATTTGCTGCAGAGTGTGAATATACGGTAGCTGCATTCGGTGAAGTTCAAAACGACCAGAAAGCCAAAATCACAAACGCTTCGGAAGTAGCTAATCTACGCACCAATCTGCTGGTTTACTTTTATTTCTGAGAAAATATCTGTTCTTCGCGGTATTCGCGCCATACGTTTTCGAACCAGTTATCATCTTGCGGGATGGGGCGGACCTCTTCCCAATTGAAACTGCAATGCGGAACAGGGGTGTTTGGAAGCATCGCCGAAGGAAGGTGTACTTCCTGAATGATGGAAGAAAGTTTGCCGTTGTCGGGCGTGAACCTGAGCAAACCCGGAATGTCGATTAAACCATTATGTTCGGGTATGATATACGAACCACGACTGCCGCCGCCGGTAGTTATATAGTTCTCCATAGCCGACGCATATACATATTGTGCAATCAACAAATCGATATTTTCAAACGCTGTCACCAAGTCAATAGAACTTGATATTACCGTTTGTTCGGTAATGCATTGTAATTGCCTTGCAGCCTTATCCTTTACGCTACCAACATCATCTTTGTGGCGGATATGTGCGGCGAAGGCGGACATCCTGTCGCCCAAGTCATTTCGTATTTCCTGTGGGGTATGTCCTGTGTTATTTTTGAGAAACTGTAATGCAAGAGCCAATTTGGGTGCGCTTTGGGTTGTTGCCAAGCTTACAAAATTATCAAATGGCATGGGTTCGTCCGTATACTTGCGGGCGATAAACATGGCGGCGCGTGTACTGCCTGCCTGGCCTGCATTCAACGCACTTCCTCCGGGGCGGTATACGCCATGCGTTCCGGCCGCTTCGCCAACGGCAAACAGGTGCGGCATATTGGTTTCCCACCAACTGTTGACTGCCAGTCCACCGTTGTTATGTTGCGCACAGACGGCTATCTCGAGCATCTCGCACGACAAGTCGATATCATTGTTTTTGTACAGTTCGATGGCAGGTCGGTTGAGATGTGCCAATCGCTCAAGGGGCGTAGGTTGGAAGGCGCCGGATTGGTTGAGGTAAGCATACGATTCGTTGCCTAAGTTACTGAAATCATGTTTCAGTACGGAAGGGTTGTGCAGAAAATCGAGGAATACGCGGCGGCCATGTTGGTGGATTTCGCGATGCACCAGCATATCAATAAGTGATGAGCCATAATTGGTAATCTTACGTGCATCGAAAGGCCACTGGTAGCCTTTCAGAAAGATGGCGTCAAGCATTTGCCCGGGGTCGGGAAAGTAAGGATCGAGAAACTCGCGGGCATCGTTGCCTTGTCGGTCGGTCGACACATAGCGGGGTAGCACCTGTTGGTAACTACCCGAAAGATTCCAACGGAATTTGACGGAGGCAATGCCATATTGCCATTCGGTAAGGTTACGTCCGGCTACACCGGCTTCGAAAGCGATGCCATTGGAGCCTGTCTGGCTTGTCGGATATACGCTGCTGCTGTACAATCCGGCCGGCCCGCCTGTGGCAAGTACTACGTTGGTGCAGTTGAACAGGGCGAAAACATCTTCGACATTGCGTTCAATCTCAATGATATTTTTCTTTTTCAACATAATCTTATTCAATGCCAGCAGCCCCTTACATATACCATTCTCATCAGTAATGAAACCAACGACTTTATAACCGTCGAAAATATGGATGTCTTTTCTTTTAACCTGTATTTCAAGTTTTTCAGTCATATAGCGTGATGTCAGCGGTCCTGCGCTGGTAGCTCGTTGACGCGGGTCGTGATCTGTTTTGTAACCCACATATTCGCCATAGCGATTATGAGGAAAAGGAACGCCGATAGCTGCTAACTTGCAAAAAGACGGCACCGACAAAGCGGCTTCACAAAGTGCCAGGTCGCCGTGCATACAACCGCCATCGAACAAGGTACGTGCCATATCTAATACGCTGTCGGGTTCGCCGCCTGCTAAGGTAAGTTTATAATACGTCTGCTTGTCGGACCCTGTATTGCGGCTCGTTCCCATTTCGAACCCTTCGGTAACGATGGCTATATCACGTTGACCCAAGTCATAGAGCCTGTCGGCAGCATTCAATCCGGCCGCCCCACTGCCTACCACAATTGTATTAAAGGAAAAAATGTCCATCACAGGGATAATTTTATTTAATTAATTCGTAAGACAATTCATCAATGAGATTACGTTCAATGTCGTCAGGTTGATATCCGAAAATGCACGGTAAATCCGGTTTGGAAGGTATGGATCCTGGACGTATTCTTGTTATCATATTCGCTCTTGCAACGTAATTGGGCGTTAACGAAAACATAACGCTAAATATTTCAGGAAATAAAAGTTTGGCATGATACCCATCCACCAAATGCCGCAGGATTTCCCTGTATATCTCGACAGCATTATCATTATTTGTTTGATAACGTCCTAACAGTATTTCCAAATCCAAATATATAGATAAGCATACGTTTTCACTACAATTAGCAGCTATATTGCTGACTATTTCATCGTAACGTATTAATAACTCAATAACTCCATCTTCTCTTTTAAAAAGTTCATTCAGACCGTTAAAACTGTTTACAATGTTATCCATACACACATTCACATCTTCCGTATATGCAAGGAAAACACCGCACCAAAAATAAAGACTTATAGGATGTTGAATACAAATTTCAACCAAATCTTCGGTCGATAAAGAAGATAAAACATTGGTTGGAATTTGAGCAGAATCGAGCCATTCATCATCATTTTGGTAATCCCAACGGGAAGGGTAGTCCCATATTGATAATTCACGGTACCATATATACCCTTCGATTGGCTCAACATTGCAACATCCGCAAGGCTTTTCTGGTTCTATAGGGGGTTCCGGTTCTTGCTGATGCTGACCACAGTTCAGCAAGAAAGAACAAAACATTAAAAAGATAACACACTTTTTCATTTAAATGCCAAAATTAACACAATTTTTTATCATTCCAAATTCTTTTGGAAAAATTCCACAAAATGAATCATTTTTTACTTTACATTGTGTCTTTTTGACGGATAGGTTGTATTTTTGCATGTTGAAAGAAAATAGTTTACGTGCATGAAAAAGATTTTTTACACCGGAATATGCTGTTTGATAACAGTTTGCGTATGGGCACAGGTTGAACCTGCTTTGTATGTCAACGTTGATAAGGAAAAGATGAATCACTGGGTTGATTCTGTTTTCAAGTCTTTGAGCGAGGATGAAAAAATAGGACAACTGTTTATGGTGGTAGCCAATCCCACAGCTGATGCGGCCAATATGCAAATCCTGGAGGGCTATATTCATAATGTAAAGACGGGAGGGATTTTATTTCACCGTGGCGACCCTGTTACGCAAGCCGACGTCACGAACCGGTTGCAACAAATCTCGCGCGTACCTTTATTTATAGCGTTGGATGGCGAATGGGGCCTGTCCATGCGGTTGGACGGAACCACCCGTTTTCCCAAAAATATGATGCTGGGCGCCATTGAGAATGTATCCTTAATCGAAGAATATGCCAGAGAAGTGGGGCGTCAGTGCCGCGAGATGGGTATCCATATCAATTTTGCGCCGGTGATTGATGTGAATAGCAATGTGGACAATCCTGTGATCGGCATACGTTCTTTTGGAGAGGACCCGAATGTGGTGGCCGAAAGAGGAATCATCTATGCCAAGGGGTTGGAAAGCATGGGTATCCTGTCGGTAGCCAAGCATTTTCCGGGGCATGGCGATACGTCGGATGATTCGCATGATATCTTACCGGTTGTCAGGCGCTCAATAGCTGCGTTAGACAGTGTGGAACTCTTGCCTTTTCGCAGATTTATTGACGGACGGTTTGCAGGAGTCATGACGGCGCATATCCATATTCCTGTGTTGGATCCCATTCAACGGCCTGCATCAATGTCGGAAAATGTCGTGACCGGTTTGTTACAACAACAAATGGGTTTTACGGGATTATGCTTTACAGATGCGTTGGCCATGAAAGGTGCAACAACAGGTGCGGGTATCAGTCCTGTTGTAGCCGCTTTATTAGCAGGCAATGATATTGCGCTGTCGCCAACCTCACCCGCCGCAGCCATGGAAGCCGTCAAGGCTGCAATCAAAGCCGGAATTCTTAACAGGCAAGACATAGACACCAAATGCAAAAAGGTATTACAATACAAATATATAGCCGGATTGAATATGTATCAACCGGTTGAATTGCAAGGCCTGTCCGAACGGTTGAATTCGCCTCATGCAGCCTGGTTGGCAGCCAAACTAAATGAAGAAGCCATCACCGTGTTGAAAAACGACAATGGTTATATGCCTTTGAAGCAGTTGGACAACAAGCGAACGGCCTTTCTTGCCATTGGCGATCCGTTTGGCGACGAATTTCAGCAGATGTTGAACAACTACGATTTCCTGCCTTGTTTTCAACTGAAAGCCGACACAAAGGATGCTGAAATACAAAAAATTGCCAGCGAGTTGGAACAGTTTGACGTAATTATTTGCGGCATCTACACAGTCAATATCAAAGAACCTCCTGTATTGAGACAATTGGTTGAAAAGAAAGATGTCGTCCTTGCATTTTTCACAATACCCTATTTCTGTACCGAGTATAAGTCGACCATCAGCCGCGCAAAAGCCGTGATTATGGCCTACGAGGGCACCCCTTTGGCACAGGAATATGCAGCCCAAGCCATTTACGGAGGAATAGCGGCTCAAGGAAAATTAGCTGTGACAATTCCAGGGATGTATTTTGCAGGAACAGGCGCTTTTACTTCGAAAACGCGATTAGGGTATCATCAACCTGAAGAAGTCGGCATCAATACCACCCTTTTGCTGGCGATAGACACCATTGTGAATGAAGGCTTACGCGAAGAGGCATTCCCAGGTTGCCAGGTNTTGGTTGCCAAAGACGGAATGGTGGTGTTCAGCAAAGCGTACGGTTATGATGATTATCAAAAGACAAGGCAGATAACGCTTAATTCGGTCTACGACTTAGCCTCTGTATCAAAAACAACCGGCACATTGCTGGCCGTCATGAAAGCGTATGACGAAAATCTGATTACACTCGATGCTCCTCTCTCCCGTTATTTCCCTGAGTTTCAGGGAACCAACAAAAGCGATTTGAGGATTGAAGAATTGCTGTATCATCAATCCGGTCTGCCTGCCACGATTAATTTTTTCCTGCATGCGATTGATACAAACAGTTTTAAGGGCAGTTTGTTCAGTACAACCGCCACGCGGACACATACCGTATTATATGACAGGGATACGTATGTCCGTACAGATTTCAAGTTTCTTCCCGGGTTGGTTTCCTTCGAACGCAAACCGGGATTTACGACGGAGGCAGCCCGGAATATTTTCATTCATGATTCATATAATGATTTAATTGTCAATGTGATAAAAGATTCGAAATTAACCCCTCGCGGGCGGTACGTATACAGTTGCATCAATTTCATCACATTGAAGATGATCGTAGAAAGGCAGACCTTCCGACCCATGGATCAACTGTTGTATGATTCGTTTTTCAACCGGTTGGGGGCAAGACGCACGACCTATAATCCATTGCAAAAGATAGATACAACGGAAATTGTGCCTACGGAGGATGACCGTTTTGTTCGTCTTCAGTTGCTTCGCGGTTATGTGCATGATGAAGCGGCTGCCTTTCAAGGCGGTGTTTCGGGCAATGCCGGTTTGTTTTCCAATGCCAATGATCTGGCCAAGGTTTTGCAACTGTACGTCAACCATGGCAGTTACGGTGGCGAGAGGTATTTGTCGGAAGCCACCTGCAGGTTTTTTACGGAAAGCAAAAGCCCGACGATCCGCCGGGGATTGGGATTTGACAAGCCTGATACGGGAAACCCCGATAATTCGCCTTGCGGAGAGCTTGCTCCCGCGTCGGTTTACGGGCACACGGGTTATACCGGTACCTGTTTTTGGATTGACCCGGACAGCAAGCTGACATACATCTTTTTAAGCAATCGTGTGTATCCCACCAGGTTAAACAACAAAGTATCTTCCTTAAATATACGGACACGCATACAGGATGCCATCTATCAAGCGATCGAGGAATTATAACGGATAATCATCGAACGCATACAATGCCGTGGATATATACCGTTCGCCTGTATCAGGGAGGATCGTGACGATGGTCTTACCTGCGTTTTCGGGGAGTCTGGCTAATTCGGTCGCTGCAAATACGACGGCTCCTGATGATATCCCGACAAGCAAGCCTTCGATGCGTGCTAATTCGCGACTTGTACGGATCGCGTCATCGCTGCTGACCGGAAGTATCTGATCGACCACAGCAGGATTGAATGTCTTCGGAATAAAGCCGGCGCCAATCCCTTGTATTTTATGCAGACCGGGTTTGCCTCCCGACAGTACAGCCGATTCTTTCGGTTCGACGGCCACAATTCGAATATTCGGGTCATAGCCTTTCAGTCTCTCTCCTACTCCACTGATTGTACCTCCTGTTCCTACGCTTGCAACCAATATGTCAATCCTGCCATCCAAGTCACGCCATATTTCTTCGGCTGTCGTATAATAGTGGACTGTCGGGTTGGCTACATTTTCAAATTGTTGCAAGATAACGGATCCGGAAATGCTGTTCCTGAGTTCTTCGGCTTTCTGAATAGCGCCTCTCATTCCTTCCGTTCCGGGCGTCAATACCAAGTTCGCGCCTAATGCCTTTAACAGGTTGCGGCGCTCCTCGCTCATGGATTCGGGCATGGTCAGAATCAGTTTATATCCCCGTACGGCAGCAACAAGGGCTAATCCCAAGCCTGTATTGCCGCTTGTCGGTTCAATAATAATGGATCCCGGTTTTAACAGGCCTCTTTTTTCAGCATCTGTTATCAATGCAAAGGCAACGCGGTCTTTGATGCTTCCTACCGGATTGAAAAACTCCAATTTAGTAATGATACGGGCTGCCAAATGCAAACCTGTGTTGTAATTCGTTAACTCTAATAAAGGGGTGTTTCCGATCAAATCGGTTAAATGTTGTGCTACTTTTGCCATGATTTTTTATGTTTACGTTAAATTGGGGGCAAAAGTACGAAATAAAAATAGGAGATGCAATACCCTGTTGAGGGTATTTTAGGGGTCCCGGGATCAATGTTCCGGGTTTCAGAATTGAAAATTGGGGATATTACTTAATTTTCAATTTTCTTGTTTAGAACGATATGACTGAGAAAACCGACGATAACTAATGTCAAACCGACTGCCAAATATGTGTTGTCCAAAACACCCTGCAAAACAGGAACGGTTAGTACGGCGACTCCAATCAGCAAAATTAATATACCCAAGTATTTTAATGCACTCATAGTTGATATTTTTATTGTTTATTAATTTTTAACCACAAATAACGGCATAATAAATCAAACCGAAAAATTTTTTTGCAAAAAAATGATGAAATGATTAATTTTACCTCGTATATTTGTCAAGTGAAAAGAATTAACCGTTTATGTTGCGTGTACTTTATTTTCTGTATTTCTGGTTGATAGTGGCTCCATTGTTTATCATAGCCACTATTGTGACGGCATTGACGGTTATTACCGGTTGTTTGCTGGGAGGAGAGCAATTTTTTTCTTTTTATCCGGGCATGGTATGGTCGAAAATCACGTGTTATCTGGCATTATGTCCCGTGAAAATCCGGGGGAAAGAGAATCTGGAGAAAAAGCAGTCGTATGTCTTTGTTTCGAATCATCAGAGCGCATTTGATATATTTCTGATTTTTGGTTTTCTGGGTGTACCTATCAAATGGATGATGAAAATCGGTCTAAGCAAGATTCCGCTTGTCGGCGCTGCCTGTCGTGCTGCCGGATTTGTTTTTGTTGACAATTCTACTGCTATGGCAGCGAAACGCAGTATCGCTGAGGCCAAAAGAAAGTTAACACATGGCGCTTCATTGATTGTTTTTCCCGAAGGATCGCGGACTCAGAACGGCAAGATGGGGCGTTTTCGTAAGGGCGCTTTTCAGGTAGCCATCGACCAGCATCTTCCGATTGTACCGATCACATTAAACGGCCCGTATAAAGTCATGCCGGCCGGTACGATCAATCTCCATCCCCATCTGATGGAGATGGTTATTCATCCTCCGATTGCTGTGGATAAATTGACCATTACAGGTATGAAAGACTTGCAACTGCTGGCTGATGAAGTCAAGAAAGTCATCGCTTCAGCGTTATGGGAGGAGTTTAGAAGCTGAAAACAACCAAGTAATTTAACAATTTAAAACTACCTTTTTACCACCGAAAAACCTTGTTTGGCTACAGATAAGCCGACGCCCCAGTGATTGCCAAACAAAGAGCCGTTATCGGCGGCAATGGAGGTCGAAAAGGTCCAGTCTTTATGGGAATAAGAAAAATCCGTACAAAAAGAGGTAGCGGAAGGTTTGTGGAGTGTCGGTGCATAAGGCGTTCCGAAACTTTCCATCGTGGAAACACGTAAACGCCATGACAAACTCCGGTTGATCATTCCTTCAGCGCCCAAATACCAGGCTTGCACCCGATTATGTTTAAATCCCAATTGTCCGTTTGGATTATATTCGGGCGAAAGCAAAAAGGGAGAGCCTATACTGCGGTTAAAGTAAGAGAACCCGGTAGTATATTCGCGGTTATTGTAGTAATCGTCAGCACCTCCTCCGTATCCGGGGTATTTATCGCCATCAAATTGGATGAAATGGAATGGGCCGCTTTGATTCAGGGTGTAGAGGTGTTCGATGACAATCTTTTGCAGCCACGGGAATTTGCATATTTCCACCTGAATTCCTTTCAGGCCATCCTGGCCATTGTAAAAATCAGAGCTTGAACCATCTGCAATTATATGTTGATAATATCCGTAAATCGCCCAGTCTTTTTTCTCAAAACCCAACCTGAAATCAAATGTGCCATAATGAGCGCCGAGTGCATTGATTTGGTCTGATGCAGTAGCCGTAGCGCCTCCTGATGTGCCGACCACCACACGGATAAAGTCTTTAAACGTCTGTGGCTGTTGTCCTTTTAATTGTGGGTTTGTGGCCTCACCTCCCCACTGGGCTGCATGACGAATCCCTGCGATAAAGGTGACAGGATAATTATGTTTTTTGTCTTTGATCTGAAGATATATAGATTTATGATGCCATAACAGATGTTGAATATAATACTGCTTTTCGCCAATGAACGAATCTAAGTAATCTGTGTCAAATGAACGTCCGACGGCAAAATTACCTTTGACTTGCAGCCAGTGTATCAACCAGGGCACGGATATAAAACCCGGCGTATACAGATTGATTTGCGGAATCGGTCGCGCATTGGTGGCCCATCCCAGATCGCCGCTACTCAGCGAAGGGTCGGTGACGGTCTGCAAATACCGGCCTGACTCGTGGCTTCCGATACTTAAGCGAATTTCTTTATAGGCAAGTTCGGCATAGAGTTGTTGAAAGTAGACATTGCGGTAACGCGGTGTAACAGCCACTAAGTCAACTTTAGTAACCAAACTCCAATCGCTGTTAAAGAAATGATGGTAGCCGATACCTGATCGCAGGTAACCATTATGGGCATCTAAAGGGATGATGCCATATTGATTACCGGCCATCCAAAAAGGAGTCCGGCCATTGCTTGCAAACGTACCGGATGTCCTGATATCATAACTTATATGGTTGTCATTATCTTGCGCATAGCCGGACAGCCAACAGACAGGCAGCAGGATATAGTATAATAATAGTCGCTTCATTCGTTTTATCAATATCTTTAATAACGAAATAACATCATATAAATTGTTTTTCAAAAAAAAGCATTATCTTTGCAGCCGCAAATTTTAAAAACAAATAAAAAAAGTATGAACGATTACGAAACCGTTTTCATTTTAACTCCCGTTTTGTCTGATGCACAGATGAAGGAAGCGGTAGAAAAATTTAAAGGCGTTCTGGTTGACGAGAAAGCCGAAATTGTGAATGAAGAGAATTGGGGCCTGCGCAAGCTGGCTTACCCGATTGAGAAAAAGACGACCGGATTTTACCAATTAATTGAATTTAAGGCAAAGCCGGAGACTATTGCAGTGTTGGAGACTCAGTTCCGCCGCGACGAGCGTGTGATTCGTTACCTGACATTCCGTCAGGA
>JGI24702J35022_10001855_pt1 | contig 13016 bp, 8 predicted proteins | sample TergutTh196P4_FD_35022 | JGI IMG/M metagenome (IMG submission 35022)
AGACAAAAAGTTTTCCTGCTGGATTGCCACGCCGAGTTTACTTTATAGTATTGAATGAACGTTAAATACGGCTCGCAATGACGTACTATGCACAGCGATGACATAAAATAAAAATGAACAATCCCAAACACAAATATAAAATCATAAGTATAATATTCCTCATCCTATCCTGCTCAGCGCAAGACAGGACTATTACCCTGTCTAAAGAACTCCTCGGAACAATGGTGACTATTTCTGTTATCTCGGATCAGGCTGCAGGCGCAAAGGCCATACATGCTGCATTTGATGAAATATCAAGAATTGAAAGAGACTTAAGCATATACAGACCGGAAAGCCGGTTGTCTAATGTAAACTTAAAGGCCTATACCAAACCTGTTAAGGTTGATAATGAAGTTTTGGATTTAATAAAACTCTCAGTAGATATTTCTAAAAAAACAGGCGGCGCCTTTGATATTACATTTGCCTCAATGGGGAAATTATGGAATTATAGCAGTGATGAATTTATCCCTCCATCTGAGGTTGCAGTAAAAAAGATTCTTCCTGCATTCAATTATAGAAATATTCTCATTGATGAAGATAATAAAAGTATAAGATTTTTAAATCCTTTAACTAAAATCGGACTTGGCGGGATTGCAAAAGGTTATGCAGTAAAGAGAGCTGTTTTGGTTCTTAAAGATTTTGGTATTAAAAACGGCATAGTAGCATGCGCAGGAGATATTCAGGTTTTCGGAGAGAATAGGGGAAAGCCTTGGCTCTTAGGCATAAAACATCCCAGGGAGGATTCGCTTATAGGAACAATAAATTTAAAGAGCGACGAATCCATATCCACAAGCGGAGATTATGAAAGGTTTAAGTTCTATAAAGGGAAGAGATTTCATCACATTATAGATCCGAAAACAGGGCGCCCTGCCGAATCAGGTTTAATATCTGCTACTATTATAGGCTCTGACCCTGTTGCAGGCTCTGACCCTGTTGCAGGCTCTGACCCTATTGCAGGCTCTGACCCTGTTGCAGGCTCTGACCCTATTGTAATAAGCTCTGACCCCGTTAAAGGCTCTGACCCTATCATAGGCTCTGACCCCTCTTATGCGGATGCTTATGCTACTGCAATCTTTGTCATGGGTTTAAACAACAGCAGAGAGTTCCTAATGAGGGAGAAAGGTATTTCTGTTGTACTTGTTGATGAAGATCTGACGGTTTATGTTTCAATATCCTTAAAGGATAGGGTGAATATAAAAGAGGGATTTAAGATTGTATTTATTTAGAGGAAAGATATGCATGACGCAGATTATTTCAATGTTACAACTCTACAATTTGGCTTTCCAAAGTTTTAGCGCTCCATGTTCTTGCTTGACTTCAATATTAACATCAACAACAATATCGTCAAGTATTAACTCTGCTATTAACCATTAGTTTTTTTGAGCGTGGAGCTGCTTTCGCTCCTTTGAGCGGAGGATTTTTTTTATTTTTTTCTAACAGCATAAGGTCGTCCTTGGTTAATGAAGAATTAACTCCCCAGAAGACTTCTAAAAATCCATTACTGTCATTTTCTTTAATGAAACTGACTATTAAACTTTTATACTCTTCTTTGTTAGATATTTCAAGGGAATCAATACAAATAAAAGTTTCATAGCCATACATTTTAACTTCAATATAAACTTCAGGAAACATTTTTTTTACAATATCTGTTTGATTTTTAAGTATTTGTTTAAGCTTCCGATTCATAACTTTATCCTTATTAATTATATTTTTTTAGTTTATTAGTAAACATGTCTGCTATTTCAATTGCTTCTTTCAGATCTTTTTCACTAATGACGGTTTCTTCATAATCACCTTGTCTTCTCCAATTGTATAGTTTATTGAAAGTTGTATGCATTTCATCTATAAATCTTAAATCATCCTGGCTATTAAATCCGTTATTTAGCAAAAAATGTTCTAATGCTTTTCTTATACCGCCATGTGTATAATTTACCTGTTTCTTTGCAATTGGATTATTTATTTTGAATTTTTTATAATCAAAACATTTTTTTACAAGTAAATATTTTGTTGCCTGAAAAATTGCATAATATGCTCTTGAAGCGCCTGCAGAAAAATAGTCTTCATCTTTTTTATCTAAACATATCTTTGCAATTTCAAGGTTTGCCTCTGATTTTTTATTTAACATATAATTAACCATGTAATTAGAATATTTTTACTTAATTAATTATATATACTTCACATTTGATCTTTTTATTAAAAATTTTTTCTGTAAAAAATTTTTTTTTGTCAAAAAAGACTCATTTATCAAAAAAAATCCAAAAAAAAGCAAAAAAACCAAAAAATTTTTTATAAAACCGCTTTCCCAATCGTATATATTATAGGGGAACGAAAAAATGAAAAATACAAATATTTTCTTTGATGAAAGCGATGACATTATTGATAAATGTTGAGATGAGTCTCAATCCAGGTCCCTTTGAACCGGTTCGTATGGAGTTTCATGTAGGAAAACTTTTTATTGGTCAGGATGTCAAGGGAAGAGAAAAAAATTATGGTAATTTAAAACAGGCTTATCAGATAACAATATTGGCTAAAAGGAGGTTTTTTCAGGATAAGGAGTTTTTCCATAGTTTTGAATACTATGATCCGATTCGTGGGGTATCTTTAAATGGGAGAACTCGTATAATTACTATTGAACTTTCTAAGTTAAGAGAAATAATAAAAAAGCCCATAGATGAAATGAGCGCTCAGGAGCATTGGGCAATATATTTTAAGTACTTGACAGACAAAAGTAAACGCCGTGAAATAAACAAAATAATAGAACTTGAGGAAGGAATAGCGATGGCAAGCAAAATGCTAAAAAATATCAGCAAAGACGAGATAGAACGCGCTCGTCTTATGAGTGAATATAAATATCAGCTTGATACGCAGAGTAAATTAGTTACTGCAGAGCGTAAAGGCATACAAAAAGGTCTTGAAAAAGGACAAAACTATGTACTTGAACTTATGGCGCAAGGTTTGACCTATGAAGAAATAAAAAAGAAGATAAAAGGAACATCGAAGAAAAAATCTAACAATATTGACTAAAAAGAGGTTTTTTCCCTTTAATTACTAATAATTAATTACTTTCTTTACCCGTTATACACTAATAGCTAAACACTTTTTTTAGTGTTTTATAAACAAAAATCAATTATTTGAATTGACTTATGATAGTGTAAATGAATAAGTTGATTAAATACTATATTAAGTGTAATAATTTTTATAGGTGATATAGGTAATATAGAATTGAAGATAAGATATTTCATATATGTTTTAACCCTGCTGTTTGTTTTATTAAAAGTCAATACTTTATATGCTGAGATAGATACTGTTACTTTGACATCAGTAAATTTTGGTGCAACGATTGACGGAGCTAATTATTTCAAATCTGGTGGAACTTATACATTTAATATTCGTGTTACTACAAGTACGTCAGCGTGGGTTGATAATTGGGATACTGTATCAATTATTAAGCTAACAATCCCTACAAGTGGATCTGACATTGTAATTGAGATAACAGAATCTATACTCGGAGCAGGAATAAGATCAGGTCGTAATATAGATACTTCAGGAATGGGAAGTGTCACCAATATTGTATTCGATGATTCTCTTTCTGATACAGATTTTACTGTAAGCTTTGTATATACTCCTAGTAACTCGATACCTGAAACACCCGTTATGCCATATGCACTTATTGTAGCATATGTAAGTGGAACTGATGGAGCGCTTAATACTCAAGACAGTGGTAGTAGCATTTATTACTCCTATGGTATAACATCAGAAGGAATAACCAAAGTAATCGTGACACCGCCGTCACCAGGACCACCAGGAGTATCAGGAACACTGATAGGAACTCCAACGCCTTCATACTATTATCTTGAGGGGGAAACTTATGATTTTGAAGTAGAGGTAGAAGCTAATGGTCACAGTTGGAATTGTATAAAAAACGTAACATTGACAATACAGACGAATACTGGTGGAGATATAAAATTAACTGCAACAGGTATTAATGGGACAAATACTGTAGCAGTAACACTTAATAATGTTAGCAATACTACCCTGTTGACCGCTTCATGCACCGTTACTTCCGGAGATCATAATAATTTCACTCTGCAATTTACCATTAAACTTGCTGCAAATCAAACATCCATAGATAGTCCGTATGCTTCTCGAACAATTTTTGCATCAGCAGAATCTATGCTTTTTGATGAAACTAAATCAGCTACGGTCAATACACAGTATGGCATAGCAACAGCAGGTATTAAATCAGTAACTGTGGCGTCCGTAGCGCCAGGAAAACAGGTTGATAGTGAAGACTATTATGTCGCAGGGGAGACTTATAATTTTCAAGTGACTGTAACAGCTAATGGCCATAGTTTGGACTGCATAGACAATGTAACATTAACAATACCAATACCAAGCGGCGGAGATATAATATTAAAGGCAACATTTGCAAGTGGCACAATTCAAGTATCAGATATTGGTGGTAGTGCCGCCATTTACCAATCGGGGGGGCCTTCATGCAGCATCACTAATGGATCTCCTCCGTATAATAATTTCACTCTGCAATTTTCTTTTACTCTTGATGCAACTACAACCGGTTCAGCTATAGATAGTTCGCCTGATAATCGAACAATTACTGCGTCAGCGGAATCTATACTTTTTCCCGGATCCGAGCTTAATAGTATTGGTGTTTCCAAAAAGTATGGCATAGCAACGGCAGGTATTAAGTCAATAAGTGTGGCACCACCATCATCAGGACCAGGAGTATCAGGAACACAGATAGGAACTTCACCGTATTCATACTATTATCTTGCAGGAACTGAATATGTATTTGAAGTAACAGGTACAGCGAATGGTCACAGGTGGGGCTGCATAGATAATATAACACTTACAATACCAACGGATGGAACGCCTATTGTTTTTAAATTGGAATTGGCACTCGGAGCAATCAATCTGCCATCTTCTGTTTCTGGTACCCATGGTGAATCTGCATCAATTGAATTAGAATCAGGCAAAACTCATAATGATTTTATAATAAAGTTTAAATATACGCCAAGGCCAAATATCACAGCTATTGATAGTGCATACCCTATTACTCCTCGTTCAATAACAGTATCAGCTACGTCTAGACTCTTTTCAGAAGATGTTGTTCCTGGGCCTGCTGTTACCATATCCTATGGTATAGCAACAGCAGGTATTAAGAATATAAGTGTGGCGGCACCTGTATCAGGATCAACCCCATTGAATTCATTGACGCCATCGGATAATTCAGTATATTATCTTGCAGGAACTCAATATGAATTTACAGTAACAGGTACAGCGAATGGTCACATTTGGGGCTGCATAGATAATATAACACTTACAATACCAACGAATGGAACGCCTATTGTTTTTAAATTGGAATTGGCACCCGGAGCAACCACCAGCCTGCCATCTTCTGCTAATGATATTAACCACACTGGTGTATCTGCATTGATTGAATTAGAATCAGGCAAAACTCATAATGATTTTATAATAAAGTTTAAATATACGCCAACTCCAGGTCATAATATTGATAGTATATACGCTACTCGTTCAATAGAAGTATCAGCTACGTCTAGACTCTTTTCAGGCCCGAGTCCTCCTGCAACTGTAACTTCTAATGTTTCCACATCTTATGCTATAGCAACAACAGGTATTCAACAAATAAATTTAGCAGTACCGACAGGGACAAAGATTGATGATAAAGAATATTATGTTGCGCCAAATACAGGAACACCTCAACCACGATATAGATTTACAGTAACAGGTAGTGCTAATGGCCACAGATGGGAATGTTTAAACGATATAACACTTACAATACCAACAGGAAGACCAACAGGTGGAACACCTATTGTCTTTTCATTTAGACCTAATGGAACAAATGGACTGCTTCCCGGTACTAATCCCGGTGGATCTGCGTATATTCGCTATACACCGGTTACATGGAACCAAACACCGCTTACTGCTTTCACAATAGATATTGTATATACGCCAAGGCCAGATACCCCTGATATTGACAGTACATGTGTTTCTCGTCAAATAACACTAACAGCTAATTCAGCATTAATTGCTGGTACTATCGCTCCAGTTACTCTGCCGCCAAAAGAATATGGTATAGTTTCGCGAGGTATAGCTATCACAAATATAAGTACAAATATAAATGCTATAAATACAGGTCTGGGCACTACTTCTAATTATTTTTTCCCGGGTGTAGAGTACACTTTTTTTGTAGATGTAACGAGTGTCGGGCACAGTTGGAATTGTATAAGCAATATAACATTACCTATACCTATGCCTACAGCCGCTTCACCCGGAAGGATTATAACAGTAGCGCTTAATCTGACTGGAACCGGAGGAAGTTCTCCGGCTTCCGGTAATGTTTTGTCATATACGGATTCTACTACTCCTACAGTTACAGGTGTTGCTAATAATGTAAATGTTGTTAGCGGTTCCACACCGGGTTCTTTTAGAGTAGCATTTACTTTTAAGCCCCCATGGTCAGAAGAGATAGCGCACGTGACTCCGGCTCCAAGAAATATTTTACCATCAACTACGTTTCTTACTATGGATTCTTTACCAGCAGTTGCATCTCTATCCGTATCTCCTGATTATGGTGTATGTTCATCAGCCAGGGTAATATTAAATTTACTTAATGAGGCAGCTGATTCATATGTAAATCCCTGGAATGGAAATTTTACTATTGATGGTACTATAGTATATAATATCCTCGGTCAGGATATTCCTGTTGCAACATCAGGTCTGATTACACCACAACCTCAGCTTATATATTCATTTATTAATGATCATAGTTCATTTACTAATAGTATTAGCGCATACACAAATGATTCGAATCTATTATCCGTTACAGGATCGGCGCCATACTCTACTTTAAATTTTCCGGTACCTGCAGATTGGTTTTCAACCAATGCCGGCGCAAAAAGTCATGCTCGTAATGGTATAGGAGAATATAGATGGGGTGTTAGCGCAACAATAGGGGGGAAACTTCAAAAATGTGTACCAACAGATCCTGTACTTCTTACATGTGATAGAATAAAAATAATAGATATGGAATTTTCCGGCGGAGGAGGAGTTGATCGCAGACCAAACTATTATCGTAACATATATACGCCCGGTACTAAAGTTAGGGTTAAAGCTCAATACGAATATTTACCTGCAATAAGTCCACCCAGAGATAATATAGATCTTGAACTAATCTGCAATTATGGTTCCGGTGATACTCCTCCCATATTTTTAAATATTGCATCTATGGATGGATCGCCTGATTTAGCCGGATGGTCTACTTGGGTAGAGATATTTAATCCTACGGATGCTTATGTACCGGGTGGAGATATAAAAATATTTACACAAAGTGTTCCTTCTCCTCTTGTTTTTTATAGAGTGAATAGGGTGAACAAAACATCAGGAACAGTGGGAATTTTTGGCGGAGTCGGAGTCGGACAGTTTGATGATAAAGTTTATACTAATCCTAGAGTCTCTCATAGAGATGTAACCGATTTATTTATATATTGGGGAAATGGAAAGTCTCCGGGAAAAGATGGTGGTCCGTTTACTACTTGGAAAAGTACGGAGCAAGGATCGGATTCAATTATATTAACGTGGTATGCGCTGGATGATGATGATGAGTTACAATATCCACCTCCACTAGATGCGCCAACAGAAATAGACAAGAATGGCGCTTTTTATACATACAGGATATATTACCGCGTTACCGGAACAGATGTTTGGTCTGTTATAGATAAAGATATCGCCTCGGAACTCGGATCAATATCAACACCTACATATACAATTACCAATTTACAAGCTATGTTTTCTTATGATTATTATTTAACAGCGCTTGATCTTTTTGACAATGAAACTCCGATGGGTAATCGTTCATTCTTAGGCGCTCCTACACCAGGTCCTGCGGATCCTCCATGGGGAACTGTAACAACAAATCCGGCGCAAACTATAGTGAAAATTTCTGACAATACAATAGAGAATACATATAGTGAATTGGAGTTTAAGTTGGAAGCTCGTCCTATTCTAACCGATACAGAGATAACAGATCTGGATCCGTTAAACAGAAAATTATTTGAATCTGCTATTAAGGTAGATGTGTCAATGCTGGGAGCAGTTCAACCTGAGGAATTGAATATAATTCTTAGAGAATTTAATACTGCGGATCTTTTTGTAAATATTTCAACAAAACAACTTATTGGAAGAGGAACAGAAGATTTAGCAGAAGGTTTTGATTATTACAGAATTAAATTGTCTAAAATCGGCGCAAATAAATGGCAAGCTTTTATATCTGCGGATAATCCGCTCATTAAAACCGGGAAAAAGTGTATGTTTATTTTAGAATCAATAAAAGACGGAACTCCGGTATATTTTGACTATGACTCAAAGGATGAGACAACACCGCCATTTGATCCTAATAACTATCCGTGGACATTTGCGATAGTTAATTCTCCTAATTTTAAACCATGGCCGACAAGGGTTCTGAATAATGTTATAACCGATAAAAATCCCGTAGCATATCCTTCATATTATTTAACAGATGATGCATTTGTTACTATTACTGCTTATGATATAAAGGGGAGAGTTGTTGCCGTATTATTAGATAATGCCCCGCGTAAAAGCGGCCAGAATATAAAAGAGAATGGCTGGCGCGGAATAAACAGAAGCGGTAAAAAACTTGGAGTTGGACTTTATTATGTACGCATAAAAGCTGTAAGGCAGTCTGACGGTAAGACTATAATTGATAAGTATAGTAAAGTGGTTATGGCAAGATAGTAGGATCGGATAATATAGAATAGTATAATATAGAATAGTATAATATAGTATAGAATTTGGATAGAATAGATTTTGTTTGTTATATAATTTAAGGCGTTACATAGACTGTGACGGGAAATAATTTTGTTCCGGAAAGTTCTATTGAATTGTCTGAATAAGACTTTATTCCTGATGTTAGGATAATTTTTGCCTCCGTATCGGTAGTAGGCAAGGGATTCATTGGGATGATTATAAGAATACTATTGAATGAAACCTCCTCATTGGGATCGCTCGGATCATCCGGGACTGCAATATAATCACCATCCTTATGGCTAAGTACTATTCCGTTATATTCTACTATAACCGTTTCGTCATATTTTATAGATGCGCTATAAGCAGGCGTACTAAACGATATTCGTATAAAAGGATTATTTATAGAAGTTTGCAGGTCTATATAGCCGTTTCCGTCCGGAGCCAGCATTTTATTTACTGTTGCTGTTATAGATTCTATTTGACCTTTCGGTTCATTATTATAGAGGCGTATCTCATCCTCAGATAGTATTGTCTCAGCCTCTCCGCAGCCGAACAGGACCGTACCGATAATAATATATAATAGAATTATTCTTTTTATTCCGCTTCTTTTCATACCGACAATATCGAAGATTATAATAAAAAAGTCAAGAAAGAATAGAGTTTTTTTTATGGATAAAAACTTCATTTAGGGGGTAAAAACTTCATAGATGTAAAAAAAAAGTAAAAAAATTCTTGTTGAATATTTGATTTATATTTGCCATGCTGTATTTTTTTCTATATAAATTAAAGAGATGCTAAATAAGCACATAATCTCCCTTTAGTTTAAAAGGATCAGAGAGGAATAATGGACAGAAGTTTTATTATACGTTATATCCGGCTCTCCATTGCTGCTGCAATATTTACTATTTTTCTAAAAAGTGCGGCTTGGTATTTAACTGGGTCTGTGGGGCTTCTCTCCGATGCGTTTGAATCCGTAATTAATCTCTTAGCTGCTATTATGGCTATGGTAATGCTTAAAATAGCCCACCTTCCTCCTGATGAAAATCATGAATTTGGCCACGGCAAAGCGGAATATTTTTCAAGCTTTGTTGAAGGAATATTAATTTTAATTGCAGCTGTAGGTATAATATATACTGCAGTTGTGAGATTTTTTGATCCGCAGCAGATCGAACAGCTTGGTATTGGTCTATTAGTCTCTTTTACTGCTGCGGCAATAAATTTTGTAGTAGCAAGAATTTTGCTTAAAGCAGGGAAAAAATATCGTTCTATTACACTTGAGTCCGACTCATACCATCTAATGACTGATGTATGGACATCTGCCGGAGTTATTATCGGAGTAGGTATTGCAGGAATAACCGGTTGGGTCAGGTTGGATTCAATCGTAGCATTCCTTGTCGGTATAAATATCATTGTTATGGCATACAAGATTATTAAACGCTCAGTAGCAGGTTTAATGGATGCATCGCTATCGTCACATGAACTCGAAATAATTGAATCCGTATTTGACGGATATAGAAAAAAGGGAATTATATTTCATGCGCTTCTAACCAGACAAGGGGCTTTCAGGAGATTTGTATCAGTACATGTACTTGTCTCAAATGAAATGACTGTTCATGATGCTCACCATATTGCAGATAATATTGAGGAGGATATTCGCAAAGCATTAAAGAATACTGTTGTTTTTACACATTTAGAACCATTAGAAGATGAAATTTCTTTTGATGATATTACGATAGATAGATAAATAGATAGATAGATAAATAAATAAATATTTTTTTATTAGAGAGTAATCTCTCCTGCAGCTTCAGGTTGATAAATGATTCTTTCAATTAAATAATATTTTTCAGAGTCCGAATTTTCTTTAACAATAGCGCCTATTTTATTTCCTAAAACTTGTAATCCTATCATAGATAATATTGATAATTTTTCACATTTGGAATTAGATTCATCGGGAAGTGTAAGAAGGTACTCCTTTTGTGATCCGTTCCCAAGATTTTTTAAAATAAGTCTGGTGTTTATTGTTACAATATTGTCTTTTATTTTTTTAGCATCAACAGGTTTACATCTTAAAATCTGCTGCTTAAGATTTTCTATATACTCTCCTTCAGTCGGATTTTTAATCTTATAATTGTTCAAAAGATTTAAAATCTTTTCACAGTTGTATTTTGTGAATATCTTTTCTTCTTTCATATAGATATCCTCCATGAATCAAATGATCAAAAGATTTAGAGTATAAATTATTACCATAAAGTAGTTATTATTAATTGTCAAACTCTTTATAAATAAAACATAAAATAATTAGTTTTTTTTTAATAAATAAAATAAATAACAGGAAATTAATTGATACAAATGTTTTTTATGTCGCTTTAGCTCGGCTTTTTGACTTATGCCAGATATGAGGGTCAGAGCCTTCTGCATCGCACTCCAAAAAATGGACACAAAAAAATTTAAAAACATTTTGACTTTTTATATTACTACTATTTTATATTGCTGATTTAATTATCGGTGTTATTGGAGGACAAATGGAATTCTTTAAAAGATTATATTCATGGATGGAAGGGATTTGGTGGTTCACTCAGTTAAAGAACAAAAAAGAGATGTCGCTTGGCAGCATACTTGAGAAACAGGCAATAAAATATAAAGATAAGCCTCTTATTATTTTTGAAAATAAAGTCATTACCTATGGTCAATTTAATGAAGCGGCGAATAGATATTCTCACTTTTTTCAAAATAGAGGTTTTATAAAAGGAGATACTGTTGCCGTACTCATGGATAACAGACCCGAATTTTTAATTATACATGCAGGATTATCAAAAATAGGTGTAATACCTGCTTTAGTTAATAATAATATTACGGGTCAAACATTAGTTCATGCAATAAATATAGCTGAAGCAAGTGCGCTTATTATTGGCGTTGAATACCTAAAAGAATTTTTAAAGATAAAAAAAGAACTTAAATTAAAAAAATCCGCAGGTTTTTTTATTGAAACGGATAATAAAACAATAGAGTTACCAAGCGGCATAGAGAATCTTGAAACTCTTCTTGCAATGGAACCTACATCAGATCCTTTAATGTTTCCGGCAATAAATTCAAGGGATACGCTTGAGTATATTTATACATCGGGTACGACCGGTCTTCCAAAGGCTACGGAGTTGAAGCATCAGAAATGGCTGCAACTCGGCTATGGTTCGGGAGGTGTAGCGTTAAAAACCATATCATCCGATATTAATTATATCTGTCTCCCACTGTATCATAATAGCGGTATTAATATAGCATGGTCGGCTTCCCTTGTTCATGGCGGAACAGTTGTTCTTAAAAGAAAATTTTCAGCAAGTGCTTTTTGGGATGATATTAGAAAATATAAGGCGACTATTTTTGTCTATATCGGCGAATTGTGCAGATATTTAAATAATCAGCCGCGTAAAGATAATGACAGTGATAATACGCTTAAGTATATTTTGGGGAACGGAATGAGGGGAGATTACTGGGTTGAATTTCAGAAAAGATTTAGTATTAAGAGAATAATAGAAGTTTATGGCGCTACGGAAGGTGTAGGAGCTATCGGTAATTTTAAAGGCGTTCCAGGAATGATCGGGAAATTATCCACAGCAGGCGTAAGAATGGGTGAGGTGGTAAAATATAATATAGAAGATGAGGAGATTATAAGGGATCAGAACGGATTTGCTATTAAATGTAAACTTAATGAAACCGGTCTTTTTCTCGCTGCTATTAGTGATACTAATCCGTTCTCTGGATATAAAAATAATGAGAAAGCGACAAGTTCTAAAATTATTAGAGATGTATTTAAGAATGGGGATCAATACTTTATCAGCGGTGATCTTTTTAAGATACATAATAAAGGTTATGTATCATTTGTAGATCGTCTCGGAGATACATTTAAATGGAAGGGAGAGGTTGTTGCAACTAATGAGGTTGCCGATATTCTAAGCAGATTCGGAGCGTTTGAAGACTGCAATGTATATGGCGTAACAGTAAAGAAGACAGAAGGGAGGGCAGGGATGGTTGCATTAACCATGCTCCCAGGAGTTAATTTTGATCCCAATAGTTTTGCTGCATATGTTAAAGATAATTTTGCAGTATTTGCCAGACCATATTTTGTCAGAATAAGAAAAGAAAAAGATGCAACAACAAGTTTTAAGCAGATTAAATTA
>JGI24702J35022_10001856_pt1 | contig 13004 bp, 13 predicted proteins | sample TergutTh196P4_FD_35022 | JGI IMG/M metagenome (IMG submission 35022)
CCGAACTTGATGAGATCTTCCGGTTCGACCTGACCGAACGTCTCGGTGAGGCTGCGGCTGTCGCTGCTCTTGACCTCCGCGCCGAAGCCGATCCCGGCCTTGTCGGTGCGGTTGATGATGATTTTGTCCAGACCGTCGAACGCGCCGCCGCAGATGAACAACACGTTGGTGGTGTCGACCTGGATGAAATCCTGGTTGGGGTGCTTGCGCCCGCCCTGCGGTGGAATGGAGGCCACGGTGCCTTCGACCAGTTTCAGGAGCGCCTGCTGCACGCCCTCGCCCGATACGTCACGGGTGATCGAGGGATTGTCGGACTTGCGGGAAATCTTGTCGATTTCGTCGATATAGACGATACCTTGCTGGGCCTTTTCGACATCGTAGTCGCACTTCTGGAGGAGCTTCTGGATGATGTTCTCGACATCCTCGCCCACGTAGCCGGCCTCGGTGAGCGTGGTGGCATCGGCCATGACGAAGGGCACGTTCAGCAGCCGCGCCAGCGTTTGCGCCAGCAGGGTCTTGCCGGAGCCGGTCGGGCCGATCAGGAGAATGTTGCTCTTGGAAAGCTCCACTTCGTCCCTGACGGTATTGCCCAGGTGACGCAGACGCTTGTAGTGGTTGTAGACCGCCACAGACAGGTTGCGCTTGGCCTGCATCTGCCCGATCACGTATTGATCGAGAATGGTGCAAATTTCATGCGGCGTGGGCAATTGCCCGCGAATGTTCTCGACTCCCAGCCCGTCGGCGATTTCCTCGCGGATGATGTCGTTGCACAGGCCGATACATTCATCACAGATAAATACGGATGGCCCGGCAATCAGCTTGCGGACTTCGTGCTGGCTCTTGCCGCAAAACGAGCAATAGAGCAGTTTTTCGTTGTCTGAGCCCGTCCTTTTGTCCGGCATGATCGTTTTCTCCTCGTCGTCAGGTCAGATGTCGCTGCGAGTCGTCATCACTTTGTCGATGAGACCGTACTCCAGCGCCGCAGACGCGGACAGGAAATTATCCCGATCGGTATCCTTTTCAATCTGCTCAACCGGCTTACCTGTGTGTTTTGACAACATTTCGTTGAGACGGGCGCGCAAAAAAAGTATCTCTCGCGCATGAATTTCGATATCGGACGCCTGCCCCTGGAAACCGCCCAGGGGTTGATGGATCATGACTCGGGAACTGGGCAGGCAGAAACGCTTGCCATTCGCCCCGGCAGCAAGCAGAAACGCGCCCATGCTTGCCGCCTGCCCGATGCAGAGCGTGCTCACGTCGGGCTTGATGAACTGCATGGTGTCATAGACCGCCAGCCCCGCCGTGACCGAGCCGCCGGGGGAATTGATGTAGAAAGAAATATCCTTGTCCGGGTTTTCGGACTCGAGGAAGAGCAACTGCGCCACGATCAGGTTGGCCGTGGCATCCGTGACGGGGCCGACGAGAAACACGATCCGCTCCTTGAGCAGACGCGAATAAATGTCGTAGGCGCGCTCGCCCCGACCGCTTTGCTCGATGACCATCGGCACCAGCCCGAGGCCGACCGGGTTCCAGGCATCGCCGTCCCGCGTGGAGTTTTCGATTCCGTTCAATTTCATCGTTCGTACCGTCCCGCGTGTTTCAAGCCGCCGCATTGTTGCCCATCAGTTCGTCGAAGGAAACCGCCTTGTCGCGGATCCTGGCCTTGGAACAGACCCATTCCACGACATTATCCTCGGTTGCGACCGCCTCCGCTCCTTCCAGACGCCCTGGCTCGGCATCATACCAACGAACCATTTCCTCAGGGTCTTCGTAGCTTTCCGCCATTTGCCGTATCAGGGCGCGTGTTTGCTCCTTCGTGGCGCGCAACGTGTTGTCCTTGATCAGTTCGGCCATGATGAGGCCGAGTTTCACCCGTCGCGCGGCCCAATCGTTAAACTTGTCCAGCGACTGAGGACGTGGCGCCAACCCGCGCGCCTCGCGTTCGAGGCGGGCATTTTCGGCCAGTCGCTCCGACTCGGCCAGCACCAACGCCCTGGGCGCTTCGATCGGTGTGACGGCAAGCAGGGCATCCATCACCTGATCCTTGATTCTTGCCTGAACACGCTGTTTGACCTCGCGCACGAGATTGTCCCTGATCTCCTTGCGCAGCTTGTCGGTGTCGCCGTCGGCCACACCGAGCGCCCTGGCGAAGTCGGAGTCGATTTCCGGCAACACCGGCCCTTCGACCTTTTTTACCGTCACTTCAAACTGTACCGTCTGACCGGCCATTTGCCTGGCGTGATAATCCTCGGGAAACGTCAGATCGAAGGTTTTACTCTCGCCCGCCTTGAGTCCCGTTACGTTCGCGTCGAAATCTTTCAGCATCGATCCTGCGTCGAGCACGAACTGGAAATCCTGCGCCTGCCCTCCCTCGAACGGCACGCCGTCCTTGCGCCCGGTAAAGTCGATCTCCACCCGGTCGCCACTGGCGGCGGCGCGGTCGACCGCCTCATAACGGACACGTTGCTTGCGCAGGACTTCGAGCGTTTTATCGACTTCGGTCTCGCCCACTTCCTCCAGCACAGGCCGCTCGATTTCACGTTCGGATAGATCGCCGACCACGACTTCCGGGTACACCTCGAACACGGCGCTGAATTCCAGCGTGCCTTCCGCAGCGGTTTCTTTCGGCTCGATCCGGGGGTGGCTGGCCACGCGCATGTTCTGGGCGCGCACCGCCTCACCAAAGGCTTTTTCCACGGCAGCCCCGATGGCTTCGGAACGGGCTTGCGGTTCGTATGCACGGGCCACGACGTTGAGCGGCACCTTGCCTGGACGAAAACCCGGCATTTTCACCGTGCGGGAAAGTTTTCTGAGGCGAACCTCAACGTCCCTGTCGATGTCCGCCTTGGTGACGGATAGGTCGATACGGCGCTCCAGCGCGTTCGTGGTTTCCTGATTGGCTTGCATGCAAACGATCCTGATGAGAAGTCAAACGATGCCGGCCCGAGCTTATCGGAGAAAAATCGAAACCCCCAAGCCAGCTTTTTGAGTCACCTCGCCATGAATGGCGGGGATTCCCCGATACGATCCAGAGGAGCCTTCGGCTCCAGGTTTTGTCTCGCTTGACTACGCCATAAATGGCGGAGACAAGCGCGAGACCCGTGTTCAGCAAAACTGCGATTCTATACCGGGTTGACGGCATATCTCCAGATTCGATTTGGTATTTGGTAGCATTGGTTCCTGAACATCATTTTTTTGCCCAAACTGTCCGTTTCGCGCCACGATTGCCCTCCATTTTCATTCACACGTCACGCCTGCCATGTTCGCCACGCCTGTTTATCCCGTTCGGGGCATCCTCGAAATCGAGCGCCAATGTCTGCCCGGCGCGCAGCCCTCACTGATGGAACGCGCCGGACGCGCGGCTGCCGAGGACGCTGCCCGACTGATCGCCTCCCGGTCCGGCCCCGTGCTCATCGTCTGCGGGCCGGGCAACAACGGGGGCGACGGATTCGTACTGGCGCGCGAATTGCGCCGGAGCGGACGCGAGACGATCGTCGTTTTCGCCGGAGATTCCAATCGCCTGCCCAGGGATGCCGCGCACGCCCATGCCGAATTTCTCCGCGCGGGTGGTGAGACGCTCGCCGATCTGCCCGCCATGCCGGAAGGCGGTTGGGCGCTGGTGGTCGATGCCTTGTTCGGCATCGGCCTGCAACGGCCCATCGAGGGCCGAATCCGTGAATGGATCGACATCCTCGATACATTGCCCGTTCCACGGCTGGCCATCGACATTCCCAGCGGGCTGGAGGCCGATACGGGCCGCGTGCTCGGCACATGCCTCTCCGCCACCCACACCACGACCTTCATCGCCTTCAAACCCGGCCTGCTGACGCTCGACGGCCCGGACCATTGCGGAGAAATCTCGCTTCAACGCATCGGGATCGAGGCCGCCGGCCATGTGCCGCCCGTCGGCCATCGCGTCGACACATGCCTTTTCGGGGGGCGCCTCACCCCCCGCCCGCGCAACACACACAAAGGCGTGTACGGCGATGCCTGCGTTCTCGGTGGCGCGTCCGGCATGCTCGGAGCCGCCCTGCTGGCGGCGCGGGCGGCGCTGTGCCTGGGCGCGGGCCGTGTCTATGCCTGTCTGCTCGACCCTGCCGCGCCCGGCATCGACCCCGGACAACCCGAACTGATGCTGCGTCCGGCTGACCGGATGCCCGAACGCCCAGCCGCCATCGCCGCCGGGCCGGGGCTAGGAACGGGGGAGGAAGCCGAACGCCTGCTGCAAACGGTCATCCCCCGCGACATTCCCCTGTTGCTCGATGCCGACGCGCTCAATCTCATCAGCCTCCGCCCTGCCCTGTCGGACGCGCTCGAGGCGCGGCAGGCTGCGACACTGCTCACGCCCCACCCCGCCGAAGCCGGGCGACTGCTCGGCACGAGCACTGACGCAGTTCAGGCCGATCGTGTTGCCGCCGCAATCGAGATCGCGCGCAACTATCGCGCCTTCACCGCGCTCAAGGGCTGCGGCAGCGTCATCGCCACTCCGGACGGACGCTGGTTCATCAACACCACCGGCAACCCTGGGATGGCAAGTGCGGGAATGGGCGATGTCCTGAGCGGCCTTGCCCTTGCCCTGCTTGCGCAAGGCTGGCCAGCCGAAGCGGCGCTCACTTGCGCCGTTCATTTGCACGGCGCGGCTGCAGATCAACTCGTCGCCGACGGCATCGGGCCGGTCGGTCTGACGGCAGGCGAGACCATTGCCGCCGCGCGTGGGGTGTTCAATGCCTGGTTGAGAACTCAGGTAGCGGAAATTTGAGTCACCCCTGCCTGAAGGCAGGGGACTCCGCGATACGGTCCTGGGGAGCCTTCGGCTCCCTGTTACGCTTTGTCGCGCTTGTCTCCGCCATAAATGGCGGAGACAAGCGAGAGACCCGTGTTCAAACTGAGGCGCTACCCAAAAAAACCGGATGCCCAAAGGCATCCGGCTAGATTTATGACTGCGAACGTTGTGGCAAACCAGCCCTGGTTTACTTGGCCTTCCGGCGGCGCGAAACCATTCCGACGATGCCCAGTCCCGCAAGCAGCATCGCGTATTCGGCGGGTTCGGGAACCGCTGACAAGGTGAAGGCGTATTCGCTTGTGCCAAAAAACGATACGCCTGCGGCAACGCCGGAGATCACAAGCGTGTAATCGCTTACAGCCGGATTGAAATTAAAAGTCCCGTTCAGGGTACCGTCGGACTGTAGGTCAAAGGAACCAACAGACTGCAACCCCCAAAGATTCGGGAAAGCAACTTTCAATACGTCCGCGTCCACGAGAAGGTTAAGCCTGTCAGTGTAAGTACCCTCGTATACGCTGAATGTCAGACTGTCAAACCCGAAATCGAAACTGAGGCTGGCGAAGGAAGCGGTGAGGGCGCCGGTGGCACTGGAAACACCAGGGGCTACCGAGAAGGTATACCAATCCAGAATGTTTGTATTGGCGCTAACAAGGGGCGATGAAAAAAGACCGAAAGCGTTTTGACTGACAAGTTCGTTATCAGAAGAAAGCGTCCCCAACGACCCTTCGTACCAAGCCTGCGCGGTAGCAACGCAGCCAACCCCCAGAACAGCGGCGACAGCAGTTTTTTTAAGCTTCAACATGTTAGAACATCCTCCTCAACAGGAAAACCAACGCTCCCCTGGAAACAACACCATAAAGAGACACCTACAAACAGCGAAAAGTGTCTGCAAGTTTTATGCCAGCTCAGTCTATACCGTTTCCCTTTTTGTAGACACCATGCCAGTGCCAGTAGATGACGGAAGCCGGAAGCAAGCTATCCTTTTGATGGACAAGGCAGTTTTCCAGATGTTCGGTACGCAGGTAGGCACATCTGTCATACCTGGCGAAGGTCTGATTGCAGCAGTTGCCAACTGCGGCCCGGTTGCCTGTTTGCGAGTCAATCCATTGAATCCAGGCATCTTTTACCGTATGAATCGGTGAATGTCGCTTCTTTTTACACGGTTGCAAGCGTGATCCTTGTCACACGCCTGGCGTGAATAAGTCACAGCAACCGCGTCATTTCTGTACATATAAGTACTGAATATGCACCCTACAAGAATCATATGCTCGAACAGGTGTCGGAAATTTTTACACTCTGACAGGCCAAGAAGCGCAAACCGCATCATCCTCGATCAGTTCGGCCATGGTAAGACCAAGCCTGTGACCTTCAACCTCACGCCCTATTGGACGCCTTCGTCCTGATCCCGGGTCTTCCCTCTCCTGGGTGATTTATCCCTGTTCCCAACGACTAGAGCTGCGTCCACCCTTCGGTCGGGGCAGAAACGGCGGGAAAGCAGGCTCGAATAGCGGGAAAACCGATCCGAATGACGGGAAAGCAGATTCGGCAGGCGACGGATCATGCCGAAGAAAAGCCTCACATGCATGAACCCCATGAGCAGGTTGTCCCGGACGACCCGGAAATGCGAGAACCCGCCAAGCGGATAGCGAACCGCTACCGGCAAATTGATGAAAGGCACATTCTCCCAGTCCATGCGCACCGCGATCTCGGTGTCGAACTCCATGCGCCGAGCTTTCGTCATCGTGGGCAGGATGCCCTTCACTGCCGCGAGCGGATACAGCCGGAAGCCGCACATCGGCCCGGCAATGCGCCTCGACAACGTGTTGATCCATACCCACACGAGGTTCAGGCGGCTTCCGTAAAACCGTAAGCGAGGAACCATCGCGTCATAGAGCGGGTATCCGGCAATGACGGCATCGGGGCTTTCCGCCGAGGTTTCCAGGAATCTGGGCACGACCTCGAACCCGTGCTGCCCGTCGGCGTCCACCTGCAGGACATGGCTGGCTCCGTACCCATACGCGCTGCGAAGTCCCGTCATCACCGCCGCGCCCTTGCCTCGGTTCTTCGGAAGGCGCACGAGCTTCACCGGCGGCCCGAAGGCCGATTTCATGGAAACGATCGCATCCAGCACGCGGGCGGTAAACGTGTCGCTGCCGTCATCGACCAGGATGACCGGCAGACCATAACCGCGTAGCGTAGCGACAACATCACCCACGGTTTCACCGTGGTTGTACACGGGAACGACGGCAACGGTCTTGTTCCTGCTCTTCGCGTCGCCCGCCTTGCCTCGTTTAACGGTTTCCTGAACGGGTTCCACAGGAGTATTTTTTGGCTGAAACTTTCCGAGCGCCCAGCCGACGACATAGATGATGCCGCACCCAAACCCTCTGGCCGCCTTACGGGAAACGTCCACGCATCTACTCATGGCGCGAGTCATCAAACCTGTGAATTTACGGGTTTTTGTGTTTTTCACGTCGATGGTCCCGACCTGCTCGATGGCTTCCCGGACTGAAAAGCGCCCTCTCTTTGACATGCTTTTTCGCCAAAATTCTCTGCCCCCTACGGGCGGCATGGATGATATTTTTGAATCTCCCTGCCAAAACGGCAGGGATTGCGTTCGCCTCCTGTGCATGATGGTTCTGCCAGAACGGCCATAAATATGCAAGACATAATAGCGATCCATCAACCGGGAATACGCCGGAGCGTGATAGTATCCGGGCCTTATTCATTGTCCGGGCCTCCCTGGCCTTGCTGCTATGGAGTCTCGCCCTCCCCTTCGGTTTCTTTGCAATCCCGTTCATCTGGTCTCGCTCGGTTTCGGCTCCGGCCTGTCGCCGATTGCACCCGGCACGGTCGGTACGCTGGCAGCCTGGCTGCTTTATCCGTTGCTGCGCGCCGCTCCACTGTCGGATATGGCCTTCCTGACATTGCTCTTCGTTTGTTTCGTGGCCGGTGTTTTCGCAACGCATTACACCGGCAAGGCGCTCGGCGTTCCCGACCATGGGGCGATTGTCTGGGACGAAATGGTGGCGATGTGGCTCGTGCTCTTCTTCACTCCCCAGAATCTCATCTGGCAGGCCATTGCTGTGGCGCTCTTTCGCCTGTTCGATATTCTCAAGCCACCGCCGATCCGTCAGGCCGACAGCCGCTTCAAGAACGGTTTCGGCGTCATGTTCGATGATCTGCTCGCTGCCGCCTATGCCTTGCTGGCGCTGGCCGCACTCGTCCACCTCTACGGCCTGTTACCCGGAGCCGGAACCTGAGCATGGATCGGGAGATCGTCGAACTCTCTTCCCTTCTGGGTCGGGCGCTGTTCGCGCGAGGCTGGACGCTCGCCACGGCTGAATCCTGCTCCGGCGGCCTGCTCGCCGGAGCCGTCACGGCCACGCCGGGCAGCTCGAACTGGTTCGAGCGCGGTTTCGTGACCTACTCCAACGAATCCAAGATGGACCTCCTCGGCGTGGCCCCTGCAACGCTCGCTCGCTACGGAGCGGTAAGCGAAGAGACGGCGCGTGAAATGGCAGACGGGGCCATCGCCCACAGCCATGCCGACGTGGCGATCGCCATTACGGGCATTGCCGGGCCGGACGGCGGCAGCGCCGCCAAGCCCGTGGGCACGATATGGCTGGCCTGGCGGCAGCGGCATGGCGACAGCACACAGGCTGAAACCCACTGTTTTCCCGGCGACCGCGAAACCGTCCGGCTCCGTGTCGTCACGATTGCGCTGGAACGCCTGATTGCGCTGGTCAGGGCCGATGCGGCCTTGTCTTGATGGAATGTGCCTTGCCGTGTTTCCAGGCCATATAGAGCCAGCGCATATTGCCTCCGAGCCTATATAAAAAACGCGGGATCCTTGGCGAAACAAATACATTCTGCTTCCCCACACTACCGCTTTGTATCAATTCGGCAAGTTCTCGCAAAGCGGCGAAAACATTGGCGACCGAACCTCTGCATAGTCCCCTGGCTTGCATGCGCACAAATTCTCCGCCACCGATGCCGACTCCGCCCCCCCAACTCATCCCGGAACGAACTGAAAAATTCTCGATGATATTCAACGCAAGTCGGTTATGCCTGTCTTCATAGAAACCACAATTACAAATAGCGTAAACTTTTGGCAACTGTCCGTTTGTATTGATTACCTCCCGTTCCAGCAGAGTAAGAACCTTGATCAGCGGAGCGGGAAGCGAATCGACATAAAGCGGGAAAACAATCAGAAGCGTGTCAGCTTTCAAAATATCGGACAAAGCTATAGAAATATCCTCTTGTCGTGCCAGCTTTACTGCCTGATATACTGTGATTTTTGTTTCCAAAAAATCCTCAATCTGGCTGATAAACATGGCAGACGCGCCGTTTTTTGTCTTTGGGCTACCATTTACTGCGACAATATTATTCATTGACACATCTCCCGCGAAAAAACGTCTTTGAGTGATTGTATAACCTCGCTTGCTTCATCCTCATTTTGCATTGTGAAAACAAAATGTTTTGGCGGCCTCATGTTCAAAGCGTTTCGTTCTGCCAAACTGATAAATGTTTGCTGCTCCTGTGATGTAAACACTCCATATCCGATTGTAATCATATAGGGAAATCGTTGGTATCGCATTTTGTGGTGCATTTCACCCTGAAAAATTTCAAAATAAGGGGAGATATTCGGAATGGAACGATCCAGAAACGATTTTACATCGTAACTGTAACAGCCATAATTTATTTTTGAGATAAAAACCACAACATCCGACTGTATTTCCTGGCCGGAAACAGTATTCGCACAATCACTCGTCACGGCACAAAGCCCTGGCGTTTTAATCCAGCATTGAAAACAGCCGCGACATGGGTTGATTTCATCGCCATTCAACACGACAACATTTACTTCATTCCCCATTTCCTGTACCGCTGCCTGCACCATGAAGCGCAAATTAAAATCATTATATCTTTCGCTTTCTCTGTCGCATAATATCAATGTTTTCACTTTATCATTTCTCCTTCAATTTGTGCAATACACCGCTCCGCCCATTCCATCATCGCTCTTGTTTGCGCAATACCTAAATCCAAAGGCATTGACCAATACTTGCTTTTTTCTTGCCCACCATTGATAATGGTTGAATACTCTTCAATATTTTGCCGCACAATAGAAAAGTTTGATTCAAGCATGTTCTGACACCATTTTCGACATTCTTTTAAAAGAACCAATGTTGACTCTCTGGAATCTGATCCAAAAAAAACACGCATCAGTATTGCACTGTGATGGTTTTCAAATTCAGGCTTTGTCTCCATCAACCATTTTGCCAGTTCTTTTCTCCCCGTGTCTGTAATCGTGTACAACCGCTTGTTGGGGCGGCCATCTTGCACGATACTACGAGAAGAGACCCACCCAAACCCTTCCATCCGTTTGAGTTCTCTGTAAATCTGGCTACTCTGTGCGTGCCAAAAATTGTTTAATGAATCTTCAAACATTTTTGTCAGATCATAGCCTGTGCTGTCTTGATATGACAGCAACCCCAAAAGCCCAAGCGACAGAGACATAAACACCTCCCAGTACTATACTATACTGTACCAGTACAGTATAGTACTTGACGGTATCCGTCAATGTGTTTGGCTTCCCTTGTTATCGGTACACATTCATGCAAATTTTTCCTCCGATGAGGCTCAACGAATTTCCCTCCTGTGTAGGGCCGACCACATAGGGGGTGAAAATGACGTAGGGGCGCGATTTATCGCGCCCAATGAGCACGAGCGCCGCAATTTGGGCGCGATAAATCGCGCCTCTACGAGTGTCCATCAAGCCCCTCGTGACCATCTCACTGCCACGGGTAGGCTCGGGCTACACTTGCTATTGTTCAGGGCCGACTACAAAACACACAGGCTGTTATGACATGGCAGGAGTTGGTGACGCTGCTGTGTGGGCTTGGATACCGACAGGAACAAGGCAGCGGTTCCCGCGTCAAGTTCGACAATGGCAACCCGCTTGCAGCCATCAGCCTGCACAGACCGCATCCGGGAAACGAGCTTAAATTCTACGTAAAACGCCTCGTTATGGAACACCTGAAAGAAGGGGGTATGATCTGATGAACAGCATGCTGAATTACCGTGGATACTACGGTTCCATCGAAGCAAGCCCGGAAGATAACTGTCTGTTTGGAAGATTGCAGTTCGTGCGCACCCTGGCGAGCTACGAGGGGCAAACGGTGGCGGAGCTTGAGCAAGCATTCCGCGAAGCTGTAGATGATTATTTGGCCGATTGCGAGGAGCGAGGCCGCAGCCCCGAGATACCCTGTAAGGGATCATTCAATGTGCGTGTTGGGCATGACCTGCATTTGGCTGCCAGCGTCGAGGCAGCGCGTCGCTCCATGACGCTTAATGACCTGACCCGTCGGGCGCTTGCTGCGTACATCGGTCAGTAAATCGCCTTCGCCAGGGTAGCACTGTAGGTTGGGGTGAGCGTAGCGAACCCCAACGTATGCGCGTTCCAAAATGGGAAGATCATCTGATATGCGCATCCGTATATCATACGGTTATTTTTTCCTCCAGCGTTGGGGTTCGCTCTGCTCACCCCAACCTACACGCTATTGCAAAGGCCAGTGTGAAAGAACGTGTCTTTCACACTGGCCTACGGGCTGCAATTACACGCGGGTATTACATCAAAGCCGGAACTTGACGTAAGAGCCGGGAGCGTCTTCCAACGCCTTCAGCGCCCCGTTGGACGGGTCGCGCGCGGCGACTTTCGTGTTGTCATGCTCCGCAATCCATTTCTGCCAATCGACCCACCACGACCCTTCGTGCTGCACCACCCCGGAGAACCATTCGTCCGCAGTCGGGGCAAGCTCGGCGGCAGGATTGATCCAGTAGCCGTACTTGTTGGCGACAGGCGGATTGACCACGCCGGCGATGTGGCCGGAGCCGCCCAGCACAAAACGCACGGGCGCGGTTAAGCGGGTCGCACCCATGAAGGTGCTCTTCCACGGAGCGATGTGATCTTCGATGGTGGAGATGAAATAGCACGGCACATTGATTTTGCCAAGATCGAGCGGCACGCCGTCGATCTCGATGCCGCCCGGCTCGACGAGCTTGTTTTCCATGTACATCTTGCGCAGGTAGAAGCTGTGCATCTTCGCGGGCAGACGGGTGGAGTCGGAGTTCCAGTACAGCAGGTCGAACGGGAACGGGTTCCTGCCCATCAGGTAGTTGTTGACGACGAATGACCAGATGAGATCGTTGGCGCGCAGCATGTTGAAGGTTCCCGCCATCTCGGAACCTTCTAGGAAACCACGCTCGAACATTCTCCTTTCAAGATTGCTGATCTGATCTTCGTCGATGAACACGCTCAATTCGCCCGGATCGGAAAAATCGGTGAGCGTGGTGAGAAAGGTTGCCGAGGCGATGCGCTTTTGTTTTTTGCCCGCAAGATACGCCAGCGTGACGGCAAGCAGCGTTCCGCCAAGACAATAACCAACGGCGTTGACTTGCTTTTCTCCGGTCTGCTTTTCGATGGCGTCGATTGCATCAAAAATACCTTCCTTCATGTAGGAATCAAACGTTTTCCCCGCCAGCCGTTCATCCGGGTTGACCCAGGAGATGACGAATACGGTCTGGCCCTGCTCGACGAGCCATCTGATGAAGGAATTCTTCTCGCGCAAGTCGAGAATGTAGAATTTGTTGATCCAGGGGGGCACGATGAGCACCGGGCGCTTGGCTACCTTCTCTGTACTGGGCTGGTACTGAATCAACTGCATCATGTCGTTCTGGAAAACGATCTTGCCCGGCGTGGTGGCTACGTTCTTGCCCAATTCAAAGACCGAGGTGTCCGTCATGCGCACCCGCAGACTACCGTTACCCTCCTCGATGTCGCGCAGAAGGTTGTTCAGTCCCTTGATGAGATTCTGGCCGTTGCTATTTACCGTCTCCCGGAAAACTTCCGGGTTGGTCAGAGCAAAATTGGATGGAGAAAGCGCGTCGATATATTGACGAGTGTAGAAGCTGACTTTCCTGGCTGTCTGTTCGTCCAGTCCTTCAACGCTGCTGACGGTTTCGTGGATGTGACGCGCAGTGATGAGATAGGACTGTTTGACGAAGTCAAACATGAAGTGCTCCTGCCATTCCTCATCACGAAAGCGTTTGTCGCTGTGCGAGGGCGCGACGACCGGCGCAGGCTGCATGCCCGCAAAGCGCAGCATGGATTTTTGCCAAAGGGTGAAGTAGTCCCACACCAGGCTCATCTGCGCCTGCGCAA
>JGI24702J35022_10001857_pt1 | contig 13001 bp, 13 predicted proteins | sample TergutTh196P4_FD_35022 | JGI IMG/M metagenome (IMG submission 35022)
TATGCAGTATGTAACCGCTTCAAATGGCGCAAAATAATGAATCAGTTGCGTCCGTGGGAAGGTTTTGACGGGCTTCTAAGAGTCATGCAGAAGCACTTAAGTGACTATGTTGAAACAGAAGAAAAATTTGGACACTCAGCAATTGAGTATAAAGAACGAAAAATCGCAACAGCTAAAGAAACAATTAAAATCTTGGAGCGAATGAACAAGCCGGATGAATACTCATTCAGGCGGCGCGAAGAAGTCGATAGCTTATATCCGGATTATAAACAATTAATAACCAGGTATACGTGCGGAGGAGTAGGTATCAGCGGAGATTTCATAGCGCAAGGCATCGGTTGGGTCGGAATAGAGAGTGGTAACAATCCGCGTGAGGGGTATTTTGAGTTTGTCAATGGCAGGTTAGAATTGACAGTTAGTCCTGATCAAACTGAAACAGATATGTTGTTGGTTCAGTTAAGGGAATACCATGAAGACATCAGCGCTGCTTATTTACGTGCTGAACTCGATTCAGAAGATGATTTCGAACGATTGAATAACTTATTAAAAGAAAACTTATATTCGTGGTGGGATTAGTTGACAGGCGTATGGGTATTGGGCACACATCAACATCACACACATCAATCACTCTTGAACACAGTATTATTCATCATGAATACAGAGCTATTTATTGTTCGAATCATTGGTTTGCCTTCCGGCTTTTAGTCCCTCAGCGTATATCGCAAGCTTGTCTACTTCATCTTGCGTCAACCCCTTGAATTCTCCACGACGAAACGTGGTCAGCGCGTCGCCATTGGGCTCTGCCACCATATACACTTGGGGCGGGCTTTGCGCATAGGTACGGGTACGTCCCAAGAGGTAGTCCGTAGTGACGTTGAAATAATCGGCAATCGCGTTCAAAACATCGACAGATGGCATGACGCTTTGATTTCCTTCATATTTACCAACGCTCGAGCGTTCAACGCCGATAGCCGCCGCAAGCTGTTCCTGAGTTATTTTGTGTTTTGCCCGAAGCTCTTTTAGTACCGTTCCAAGCATCTGCATCACGCCTCTCCAAAGTGATTATAATGGATATATTTTGCCATGTAAATAATACTGAATTAAATTCACGATATTACTTGACAACGTGAATACAGTTCGATATAATGCATGTATTAGGTTTTATTGCCTGATAATACAGCCTGTTTTGTCCTATGTGGAGGGTTCAATGCCCTCACGGTGCCATAGACAATGTCTGTTTGGTATGCCGGGCAAAACGGTGAGGCTCCGTAATCGGGGCTAACGACAAGTTGGGGGTTCGATTCCCTCGCCCATAAAACGGGTTCGCTTAATGGTAGAGCGTGTCAAAAGGATTGCGATCTTTGGTCGCCGGGGTACTTCCCCTCCTAATGAAAGAGATGAAAATCTTTACAAAACACATGACGGAAACTGAAAATGTCCTGCATCGGAAACGCAAGATCAAATTTCCCTGCGACGATGGGCTTGCCTGTGGCAAATGGGATACCGCCTGTTTGAACCCTATCCCATAGTTTGTCCTTCGGGGTATCCAAGCCGGATAGGATTTCAAGTAGCTTAACATTTGTCCCGCAAGGCCGGCGTGGACATTTTCAGCGGAAGTCAACCAAAAGAGAAAGGTAGCGTTAAAATGAGAATCATTATCAATGAGGATGAACGTGGGTTTTTGTTCAAAAACGGCATATACCGCAGAATGTTGAAGCCCGGTAAACACCAAGTACGGAAGTATTCCGGTGAAACATACGCACGCATAAGCACTGCTGCGCCCATTGATGTTCCAAATGCGGACATTGAAGTATTGCTTCGGGACAAGGAGTTTGCGGATAGCGTCGCCATTGCAGATGTCCCGGATGGATTTATTGCCATTCACATGGAGGACAAACGCATTGCAGGCACACTGCAGCCAGGTAAGTATTGCTTTTGGAACTGTTTTCGTAAGCATTCATTTAAGCTGATCGACATTTCCGTGGCTGAAATCACCGATATGCCTCCTGAGCATCTGATGGCATTACCCAGCAGACTTTACAGCAGGATTGAGGTGCCGGAAGGGGAAACAGGTCTACTGTTTATTGATGGCAAATTTGAGCGCCAGCTCTCGAGTGGCTGCTACTATTTCTGGAACAATATTCAGAATATAGCCTGCAAGAACGTGGATCTGCGCGCACAGCTTCTGGATATTACCGGGCAAGAGATATTGACTGCAGACAAAGTCTCCCTCAGAATCAACTTTGTTTGCACCTATAGAATTATCGACGCTGTCAAAATCGTAAGTGAGATCAAAGATTACAAATCACAGATATACACAACCACACAATTGGCCTTGCGTGAGTATGTCGGAAGATTCCGCTTAGACGAATTGTTGGAGCAGAAAGATGCTATTGCGTCTTTTGTACTCCGTCAACTTCAGCTAAAGCAGGATTCGCTGTTCGTTGAGTTTTCTGATGCGGGATTGAAGGATGTTATCCTCCCAGGCGAGATCCGTGACATCATGAATACAGTTCTGGTCGCTGAGAAAAACGCGCAGGCGAATATAATTGCGCGCCGGGAGGAGATTGCTTCAACAAGGAGCCTTCTCAACACAGCAAAGCTCATGGAGGAAAATGCGACACTTTATAAATTGAAAGAATTGGAATACCTTGAGAAAATCTGCGAAAAAGTGGGCAGCATATCTGTGGGAGGCGGAAATATTCTGAATGAATTAAGAAGAATCCTAAGCACGAGATGATGGAGTAAGCCAATGAGTAATTCCCAACTCAAGCGTTCGGAAAATATGAGCTGTTTTCTCGATTTTATAAAGGCGGTTGAGGGTGAGTATAGATATTACAATCAGCTCATGGAGAACGAGAATAAACTCAGTCAAGATTATTTACATAAGCTCGAACTCGAAGCGACAAAAGCGCCTGAAAGGAACAGGATTGCTACTCGACTTGCGACCTGTCGTAAAGACAGGCGATATTATAAAGATCATGTTGAAGAGCTTGAACCAATATATGAGTTAATTTCTGACCCGAAGATGAAGCCATTTCTTGAGCACTTGAAACAAGTCCTTGGGAAAGTCAGAAAGCAGGAAAAATACCACGAGTGCCGGACATACAAGCCAAAGGTACTAAATGATCCGGAAATTCTTCAGAAGGAGTGACAAACCAGTGCGAAAATTGGTGACTATTCCCACTTTTGTGATATCGTTACACATTATAAAGAATGGCAAAAGACTAACCTCCCGCTAATCGTCCCAATCACGATTTTCTGTGCAAATATCATCAAGCCAGCCCTCATCCAGTGATGACCCCATATTCTTATATGCAACCGAACGTGCTTTGCCCATCCTGTAAAGCTTGCATGATTTCGGGCCATAACAAAAACTCTCAAAGCGATATTTGCTAATCTTCCTATCAAAATCCCAGATGATTTCGACATTTGACATGGTTGCCCATATACATTGGAAACACTTGCCTTTCCAGAGGCTTTTGCTTAACATCCTCGCACCGCGCCATTCATATGTTGCCATATCCGGCAGCGGCATTATCCACGGTGGCGGTTCCATTGTATTTACAGCGTTACCGGACTTTATGCGTTTCAATGCTCCGGCTCTGTAATAATCGGCAAATTCTCGTTCGGGGTATTGCTTCGACCAAGCTGTGCCGGAAACAGTGTCTCCTATACCATATTCGCCGTTTTGCTGTTGTTTCTCAGAAATTGCGACAACAAACTGCTTCTCTACGCCATCAGCGCATCCGTCCAGAAAAATATTGTAACCGATATGATAATGAGTGCGATTATGCGTAATATAACGCCAGACACGAGTACGGGGTTGAATTGATGTGATTACGCCGCTCCAACTTATTTTTACTGAATCATTGTGCATTTTCATTCTCCTTGTCAATTAAGTCAATAGTTGTATATTGCAAGAGTAAATTCCCCGAAATTGTAAACATTTTCCCCGCGTCCCGAGTGGGGAATTTTGAGCGACCATCTCAGATCACGACAGCCCATAAACAACATGGACTCGTGATATTTCACGATTCATCAGCTCTTTGAACGGAGTTGAGATAGCAATTTTTTCAATCAAATAGTTCAAATTGATTCTTCTGAAATTGGATCAAACCCTCATCGCGCATTTTGCACAGCTCATTTGACATCGCACTCCTGTCAACGCAAAGGTATGCAGCGAGTTCCTCTCGGTTGTAGGGAATCGTAAACCGCCGTGCAGCGCCGCGCTGAGCGTCGAAAAAGCACATCAGCTTTTCACGTGTCGTCCGTTTGGACAACACTTCGATTTTTTGATTCAGGGTAAGGTTCTTCTTGGCGATAAGACTAAGCATGTTCTCAATCAGCTTGGCGTGAAATGGGCAAGACGAAGAACACGATGTGATTATCCGTTTGTAGTCGATAAGCAAAATTTCTGCGTCGCTTCCCACTTCGATGGTCACGGGGCTATGCGAAATGCCCGCGCAAGCGAAAACTTCGCCGAATAAGTCAGATATTCCAAGTTCTGTGAGGATTGAAATGTGACCGTCCATATCTTCCTTAACAATACGAACGCTCCCCGACAAAATCAGCCCCACAAACGAAACCGCGTCGCCCGAAAGCAAGATAATCTCACCCTTTTTGTAACTGGCCGTTCGCGCAGACAGGCAACTGAGCATAGTCTCAAAATCGCTGAAAGCAATCCCGTTGAACAAGGGGTTGCTTTTTACCGTATCAAAGGTCTTTTTCAAAGTATCCTCCTTTCGTTGTTTATACAACGGATTTGTTTGTTTTATTGTACTATGATGGGAATAGAAAATCAAGACTGCAAGGAAAAATATAGGGAGGTAACACCATGTTCTGTTTCCAATGCGAACAAACGGCGGGCGGCAAAGCCTGCACAAATTCAGGAGTCTGCGGCAAAAACGCCAACACTTCGGCTCTACAAGACGTTCTCACCGGGGAACTCATCGGGCTTGCGAGAGCGGCTGACGGCAGTGCTCCGACCGAAAGCACCCACAAAGCTGTGATTGACGGTTTGTTCGCCACGATGACTAACGTCAATTTCAACGATGCGGCAATAGGCCGCTTAATCGAAACCGTCAAGACGGAAAAGGCGAAACTTGTGTCGCAATGCGGTGACTGCGATTCGGCGTGTTCCCGGAACGAAGCTTACGATATGGCGGCGTTGTGGGGGGATAACGAGGATATTCGCTCTCTGAAATCGCTCCTTCTGTTCGGGCTTCGCGGTATGGCGGCATACGCGCACCACGCCCGCGTCCTCAACAAGACAGACGACACCGTGAACGCCTTCTTCTACAAGGGGCTGCTCGCGATCGGCGAAGATAAGCCCGCCGACGAACTCCTTACGCTACTGATGGAACTTGGCACGGTCAACCTTAAGTGCATGGAAATCCTCGACGCGGCGAACACCGGGGCTTACGGCACCCCTTCTCCCGCGAAAGTCACGACGAACATCGAACCCGGCGCGTTCATCGTGGTGTCGGGCCACGATCTCCGCGACTTAAAGCTCCTGTTGGAGCAGACCGAGGGCAAGGGTATAAACATCTACACCCACGGCGAAATGCTGCCCGCGCACGGATATCCCGAACTGCGGAGATACCCGCATCTCAAAGGTAACTTCGGCACGGCTTGGCAAAATCAGCAAAAAGAGTTTTCCGATATTCCCGCACCTGTGCTATTCACCACCAACTGCCTCATGCCGCCGAAATCGAATTATGCCGACCGTATTTTCACAACCTCTGTTGTGGCATATCCCGAAATGGCACACATTGGCGACGAGAAAGACTTCACGCCTATAATCGACAAGGCGCTCGAACTAGGCGGCTACGTTGAAGCCCGCAAAATGACAGGCATCAACGGTGGCGATACGCTGATGACGGGTTTTGCGAAAGACACGGTGCTGTCCGTCGCAGACAAAGTGATTGAGGCGGTAAAAACCGGAGCAATTAAGCATTTCTTCCTCGTCGGCGGTTGCGACGGAGCGAAACCGGGGCGCAACTATTACACTGATTTTGTGAAGCAATCGCCGAAAGACACGATTATCCTTACGCTTGCTTGCGGTAAATATCGTTTCAACGACCTCGACATTGGCGAAATCGGAGGACTGCCGCGCATAATGGATATGGGGCAATGCAACGACGCATACAGCGCGGTCAAAGTCGCTGTCGCCCTGTCCGAAGCGTTTGAGTGTGGCGTAAACGATCTGCCGCTGACACTTGTGCTGTCGTGGTACGAGCAGAAAGCGGTAAGCATACTGCTGACACTACTCTCGCTCGGTATCAAAAACATATACATTGGGCCGAGCCTACCCGCATTTATCTCACCCGGCATTCTTGACGCGCTTGTGGAGAAGTTCAATCTTACGCCGATTTCCGCTCCTGAAAGTGATATCAAGAGGATACTCGGTTAAATTGCATCAGCCGGATACGGACAAAAGCAGTTACGGCGCCAAAACGTAACTGCTTTTTGAAGTGTTTGGGTGCAAAATACAAACAAGTCCTGTATACTGCCCTTTTCAATAATGAAATTTATATCGCTGGTTGCATTTTGTTCTCCATGGGCATACGAACCGAATAATGCCAGTTTCTTGTCGCCATATTTCAGAGCGACAGGTACAGATATACTTTTGATTTCATCTATTGAATAAATCTTAGCTATAAAGCACCTCACGAATAATGATCCCAATACCCATATTATAACTCGTTTGAAATCTGCGTTCATTCGGTCATGAGCGAGTAAGCTCGCTCGAGACCCGCATTTCACTTAATTATAAATCGAAAACATGTAGATTGCAAAAGAAGTTATACAAGAGAAAGCATTAGCTCAACGTCCTACCATAATCAATTTCTAGAATTCCCATTTTACCATTCATAACATATAGTGCAAGCCCGTTTTTATTGTTAAAATCAAATAAACCATCATAATTCTCTTTATCTGTATGCTCTCCAAATGGATATTTGACAGGTTTACTCTCAAACGAAAACACAGTATCTCCGCCCATATTTATATAGCTATGTTTTCTTACATCGCTATTATTCTGAATAACTCTTGCTAAGCCACTTGAGAAAGAGCTTGCAAAGTCATAGTCAAATGGTATTGCTATATCGTTATTACTGCTAATAAACCCCCATTTTTCATTCTTTTTGACCGGAATCAATCCATCAGAGAAATCACCTGCTCCATCATATTCAAGTGGAATGATAACATCACCGTTTTTGTTCAATAAACCATATTTAACATGTTTTACAATACTGGTGCTGCTTTCATATTCATTGTTTGCAGCTATCGCAAGTCCATTGCAAAAACCCGATAAATAGTCGTATTCAAATGGAATCACAGTCTCTCCATTTTTATCAAAAGCACCCCATTTATCAAACCTTTCATCAACAGCTAATTCTTCCGAAAACTTCGGGATTAGCATATTGTCATCATCATTGGGAATAATCATCTTGCCACTTATGTCAATAAACCCACTGAGTATGGTTCTACCTCTGACAAAAGACAACCCATTACGAAAAGGGGTGGCACTGTAGTATTGTGTTTTAAGCATGAAATCGCCAGTTTTGTTTATGAATGCTATTCTAATGCCAAATGGTCCCCACTTATCTTTATCTTCATTTATACCCGAACAAACAACTGCAAAGCCTTCTGAAAATGGATAAGCATTCACATAGGTGAATGGGATGACAGTATTTCCGCCTCTATCAATATACCCAAAATAGTTGTCCTTTTTTACGCAAGCTAATCCCTCTGTAAATGCGTATGCATCATCATACATTGGGTGAATGATAAACGTGCCTGTTCGATCAATATAGCCGAATTTACCATCGCATATGACACAAGCTAAAGCCTCATCATCAAAACTATAGTGCCCATATAAATCTCTATCAAATTCCAGTGATGACCAGCGTTCGAGTGGGGCGTACTCAAGTATTGGATCAACTAATGTATTGATTGTTACATCCGAAGAATTATTATGCATTTCAAACATCCATCCTTATAAAATCATTTAATTGCAATCGTTTCCGCTCAACGCTCTATTTTATGCTATAGCACTCGTAGAGCCTCGTATACAGTTCATCAAACCAAACGGGAACGGTGGCAAGGCAAAAACCCAACCTCTGATATGAGCGGTTTAGAGCTTTGCTGTGTTTTGCTATCACAAAGCACGTCATAAACAACAACTCATAACAAATCTAGCTAAAGAAGTGTAGGCCATCCCCAGTTGCTTCATACCGTAGAAAAGCCTTGTCTTGAACCAAGTGTGGGTTTCTGTAAACAGTGACTTCCGCTATATTTGTCTGAGATTGGCAATCATAATAGTCATGCCTGTATAAAAGCAACACTTTATCAACATAGTCAAACTGCCCTTGGCTTTCGATACTAAAATCGGTAATAATCGGGCGATGGTCTTCTCTTTGTTCAACACTCCGACTTAGTTGTGACAACGCAAGAATCGGCTTGTTTATATCTTGCGCCAATTCTTTTATTTCCTTTATGGGTTCAGTTGAGTTAATGAGTTGTATGTAGTCGATTATTATTAGGTCGATATCATCTTTTTGTGTGGCAACACATTTGCGAATTTCGCTTATTTTGCATAACGGCTTTGTTTGTCGTTCTGTTTCGAGATCAGAAGAGCAGCATTCGGGAATCCAGATAATATTGCTTACCTGCTTCAAATACTGTGGCTGGCTTGCTTCAAGAGAAATATACAGAACTGTTCCTTTACAGTTTCGGGCTATATCAATCGCAAGAGAAGACTTCCCCATCCCCGGACGCCCACCAAGAATTATTAGCTCTCCGTCGTTGAAACCGTCAAGCACTTTGTCCAATTCATTAAAACATGTTGTCATAGGTGTTCCCCATATCCATCCAGTGAGTTACAACTCACATTTTGTCCAAATTCTCTTTTTCCAGGCTCTGATACCAACCATCAAAATAGCCTTTTATTTTCTCGTATTCAGTTTCTGCTTTGAATTTACTGAACACGTTTATCAGCCAATCAATGTTATCGTCTTTCGCTTTCATGTATTTGCTTAAATATTCCAGAAAACGCTCTTGCCCTTCAAGCTCGCCTTTGAAGTATTGCAAATTCAGAGGCTTATATTTTATATAATCCAAGATAAGATGATCGTTGTCAAAATAATAACACTGAGCAAATATATATGAACCGTAGCTTTGATGACCCGAAAGACAATCTTCGGATGGATGACGGGTGCCACCCCATTGAGGTGTCCAAACCAGTACACGAGGTTTGTCGATGTCCATAGTGACAAGGTCACCCTTTTCAAAAGGCACAGGGATATGAACGAAAATATCAGATAATAAATCAATAGAGGTTTTTGGAAATGATTTATCCAAACCGAGCGGAATATATTCTAAACCTAGCAGATTTCCAAAATAGTCAAATAATGCTCCAATAGGATGGTCTGGGTCCCGGATTGAGTACGCCTCGTTTTTTATTTGATCTTTGCAAATGTAAATTTCCCTTACACTATCTATAATGCTTTCCAGATCTTGTTGTGCGGCACTAATCGCATTTTGCGCTGTCAAATAACACTCAGGAAATCCAACAGGAAAGTTTTTATTATCACCATAAAACCGAAAAAAGCTCGAACGATATATTACATCATTCGATTGTGTATAAAAACCCTCAATCGCTTTTTCTTCAATAGCGATTAGCTCAAGCAAATAATTATGCAGGCTATCCCGAGCCTTAAAGTTCACGCTTTCTTGTATTGGCATGTCGGGATAGTCAGCGATAATCTCACGCCATGCTACGTGTTTTTCTTTCATTGGTTTATTGCTGAGCTCGACTATCACAGCCATTTCCAACGGATTGAAAACATGGCCAATTTTCTCGCAATGAGCGGCAATATCCGGGGAAGTAAGATATTCGTAAATGTTCATATGTGCTGTTTACCCTCACTATTTATTACTGTTGAAGATGCACCTGTGTTTTCGGAAACTACATCATCTTTGATATACTTGCGGAAGATTCGCATTCATCAGCTTCAGTCCTCCATCCAGAACGAATCCTTGAGATAGTTCCAGCTCAAACCTCTGCGCTTGCCCGGACGGTCACTTTCCTCGTCTCTGACCAAATCGTTCAACTGCTCGCCTTTTTTGGGATTCTTTCCTACAATCTCACTAATGATCTGTAGCGGCTCATCTTTTCCCTCAAGTGTATGCTTGTAGCGTTCTAATCTCAGTAACGGCGAGAATCGCGGAGATCTATGAGGCAAATGCTTCAACGCCCCTGTGCCAATCATCCCATTGTGATTAATATATGCTATTTGCGGTTGACAGCAATCGGTATAATCATCCCACTCCGCTTCAATAATAACGGCAGGGAATGGCGCGATAAACGGCGACATATCCACCAAGACGATTTCTCCCGCTTTATATGGAACACGAATGCTGAGGTCTGAGCAATGATATGTAGAAGAAAACTCATCTGCATGATAATCATTGTCAGAATATATATTATTACGCTCGTCAGCAAATCCCCATATAGTCTGATAACCTTTTAGTTCCCAACTGATTGATTCTACCAGCTCGTCGTTTTCATTCAAGTCCCAACGGGTGATATCATACCATTTATTGTCTGTTTCTTCTATACAGACCCCGTTGTCATCAGTGAAATCCTCTTTATGTAATTCAATGCCTGTTCAAACCTCGCAAAAGGTAAATCTGTGGTACCATATTCATAATTCCAATCGTCGTTATCACGCCAGTTACTGCTGAGCAAAAAGACGCTGCCGACCGGGATGTTCCGAGTTTCTTCAATCGCGGCAAACGCTGCGTCAGCCATCCTTTTCGGATCAAAAAACTCATTAGCGGGGTATAGCTGAGAGATTTCCAGCAACGCTTCCGCTTTATCCTGAATCGAAGCGCGTGAGGCGGCAATAATCTCACACCATTCCAACGGACGGTCTTTATAATGCTCCATTGTGAATTCTAGCATCTCTTTTGATTCAAGAAATATTTCCGGCTTAAACATACTCCATCTTTCCTTGTATCATTCGATCGAATCCTCTTTTTCTAGGCTCCAATACCAACCATCAAACAAACTGTTTGCTTTTTCACTTTCTTCTTCCATCCTGAACTTGTAGTAAACATTGAGAATCCAGTCTAAGTTGTCATCTTGCGATTTGATGTATTTACTCAGATATTTCAGGAAACGTTCCCGACCTTCCAACTCCCCTTTGAAGTATTGTAAACACAGAGTTCCATATATTGCATAATCCAAGATAAGGTGTCCGTTGTCGAAATAATAGCATTGTGCAACATTATCCGAACCGTCGCCATGTTTACCCGAAAGATAATCTTCGTATGGATGACGGCTGCCACGCCATTGAGGTATCCAGTCCAGTACTTGAGGGCGACCATTCGGATGACCAATCCCTTTGTCGTAAGTGGTGACGAGGTCGCCTTTTTCAAATGGCACAGGAACATGGATGAAGACCATATCAAGGATGTCGATACCGTTATAGAATTCGTAATATAAGTCAAGAGTATTTCCCGACAAATCTACAAGCATTCCGAAATCTTCATCAGAGTCAAGTGTATGTTTAATTATCTTTACATCCGTAACCCTATCGTCTACTACATCCCAGTGTTCGCAAAATGCAGCCCACAAATTCTCATATGTTGAATAGACGCCGCTGTACCACTCATCAACTATTTCATTGTCTAGTATGCTTCGTAAATTTACTGCATAACGGTAAATAGTATTTTTACCCGGTGACATGAAATGCTCAATCGCTTTTTCTTCAAGGGCGATAAACTCACGCAAATAATCATGCAGGCTATCCCGAGCCTTAAAGTTCACGCTTTCATGGATTGGCATGTCAGGATAATCAGCGATAATCTCTCGCCAGGCTATGTGTTTATCTTTTATAGGCTTGTTGCTGAGCTGGACTATCACAGCCATTTCCAACGGATTGAAAACATGGCCTATTTTCTCGCAATGAGCGGCAATATCTGGAGAAGTAAGATATTCGTAAATGTTCATATATGCTGTTTGCCCTCACTATTTATTACTGTTGAAGATGCACCTGTGTTTTCGTAAACTACATCACCGTTTGACATACTCTCGGAAGATTCGCGTTCATCAGCGTCTTTACTGTCATTCCAATCCATGCGCTTCATTAACGAATATGGGTTCGGTATTATTTTTATCAAGTGTGTCTGAACCTTTTCGATCCTATCAAGCGCACTTTGTAATTTTTCACAGATTTGTTTGTCTTGTTTGCGAAAGTCCTGCATAAATTGAATGACCGCCAATATTTCCAATCTCGCCTCAGACAGTTCAGGCAGCGGTCTTACCGCAGGGCGTTTAGGTCTATCCATTGAATCATTCCCCTTTGCATTATCTGTAATTATCGGCACAGAAACCGATCGTTCTTCATAGTCCATACGCAACTGAAAAGCTCCATATTCGCCGGTATTGCTTTTTATGACAGAGACTTCGACCGGAATACTATGCAACACAAGCTCATCTTTACTCTTATCCCGGCTGACTTTTAAGTTTGGTCTCCGCAGAGATATGATATTTTCCGCTGAACTGCTCATATTGGGTGGCATAGAAATGTCAGTGCTTTCAGTTTCTACAAAGCAAAAGACGGGCATTTCCCACTTCACCGCAACTTCTTTCAAAACTGTACACTCAGCGTCCGGTTTCAAATCGTTGACGAGAATAACCATCTGCGGGCAGTCATTATCAATATTTAGATGCCTTGCAATATCACTGACCGTTACGGCTATTTCAACACAATCATTCGTGTCAAAGGAGAACGAAAACCCGGATTCATCTTTGCCTGTGACATAAAGACCGTTGCTAATGCTGTATTCTTTGTCAGTTTGAAAATACAACACGCTCATTCCCTGCGATATCAGTTTTCCGGCTAACGAGTACGCAAAAGCCCTGATACTGCACAAATCTCCGGATACAATAGTTAATTCTCCCTGTCGTATTTCAATGAGCTTATCCA
>JGI24702J35022_10001858_pt1 | contig 12999 bp, 8 predicted proteins | sample TergutTh196P4_FD_35022 | JGI IMG/M metagenome (IMG submission 35022)
GCCAGGCGAGGCCATTGCAAACGCATTGCCGAACCAGCCCTCGTCCGCAACCCAAACATTAGGCGAGAGGTACCGCTGGGTAGGGGACAGCTCAAACGGAAGGACGATAAGCGAGGACGGCTACACTGTGACAGGCAGCCGTTATGGCGCAAGGGGCGTGACGCTCTACGGGAATGGCGAGGCGGTGGCGGTGGGCTCCAGCACGGGCAGCCGCGCGATGTACCTCGGGAAGGACGTGATGGGGAGCACAAGGAGCGTGACCGTGGACACGGGCGCCATTGAAGACCGCTACGAGTACGACGCCTTCGGGCAGCCCTACAAGGGCGACCTTGGAGGCGGCATGAACCTGGGCTACACAGGGAAGCCCTACGACACGGCGACCGGGCTATACAACTACGGGTACAGGGACTATAAACCGCAGGCTGCGAGGTTCACCACTGTGGACCCGGTTAGGGACGGGAGCAACTGGTTTGCGTACGTGAGGAACGACCCGGTGAACTGGGTGGATCTGTGGGGGCTGGAGATATTCAGAAATGGAGAAACTCAGGTTACTGTTCAGGGAAATTTTCCGGATAGTGGAACGGGGTATACAATTACTATTACAAACGGTCCTAATTATGAAATAGGAGGTGTCCCCAATCATAAAGTAAACGTGATTACAGCAATAGATTCGAATACAGGTACTATGCCTCCATTTAATAAAACAACAACTATAACCTACGAGAAAGACGGAAAAGCACAAGAACCTCAAACCAGTACAATTCCTGATCTAACTGAAGGGAAAGGTCTTCCTTCACCAGCGACAGTTATGAACACTGCTATAGGATCAGATGGATTTCCCATAAATATACCTATGTCAACAGTAGGATCAATTGATAGCATCAATTTACCTCCAGGAGTAGCAATTAATGATGTAATAAAAATTGAAGTAACTTTAACAAAAATTAGCACCAAGGAAACAGTGAAAGAAAATGTAAATTTTTCACCTCCTTCTACGCCTAGCGACAAACAAAGTGGAGGCCGTTGCAATGATTGAATTGTTAAAATATTTTTTATTTGTTTCATTAATAGTAACTCATCCCTTGGAGAAAATATCTTTGGATCATTATTCCACCCCAGATTCAGCCATTTCATTTATAGATGGGTTATGCTATATTGCACCTGATAACGGATATGTTAAGAATATTGTAGACAAGGATGGTTCTTTTCAAATTACTATTTTATTGGATAGTGGAAATGAAGTCGTTTACACTGGACTAACAGAATTAAGAAAGAGAATCGGTGACAGAGTCATTGTTAGTGAACCAATAGGTACAGATGTCGCGATAACCTCCAACACGAGGTTCATACTAATGTTTTATGAAAAGAGTGTTTTATTTCCGCAATTCGTAAACAATAATTTAGAATTTCTTGTCGATAAAGGAACAAAAGCATCCATGATTGCGGATGGAGCTATTATTAATGCAGGTTATCTAACTGGAATAGATCTTGAAGCAGACGGTATTTACACTGAAACAGATGGAGGAAAGATCATTCCACAAAGTTATGTGCCAAAATCTGCAGGATATTTTTCTCAAACAAAATTGGCAATGAGAAACACATATATAAGTTATTGGCATATTATGGCTATATTAAAAGGACTTAATATTTCCCTGAGCCAAGGTGAGTGGATCGTTGCTTCTGGCAATACTGGCGCTTGTTTAAATCCTTGTTTGGTTTTACACATAGAAGATGAGGAACTGGGCAGCGATATTCGGGTTATCTATTTTCGAGGTAACCGGAGGCAGTAAACAACAATGAAGACATGCGTCAGAGTAGCAGGCGCGATAATTCCAACCAACACATTACCCGAAGTGTCAACTAATTAATAGCTACCAGTAAAGATGGTTTTTTAGGCTGTGGCGAAGCCAAAACAGTAGAAAAAATCCAACGGTAGGTAAAGTAGCAACGAAAACACGCCTTTTTCGACGCTAGGGGCACAGCTTTTCATTTGAAAAAAATGGGAACCGCGCCATGTAAATCACTCCCGGGGGGACAATAAAGTACGAATACGACGCCGAAAAAAGGTGCCTGGCACCATATGCGTTAACTTAATGAGCATTTTCAGTGAAATTCATGAGGATATGTAATAAAATGCAGGGATGGGAAGGGAAAAAGACCGGTTTGAGTAACTGCTGAAACTGCTGCCGGAAGGCTGGGAAGAAAAAGCTAAGGAACTTGGCACATTGCAGCGCGCCCGAGAAATAAAAACGCTGGAGGAACTGCTGCGGATGATATTGCTTTACCTAACAGAAGGGAAATCATTTGCGGGGACCACCGTGATACGGCAACTGTCGGGTGAAAAGAAGATCAGCAAAGTAGCGGTATTCAAGAGGATGAGGAACAGCGGCGTCTGGCTGCAATGGCTCTGCGAAAACATATACCGGAAGGTAGGGTTTACGGTACAGAGGCCGAAGTGGCTGGGGGGCAAAAACGTGATCCTTGTGGACGGGACGGAAGACGTAAAATGCGGGGTAAGGCGGCAATGCCACATGCTTCACTACAGCGTAGATCTGTTCACGCTGGACGTGAATGAAATGCATTTGACGGACCGGAAGACAGGGGAGAAGCTGTCCAATTTCAAACGGCTAGGGGAAAACGACATCGTCATGGGGGACAGGATATATGGGACCCTGCCCGGGATAGCCTATCTGCGGGAGCGGGAAGCAGGGTATGTGCTGCGGATACACAGCCGGCTGTTTCCCCTCTATAACGGCAGGGGGCAGAAAATAGACCTGCTGAAGCGCCTTTCAGGGCTAAAGGAGGGGAAAACAGCCGACATTGGCGCCTACTGCATAATCAACGGCCGGTATGAGCCCGTGCGCATATGCGCTTTGCGGAAGGACGGGGAAAGCGAGCGGGCCGGGGCGAGGCGGCTGAAAAAAGACAGCCAGCGGAAACGGGGCGGCAGGCCGGTCAGCGAACTGCAGGCGGAAAACAACAAGCATATCATCGTTGCGACTTCGCTGGGCAAGGAAGCATCGGCAGGACAGGTACTGGAACTGTACCGGGCACGGTGGCAAATAGAGCTTGCATTTAAGAGGCTGAAATCGCTGTTCCAGTATAACGACCTGCCGGCGAAGCAGGGCAAAAGCGCGCGGGCGTGGTTTTATGGGAAGCTGCTGCTTGCCGCCCTGTGTGAAACATTGGTCAACACAGGGCGTTTTTCCCCCTCAGCAGCGCCGCGACCACAATGGCAGCCTGGTCCAGTCTGAACGGCTGAGCCTTTGGAGGGAACTGGGCATAGCACAAGCTTTGGTTAAGGCTATGTTGCTTGAAGCCCTGAACTGCCATGAACTGTCGGAACATCTTGGCCGCTTATCCAAAGCATGTGCCGATTCAAAACGAAAGCGGAAGCCCCAGCTGCATTTTTTTAGTTCAGCTTAAGTTAACGCATATGGTGCCTGGCACTATACGGGTTCGGCATTGCATTACCGTTTTAGAATCTATAAGTTGCTTTAACCTTTACTTCGCATTCATTACGATTAATCCATCTAATGTCCCAATTATTAAGGTTATAATACAAATCCCCACATCCTGCTTCTACTTCAGCTTTTACAGCCGAATCGGTAAGTTGATAATTAACAGGCACTTCCATATTAAGCAGCTTGTACCTGCAAGTACCATCAGTACAATCAAATTCTACGTTAATTCTTACCGGGATTGTCCCTGATTGTGCTATTGCTAAAGCAATACAACCAAGCAAAAGTATAGTACTGAGAACCCAACCCTTCTTGTTTCCTAACATAAAAACCTCCAAAATTTTTATGATCGGCCCCGAAAATCTATCAGAACCATTTTTGTTTCAACATTATAAGACAAAGAAAAATACTTGTCAAGAAAAAAGCGATGTGGTTTATTGACGAGCGAAGTGAGCGTCGCGGTCGAGCTTGCTCAGGGCTACCCGATGAATGAGAATACACAAATGCGTTCGGTTCGTTCCATTCCCACTCCTAAAAATGGAGAGAAAGAATTTGGATTCTTTACTGCAACCAATCTGACGATACTTTTATTAGGGGGTACTCAATGGTTAAGCTAAAGCAAACAATAGATGATTATTTGGCGTACTGTGAACATCAAAAAAAATTGAGCAATAAATCAATCAAGGCATACGCAATTGACCTAAAGCAATTTAGGCGGCACACCGCATCCGAGGATATTCCTGCAAAACCAGATATTTCCGCGTATATCATGCATCTCCATAAAACGTATATGCCAAGGACAGTAAAACGCAAAATCGCCAGCATCCGTGCCTTTCTAAATTATCTTGAGTTTGAGGAAGCCATCCTGGAAAACCCAATGAAAAAGATAAAGGCGAAATTTCAGGTACCACACATATTGCCAAGGACAATTCCACTGAAAATAATCGAAAGTATTCTACACACTGCCTATCAAGAATTGAATCGGGCGAAAACACCTTCTGCCGCAAACGCGGCCCTTCGTAATACCGCAATGATTGAGTTGTTGTTTGCAACAGGGCTACGGGTGTCGGAGTTGTGTTCTCTTGATCTGGAGTATGTTGATTTAATTAATGGTAACGTCCTTATCATGGGGAAGGGCGCAAAGGAACGAATATTGCAGATTGGGAATCCTGACGTTCTTTCGATTCTACGGCGTTATGCTGAAGAAAACGCGGTACGTATACGAAAAGTGGGATGTTTTTTTGTAAACCGCTTGTCCACCCGTGTTTCAGAGCAATCGGTCAGATTCCTGATAAAACGCCTTTGCGCCAAGGCGGATGTCAGGCAGAACATTACGCCGCATATGTTCAGGCATTCGTTCGCCACGCTTTTGCTTGAAGAGGATGTAGACATCCGTTACATACAGCATATGTTGGGCCACAGTTCAATACTGACAACTCAAATTTACACCCATGTTACGGTGGAAAAACAGCGCCAAATTCTGACCGTTAAACACCCCCGGAATAGAATTGCTGTTTAAGCATAAGAATACTTCCACTGGTAGTTGACAAAGTTATCCAATGGGTTTATAAAAAATGCAGGAATGCAGGATAATTATTTATTATCGTGCGAATGATAGGGGTGGTAATAATACTATGAATGAATTGATAAAAGCACGCATTTTTGTGGATACTGGTTCTTATCAGCGAGAAAAAGAAGATTTAACATACTGTACTTTTAAGGATTTGAATTTCGTTGAAAGCAGGCGTCACATTTCCTTTTTTCGAAGTGATTTTCGAGGCTCCAATTTTTTTAATGTAAATTTTTTTAGAAACAATTTTGACCGTGCTGATTTGATATCCTGCAATATTCGCAATTGTAGTTTTGATTCAGTTGATTTCGGTAATTGCGAAATAAAAAATTGCTATTTTGAAGATATTGTATTTAAAAACAATAAATACGATGGAACGGCAATCCAGCAGAGTACTTTTGTAAATTGCCATTTTCATGATGAACAGTTTTTATTTACAATGTATGAATGCAATTTTATTGATTGTAGTTTCTCTACATGTCGATTTGAAAAATCATCAACGGAAAAACTGGAATTCCTACGTTGTCGGATTATTGACACAGATCTTGCCACAATGCATGCCGAATGGTACACTTTTATATCTTGCGATTTAAAAAATGTTTGTATCGGAAATAATTATGTTTTTGGTTATTTGTTATACGATACGAACATTGAAGAGGTTGATTTTCTTTATCATGGCGAAAAAATTCATTATAATACCCTTGAAAGCCCTTACAAAAAATTATGGGAAGAAGAAAGATATTTTGAATTCATAAATGCATACATAATGTATAAAAATCTTGTTGGCATTTCCGATATTATTGTAAAATCAATTGAACGCCTGTGTTCAGTTGAGGTTGTTCAATTCAGAAAAACTGAATTAAACAATATATTGGAGGCAGTTTGTTTTTATATTAAATATTCAAAACTTCCGTATGTTGAGTTAGTCAAAACGTTAGATTATTTGGATCAATTTAACTGGCAACAATTTTCGCTTGAAGAGACATTAAACTGTTTGAGCAAAATTGAAAAAGTAAAGCATATTATGTCTGTTGGAGGATACCAATTAAGCAATAATTTCATTAACACAATTCCAAATGATGAATTTGCATTAGTGACAATGCAGTACGATACAGACAATTATGAAGAAGCATTATCTACCTCAGAGAAACTTTTAAAGTATTTGTTTAATATACAAAAATTACCAGATGCATATTGTTTAGTAGATCAAAAGTGTGGATCCTGGGAATTGACATTTTTTGTTTTTGCAATTTTTGCCATTACGATTCCACGCTATATTAAAAACATTAACGATATATCAATAGACTTTATACTTAAGAGAAAATTAAGCAAAACTTTGTTAGCAAAAATTAATGACAATACCAAGATAAAAGAATTAAAATCGATTGCAGAGATAGCAAATTCTGGTCATATCCTAATCCCTACAGAACAAGAAGATATGAAGCCAAAATTATCAGAAATTAGCAAGGTGGTTGATTTCCTTAAGTCAATAAAGATAAGTATCTGATAATTTGTTAATGTTTAAGAGCAATAACGATCTGTCTGCAGAAAGATTAATTCGAAAATAGTAATCATCCTTACTCATAAAAAGGTATCTGCTATGCGGAATTGTAAATATATTAACTTTATTTATCATTGCAATCGCAGCATCGTTGCCGGATAATCCGTTTAGGCGCTGCAAAGGAATCCTCATCAGTGCGAAATATCCACTGGCGCAGTTGCTTATAAATTGATTTTTTCCAAGCAGCACAGACTTCACGCTAGCAAAGGTCTGTTTTATATGGTCAATATTTTTCTCAATCTGCTTTATGACAAATGAAGCATTTGCAGGCTCGTAGATACGCCTGAATAATTCATCCTGGACATAAGAAAAAGAACCAATAAATGATTCTGACATGTCTTCTATTGTGTTGATAATATCTGAATTTGCATACATGATAGCAAATTTTATACCATTTATAAAAAGACGCTTGGATATTGATTCGACAAAAAGGATTTTAGGGTAATTTACAATTGTCTCAACCAGAAATCGATTAATAAATGTAACAGGTCGCTCCCATTCCATACCACCATATGTATAATCAACCATTACCCAAATACCAAATTCACTGGCCATTTTAATGATACTTTTATAATTCGATTCATCAATTGGTATGCCAGTCCCAAATAATGGATCCGTTATAATTAAAAGCCCAATGTCGTTGTTTTTAATTACTTTTTTCAATTCATCGAAATCAATAATATCATTGCTGAAAATATCTGCCTGATAATAATGCAAATTCAAGCTAAACATCTGAATAACGTTAATAATTGAGAAATATATTGGTGAAATTAAAATAACACCTGAAATGTCATATTTATGTTTAATTGATAATATAGCGAGGAATAAGGCTGATGTCCCGTTTGGGGCAATAGATATATTATTGGCAGAAACATTCATAATGTTTGTACTGATAATATCATCAAAAAAGCGTTTCTTGACTTCGTAATTTTCGCTCATGAAGTAATAGGAGTTTTGTTTATCTTTAAAACAACACGCTGCGTCGGCAATTAATGGGGTAGACATATTCATTATCGTTGGTTCTTTATTCCACCCTGACAAAAAAAAGGTTTCAGGATTTGTATATTTTTCCAGATAATCAATATTCGAACTAAAACTATCCATAAATTATTACCTAGCTACGTTTGTTATTGAATCCTTAGTTACAAACACAGGATTACCACCCCTATCATTCGCACGATAATAAATAATTATCCTGCATTCCCAATGAATTCCCCTTAAAATATCCTTGTTATTAGTGCCCTTTTTCTTTATAATTATCCTAAAGATCTATGGCCTCAAATCTTTCACCCTACAGGCTTGGCAAAGCCAGGGATTTATACAACCTTTTCAACGTTTTCAACGCCATTTCCTGGCAGTTTTTGACTGGCAATATCATTACCCTGTTTGCACTCAGGATGGGGGCACACTCAACCTATATCGGAGTTCTTAGCGCGGTACTGTATGTGGCCTTCTTTTTCCTGCCGCTGGGGAAAATGCTGGCAAAGCGTTTTTCAATGATTAGAATCTACAGTTTTGCCTGGGGCGGCCGTTCCATCGGAATGGTACCCCTGCTTTTTGCCCCATTTCTTTTTGCTGCAGGGCGGCAGGATACGGCGCTGTACCTTACCTTGCTGGGGGTTTTGCTTTTCCACACGACACGAGGTATCGGGATGATTGCGAATAACCCCATCCTGGATCATCTGTCAGAAGGCCCGGACCGGGGCAGTTACATAACCCAGGTTCAGATTATCAACAGCGCCGTGGCTATGTTTGCCGGTTTTGTCATAGCCATGCTTTTGGGGAGGGATCCCCCGCTTTTTCTATATGGGGCTATCATGGTTGTGGGGATTGGCTGTGGGGTATTCAGTGGGGTCATTGTAAAGAATATCCCGGGGCCTGAAGTCGAAGAAGGTGAAAAAAACAGAAAAATCCCTGAAATAATCCGAAACGCCATGGCCCAGCCTTCGCTAAGGACTTTTACCTTCATCCTCCTAATGGTGGTACTGGTTTCTGGAGTGTCCAGGACTTTCGTTGTGGTATACTGCCGGGAAGTTTTTGGCCAAAGCGACGGGATGGTTTCGCTCTATGCTGTATTCGGAGGGCTTGGCTACCTTATAGTGGGGCTCTTAATTAAGTTCCTCGTTGACAGGATAGGCGCCAAGCCAATATTTTTGGTTTGTGTAATTATTGGCCTTGTAAGCATGGTGCCGGTGCTTTTCTTCCCTTCTGCATTAAGTGAAAATTTTTCAACCCTTACGCTCTACCTTAGCTTCCTCTTCTTCATTTTAAATTTCGGATGGCTTGGGGCGGAAGGGATTATGCAGACTTATTTTATGGGCCTGGTTCCTTCGGAACAGATGATGGACATGGGAATACTTTACTACCTGGGCTTTGGCATTGCGGGTGTGGGGGGCTCCCTTTTGGGCGGTATGCTTCTTGACGCTGTCTCGGCGATATCCGGATCCCCTGCCATTTCTTTTAAGGTCCTTTTTGGCGTTCTGATTGCAGTCTCCATACTGGCGCTTTTTCTGATGCGGAGGCTTGTTCCCCTTGGGGCTTTGCCTTTCAGGGGTGCCCTTGAGGTAATGTTTTCCTACCGGGAACTCAAGGCCATAAGCCTTCTGGAAAAGCTGGACAAAAGCAGCGACTCCGGCGAGGAAAAGGCCATCCTGGGTGCCCTGCATGATGTCCCCTCGAACCTGGCAGTGAAGGGACTGCTTACAAGGGCCAGATCCCCACGGCTTTCTATACGCATGGAAAGCATCCGGGTCATTGACGCCCTGCCCGCTTTAAGCGAAGAAGCAGAGCGCGCCTTGATAGACGATATAATCAACAACCCCTACACAACGGCATACAGATCCGCCAGGGCCCTTGGGAACCATGGAGTTTTCCAGTCCATTCCCCTCTTGCGGGAACTGGCTTTGTCAGGTGATTATATGCTTGCCGGGGAAGCCATGCTCTCGCTCGCGAAACTGCAGGACGTTGCCTTTAAACCGCAGGTTGAACAGATCATCATGGAAACGGAAAACCCCCGGCTAAAAATCGCAGGGGTGGAAGCCATCGGCGTCTATTGCTCTCCTGATTCCCTTCCTATACTGTTGGATATACTAAGGGGATCCGATCCACCGCCTTATTTGCGGGACGAGGTTGTCCTGGCTATGGCAGGCATTTTATGCATGGAGGCTAAGTTCTACCCGCTCCTGATCCGTTTCCTGGAGGATGAATCCCTGTTTGTTACCCTCGCTGCGGATGAGGCGGAAGCGGCTTATGAGTATTATAAGTCGGTACATGGCCGCAGGAAGCGTGATAAAAAAGAATCAGGCTTGACCAGCCTAAACCATCAGGCCAAAGTTTTTCAGGGCGCTGTTGCAGATTATGCCCGGAATTCCGACGGACGCCAGGTATACCGCTGGATTATGGAACTGCCGGACGATCTGGTTCATGGGGTGATTCAGATGGTTCTTGCCGAAGCTGTTTTGGATGATGAACTCCTTGTCCATAACCGTTTAAGGCTTCTTGTTGTCCAGTGGCTTGCACATGAACTAAGGCTCTGGACCAATAAACTTAAGAAGGAGTGAGGTTTTGATGGGACGAAGTATGGCCCTGGGGATGAGGAAAAAAGGCCTGCCGGCTTTTTTTGTTCTTTTATCCACGGTCTTTCTTATTTCTTCCTGTTCCCGTGTTCTGGGCTACGGGGTTCTACTCTGGTCTGCGGAAGATCCGCCTGTGCCTTCGGGAACGGTTCTGCCTGTTTACATAAGATCCAATATCGATCATGTCTGGGTGGTAGGGATCCCAAGCGAATACCGAACAGCTGGAAGCCGGGTCGATAAATTTGAAATTCCCCTTTCAAAGCTGGAACTGTCCGGAAGCAAAAAGAAAGCCCAGGAGCGCGCTGAAGTTTTTGCCCCCTACGCCCTTATTTATGCCGAAACACTGCAGGACGGGCTGCCTATACGGGAGAACCCTGACAATGGCGCAAGGCGTGTTTATCGGCTGAAGCTGGGGGAGATCATCAAGGTACTCTCCCCTGCAAGGGGAGGGGTTCCGGCTGTCGGCGCCACGGGGGATCCGCTTCCAGGGGATTGGTACCGGGTCCTGACTGAAGACGGCATTTCCGGGTACTGCTTTTCCTATCGGCTTCAGCTTTTTAGACACACGGGGGGTTCCCTGGCAGCGGTCAGCGGGCAGCATGAAGCGGAAGACCCCGACCTTGACCGGCTTCTTACCCGTATATGGTTTCCTGAATCCTACGGTATTATGGTCAATACCGGAAGGATAGATTTGGAGGAACTTTCCAATCACTGGTTCTTCGATCCGGGGCTGGACACCGGAATCGCCAGGATCAATACGAAAGAACTGAATCAATCTTTTGCGTATACAAAAATTCGTTCAACGGGAACGCAGTCCTGGCGTTTTGAAGGGACTCCGCTTCAGATGAACCTCCGTTCCGAAACAACACTGGCGGTGCAGTTCACCGAAGGCAATGGAATACTGAGGACCCTGCTTTTTGTGGCCCTGCCCTCCGACATTGCCGACATTGTTTTATTGGAAACCGCCCGCAGGGAAGAGCTGTTCAGGCAAATTTATGAATATGGGCCGTCATTCAAAAGCAATAATTATGGAACCTTAAGCTTCCAGGAAGACGGGCATTTTTCCTGGATTGGCAATTATCCCCTGTCCCCGCAGGTCATCTCCGCTTTGGCCCTTTCCAGCGGTGTTTTGGATATGAGGCTATATCTGTCCGATAACCTATACGACCGCTATGACGGCGCATTTACCATGCGCTTCGATGGAATTGGCGGCGTGGAAACCCAAACGGATTTTATGTACAGGATTGATTCGCAGGGTTTAAGGATTGAATATGTGCCCCAGACCAGCCTTGACGGCTTAACTGTTGTCCGCCGCGCTTCTTCCCCTGTCATTGTTTATTTCTTCAGAAGCGAGATGCCGGACGATATGTCTAATGATAGATCTATGAGGGACTATTCGTCTCCTTTTTCAGCTCCTTTTATGGACACTCACCAGTCTCCGGGCAATCAGGATTCAGACACTGGCCAGGGTTATTTGCCTGAGTATATGTACTGATGGCTTTTGTCCAGTTTTCCAAAGTCTCACTTGCCTTTGGCGACCGGGACATACTTAAAGACGTAAGCCTCAACCTCGCCACCGGCTCACACGCCGCGCTCACGGGGGCAAACGGCGCCGGGAAATCGACACTTATGAAAGTCATCGCGGGAAAAATCCCTGCCGATTCTGGGGACCGCGCAGTGCAGAAGGGCTGCCGTGTTTCCTACCTTCCCCAGTCCGGCGTTGTACACAGGGGCAGGATCTTAAGGGAAGAGGCCGAAACCGCTTTCGAAGGCACTCTGAACCTCATTGCGATGATGGAAGAACTGGGGAGGGAACTTGCTGCTGCTGGACATGACTCAGGCCGCACCAGGGCGCTTTTGGAAGAGCACCACCTCTTACAGGAGGAAATCGAAAATTCCGGCTACTACCGCAGGGAGGCGCTTGTCTCCCAGGTTTTTTCGGGGCTCGGTTTTTCGCCCCGCGATATGGGCAGGGAAGCGGGTGAGTTTTCAGGCGGCTGGCAGATGCGCATCGCCCTTGCGAAAGTGCTGCTTGAAAACCCGGACATCATGCTTCTGGACGAACCGACAAATTACCTGGACATAGAAGCCCTCACCTGGCTTGAATCGTGGCTGGGTACCTTTCCGGGGGGCTTCCTCGTCGTGTCCCACGACCGCTTTTTCCTTGACAGCACCGTCAATGAAGTTTACGAAATCTTTCAGGGGAACCTAAAACGCTACGCCGGGAATTACAGCAGCTACGAAAAAACCAGGGGCGCGGAGCTTGAAAGCCTCGTTAAGCGCTACAAGGCCCAGCAGGAAGAAATTGAAAAAACGGAGGCCCTGATCCGCCGCTTCCGCTACAAGGCAAGCAAGGCAGCCTTTGCCCAGGACCTGATCAAGCGGCTTGAGAAAATGGAGCGCATAGAGATCCCCGAGCACTTAAAAAAGATACATATCCGATTTCCACAGCCGCCCCATTCCGGCCGCGTGGTTCTGACCCTGGAAGGGGTAGGCAAGTGCTATGGCCAAAGACGCGTCCTCTCGGGCCTTGGCCTAGCCCTTGAAGCCGGGGAGAAGCTCATCGTGGCTGGCCCAAACGGCGCGGGGAAAACCACGCTGCTCAGGATCATCGCCGGGGGGGACACTGATTGCGAGGGCAGCATCAAGTACGGTGCCGGTGTTTCTGTCGGCTACTTTTCCCAGGACGAGGCCGAAAACCTTTCCGGCAGCAGGACGGTGGAGCAGTACATTGAAGAGGGCGCGCCCACGCACCTAATCCCACAGGTGAGGGCTATGTTAGGCGCTTTTCTCTTCCGTGGCGATGATGTCTTTAAGCCGCTTTCGGTTTTG
>JGI24702J35022_10001859_pt1 | contig 12989 bp, 7 predicted proteins | sample TergutTh196P4_FD_35022 | JGI IMG/M metagenome (IMG submission 35022)
TTTAAAAATCTTGACTTCCAATTAATTGCAGGCGGCAGCATATCCTCCGGAGATAGAAGAGGGGAGGAGATTGCTCATGGCTTATACCTCTTAAGCCAATATTATCCTGATAGATTCAATATATCATTCGGATATCAAGATGTTAGTATTCCGCTTCTTTCTTGCGATTATTTTTTAATGCCGTCAATGCATGAGCCCGGAGGGATTTCGCAAATTGAGGCTATGGCTGCAGGAGTTCCCATAATAGCCAGAGCAACAGGTGGATTGCGTGATACTATTAAACCAATTTCAGGAACAGGTGAAAATATAGAGGGGTATGGATTTCTCTTTTCGGATTTTACTCCATGGTCTTTTTATGATGCTATGGAGCGTGCATCACATTTTTTCAAAACCTCTAATGATGATGAATTTTTTAAGGCAAGAGAGAATGCGGAAAAAGCTGCATACTATTGGGATAAACCTGCAAGAGAGTATATTAATACAATATATGGTTTAACAGAGACAATCAGATTAGAATAAAAAACAGGAAGACCTTCCAGGTCGTTTCACGGAGTTACACGGAGTTACACGGAGGAATGGATTAGTTTTTTACTTACTGAGAGATAAACCCAATTCTTTCTCCGTGAAACTCCTTCTTTTAAAAATTCCGTGCAACGACCTGGTTTACTTGACAAGTTGCAGCAAACCAAATAATATAGTACTCTAAGCGGTATAACAATAAAACTGCTGGTATAAAATATGGAAAGTAAAAAAATCATGGCCTCCGGTGCCTTTGATAAGCCCATGCCGAGCGTTTTGCTCATAGACGATAACGAAGAAATTCAGACTGCCAATAAGGAATACCTGACGGCGCATGGCCTTGATGTATCCTGCGCGGACACCGGAATCAAGGCGCTTGCCCTTTTGAACGAAAAACAGTTCGACTGCATCGTCCTTGACGTACTCCTGCCAGACCTTGACGGATTTGCTATATGCAAGGCAGCCCGTACAATAACAGAAGCGCCCATATTGTTCCTTTCCTGCATTGAAGAAACCGACGATAAAATAAAAGGCCTCATGTCCGGCGGCGATGATTATATGACAAAACCACACAGCCTGAAAGAACTGAATGCCCGCATAAACGCCATGCTCCGCAGGGGCAGCAGTCCAAAAAAACAAAATGGCGATCTATACATTGACCGGGAAAATAAAATCATTCACGCCCTGGGAAAAAACGTCATTCTATCGGAACGTGAGCTTAACCTGTTTCTCTTGTTGTACGAGAACCCGAATACATTTTTTACCAAAAAAGAATTACTAAAAAAAATATGGCATGACAGCGCCGAAATCGGCGTTGTAGCCGTCATGGTATTAAAACTGCGGCGCAAACTTGAATTTGCTGTGGAAGTAATCGGACGCATTGAAAGCGAATATGGAACAGGCTATACATTACACACACAGCGCCGTCGAGATTAAAGAAACAAAGAGATGAAGAACAAGGACATTTCCAAATATTTTTTCTTTGCCATTATTTTTACTGTAATGTTCTTAGAAATACTCGGCCAAAACCTTGTCAGGCAGAGCCCCCTCTACATAAACCTGATGGAACAGAGCGCCTATGCAAGACGGGGTTTTGACCATACAGAACTTCAAAAAATCCCTAATCCTGTAATAGACAATGAATGGGTGATCTTTGGGAAAGGAGCGCGGATTATTCGTAATGCTCCCCTCCCGAATATGCGTAAAAGTTCACTTTTTACACCTCGTAAAAACAGAGCAGAGGAATTCACCATTATTATCCCGGTGGAATTTAACTCAGGAGCAATAGCTTACCTTAACGAAGGAGCACGATCCGATATTTTGCACACAGCCGGAGTATATTTTGAAGGTATCGGTGAAAACTGGGAAATCTATTTTAACGGCAATCTTATCCGCTCGGAAATGTACCTGGATGAAGCAGGCCGCATCGTCTCCCAACGTTTCTGGCGTGATCTTTACTTTCCCATTGACAAGGAGGATATCGTTCCGGGAACCAATATACTGGCTCTGCGTATCCTGGGCGACCCGGCGTTTGAGTCCACCGGCCTCAGGTCCAGAGTACATTATATAGACGACTACAGGAACATCGTAGGGCAGCAGCGCAATTTTTACCAAATAGTGCAATGTGCCATATTCGTTTTTTCTGCTCTTATGTTTCTGCTGATCTTTTTTTATGTCAAAAGCAGGCAGGAAATTTATTACCTCTGGTTCAGTATTTTTTCACTCATGCTTTGCGTCTACACAGTTATGCGGCACGGTACAATAAACGCCTTTATTCCAAACTCATATGCTTCCAGGCTTGTGGAATATTTATCGCTGATGCTGGTGATAATTGCTTTTTCCACATTTGTTGAAATATCGCTTCGGGGGAAAATAACCATATTCATAAAGGCCTATTATATTTTTTGTGCACTTCTTGCTTTTACCCAAATATTAATATTGGGTCATTGGGGAGAAGAAGCCATAATGCTGTTTGATTTGAGCATTTTGGTTTATATCATCTATGTCGTCTTTTATGATATTTTGTATCTCTTTGTTTTTGACAAAAAGAGAGCTCTCAATAACGGGCGCAGCAGTACGGAAATTTTAAATATATCATCATTTTATATTATTACCGGAACATTGATAGTGTGTTTAAGCGGTGTCTTCGAAATAGTAGGCTTCGTGTTCCTGTTTGACCTTCTGCCTTTTAGAGTTTCTACTCTCTTTATAAACAGTACCATCGCGGTTCAAATCGGCATGACTTTTATGTTGTCCCAGCGTTTCGGCGTATTGTACACACAGTTGAAGCAATCCAACATCATACTGGAGGCCACAGTAAAAGAACGCACTCGGGAACTGGAAGAACAGACCGCAATAGCAGTCGAAGCATCCAAAGCAAAAAGCGAATTCCTTGCCGCCATATCCCACGACCTGAAAACGCCGCTGTCCGTTATGAGCGTAAACCTTGAAACTCTGTCCGCTCATGCCCAAACACAGAGCAATGCCCAATATCAGCGCTATGTACGGACGGCGTATCAAAAAAACCTTGATTTACAGCGATTAGTACAAAACCTGTTTGAAGCCGGCCGCTTAGAAACAAACCTCAGCATCTACACGCCCCAATGGGAATCCATGCTCACTCTGCTTGCCCGGGCGCATGAAAAATACGAGGCATACCTGGAAGACAAGGGCCTTGCTTTTGAGATAATAGCCGGAGACGACAGGGAAATAATGGTAGACCCGCAAAAGATTTGGAGTGTCTTTGACAACATCGTCTATAACTCTGTGCGCCATACCCAAAGCGGCGGCATCACCATAAATGCCGGCAGTGCGGATTCGTCGGATGAAACATCTGTTACAACAATTACAATTACCGATACCGGCTGCGGCATTGAGCCGGAGCATTTGCCTTTTGTCTTTGAACGCTTTTACAAGGTTTCCAAAGGAAGGAACGGAAGTGAAGGCGAAAGCGGCTTAGGATTATACCTTGTCAAAAACATAATGGAAAGCTGCGGCGGAAGCGTAAGCATCGATAGCGAGCCGGACAAGGGAACCGTTGTTATACTTACTTTTAAAGTAAGAAAAAATAATTAAATACATATTTTTTTGCAAAAAAAAATATCATATAAAAAAAATATAATATAATAATTGACAAATAAAAAATATTTATAAACACTTGGTGCAATAATTGCGAACAGGAAAAATTCCGTTCGCAATCTTTGTTTTAAGGGGGAATTATTAAGCGCAGACGTAATAATTCAAATTAAGCGCAAAGGCTTATAAAAATGTAAAAGCAATAAATTCGGGCAAAAATCCGCATTTATTATGAAAATTAACGATAAAACGGGCAGATTTTGACAAAGTTCAAAGTCTGCCCGTTTGTGCGTTTAAGGGGAATTATTAAGAAAAATGTTAATAATTCACTAATTATTAAGCGTGGGCTTAATAATTGAGAATCCTTTGAATAAATTTTACAGAAGGGGTAAACCATGATAAGCTTAAAAAAAAGTTTTTCGTTCATTCACCATAGCCTCATCAGCCTCATCGTCATTGCATTAATCGCTGTTGCCGCCTGCGGAGGAGACGACGATGACGGCGTCACGGATTCAACTTACAAGCCCGGCGAAATAAATCTCGGCGACACAGGTCCCGGCGGCGGCATAATCTTCTATGTGGCAGACGGACTTGAAGGCAGGCCATTGGGCTTTACCGTAGAAGGCTATAACGGCGCGACAGGTTCATTTGCAAGCTACACCGCCCATTACCTTGAAGTCGCGCCGTCAGACTCTTCCTCTTCTGCGAAATGGGGAGGTTCCGATACTGAAATAAGCGGAGTAACGACATTTTTACTAGATTCGGATGCAGATGCATACAAAATAGGAAACGGCAGAAAGGATACGCAGATCATTGTTGCTCATCTGGCTGCCAATATAACTGAAAAAGACAGAGCCGCGCAGTTAGCCGCCGGCGCAGATTTTGGCGGTAAAAATGATTGGTTCCTGCCCAGTTCAGGGGAGTTGAATTTGCTGTACACAAGCGGTATAAGCGGCATTACGTCCGGCAGGTTCTTATCTTCGTCGCAACACAATATTTATTACGCGTGGAATCAGATGTTCGACGATGGCACTCGGAACGCCGTCTTTAAGACCTTCGACTACGCAGTCCGTGCCGTCAGAGCTTTTTAACTATTATTAAAATTTCAGGAGATTTCAATGTGAAAACTAAGATTACTTTATTAAGCATTTTTTTAGCATTAATCATGACAGCCTGTTCAGGCTTTGAAGAAAAGGCTACCTTGACTTTGTATTTAGGCGGCGGCGCAAACGGTTATTCGGCATCAGCGCTGACAAATTGGCCTCCGCAAGACATTAGCGATTGGAATTCGATTAAATACAAGGTAAATCTCTCCGGTAGAAATGAAATTACAGAAGAAGTTCCCGGAACAGAAAGAACCATCAACCTCACTATTACTCCGGGAGACTGGATTATAGTGGTGGAAGCTTATGTGGTTTCGGACAATGAATTATACGCGCGCGGTGTTACAGGCGTTACTTTAAGACCGGGACAGAACTATGTTCCGATTATACTAAAGCGTGAAGGAATATATAAACTCGGCATAGAGTTATCACCTGAAAAGATAGAGATTCTACCGGGCGGAAATTATATTTTTGAAGCTATTCCCTCGCATGGTTTGGGAAATAAAAAAGAGTTTATTGAATCATTCCCTAATCCATACATATGGACCGTATCAGGCAATAATTTAAAACCCGGTACTGATATTGATTCAGCAGGACATTTAACCGTATCTCAAAGCGAAGAATTTCCTAAAACATTAACGGTTAGAGCAGCATATGTAAAAGACGAATCAATATATGGAACAGCCACAGTAACTGTAAAAGATGTAATCAATGCCCAGATGCCGAATATCATAACTCATCCCCGGCAGAATGTAACCTACGCTGTTAACACTACAGAAACTCTTAGTGTTATAGTCGAGGATCCGCCATCTGACAACGGTATTCTCTCATATCAGTGGTATAGCAACACAACGAATAGTAATTCCGGTGGAACACCAATTCCAGGCGAAACAGGCAGCAGCTATCAATTACCCATGGGAACTGCCGGTATGGTGGGAACAACAACTTATTACTATGTAGAGATTACTAATACAAATAACAATGCCAATGGCAATAAGACAGCAATGAAACCCAGCAATGTGTCGGAGGTGACTGTAACTACATTGGTAAATGCTCAGACGCCGAATATCATGACTCAGCCCTGGCAGAATGTAACCTATGCTGTTGGTGAGACAGCAACTCTTAGTGTTGTTGTCGAGGATCCTCCATCTGATAACGGTACTCTCTCATACCAATGGTATAGCAACACAACAGATAGTAATTCCGGTGGAACACCAATTCCAGGCGAAACAGGCAGCAGCTATCAATTACCTATGGGAACTGCCGGTATGGTGGGAAGAACAACTTATTACTATATAGAGATTACTAATACAAATAACAACGCCAATGGCAATAAGACAGCAATGAAACCCAGCAATACGGCAAAGGTGACTGTAACTGCGTTGGTAAATGCTCAGACGCCGAATATTACCGGGCCAATATGTACAATTACCGGTAGCATAGCAACCCTGACTGTTGATGCTTTGATAACTGACGGCGGTAGTCTCTCATACGAGTGGTATAGTTCGAATACGCCTTTTGGTAACCCTCCAAGCGGAGGTACCCTCGAAGACACGGTTGACACCATTGCTCTGTCCACTCTTTTTATCGGAACCAAATACTATTATGTGGTAGTTACAAACACCAACACTAATGTAAACGGCAATACCACTGCCGCAAATACAGGCACTGTTGATGTAACCGGAACTTTTGTGGAGGTAACGGGCATAACAGGCGTGGTGTTGACTGCAAATGTCGGAGAGCCGTTTACTCTGACCGGAACTGTGACGCCAAGTAACGCGACCAACAAAACCATTTTATGGAGTGTTAAAAACGCAGGCACAACCGGCGCGAGTATTAGCGGAAATACGCTGAATACTACTGCTGCCGGAACCGTAAAAGTCACAGCCACAATTACCAACGGCAACTTTAGTAGTGACTATGTGGAAGACTTTGACATTGAAGTAAAGCCATTTGCAGCAGAGGTAACTATCAACGCCGGTACACCTCAAAAATTTGAGGATTTTCAAGATGCATTTGACAGCATAGGAGTTGGTCAAACTGCAACAATTAAGGTACTTAAGGATATAACTTTGCCGGGCGATAATTATAGCTTAACAGACGGCAAGATAATTACCCTGACTTGTGCGGATGATAATTATTATACAATATCGCTTAGTTCAAACGGAGCATTGTTTCAAATATTGAGTACTGCAAAACTCATAGTTACAGGGAACGCATCAACAACTCTGACTCTTAAAGGTCAAACTTCTATAAACACTCACCCTCTTGTTTATCTCAATGGAGGAGACTTTGAACTGGAAGACGGTGCAATAATAGAAGGTAACAAAACCTCTGGCAGCAGCGGCGTCTATGGCGGCGGAGTGTATGTAGGCAGCGGAAGTACCTTTACCATGAATGGCGGAACTATACAAGATAACGAAACCTCCACCAGCGCCAGCAACCATGGCGCCGGAGTGCATGTAGGCAATGGAAGCAGTTTTGACATGAGCGGCGGAACTATAAAAGGTAACAAAACCTCCAGCAGCAGCGTCAATGGCGGCGGAGTGTATGTAGGCAGCGGAAGCAGTTTTGACATGAGCGGCGGAACTATAAGAGAGAATATTGGTGGCAACGGCGGCGGAGTGTATCTTAATGGAAGTGGCACAACCTTTACCTTTACCATGAGCAACAACGCAACTATAGAAGCTAACACTGCAAGCAGCTGTGGCGGCGGAGTGTTTGTAGCTGGCGGAACCTTTAACATGAACGACAGCGCAGCTATAAAAGGTAACACTGCAAATGGATCATACTACGCCAGCATGCCCAACAACAGCATGTACGGTGGCGGAGTGGCTGTTAACAGCGGATACTTTAACATGTACGATAGTGCAACTATTGAAGGTAACGAGGTAATCAACAGCATCCACGGCGGCGGCGGAGTGTGTGTAGTAAACGGATACTTTAACATGTACGGCGGTACTATTTACGGTTCTGGTGATACATCCGGTGATCCAAACATCTCCTGCGTAACAGGAAACGCGTCTCTTTATATGATGACTAGCCCTTCAACAGGAACAGCCAAGTATGGTGATGGTACTACTACTATTGCTACGCCCGGCAACGGTATCGACGTTACCTTGGCGGGACACCTTTAATTCTATTGAGCCATAAATCATGCCGGTTCTTCTAAGGACTTATTCTATGCAGTGGGGTTTACCCCACTGCATTGTAAAGAGTGGCGCCTGGTTATTGAATCAGGAAATTTCGTCACGGTGTTACGCTGACGTTAAATTCATCGCAGACGCGATGTAAAATAAACAGGCGCATCAGATTAGAATAAAAAAAAACGGGATAATTCATATCCCGTATGCTTTTATCACTAAGACCTGCCCTGACTGCCTTTAATTCTCAAGGAAGACCTACCGGAGTGTAAAATGAAATAATTCTTCATTCATAAATAATATCGGCTGTGTGCGGAAATACTTTAGTCTTTTTTTAAAGAATTCACCACAGAGTTGCTCGGAGTTTTGCAGGTCGGACACGGAGGAAGGATTAGTTTTTTATTTACTGAGAGATAAACCTTATTCTTTCTCCGTGAAACTCCTTCCTTTAAAAACTCTGTGCAACTCCGTGGTAAATTAAAAATTTTTCAAAAAAAACCATTGACTCGTGTTACAAAATGTCATTTTGTGACACTAAGTATATAATGAAACAAGAGGTATAATTATGCACATGGCAGATGCTTTAATTTCACCTGCTGTAGGCGGTACATTGTTAGCAGTAAGCGTTGGACTAATAGGCTACTCCTCAAAAAAGATTAAGGACGATGTAGACACTAATGTAATTCCATTAATGGGAGTTATCGGCGCTTTTATTTTTGTAGCGCAGATGATAAATTTTACAATACCGATGACAGGTTCAAGCGGCCATATTGTGGGAGGTATTCTCCTGTCAATACTGCTTGGACCATATGCCGCATTTATTACAGTCGCTTCGGTTATTATTATTCAGGCATTCTTTTTTGCAGACGGAGGGCTACTGGCTATAGGATGCAATATATTCAACATGGGATTTTTCCCTTGCTTTATATGTTATCCCCTCATATATAAAAATATAATCAGAGCAGGAATTAATAGTAAGAGAATAATCATTGCTTCCATATTATCAGCAGTAGTCGGATTACAGTTGGGGTCTTTCTTTGTTGTAGCTGAAACATTTCTTTCGGGTATATCGGAACTTCCTTTTAATACTTTTTTGTTACTCATGCAGCCCATACATCTTGCAATAGGTATCATTGAAGGTGTTGCTACTTCTGCGGTAATTCTATTTATCTATAAGGCTCAACCCGAACTTGTTTTGGAAAATAAAAGTTTTAATATTTCATATAAGAAGTTCATCATAGCATTTATTACAATTACCGTAATCATAGCAGTAGGTTTAACCAGATATGCGTCTTCATTGCCTGACGGACTTGAATGGTCTATATTAAAAACATCAGGTAGTACGGAACTTGAAAATCCCGATAATGATATTTATTCCAAGTTAGAAGATATTCAGAGTAAAACTTCGTTTTTACCTGAGTATAATTTTAGAGGGGCGGAAAATACTTCAAATGAGACAGACAACTCATTCCTGTTTAGTGAAGATACGGGAACTGTTATTTCAGGTATTATTGGTGGTTTTTTTGTACTTTTGTTTGCTGTTTCTATAGGTTTTTTTATTAAGATTATTAAAAGATATAGAACAGGGTATAATAATTAAATGATAAGTAATTAGTACATTATTACGTCATTGCGAGTTATATATTACGTCATCGCGAGCCGTGTCTTAAGTTAATTAGTAAGACAATGTAAATTCGGCGTGGCGATCCAGTGATATAAATTTTTTTCACTGGATTGCCACGCGGAGTTTACGGAAGTCTATAATAAACATAGGCGAGCCGCTCGCAATGACGTATAATGTAACTGATTATTTGACATATTACTCAACATAATATCGCAATGACGTAATAATACAAGGAGGAGTTATCTCAAAAATAGAATCATATCTTCTCAGCATGGGATATATGGATCTTCTTTCATATCAGGATACTGCTATACATAAAATAGACCCAAGAGCAAAGCTGATAGTGGTCCTATTTTTTATCCTAACAGTTCTGTCTTTTGGTAAGTATGAAATATCATCTCTGATTCCCTTCTTTATGTTTCCAATGTATCTATTATCTTTCGGCAATATACCTGCTATATATATCATTAAAAAAATAGTAATAGTTTCACCTTTCGTTTTAATGATTGGGGTATTTAATCCGATTATTGACCGCAATATAATCATGCACTTGGCAGGTGTTGGAATTTCAGGGGGATGGATATCTTTTGCTTCTATAATTATAAAGTTTATTCTTACTGTTTCTACGGCATTTACTCTTATTGCATGTACAGGCTTTAACAATATCTGTTTTGCATTAAATCGTCTCGGAGTGCCGAAAATATTTTCGACTCAACTGCTTTTTCTGTATCGCTATATTTTTGTTCTTGCAGAGGAGGGAGCGCGGATGATTCGTGCAAGAAACTTGCGTTCATTCAATGGAAAGGGTAAAGGTATTAAAAGCTATGGTCCTATCTTAGGTAATTTTTTCCTGAGGACAATAAACAGGGCGGAGAGATTACACTTAGCAATGTCATGCCGCGGATTTGACGGAAATATAAGGGTCATTAATAGATTCGGGTTTGGCATAAATGAATTTCTTTTTATGCTTATATGGGTTTCGTTCTTTATATTATTCAGATTAGTAAATGTCACACAGTTGGTTGGAAGTTTTTTTACGAGGTTATTTATATGAGTCATCATATTGTTGAGGCGAAAAGTCTTGCATATACCTATCCTGACGGGAATAAGGCTCTGAAAGATATATCGTTCCTTATACACCACGGAGAGTCTGTTGCTTTGGTAGGAGCTAACGGCGCAGGAAAGTCCACTCTGCTTATGCATCTCAATGGGTATCTTCTGCCTGACAGCGGTTCATTAAGGGTTGGGGATTTTCCATTAACTAAAGAGACTATTCATAATATAAGACGCTCTGTCGGTATGATATTTCAGGATTCAGATGATCAACTCTTTATGCCTACTGTTTATGATGATGTTGCATTCGGGCCGCTGAATATGGATCTTCCTGCGGATGTAGTTGATGAAAGGGTAAAATCCACCCTTAAAACCGTAGGCATGTTACATTTAATAAATCGTCCCACACATAGACTTTCAGGCGGTGAAAAACGATCCATCGCTATAGCCACTGTGCTCTCCATGTCGCCCGATATACTTGTAATGGATGAACCTACATCTAATCTTGATCCTAAAGCAAGAAGACAACTCATAGAGCTACTAAAAAGTTTTGAGCATACAAAGATTATAGCAACACATGACCTTGATATGGCGCTTGACCTTTGTGAAAGAACAATAATTATTAAAGAAGGGGAGGTCGCAGCAGACGGAAAATCCGAGGATATACTCAGCAATGAAACCCTGCTGCTTGAAAGCGGTTTGGAAAAACCACTCCGCCTCCAAGGCTGTCCCTTTTATGATGAGAAGAGATGTAGGAGTTTGTAAAAGCATGTCGGGCTCAGCGTGATTAGTTACATATTACTTTCTTTTATTAATCGTTTTTTTATTAGATTTTTTTGCTCCTTTCTTCTCTTTCTCAGGTTTTACCTTTAACTCATTTGCTATCTGAACAATAGCTTTATTTTTTCCGTCATTCTTTTTACCGTCATTGCTGTTAAGATTTTTTAGGATAATTTCCGCATCTTCAAAAGATACTGTTAAAAAAGAGAAGCTTTCCATAACCTTTACATCATCAATATTTCCTGCTTTTACCTTTGTTGCATTAGTTATCAATTTTATCAGAGATTTTGCAGACAGGCCGTCCTTTTTACCGAGTGATACAAAAAGTCTTGTTGTGCCTTTTTTATTTATTGATACTTCGTTTATATCCTTATACTGATCTGCATTGAGCTGGTCGTGAAATGAATATCTAAGTAGAGCGGCAAGTATCTCCTTAGGATCATTACCTTTAAGTATTGCTTCCGCTGTTTTTAAATACTCGGCGTGAGTTCTGTTCTCAATTATTTTAGTTATCTCCGTACCGATTCTATCTTTTTTTATTTTAATAATTTCCGAAGCTCCGGGTATCTTTTCTTTTCTTATTGTAGTCTTTGCAATTCTTTGGATAAACATCAGCTTTCTATACTCTTCGGGGCTGATAAATGTTATTGCAATTCCTTTTTTTCCTGCTCGGCCGGTCCTGCCTATTCTGTGTACATATGCTTCGGGATCTTGAGGCAGAGAATAATTTATTACATGGGACAGGTTTATTATATCAATTCCGCGCGCCGCAACATCAGTAGCAACTAATATATTAGTCCTTTTTTTCTTAAACTTTTCCAAGGTTCTTTCTCTTTGGTATTGGGAAAGATCTCCGTGTATGGCCTCAACATCGTAGCCTCTATCCATAAGTCTGTTTGTGAGTTCATCAACAGCGACTTTAGTTCTGCAGAAAACTAATCCGTAAAAATCTATCTCCATATCTATGATTCTGCACAGGGCTTCAAATTTATCCGAGTTTGCTACTTCAAAATATATCTGGTCTGTAAGATCAACGGTTAATTGGACATTTTTAGTTAATATTGTTTTATAATCCTTCATATACTTTTTAGCAATCTCTAAAACGCTGTCCTGTATTGTGGCGGAAAATAGAAGAGTTTTTCTATTAGGATTGGTCTGTTCAAGAATCTCTCCGACTTCGTCGATAAAACCCATGTTTAACATTTCATCAGCCTCATCAAGTACAACATAAGAGACCTTTGAAAGCGTAAGGCTCTCTCTCTTGAGGTGGTCATTTATTCTGCCCGGCGTTCCTACGACTATATCTATTCCGTCGTTCAGTTTTTTTATCTGATCTGTAATTGATTGCCCGCCATATATGGGTATTATCTGAAGTTTTTTCTTCCCCTTATATGAATTGAGTTCTTCGGATACTTGTATTGCAAGCTCGCGCGTCGGGACTAATATAAGTGTTTGAACATCTTTTGATTTTTTGCTAAGCCTTTCAAGTATGGGTAATCCGAATGCCGCAGTCTTTCCTGTACCTGTTTGAGCCTGACCGACAAGATCAATATCTTCATTCAACAGTATGGGGATAATTTTTTTTTGGATAGCAGTAGGTTCTTCAAAGCCCTTTTTTTTAAGTTCTTTTATTATATCATCAGATAGGCCTAATTCTTTAAAATTTTCTAAATTCATTAATTCTCCTTTTAG
>JGI24702J35022_10001860_pt1 | contig 12988 bp, 9 predicted proteins | sample TergutTh196P4_FD_35022 | JGI IMG/M metagenome (IMG submission 35022)
CAGGACACGTTCATCACAGGACATTTCCATATCCACGCCCATGAGCAGAAAGGCTACCCATGCCAAAGGGTTGAACCAATGCAGACAAAGGATGAAATATGCCGCGAATTTAACGATGTAGTCACGGCGTTTGATGTGCGTCTGCTCATGCAGGACGACGTACCAGCGCTCTTTTTCGGATAACCCTACGGGTAGATAGATTCTAGGATTGAGTACGCCAAGCACAAAAGGTGATTCAATGATTCCGGATTCATAGATATTCGATTCTATGTGAGCCGACCCGCTCATTTTTCGCTTGAGGAAAATGTATGACGTTACACCGTAAATGGATAACGTACCTAAACCAATAAGCCATATTATCATAAAGAAGTTTGTTACTTCCTGAGCAGTATATATCTGATGCGACACTTGACCTGAACCTACTGGATAACCGCGCATTTCAGGTCCCATATCTTTGAGATAAAAGTTCACGGCATCATCTAAAAACCCGATTCCGGAATCAATATGTAAATTTCGGGTTTCAATCATATCTGGTGGAATCGCTTGCGTGTTTATCGGAAGAAGGCTGAAAGCGCTTTCGATAGAGAACGGACATATCAAGCGGAATGCCACAACTGCCCACAGGCAATACGATATGATCTTCGGGGCTTTCTTAAGAGGTAAACGGGCAATGCAAACTGCCGCGATGACAATAGTTCCGGTAAGGCTCATATTGAGAACCGTGAGAAAAAGCTTATCCATTCTGATCGCCACCTTCTTCATGTTCCTCAATTAGACGTTTAAGCTCCGCTGCTTGTTCCGCCGATAGCTTTTTACCGCCAAAAAAAGATGTGATAAATCTCGGGAGCGAACCACCAAAAGTATCTTCGACAAAGTATCGGCTCTGTTTTGCGTGAAGCTCATCGCAGGTCAGCACAACCGACACATTGGCATTGTCGTTCTTAATAACACCCTTGTCGCAGAGTTTCTTTAGGACCGTATAGGTGGTTGATTTTTTCCAGTCCATTTCTTTCTCGGCGATTAAGACTAAATCCGGTGAGGTTAAGGGCGCGTCTCGCCATATCAGAGTGGCGAGTTTTTCCTCTGCCGTCGTCAGTGATATATTTTTGGTCAAGACAACTCCTCCAAACTAAAAGTATTAGACCAAGCATAGTCTAATACAGTTCGACTGAAGATGTCAATAGGTTTTCCATCATTCATAAATTATTTACATTTTTTTATGGTTCGTGTTTTCGCTTGACAAAAACAGGCAAGTAAGGCTGATAGAGGGCGGTTGCAACATAATAGAAAATCCTGCTGCAAATCTGCCAAATGCTGCAAATCTGACTATTGACAAACCCGCTGCGATGTGCTATCTTCACAACAGACAAAAGCAAAGACGGAAACAAGTAGGAGCGCGTATGCCTGAAAGAGAGCTGCCGGCTGCTGAGAGGCGCGAGGCTAAACGTTCCGAATACACTTCCTGAGCTGCCTGCCGAAAGCCGCGAAACGCGGTCGCGTAAGAGCAGGCCGCGAGTGCGCGTTATAGCACGGGGCACGGCAACGCGCCCCATGAGTCCCACGCTGCAAAACGTGGGAGATCCAGAGGTGGTACCGCGAACGCTCGCCCTCTGTCCAAATTCGGACAGGGGCGATTTTTTATGGAGGACACTATGACACTATATGAAGAACTCATCGAGCGCGGGCTGATAGCGCAGGTGACGAACGAAACGGAAATCAGCGAAATGATAAACCAAGGGAAGGCGACGTTCTACATCGGGTTTGACCCGACGGCCGACTCCTTGCACGCCGGGCACTTCATGGCTCTCTCGCTGATGAAGCGCCTCCAAATGGCCGGGAACAAACCCATCGCGCTCGTGGGCGGCGGCACGGGAATGGTCGGCGACCCTTCCAACAGGAGCGACCTTCGCAACATGATGACCATCGAGACCATCGACCACTACTGCGAATGCTTCAAAGAGCAAATGTCGAAATTCATCGATTTTTCCGAAAACAAAGCGCTGATGGTCAACAACGCCGACTGGCTGAGGGAGCTGAACTACCTTGAGTTCATCCGCGATGTCGGCACTCACTTCTCCGTCAACAGGATGCTGACGGCCGAGTGCTATAAGAACCGCATGGAAAAAGGCCTGACGTTCCTGGAATTCAATTACATGATCATGCAGGCCTACGACTTTTTCGAGCTATATCAAAGGTATGGCTGCAATATGCAGTTCGGGGGCGACGACCAATGGTCAAACATGCTCGCAGGGACGGAACTGATCCGCAGAAAACTGGGGAAGGACGCCCATGCCCTCACGATAACGCTGCTGTTGAATTCTGACGGTGAAAAAATGGGCAAAACAGCAAAAGGCGCCGTATGGCTCGACCCAAATAAGACAAGTCCGTTTGAGTTCTACCAATACTGGCGCAACGTGGCGGACACGGATGTGATCAAGTGCCTGAAACTGCTGACCTTCGTGCCGCTTGATGAGATTGACGTTATGGAATCATGGCAGGGCGAGCAGTTGAACCAGGCAAAGGAAAAGCTTGCGTATGAGTTGACGGCGCTCGTGCACGGAAGCGAACTTGCCGTGCGCTCGCGCGACACCGCCCGCGAACTTTTCGCGTCCGGCGGAGCGTCGGACATGCCGACAGTCAAGCTCGCCGCAAGCGATTTCGCAGACGGAGTCGTCGATATATTGACGCTGCTCCAAAAATCCGGCCTTTGCGAGACAAAGTCCGATGCCCGCCGCGCAGTCGACCAGGGCGGCGTGGAGGTCAATGGGAAGAAGGTGGAGAAGGTCACTGTCAGCTTCAGCGCGGAAGAGTGCGAAGGCGACGGACTTATCGTCAGAAGAGGGAAGAAAAACTACCGCAGAATAACGCTGGCATGAGCCCACCCTCGTCATTCCGAACCCCACCCTTGTCATTATCTGAGCGAAGCGAAGAATCTTTCCAGCCCGGCCAAATCACCGCGGCGGTCCAGAGAACGGGATTATACCAAAACCAAACTCAATCTTTTTTTCAGATAGCAAGTACTCATCAAAAGTATAAGGACCGCAACTGCCGCAACCGATCCCGCCAACCTTATAATCGATGCGCAGGAACGTCTCCGCCCTTGGAATAACATCGCAAGTATGCCTCGCCACTGTCAGATTGACAGGATCGATGTGCGATGCGGCGAATTCAAACTTGCTCCTTGCCCGGATCATCAAGCCGTTTCCGTCCGCATCGCTCACGGAAAGCCAATGCGTCTCGCTGTGGTTGCCATGCTCCTGCGGGAAAATATATGGGAAATATTGCTCTGGGACTGTCGAAGAATGCCGCGCCATCCAAACATGGTTCTTTAAGTCAGAATAATTCTCGTCAGGGCCCAAACCAAACCATTCCAGGTGTTCCATCCCTGCTGGCAAAACCATCTCATACCCAAATCTCGGCAAGAAATCGATTAGCTCATTGACATCGGCTTCGACATCAATGCCGATCACACCCTCAGGGCTAATCGTATATTGCACGCTCATCTTTATAAACGGCTCACGCGAAACTCCCGCCAATGAGCAATCGACGGAAATGCAGACATTGCCGTCCACGTGGGTCGCTTCCACCGAATAAACCTTTGTCTGCGCCCTGTCGAAGTTCCACGAGTTCATAAGCGCAGGATTGCCGCCCCAGACATCCCTCACGTTCCTGTCATTATCTGTCGGAGCGCGCCAGACGCCAAATGAAGGTATCCCAAAGAGCCGCTCTGCTTCATCCCATTTAATCGATGAAAACGCACCGCGCGTTTTGTCAAAAACATATGAAAATCGATGGCCGGAGATAGCGATATCCCGGTCATCTTCATTGATGCCGACATTCCCGGCACCCTCGGCAGACCATAACCCCCCGGCAGCCTGTCCGCTCGGAATGACAAGCTGCATGCGCGCTACCTCAAACCCTTGCGCAGCCCACGGCTGCGAGCTTCCCAAGCAAACCGAAATGTTGAGATAGACGCCCGCTAGCGTTTCTTCCGGAATATCAAAATCGGTGACGAGTTCGACGATCCTGCGGGTCTTCGGCAGATGGTCAAATATATTGAAACTGCCGCATCCCAGGACAACCCCATCCGCAACAGCTTCCCACCTGAACACAAACGCATCTAACATCGCAAAGCTATGCAGATTCGTGATTGCTACATCAATAACTCTCTCCGCTCTTGAAAACACTTTCGCCGAAACATTCTGATAAACCGCCTTGATATTCTTTGTCCCCGGATATGGCTTGCGATCCGGCATGACACAACCATCACAGCAAAAATTGCTGTCGTGCGGATACTCGCCGCTGTCCCCGCCATACCCATAGTACTCTCCCCCATGGTCGTCCGGCAGAAGGACGGCATGGTCAGCCCATTCCCAAATGCATCCACCGATGAGCCTCGGATACTTATCGATCAGCGCCCAATAATCCGCAAGCCCGCCGGGGCCGTTCCCCATCGCATGCGCGTATTCGCACATGAAGTACGGCCGCTTGTCGCCATCGGCGTTGATGCCGCATTCTTCCAGCTTCGCAAGATCGGGATACATGATGCTTACGACATCGACAAGCGTCGCCATGCGCCCCGCTCGCGCAAGCTCGTAATGGAGCAAACGGCTACCATCTCGCGCTTTGACCCATTCCGCCATCGCCTCATGATTGGCGCCGCAACCCGCCTCGTTCCCCAGCGACCACATGATGATGCTCGGATGGTTTTTGTCGCGCTCGACCATGCGTATGGCGCGGTCAAGGAATGCATCCCTCCAATCGGGGTGGTCGGTCGGCCATTCGGGGTCGTAAAAACTGTAATTATCCTCGCGCCGCCATGTACAAAAGCCATGTATTTCCAAATCCGCCTCATCGACGACATAGAACCCGTATTCATCGCAAAGATTGTAGAACTCCGGGTGGTTCGGATAATGTGAAGTGCGTATCGTGTTGATATTATGCTGCTTCATAAGCGCCAAATCGCGGCGCATATGCGCAATCGGCGTATAATGGCCCAGCACGGGGTCGGTGTCATGACGGTTCACGCCCTTCAGCTTGACTGGCGCCCCATTGACAAGCAGCTCGCACTTGTCCGAAATGGAAATAGTCCGGAATCCGACCTTTTGCGAGATGTATTCGCCGCCACGCTCGATGACCGCCGTGTATAAGTATGGCGTTTCTGCCGTCCATTGCCTGATATTCGGCATAGCAAACTCATATTGCCGGTCTTTGGACAGCCGTTCGTTCAACAAAGGCTCGCCGCCGTCCCATAAAGAGAATTGCGCTTCCTCATCAACGGTGATGCGCAAACTGCCGTCAGCCTCCGCGCGGATAAACAAATCCCTGATATGCCGCTGCGGACGCGACAGCAGGTACACATCTCGGAATATGCCTGACAGGCGAATAAAGTCCTGGTCTTCAAGATAGCTGCCGTCGCACCATTTTAAAACTTTCACAGTCAGGCGGTTTTTTCCGCTCGATAAAAACCGGCTGATGTTAAACTCGCTTTGCATATGCGATCCCTTGGAAAATCCGACTTCCTGCCCATTGACGTATAAATAAAAAAACGAGCTCACGCCCTCAAAGACAACATATGTTTCCCTGCCGATCCAATCGTCCGGCACTACGAAATCCAACGCATATACGCCCGCCGGGTTGTCGTCCGGCACATACGGCGGATCCACAGGAAAAGGATAGTTCACATTCGTATATTGCGCGACGTCATAGCCATGCATCTGCCAGTTGGATGGCACATGCAGCGTGCCCCAATCCGCAATGTCGCAGTCGGCGCCGTGCAGCGATGCCCTCGCATCTACAGCCCTGCAAAAATATTTAAACGCCCAATCGCCATTAAGCGGCATGTATCTGTCTGATAATGATTTTTCGCCGGAAAGCGCGGCGCTCTCGCTGCCATACGGTATATAATACGCTCTTTGCGGCTCGCGGTTCGCATGCAAAACCAATGGGTTTTCCCAAACATTCATTAAATCATCTCCCACCCCTCACGCTTGAGCTCCGCCACCACAACCCGGACGCTGGCATGAGCCACCCCTGCGCTCCCCTATTCCACCGTGCCGTATATGTTATTGCGGAACCGCTTCGGCGACACTCCGGTCTCCTTTTTAAACACCTTCGTGAAATAGCTCTGGTCCTTAAATCCGCACTGGCTGGAAATATACGCCAGGCTCGTGTTGTTTTCGAGCAACAGCTTCTTGCTCTTCTCGACGCGCACCTTCGTAATATATGCCGTCAAGCTCATTCCCGTTTCCTTCTTAAAAATGCTGCTGAGATAGGACTTGCTCAGAAACACCTCTCTGGCAAGGGAATCCAGCGAGAGTTTCTCGGAATAATTCTTTTTGATATAATTCGTCGTCTTAAACACGACGTCCGAATGCTTGATCTGCGCCAAGTCAAACGCCTGCACGACAAAGCGGCGCACGATGTCGGATATCCACAACGCCAACTGATCGACGTCGGAATACTGCTCTATTTGCGAAATAAAATCTTCCGAAAGCCTGAACGTCTCCGCCGGGTCCGCCCCCGCCTCAATGGTCGCGCGCGAAAGCACGACCAGCATCTCGAGCAGCCGCGCCTTGACTGCCTTGATATCAAAATTGCTGTATACATAGACATGCGCCAGAAGCTCGTTTATCATCTGCAGAGCAACCGTCTTTTCCCCCCGCAGCATCGCGTTGTGGAGGTCGTTTTCAAACCTAAGCAGCATCTCCGCGCTCTTCGTGTCGCCATCCGCATAACTCTCCTTGGCGATGTTGATCTCGTTGAGCAGCTTCTCCTGGTTTTGCAGCGGATTCTCGCGGCCATCCCTTACGGAATCAGAGATACGGGCTGCCACAGCCGCCAGAATCTCGGAAATGTGCCTCACTTTCTGCGTTGAGCAAACGCTGAGCTGCGCAACCGCCCAAGCCATTTCCGGGGCAGGCATGTCATATAATACATCCTGCATGTCGCCCATGATGATCGGCCCGATAACAAGCCCTCCGGTGATCGCTCCACTGCTGTCGGAAACGGACGCAGCGGTAAATGTCAAACCGAGAGGGCAATAGTATATATATTTCCCGTTCCATCTATGAGCCTCGTGGCAGCCGTAAAGATGCGTCGTCAGCCCCTTGTTCTTGCCATATGTGCAATGGGTGCAAAAATCCTTCAGATCGTCCTTTGGCGAAAGGTATGCGGGCGCGTTTTCAGGGAGATCGACTATCTTGCAGCCGATCTCCAGCAAATCCATGAAGTGTTGGCGATATTTTTCGCAATCAATCAACAAATCCCGTCTCATTACACCATTCCATATACATTGACATGAGGACCCGCCTCATAACGCCATTGGCCTTCATCGCAATCCGGCCTTCATCGCAATCCGGCCTTAGTCCCCCCAACGCATTCGCGTCAGTTCAAAAAATCCTTCAGCTTCTTGCTGCGGCTGGGGTGCCTGAGCTTGCGCAGCGCCTTCGCCTCAATCTGCCTGATACGCTCTCGCGTGACGTTGAACTCCCGCCCAACTTCCTCCAGCGTGCGCGTCCTCCCGTCTTCGATGCCAAAGCGCAGCCGAAGAACCTTCTCCTCTCGCGGGGTCAACGTGTTTAAAACTTCCGACAACTGCTCCTTCAACAACGTAAACGACGCGGCCTCCGCAGGCTCGGAAGCATCTTCGTCCGGGATGAAGTCTCCCAGATGGCTGTCCTCCTCTTCGCCGATCGGCGTTTCCAGAGACACCGGCTCCTGCGCGATCTTTAAAATCTCGCGCACCTTCTCAACGGGCATCCCCATGTCGGCGGCAATCTCCTCCGGCGACGGGTCATGCCCCAGCTCCTGCAACAACTGGCGTGAAATGCGCATGACTTTGTTGATCGTCTCCACCATGTGGACAGGAATCCGAATGGTCCGCGCCTGGTCGGCTATCGCCCGAGTAATGGCCTGGCGAATCCACCACGTCGCATATGTAGAAAACTTGTAGCCTTTTGTGTAATCGAATTTTTCGACGGCTTTAATGAGCCCCAGATTCCCCTCCTGGATCAAATCCAAAAACAGCATTCCCCTGCCGACATACCTTTTCGCAATGCTNACGACNAGCCGGAGGTTCGCTTCCGCCATCTGCCGCTTCGCATCCTTGTCCCCCTGAGCCATCAATGTAGCAAGCTCAATNTCTTCCTCCGTCGAAAGCAGATTCACCTTNCCGATCTCCTTAAGGTACATTCGGACGGGATCATCAACGCTAAAATTATCGACGAGCGTTTCAGGATCGATGAGCTCATCTTCGGCAAGCGTCTCGATCTCCTGCAACTCCTCAATTTCCGGCACGATTTCATCGGGGGGGATGAATGCGCTGTCCTCAGTTTCGGTCGTGTCGATGCTGAGGTTCTCCAGCGTGTCGTAAAAACGGTCGATCTGCTCCTGCTCCAGATTCATATCCTCCAAAACGTCGAGCAGCTCCTTGGAACTGAGGCTGCCTCGCCTCTTTCCTTCCTCTACCAACGCATTGAGGCGCTCCTCGTTATACTGCTCGCGTGATTTATCAATGAATTCCTCGCTGTTGTTTTCCGCATCGATTTCCGCGTCGCGTTCCTCTATTTCCTTTATTAGATCATCCATGCTGCGCTTCCCCTCCGTCATCTTTCTTCTCCAAATATTTCTTTATGTCCAATAGCGACTCGCTGCTTGGCTCGGCTGTCCTGAATTTTTGCGTCCGAATTTTGTCAATATAATCACGAACCGTGGCCTCGCTTGGGGTGATGGCCTCCGCTCGATGCAAAATAGCCGTCAACTGTGCCGCTTCGTTTGCATCCAGCTCCGCGACAATCGCAGCTTCGCTTGCATCCCTGCCCTCTGAAATCCTGCCGCCCATCACCATGAATACTTTTTTATGAAAATCCGAAGTAAACTCATCCTCCGAAAACCCAAGCCTCAGCGCGATCCCCATATATGTAGGCTCGCGCATAATCATCCTGATCAATCCCTGTTCCGCGGCGGCCGAGTATTCGTCGGAATATTTCAGCGCGGAATCCGTCGGCCTGACGACTGCTGCAGGGCTGAGCGCTCTGTGCTCCTGTTCCCTGTTCTCCTTTGCGCGGTTCGCCCTGATTTTCTTATCAACCTCGCTCTTGACGGAATCGTAAGTGATTCCCGCGATCTTCGCGACCTTATTGCCATATATCTCGCGTTCAGGGGAGCTGCCCAACCTCGCAAGCAGATCGATGGCGTCTGTAAGATACCCAAGGCGCCCCTCATCCGTTGTCATGTCCGCATTTTGCAAAATCGAATCGAGCCTGAATTCGGTGTGGTTCGCGCTCCGCTCGATCAGCGCCCTGAACGAATCCGCCTTATGCGCCTTCAAAAATTCATCAGGATCTTTTTCTCCGCCCATATTGATGACTTTAATGCCCAATCCGGTTTTTTCCAAAATCGGTATTGCCCGCAGAGCCGCCCTCCGCCCCGCATCGTCTGAATCATATGCGATGACGACCTTTTCCGTATATCTCGACAGCAATCGAGCCTGGTCTTCCGTCAATGCGGTGCCGAGCGGCGCAACTGCGTTGTCGAACCCGGCCTGGTGAAGCGATACGACATCGATGTTCCCCTCAACGAGTATGATCGTGCCTTCCTTGGATTTTTTCGCAAGATTCAATGCAAAAAGGTTCCTGCCTTTGCTGAAGGCAGCGGTGGCGGTAGTGTTCAAGTACTTCGGCTCTCCATCTCCGAGTATCCTTCCGGAAAAACCGACAACGCCGCCCCGGACGTCGATGATGGGAAACATGAGCCGGTTTCTGAACACATCATAGACGGAACCTTCCTTTTGCCCCTTTTTCACAAGCCCCGCATCGATGAGCTCCTGCTTGGAATAACCTTTATCGGCCATCGCTTCCAACAACATCGTCCACGAATCCGGAGCCACTCCTATTCCAAAACGAACTACAGCAGCCTTTGATATTCCCCTCGCTGCCAAGTAATCCCTCGCCTGCCCCGCAAGATTCGACGTCAGCATCGAATGGAAATGCTTTGCAGCATCAGTATTGGTCTCCAAAATCCTCTTGCGCTTTCCTGCGAGTTCATCTGCCGAATCATTCATCGGCACAGCCATCCCTGCGCGCCGCGCCAGGAACTCGATCGCGTCAACATATGGCAGGTTCTCGATTTCCATCACGAAATTGATGGCCCCGCCGCCCTTTCCGCATCCGAAACAGTAATAAATCTGTTTGTCCATGCTGACGGAAAATGAAGGGGTTTTTTCGCTGTGAAAAGGGCATAATCCAAACATATTGCTGCCGCTTTTTTTTGTCAGCTTCACATAGCTCCCGACAAGGTCGGTGATGTCTGTTCTGCTGACAAGGTCGTCGATGAAACTTGCCGGAATTGCCATATCGCCCTCTCAAACGCTCCCACGCTATTGTTCATGCCATCGAACCCGTCATGTGCCCGGCGCCCGATTGCGGAGCATATACCCAACTGCGGAGCACGCGCCCGGCGCCTATCGCACTTGCCATGCGGCGGGAACATACAACTCCCCATACTTATATATCGAATACTTATCCGTCATACCTGACACAAAATCGCTCACGGCGCGCCGCAATCCATCCCTCATGGCCACGCGCCTGTAATCGTCCGGCAGCTCGTCGGGATTTGCGGTATAATGCGAAAACAACCCGTCAATGATGCCAAAGACCTTCGTTTCCTCGCTCTTGGCCCTCATGTTCTTATATATGTTCTTATACACGAAATCATAAAAAGCGTTGAATATAAAGGCAATCTGCGGGCTCATCGCTATTTCGCCGTTCTTATTGCTCTCGTTGATCATATCAAGGATGAGCGCGTTGATCCTCTCGCCGTGTTTCGCGCCCAACGCGCACGAAATCTCCTCCGGAATATCAAGCTCACGCAAGATTCCCGCCCTAATGGCATCATCGACGTCATGGTTGATATATGCGATCCTGTCGGCGATGCGAATGACGCTGCCCTCCAACGTAATCGGTTTCTGCTCTCCCGTATGGCACAAAATCCCGTCGCGCACTTCAAATGACAAATTCAACCCCGTTCCATCCCGCTCCAGGACATCAACGACCCTAAGGCTCTGCTCGTTATGCCGAAATCCGCCTTCTTTGTCAATAATCGCATTGAGCGCGCGCTCACCCGCGTGTCCGAAAGGCGTGTGCCCTAAGTCGTGCCCGAGCGCAATCGCCTCCGCCAAGTCCTCGTTCAGCCGCAGCGCGCGTGCTATCGTCCTCCCGATTCTGGCAACCTCCAGCGTATGCGTCAGCCGCGTCCTGTAATGGTCGCCTTCCGGCTGCAAAAACACCTGCGTCTTATGCTTCAATCTGCGGAAAGCGTTGCTATGAGTGATCCTATCGATATCTCGCTGATAACAAGTCCTGATGTCGCATTGCGGTTCATTTCGCTCGCGCCCCTTGGATTTTTCCGCAAGCGAAGCAAGCGGCGACAACATCAGCCGTTCCAGCGCTTCACGTTCTTCTCTCGGCCCCATAACCCTCCAATCAAAAATAGCAGCGGTTTCCGTAGAGGCGGCAATCTGCAGCCATCTTTGGTGTAGCGATATCCGTCGCGGCGGCAATCTGCCGCCATCTTAGGCGCATCGATATCCGTAGCGGCGGCAATCTGCCGCCACATTACCCGGGCTCCCCTATCACGTCGTCCTGAACCTCACCGGTTTTGGCCGCATCTTGACCCCCGATACGATCCCTATCGCAGCAAAACACGCCACAACGGACGACCCTCCATAACTGAAAAACGGAAGCGTAAGCCCGATAACAGGCAAAAGGCCAAGACACATGCCGATATTCTCAAAAGTCTGCGCGAGCAGCATCGCGGCAACGCCGGTGCACACAAGCAGCCCCAAAGGATTGTTCGACTTAATTCCGACGTAGATGCACCTGATGATGATTGCAATGAGCAAAATAACGATGAGCATGCACCCTATGAACCCCAGTTCCTCGCCGGCGGCAGAAAAGATAAAGTCCGTCCTCTGCTCCGGAATGACGCCCGCCTGCGTGATGCGCCCATTGCCGAGGCCCTGGCCTCTGAACCCTCCCGTTGTGATCGCCTTGATGCTGTTATCGGTCTGCCACAAGACATTCCGCCTCGTGGGGTCGATTTGCTCGGGATAATAAATTGCAAGGATCCGGTTCTTCTGCCCCTCCGTTAAAAAATTATTCAGGATAAACGGGAACATAACAGCAATGAGGCCGCCGCCAAGCGCAAACCATCGAAGTTTCACGCCCGCCACAAACATCATGGCGAGGAATATGAACCCATAAACAAGCGCTGAACCTAAGTCGGACGAAATAACGACTATCAGCCCGACCATCAACAAGAAAACAAGAATGATCTGCAAGAGCGAAACAAACGAGTTGTGCGTTTTTCTCTCTTTTTGGTTGGCGGACATTTTTGCGATAATGATGATGAACGTAACCTTCGTGACCTCTGCAGGCTGGATGCCTATGTCGAAAAAACGCAGCCATGCGCGGTTTCCCGTTTCCTCACGCCCGACTCCCCAGAAAAACAACGTAAAAATAAACAAGACGCTGAAAAATAGGAGAAATCCGGACTTATCCGCAATGATGTCAATATCGAGATAAGAGAAGATAACGAAAAGAATGACGCCAACGACCAGCGCCCCGATCTGGACATAGACTTCCCTGCCGCCGGAACCGGTATTCCTGACGACGCTGGAGATAAGGATGATGCCATAAATTGTGCTAATGAGGCTCGTTGTAAAAAGGAACATATCAACTTCGCGCACGAATCTCAATATCGCTCGAAAAAACAATCTCATCTATTCAATACCCAGACCTAACGACAGTATTCGCATGATGCTCGATGGCGATGGTGCCCTAGCGCAGTAAAATATCTTCTATTTATATTGTGAAGCGCTTAGACACTAACGTGGGCTGCGCCCACAACCCATCGGGACAGCTCGCTTACGAGCGAAATCTTCCGGGGTCCCCGCGAAACAAGGTTTCGTGGGGTGGAAGTTCGCTCT
>JGI24702J35022_10001861_pt1 | contig 12986 bp, 11 predicted proteins | sample TergutTh196P4_FD_35022 | JGI IMG/M metagenome (IMG submission 35022)
GGCAGGAGCGGAAGAATGGGCACTTGGCCGTATTCGTTCCTTTACTGCGGTACCACTGGTCTTTTCCAACTCGCCAAGGATATGATCGAAGGAAAGAGTTCAGGCAATGTTCAAAATGACGTCCTTAAGGCTTTTCAGGCAATTACACCAGGCTGCGAATGGAAACCTGAAATATTTACGGATGCCAACGGCAGGACTATTGATAACCACTACATCTTATCTATGGAAACTTACATCTTTGGCAAAGGTTATACAAACGTAATTAATTCTCCAATCCCGGAAAAATATTACAGCATTCGGTAAATTTTTAAATTAAATAATTATATGAGGTAAAAATTTAAGGCGGGCAAAAATTACCCGCCTTAAATTTATTCCTTAACCCTGGTTTCTGTAGGGGGAATGTAGTGAGCCTAAATACGGATACAGATTTACATAAGAGCGTTTTGCGCTTTGAAAATGTTGGCAAGTCCTTTTTTGGCAACAGGGTGTTGAAAGATATATCCTTTTCGCTGGAGAAAGGCAAAATACTGGGACTGGTTGGCGAAAACGGAGCCGGAAAGTCCACGATGATGAAGATTCTTTTCTCCATGGACGATATCAGGGAAACCGGCGGATACGAGGGGTCCATTTATCTGGATGGAGAAAAACTCTCTTTCAGCAATCCCATGGACGCGATAAACGCGGGTATTGGCATGGTTCATCAGGAGTTTTCGCTTATACCCGGGTTTACAGCCACTGAAAATATTCTTTTAAACAGGGAGTTTACCAGGAGCGGCGTGATTTCCAGGCTGCTCGGCAAGAAACTTTCTACACTTGACAGGCATAAGATGAATTTGTCAGCCTTGGAAGTTTTCGAGTTGCTGGGTGTTAACCTGGCCCCGGATATGCTGGTAGCCGACATGCCGGTGGGGCACAAACAATTTGTGGAGATAGCGAGGGAAGTAGACCGTGAAAATGTAAAAGTACTGATATTTGATGAGCCCACCGCTGTCCTTACGGAAACCGAAGCCCAAATCTTAATAGGCGCTCTTAAGAAACTTGCAGCCAGGGGCGTGGCCATCATTTTTATCAGCCACAGGCTTCAGGAAATTGTTGACGTATGCGACTCCGTCCTGGTGCTGCGTGACGGTGAACTTGTAAAAACCATCACCAGAGAAGAAGGTTATGCCATCACCGATATAGCCAGGTGGATGGTCGGCCGCGAGGTGGGGAGCAAGGAAATCCGGCACGAACAACAGGCAACGGCTGATGAAAGCGACGTTATCATGAAGATAGAGCACCTGTGGGTTAACATGCCCGGGGAACTGGTAAACGACGTAACCCTAAGTGTAAGAAAGGGGGAGATCCTCGGTATAGGCGGTCTGGCCGGTCAGGGCAAGCTGGGACTCCCCAACGGTATAATGGGTTTGGCGGAAGCCGGTGGCACCATTAATTATAAAGGCAAAAATTTCGTTCTGAACTCGCCTAAAGCAGCTTTGGATTTAAAACTGGGCTTCGTTTCCGAGGACAGGCGCGGTTTTGGCTTGCTTTTGGACGAGCCTCTTTACTGGAATGTAACGTTTCCGGCAATGCAGGTATTAAACAAATACCTGAAACCTTATTTAGGAGTAAAGCTGCGAGACGAAAAAGAAATGCGCAATACAGCGCTTAAGTATATAGAATCTCTGGAAGTTCGCTGCGTAAGCGAAAAACAGAAAGTAAGGGAGCTGTCCGGAGGTAACCAGCAGAAGATCTGTCTAGCCAGGGCCTTTGACCTGGAACCTGAAATGCTTTTTGTCTCCGAGCCTACACGAGGCATAGACATAGGCGCCAAATCACTGGTACTCCAGGCCCTGAAACACTATAACGAAGAAAAGGGCGTAACGATAGTAATGGTTTCCTCGGAGCTGGAAGAACTCAGGGCTATCTGCGGCAGAATAGCCATCATCAATGAAGGCAAAGTCGCCGGGATTCTTGATGCTCACGAAGACTCAGAAAAATTCGGCTTACTTATGGCAGGCCTGAATCCGGAGGGGAACCTCGGCTCTGACGAGCCTCGGCGGAATGTTCCGGAGGGGAACCTCGGCTCTAACGAGCCTCGGCGGAATGTTCCGGAGGGGAACCTCGGCTCCAACGAGCCTCGGCGGAATGTGCCGGAAAAGGAGGGCGCCTAATGATTAACATTAATGGTATTATCAAAAAAATCGGCTGGCCCAGACTTATTATTGGCATCTTTGTAGCCGTCCTGTTTATTCTCTGCCCCATTGTCGGCATAGATATACAATTTGCGATTACCGACGTGATAGGCCGTTTCGGCATGAACCTGGTGCTGATTTTGTCGCTGGTCCCGATGATCCAGGCCGGATGCGGCCTGAACTTCGGCGTACCTCTTGGCATTGTGTCGGGCGCCTTTGGTACGGTCTGCAGCATTGAGCTTCGTGTTACGGGTTTCCCTGGCATACTTACCGCGATAGTGATCGGCTGCCTGTTCGCGGCTGTGGTTGGCCTCATATACGGCTTTATCCTCAACCGGATAAAGGGCGATGAAATGATCATATCAACATACCTTGGTATGGCGTTTATAGCCTTTATGAGCCTAGGCTGGATCAAGTTTCTCCCGTTCAAGAACCCGATTCTGTTGTATGGTTTCGGGGGCAACGGAATGAAGCCGCAAATTACCCTGGGCCAGAACTGGGCAAAGGCTTTGGACAGTATCCTGCATTTTAAGATAGGGCCTATCATTGAGATACCGGTTGGCATGCTGTTATTTGATGCTCTATGCTGCTTTTTAATGTGGGTGTTTTTTAGGTCAAAGCTTGGTACCGCGATGACGGCTGTTGGTTCAAACCCCGAATACGCACGGGCTTCGGGCGTTAACATCAATAAAATGCGCCTTATCTCGGTGGTCATGTCCACGGTAATAGCGGCGCTGGGGATCATCGTATATTACCAGCACTATACCTTCGTGCAGCTCTATTTGGCGCCTACAAATCTTACGCTTCCGACTATCGCCGCAATACTGATAGGCGGTGCTGCGCTCAGGAAAGCATCAATCGCAAATGTACTCATCGGAGCGTTTTTGTTCCAGGCCATCATTACAGTCGGGCCTATGGTTGCAGGCGAAGCTTTCGGCGACATAGCAGAGGCGCTGCGTATGGTTATATCAAACGGTATGATAATATACGCCCTTACCAGAAAGGAGAGCAGATGATGGCGAACAATATAATTCTTACAAGATTTAACATAAAAATGTTTTTGCTTAAAAATATAGTTCCCATCATTTTTATAATTGTAAGTGCCGTCATGGCGCCGCTCTCCGGTTATTCGGGGGGGCATATAGTTCAAGAGGTCGTTACACGCCTCGGCAGGGATACTTTCCTTGTGCTTTCCCTTCTCATACCGCTCATAGCAGGCATGGGTATCAATTTTGGTTTGGCCCTTGGCGCATGCGCCGGCCAAATAGCACTGATATTGGTAATCAATTGGCAGATCGCAGGCGCATCGGGCTTATTTTTGGCAATGCTGATTTCCCTGCCCATCTCTGTTTTGCTTGGTGCTTTTGGCGGCTATCTTTTAAACAACGCCAAAGGCCGGGAGATGATCACCTCTTACGTACTTGGATTCTTCATGGTTGGGCTGTACCAGATTGTGGTCCTGTTTGGGATGGGCAAAGTCATCCCGATCAGCAACGAAACGATTGTACTGTCCAGAGGCTTTGGCATAAGAAACACCATAAGGCTTGAGGGCGTAGCGGGCAGTTTTGACACTTTATTTGATAAACTTCTTGGTTTTCCCGTCAGAATTGCCGGTATCAATATTCCGTTGTTTTCAATTTTTATTGTGGTGCTGCTCTGCCTTTTAACCTGGTGGTTCAGAAATACCAAGCTTGGCCAGGAAGTCCGGGCCGTTGGTCAGGATATGGGCGTTTCAGCGGCGTCCGGCATAAACGTTAACAGGACAAGGATCATCTCCATGATCATCTCCACGGTACTTGCCGGTTTTGGCCAGCTGATCTGGCTGCAAAATGTAGGCGTAATGACAGTATACACAGGGGCGAATTCCGTGGCGCTATACGCTGCCGCGGCTCTTTTGGTCGGCGGCGCTACAGCCAGCAAAGCGGGAATTCCCCGGGTAATTGTGGGAACAGGGCTTTTCCACCTCTTGTTTATTGTTATGCCCCTTGCGGGGGTCAGGATATTCGGCATGGCAGCAGTCGCTGAATATTTCAGAGTCTTTATTTCATATTCAATTGTTGCGTCAGCGCTTGTTATAAACGCCTGGAACGCAAGAAAAGAAAGGGATAGAGCTTTGTTCGGGAATAGAAAACGCGAAACGGACAAGGCTACGTAAGTCCTGCTGAGTGTGTCATTATTATGAAGACTAACGAAAAGAAAAAACCGGCTCACTGGGCTGATGAGGCTGCTGCGAAGATTATTCAGGAAAAAGGCATCTTGCCCTCCGGAGGCGAGAAGGAACTCTATACCTGTGCATCGGGAATTACCCCGTCAGGAACAGTGCATATAGGTAATTTCAGGGAAATTATTTCCGTGGAACTTGTTGTCCGCGCCCTGCGGGATTTGGGGAAAAAGACAAGATTTATCTATTCCTGGGACGAATACGATGTGTTCCGCAAGGTACCCCTTAATATGCCGAAACAGGAGGAACTTGAAGGATTCCTTCGTTTTCCCATCACACTGGTTCCCGACCCCTGGGAAAGGGATTCCAGTTATGCCCGGCATCACGAAGTTGATGTGGAAACTGTTCTTCCTCTGGTGGGGATAACACCGGAATACCTCTACCAGGCTGAAAATTACCGTTCTTCCAAATACGCAGCAGGTATACGCAAAGCCTTGGAAAAACGGGATGTCTTAAAAAACATCCTGGACAAATTCCGGGACGAGGATCACAAGATCCAGGGTGAGTGGTGGCCTGTGAGTGTCTTCTGTGAAAAGTGCAGCAGGGACGAAACAGCCATAGACAGCTGGGACGGTGAGTGGGGCCTTTCTTACCATTGCGACTCTTGTCAAAACAAGGACAAGGTTGACTTACGGAAAACAGGAGCTGTAAAACTGGTCTGGCGGGTGGATTGGCCCATGCGCTGGGAATATGAAAAAGTCGATTTTGAACCGGCTGGAAAAGATCATCACAGCCAGGGGGGCAGTTTTGATACTGCCCGTCATGTATGCAAGGAAGTTTATAACTGGGAAGCCCCTGTAACCTTTCGTTACGATTTTATCGGTATCAAGGGAACGCCGGGAAAAATGTCCTCTTCAAAAGGGAAGGTTATAGATCTGCCGGATGTACTAAAGGTTTATACTCCGGAAGTTACCCGTTACCTTTTTGCCGGTACAAGGCCCAATACAGAATTTACGATTTCATTTGACCTGGATGTAATCAAGATTTATGAAGATTACGACAAAACTGAACGCATAGCCTGGAAGATCGAAGAAGCCAAAGACGAGGCAGTTTACCAGCGTGAAAAGCGCATTTATGAACTTTCGCAGGTTAATACCGGCAGCGATGGCAAAACCGCCATGCCTCTGGTTATGCCGTTTCAGGTTCCCTTCCGCCACCTGTGTAACTTAATCCAAATTGCGGACGGCGACGTTGATAAAACTCTTGCAAGCTTCGAAAATTTTGATGCCGCGGCGTCTCCCCCGCCTTCCTTGGATCAGCTCCCGGCACTGCGGCGCCGGGCTCTGTGCGCAAAATACTGGGTTGAAGAATGTGCCCCCGAAGATTTTCGTTTTAAACTGAAGGAAATCGGAGAGGAACCTTCCCCGGTGTTGAGCGCCGCAGAAAGGGCTGCCATTCGTTCCCTCAGAGACAAAATAATCGCCCGTATTGAAACGTTCAGCGACGATAAATCCTGCGCCGAGGGAATTTATGAAATCGCCGGAGAGCAAGGTATGGAAGGGAAGGCTCTTTTCAGGGCAGCCTACCAGGCGCTAATCGGCAAAGATCAGGGGCCAAGGCTTGCCAACTTTATTCGTTCCATCAGTAAAGAGCGGCTTTTGGGAATTTTGTCGGGGTACTGATCTGTTTTTTATTTAGGTAACTGGAAAGTTAATTTTATATTTCACGGCTTGCCGTAGGGTATTACAGATCTTCGGTGTTTTCGCTGCCAGAGAGTTTCTTTAAATAAAATTCCAGTGCTGTGAGTCTTAAAGTACCGCTTTCGGCCTTGGATTTTCCTTCCTGAATTGCTTTGATAGCGTTCAAGAGATTCTCAATAAGGTGTCTTCCTTCCTTTAATTCCAATTCACTTGCAGCAAGAGATGATTTCTCCAAATTTTCAACTGTAATTGCATCAATACTGCCAAAACCTGAAGAGGTTAATTCTTTAATGGCTTTTTCCAGTTCTGTCTTTAATTCCTCTACAGTCACAACAACACTCCTAGATTGTAGCTATAATACCATATATCTTAATAAATGTGAAGTGGTTAAAAGTCGATGCACTTGTGGTACCGCCCGTGTCCTTAGGCCTTGGCGAATTACACGGAATATGTCGATGCACTTGTAGTACCGCCGTGTCCTCGTACACGGCGAATTATACTGAATATGTTGACGCGCTTGTGGTACCGCCGTGTTCTCGTACACGGCGAATTATACTGAATATGTTGATGCGCTTGTGGTACCGCCGTGTCCGGTCCAGTTGGTATGGAAAAAATTGCCGCGGTCTTTATCCAGGCGCTCATAGGTGTGGGCGCCGAAATAGTCCCGCTGTGCCTGAAGCAGGTTAGCGGGGAGCCGTTCGCTGCGGTAACCGTCAAAATATTCCAGGGCGCTGGTAAATGCCGGGATGGGAATACCATTGGTTATTGCGGTGGACACTACTCTGCGCCAGGAAATCTGTGCATCTTCTATGATTCCTGTAAAGAATGGGTCCAAAAGAAGGTTTTCCAGGCCGGCTTTTTTTTCAAAAGCTTCTTTTATTTTACCTAAAAACACTGAACGGATAATGCAGCCTCCCCTCCACATTAGAGCTATGCCGCCGTAATTCAGGTTCCATTTGTATTCTTTGGCAGCTTCCTGCATAAGGAGATATCCCTGGGCATAAGATACTACCTTTGCGGCGTAAAGGGCTTTACGGAGATCATCTATAAAATTTTTTTTCTCTCCGGTAAAAACCGGATATGGCCCCGAGAAGATCCTTGATGCACTTACACGCTCTGCTTTGGCAGCTGAAAGACAGCGGCAAAAAACAGCTTCACCTATCAGAGTAAGGGGCACACCGAATTCCAGGGCTGCGATTCCGGTCCATTTACCTGTACCCTTCTGCCCTGCGGTATCAAGGATTTTTTCCACAAGAGGTTCGCCGTCTGTATCCCTGTAGCGCATAATATCAGCGGTTATTTCGATAAGGTAGCTGTTAAGTTCACCCTTGTTCCATTCGGTAAAAATATCCCCCATTTCCGCCGGCGAAAGACCCAGAAGTTTTTTCATTATGTCGTAGGCTTCGCATATGAGCTGCATGTCTCCGTATTCAATGCCGTTATGGACCATTTTAACAAAGTGGCCGGCGCCATTTTCTCCTACCCAGTCGCAGCAAGGTACGTTTTGGGAGCCTTGGTCCGATTCAACCTTTGCTGCAATTGCCTGGAGTATGGGTTTTACCAGCGGCCATGCAGCAGGAGAACCGCCGGGCATTATGGAAGGTCCTGTTAGAGCTCCTTCTTCCCCGCCTGAGACCCCGGTTCCTATGTAAAGCAGCCCTTTTGATTCAACATAAGCCGTGCGCCGTATGGTGTCCTGGTAATTGGAGTTTCCGCCATCGATGATGATGTCGCCTTTCTGAAAAACCTCCAAAAGCTGTTCGATGGTTTCATCAACTGCTTCGCCTGCCTTAACCATGATCATTGCTTTTCTGGGTTTTGAAAGCGCAGCCGCAAATTCCTGCAGATCTTTGCAGCCCATTATTTTTTTCCCGGCGCCTCTTCCCTGAATGAATGCGTCTACTTTTGATGTTGTGCGGTTGTATACCGCAGCTGTAAACCCTTTGCTCTCTATATTGAGAACCAGATTTTCTCCCATTACTGCCAAACCGATTAGTCCAATATCAGCATTTCCCATTCTGCTGCTCCAAATGAAATGATTTTTGCTAAAGAACGCTTAAGGCGTCCTAATTTATCAGTTTCAGAACAGATGTAGTTTCTGTATCAGGATCAAGGCTGAGCTGTCCGTAACGGTTGGATCCGGCTGCCCACAAGCGTCCGTCCGTGGCAATCACATAAATACTGTTATAGCCAAGGACTACTTTTTTTACACCTGCAAATGCTGCCTGAGATCCCTGTTCAGGAACCAGTGGGGTAAAACCTGATCTCTCTGCCTGTTTTGAGTTTTCCTCTGCGGCAGCGGCGTCTAAGGGCGGTGGGCTGGCGCCTTCTGTATCCATATAATTTCCGGCCAGAAGCAGAGAACCATCGGCTTTAAGGAGCACTGTTATATTTCCCCGGGCTGCAATTTCCCGGATGTCAGCTAGAGAATTACCATTTTTATCCAGCATGCGCACAAAAGCCGGTTCGTCATTTTCGCCGGGGAAACCAAGCTGACCCCAATAATTGGAACCTGCTGCCCAAACTGAACCATCGCTTTTAAGTATAATAGTATGGTAATTACCCGCGGCTACTGCTGTTATTCCATTCCCGGCGCTTTTCGCTTCAACAAATATATTTCTGTCTTCGGTATCACCCAGTCCAAGCTGACCATTGAAATTATACCCTGCTGTCCACAGGGTACCGTCGTCTTTTAGCAGCGCCGTATGGCGTATACCTGCGGTTACGGCCTTTATGTTCTGTCCGGCGCTTCCCACTATGGTAAAGGAAGATTGCTGGCTCTGATTTCCCAGGCCCAATTCACCGTAATAGTTGAACCCTGAGGTCCATAGACTGCCGTTATTGTCTATAAAAAAGGTACTGTTGTTTCCTGCTGCGACAGCCTTTACCCCTTTAATTGAGCTGCCGCCCGTCCTGAGTTGGGTGAAAACCCTTAGTCTTCCTCCGCCAAGCCCCAACTCTCCAAAGGAAGAATCCCCTGCCCCCCAAAGAGTTCCGTCCTCTTTGAGAATCACCGTATGGCTTTCTCCGGCAGCAGCGTATTTTACTCCTGAAACAGGCAAGCCATTTTCATCATTTATGCGTGTGATTCGGTGATCCGCTGCGGTATCCAGGAGGCCAAATTGATCCGAACGGTTATATCCCGCTCCCCAGAGTGTATTATCCTCTCTAAGGATAAATACACCCGCTGCGCCGGCAAATACATCCCGGACAGAACCTGGATCTATAGTACTGGCCTGACTCTTGCATCCCATTCCGAGAATGGAAATGACTGATAAGAATAATATTAGCTTTGAAATGTTTTTCATAAATTTTCCTTACTGCATTATATAGCATTTTTCCAATTTTTTAAATATCATTCTTTATGGTTTCAGAAAAAATCCGCTGCCCCTGGTGCATGGGGGATCCGGACTATTTACGGTATCATGATCGCGAATGGGGAGTTCCCCTTAAAAACAACCGGAAACTCTTTGAATTCCTTATCCTAGACGGCGCCCAGGCAGGACTCTCCTGGCTTACCATTCTGAAGCGCCGGGAAGGTTACCGCCTGGCCTTTGACGGCTTTGACACGGAGAAGATGGCCAGGTATGGGGAAAAGGATATAGAGCGGCTCCTGAAGGATGAAAGGATAATTCGAAACAAGCTTAAAATCCGTTCTGCCATAGGAAACGCCAGGGCCTGCCTAAAAATGGAGGAATCCGGAGAGAATTTTTCAAAATGGCTCTGGAATTTTGTGGATGGTAAACCTCTGGTAAACCATTGGAAGACCCTTGCAGATATCCCTGTTTCAACCGGACTTTCCGAAAAAATTTCCCGGGAACTAAAAAGCAGGGGTTTTAGTTTTATAGGGCCAACCATTGTTTACGCCTTTTTGCAGGCAGCCGGGCTTGTAAACGATCACCTGGTTGATTGTTACAGGTGGCAGGAGTGTATTAAATAGAGTGTTATTATAACAGGAATAATGCCAAATGATCTACCTTACAGGTTTTCATGCCATTGAAGAAAGGATAAAGTCGGGCCGGCCCTGTGGTGCGTTATTAATCGCAAAGCCAGGGCCCAGGGCGCAGGAACTCACAGTTTTGGCAAACGAGAGAAAGGTTCGCCTCAGCCGGGTGGGGACTGCGGATCTTGATAGAATCGCGCCTGATCACCGGGGTTTGGCTCTTGAAGTGGACGATGACAGCGGAGAAGAAATTGTTTCTGTAGAGGAATTCCTTGAAAGTCTGGGGAATATTGATGAGGGCGGCCGTAAAGATGCTCTTGTGATTGTGCTTGATGAAATAACCGATCCCCATAATTACGGCGCTATTCTGCGTTCCTGCGATCAGTTTGGCGTAGATCTTGTAGTAACGCGTCACAGGCGCATCGCAAAACATGCGGATATTATTGCAAAAACTTCAGCCGGCGCGTCAGCATGGGTTCCCCAGGCTGAGACCGCCAATCTGCCCCGTGCAGTAGAGGCATTTAAGGAAGCGGGCTTCTGGATCTACGGCGCTGATATGGAAGGGGAAAGCGCCTATAGCCGGGATCTCCGCGGCAGAACCGCCATTATTCTGGGCGGCGAAGGAACCGGTATTTCCAGGCTGCTTCGGGAAAGCTGCGATGTAATGATAGCAGTCCCTTACTTTGGCCGCTTGAATTCCCTTAACGTTTCGGTGGCTGCGGGGGTACTTTTTTACGAGGTTATGCGACAGCGCAGCAGTTAGCAGCGGCAGAAATGGGGATCAAAAATGCCAGGAGAGAAAAGTTGACATAAAAAACCATCAATGGCATTGAGGATTTTTGGTTAAGGTATTATTTTTTAGCATATAACGGAGGTTATTATGGTGTTGCCGGATTATCTTGCAAGGGCATCAGAACGGAAAGCCCACCCCTATCATATGTGGGACGGAATCTGCAGTATTGAAAGTTCCCTTGAATCCATCAGGGAGACCTATAAAAAAGAAGATATTTCGGCAATTGCCAGAGAGCTTGCCGGAAAAAAAAGAATTTACTTCATCGGCTGCGGAACCTCGTTGTACAACGGTATGGCAGCACGGTTTATCTTCAACCGCATTGCGGGGATGAATGTATCCGCAGTCTATGCCCTTGAATTTACCGAGTTCCCCCCTGCCAATCTTGAGGAATGCGCTGTTGTGGGCATTTCTCATACCGGTGGAACAGCTTCGGTTATCGCAGCCCTTAACAAGGCAAAGGAGGGCGGCGCTTATACTCTTGGCATAACGGATGTGGAAGATTCAGGTATCACTTTAGTTGTAGATGCGTGCCTCCCTAATTTCGGCGGAAGGGAACCGGCTATGCCAAAAACACGCAGTTATCTGGCTGCGTTGATGAAAGTTTTCTATCTTGCTGCCGCTGTCGCGGTTTTTCGGAGCCGGGATATTGGAAATTTTCTTGATGATCTGGGAAAGGTACCGGGAAAGGCCGGAGACTTTCTCAGGAAAACCGAAGAACCGATGAAAGGGCTTGCAGAAAATCTTTACAGGAAAATTTTTTTAATCGGATCCGGAATAAATCTAGGTTCAGTATCGGAAGCTGCCCTAAAGCTTCAGGAAGCTTCCCAGACCATCAGTCTTGCATTTGAACTTGAAGAAGTGATGCACGGCCCCTGGGTTACCATGGACAGGGGGGATTTGGCAGTGGTCCTGCATTTTGACGGACTTTACCATGACAAATCCCTGGAACTGATAAGGTCCCTCCAAAACCTTGGGTTGGATTTTCTGATAATCGGCAATGATTCGTCTTTCAGTGAAAAGGTTAAGCAGTCCTTCCTGATCGAAGACAAGGAACTCATGTCACCGTTTTATACGGTTCTGCCCTTCTTTCAGCTTGCATATTTTACTGCCCTGAAAAAAGGCATCAACCCGGATTATATGCGCTTTCATGAGGAACCTTACCTTAGTACCCGTTTGACTCTGCCGCGTTAGTATTCAGAACTTTGGCCCGCATTTTGCTCCGAAAATGAAGAACCCCGCCTTCCAATCAAGATCCGGTGAATTGTGTCAGCTCCTCTGCGGCGGCTTCCCATTCCGCGGTTTTTGCCTCCATGGCAGCTGATGTCTCATCCAGTTTGAGTTTTATTTTTCTGGCTTTTTCCCCGGAAGAGTAAATTTCCGGCCTGGCAAGTTCCGCTTCCAGCTGTAATTTTTCGGTTTCCAGTTTTTCCAGTTCTTTCAGGATTTCGGTTTCCTGGCGCTGCAGCCGCCTGACAAGGGACTGGTGTCGCTTTTCCTGTTCTCTGCGAAGAGCCGCGCTGAGAGGCGATTTTTCTCCGGCTTTAATGAGTATGGTTTTTGGCAATTTGTCTTCGGAAAGATCTTTGGGCGGCACAGGCTTCGGTAATTTCGGAGCTTCCTGTTCCAATATTTCACCTGACGACTCCCTTTCAATACGATCAAGATAATAAGCGTAGTTTCCGTAGAAGAGGCGGGGACAACCAGACAAATCGGGTTTAACCGGATTGTTTCGCAGTTCCAGGGTTTTGGTGGAGAGAGCTTCCATAAAACCACGATCATGAGAAACGAATATAATTGTTCCTTTATAAGCATTCAGGCAGTCAAGAAGTATGTCCTTGGACTGAAGGTCCAAATGATTGGTGGGTTCGTCCAGGATTAGGAGGTTCATGGGTTTAAGAAGCATCTTTAGCAGGGCCAGCCGGCTTTTTTCTCCGCCCGACAGCACTGACAGGGGTTTATATACATCATCGCCGCGGAAAAGAAAGGCGCCCAGCATGTCACGGATCCTTGGGAAAAGATGGATGGGCGTCCCTTCTTCCATGTACTGTTCAACAGTCTGGCTTCCAGCTTTCGATCCATTTCCGGTTCCCGGGTCCGGGAGGCTTTCTCCGGAAAGTTTTTCGGCTTCGTCCTGGGAAAAGTAACCTGGTGCAATACCTGTGCCGTACTTAATAATCCCCTCGTATTCGGAATCGCCCCCGGCTATGATTCTCAG
>JGI24702J35022_10001862_pt1 | contig 12986 bp, 14 predicted proteins | sample TergutTh196P4_FD_35022 | JGI IMG/M metagenome (IMG submission 35022)
CGCTTTCCCAGCTTTCCCCGCTTTCCCGTCAGTCTGCTTTTCGCGCTTTCCCAGCTTTCCCCGCTTTCCCGTCAGTCTGCTCTTCCCGCTTTCCCACCAGTCTGCTTTTCGCGCTTTCCCAGCTTTCCCCGCTTTCCCGTCAGTCCCCTCTTCCCGCTTTCCCGCCAGTCTGCTTTCCCGCTGCTTTCCCACCCGTCTGCTTTCCCGCTTTCCCGCCAATCTGCTTTTGCTTTTCGCAAATCGCAAACCATAAATCACAAATCGCAAATCACAGCAAATCACAAATCACATTTAGAATACCTCCGCTTTCAATTCAATATCATCCCTGCCAAGGAACGCGAAAGCGGCCAGGTATATAGTTTTACCACTGCTAATATACTTCTTGTGATAGCCTATGTCTCTTATCTGGTCCATTCCTTCCCTAAGAGCTGCTGTAAAGAGCTTTTGCTTTTCTTCTGCGAGTGCATGAGCAGGACAGCTCTGATACTTAAACTCCATGACATACACCTTATCTTCAAGCTCCAGCACCGCGTCTACCCTGCCTTTTGACGTTGAGACTTCAACGTCCATGTCAAACCCAAGTATTGTCATAGCGGCATAGAATATCGAATGGTAGTAGGCTTCAGTGCTGACATGAAGTTGATAGGGGATAGAGGCGAACAAACCTCGCAGTATGTCAAGCATTTTCCGCAGATCGCCCGATTGAAGCGCTTCACCTATTTCTATTTTCGATTGCTCTGTCCGGACATCCCCGCTTTCAGTCATGGCTGACAATAGCTGCATATTGAAAGCGTCTCTGACTTCAAAGTTCGGTATGCCAAGCAGATAAATGGGCGCCCCTCTGGTTTGCATTGTCTCTTTAACTGTAAGATAGCCTGCTTGAAATAAGAGCGGTTCTAGCTCTATTTTTTGGATATCAAAGGTATCCAACACCCGTTCGGTAAGTTTAAGATTTCGTAGCGCTAAAAACGACTCCGGTTTCTTCTTTATCAAGTCAATCATAAATTTTGGAGTTCCACTTGAATACCAAAAACTCTCGAACTTTTCTTGTTCAAAAAAGTTAAGCAACGAAAACGGGTTGATAACCCTGTTTTCCCCGTCCCATGAATAGCCGTCGTACCATGAAAGTATCTCACTAAGTACACTGTCGCTGTCCTTCGAGTTTTTTAATGCTTTTATGCTTTCGATATGTTCGCTAAAATACTTGCCGAGTTCTAACGCGTTTATCCCGCATATATTTGTGAATTTTCCAGCCATTGTTATATCTACTAAATTATTAAGATCTGAAAATACGGAGGTTTTCGTGAACTTAGATACGCCGGTGAGGAAGGTAAATCTGAGATACGGATCCATCGACTTAAGTATTCCGTAAAAACCTCTTAGTACCTTCCTGTTAGCTTCAGCGGTTTCAATATCATCAATGTGATCCCAAATCGGTTTGTCATATTCGTCGATTAGAACCACTACCCTCTGGCCATACTTCCCATGCAGTTTTTCTATTATACGCTTAAACACTACCGCAGGTTCTGTTCCGCCAATGTTAAGTTCTTCTCTCTGCACTCGGGTATTGAGTTCATCCAGAAGAGAACTCTTCAGGATTTCAGAGGTCTCATTTGGTATGTTGCTCATATCAAGCCGGATCACTGGATGACGCTCAAAAGCATAGTCCGAATCATATATCCAAAGTCCCCTGAAAAGCTCCTTTTCACCTCCAAACGCCTCTCCTATGGTGTCAAGAAGCAGCGATTTTCCGAATCTCCTCGGGCGCGACAGGAAATAGTTTTTCGCGCCATTAATAAGATTATATATGTGCTGAGTTTTATCGACATACACATAATCGCCCATAGCTATTTCTTTGAAATTCTGAATACCCAGCGGTAATTTTTTCATAACGGATCACCCAAATTGCTCTATGAAACAAAGATAGCACAATACAATGCTGAAAACAAGCCATTGTACTGGTTCATCCCAGCTTTTTACATATTTACGCTTAATCTGTTTCCGCCGGTAGAATAGTGCGGCGTTAGCCCGCTTTATCAACTTACGGCCCAGGAACTGCAATAAAAAACAAGTTGTTTAAGCCGGAAGTTGCTAATCGCCGCGCGAATAACCCGGCGCGAGCGCCTCGCGCTCGTGAGGCGAGGGGAACCGCGCTTCACCGAGCCGAGTTGGGTTGCGGGCAAAGCCCGATTTAGTAACGCAAACAGTGAAAAATGAGACTTTAACAAATACAATTAAACTATATCTTCTAATAATCCAAATACAATAAGCGGGTATATATATAATTGAATAGACGTAAGTGGAAATGGGGCGCGAGAACAGCGAACTTGTTAAGGGAGTTGAATTTAATTTAATGCCAGATGATAAAACTGAGTTAAAAATGATTTCTGGAAGGAAACATAAATTAGCAAGAGTTATTGCATTAATCATTCTATCAGTTGTCCTGCTTGTAGGTACTATATGGGGAGTAATCTTGTATTCGTTTTCAGGACCATATAACTATAGTAGGGGTGTCATGGAACTTAAGAAGGATATACCTGGCGCAACTGAATTGTTTTGGAATAACGAACATGAGTTTAGAAGAATTGCATTAGAAATCACAAATAATGAAGTCGTTAACACATTAAACATATCACATGAAGAACTCATGGTTTCAAGTGCGTTTCGCGATAGCAGGGGAATTTTCTTTAGAGTAGAAAGGAGAGATCTTTCTGATTTATTCATTGCCTGCGATCCCGATTTTGAGTACTACTCGAGATTTATGGCATACAGTGAAGAACTCTGCGAAGACTGGTATATTCTTATTATAAATAGCCCTCGAGGGTAGTGTTACAAAACATCAAGATGATGAAAATAGTTGGCTGTACCTAAGCAACTTACGGTCAAGGAACGCTAATAAAAAGCGAGTTGTTTAAGCCGGAAGTTGCTAAACGCCGCGCGAATAACCTGGCGCGAGCGCCTCGCGCTCGTGAGGCGAGAGGAACCGCGCTTCGCCGAGCCGAGTTGGGTTGAGGGCGAAGCCCGCTTTAGTACTTCTCTGAAATAAAAAAGGCCGCACAGCCTTATTTGCCGTACAGCCTGAAGTGATTGGATTTATATCTACTACTGAAGCGTGCGGAAACCGTCCGGCCACGTGAGCTTTATTCCAGACATTTCTGTGGACTTGAGGATAATATAATAGAACTCAGCCCGTTTTTCGTCCTCGAATAATGTATTGACTCTTGAAGAATAACTGTTCCCTTTTGTATCTTGAAGCTTGGTCTCCTTCCAGAATTTGTTGACCGTTTCGCTTGTTATCTGTCGACCTGTTATATCAAAGATAACCACAAACACTATCATGTCTTCCGGCACAGTTTCATTATGATAACGGTCTCTAAGTTCTATTCCTGTGATATTATAAGTGAGCCCGTTGTAGACTATTGGCGTATAAGAATCGTTACTGCCGCTTGTTGACCCCGCCCCTTTACTTGAGGACGCCGACCCGCTGCCTGAAGACGTCGCTCCGCCGCTTGTGGAGGATGATCCATTGCTTGTGGAGGATGATCCATTGCTTGTGGAGGATGATCCGTTGCTTGTGGAGGATGACCCACTGCCTTGTGACGCTGAAGCGCCGCTTGTGGAGGATGACCCGCCGCTTGCGGACGCCGATGTATCGCCGGGCGCCGGCTCTTTGAATAAATCAGGGTGCTCGGCCATATATTCACTTATGGAGACTTTCTGCGGTATCAGATCGAAAAGCCGCACCATGGTAATATATGCTTCCTCACGGGTATAAGAGCCAAGGGGATCAAAGATGTTATCACCTTTACCGCTCATAATGCCGTTGGCTACGACAAAGTTAAGCCCTTCAACAGCCCAGTCCGCGACCTGTCCCTGATCCACAAACTCCGTATTTGTCCCCACGTCGTCTACCCCAAGCTTAACGGCGGCTCTTCTGAGCAATACCGCGGCTTCTTGCCTCGTAATACTTCCATCCGGATTGAATTGATTATCCCCAACACCTGAGACGACTTCCATTGAGTTTAACCACCAGACGTCCGGATCCCCCGAATCTGTAAATGGCGGATCCTCAGGCAATTTATACTCCGTATACGATTTGAAATCCTTCTGAAGTAGTACAAGCGCCAATACCGTACAATAATCGCTTCTTGTGATTTCTCCTGTAAAATCATTTCTCAAATTGGATGGGACCACCCCATATTCAACAGCCCGAACGACATAATCAGTAGCCCATTCCGACGGCGGATCAGACGCCTGATACGGCGGATCAGTCCCCCGATAAGTCGAGGCGATTGAGTCGGCGCCATTGCTTGCGCCATCGCCGACATTTGCGCCGTCGCCTGAGCCATTGCCTACGCCGTCGTTTGAGTCGTTGCCCATGCCGTTGCCCATGCCGTTGCCCATGCCGTTGCCTGAACCGTTGCCTGAACCATTGCCTGAGCTGCTGCCACTGGAATCAGAAGAAGATGGAGGATCTGTTCCAGTCGGGTTCTCAGGTATAGGATTATTCGGGCGCGACGGCGCCGGCGGGTTTGGGACTGCGCACCAGGCGCCCGGACCGGGCGAACATGTAGTGGACGATGTACAAGTGGCGCTTGCATTACAGGTTGAATAGCCAAAACATGTTACACTGGTACAGGAACTTGAGCCCATGCAGGTACTGGTCCCAACACAGGTGCTGCTTCCGATGCAAGTACTGGCGCCGATACAGGTTGAGCTTCCTGCGCAGGAAGAACTGCCGAAGCAGGTGCTTGACCCCGCGCAGGACGAACTGCCGACGCATGTACTTGACCCCGTGCAGGACGAACTGCCGATACAGGTACTTGCCCCCGCACAGCTTGAACTGCCGACGCAGGTACTTGACCCGGCGCAGCTTGAACTGCCGACGCAGGTGCTTGAACCGGCGCAGCTTGAAGTGCCGACGCAGGTGCTTCCCCCGGCGCACGTGCTCGACCCGGCGCAGCTTGAACTGCCTGCACATGTACTTGACCCGGCGCAGCTTGAACTGCCGGCGCATGTGCTGCTACATGTACTGCCGCATGAGTAGCCGCAGGAATACGAACAAGTACTGCTACACGTACTCGTGCAGGTGGCGCCACAACTGTAGCTCGAAGTGGGCATGCTGGGCGGCATACTCGGCACACCGGGTACGCCATATGCGAGCAGCGTTGTTACGGTACTCTTATTGCCGACGTCTAGGACTTGCAGCACTTCTTCAGTAACGGCAGGCTTCTCCGGCATTTGGATTGCGCCATTTTCCTTTTCATCGAATTCGAGTAGAGTTTCCCTGAGCGACGCTTCAAACAGCGGGGAAAAGTTCTCGGCGCCGCCGGTAGACTGGGCTGTTTGCGCCGCTTGCGCGGTGACGCCGCTAAACGTCAGGCATAGAGCGACTGCCAGCGCGAAAACAAGCAACGCTAAGTACGTCGTTGCTTTTGAACCGATACGATTTGAACCGATATTTGAACCGATACGATCAATGCATAAGCCATCATGCAAAGGTTTCAAGGTTTTTACCTCCCTTTCACTGGATTTAAATTTAATTTATTATCCGAATTTAAATGATATCGAAATAAAGCAATGATATACATGGGAATATTAAAAATTGTCTGAATTGCGCTGATTTTGTACAAGATATTCCACAAACTCTCCAAACTCTCACAAGGCGCCTCACAGGCTCTTCACAGACTCACACAGGCTCTTCACAGACTCACACAGGCTCTCATAAACTCTCAACAGGGGCTCACACAGGCTCTCATAAACTCTCACAAACTCTCACAGGCGCCTTACAGGCTCTTCACAGACTCACACAGGCTCTCATAGACTCTCACAGGCGCCTTACAGGCTCTTCACAGACTCACACAGGCTCTCATAAACTCTCACAGCCTGTGATCTACACTATACGCTTGTCCTTATGAGTGCCGGTTATTGAGAAAATCACCCACTCAGCTACGTTCGTGGCGTGATCACCGATTCGTTCAAGGTATTTTGCGATCATGATCAGGTCTATTGCCTGATCACTGTTTTTAAGGTCTTCATTGATCAGCGCCAGCATTTCACCTCGCACAAGGAGAAACAAATCGTCCACCACATCATCATAAGAAATGACCTCATTAGCCAGCGCAATATCCCTGTTCACAAAGGCGTTAATGCTGTCTGTCACCATCTTCTTGGTTGCTTCAGCCATCTGTGATATGTGCGCCATATTCTTGATATACGGAGTTTTGGCGAGCAGGATCGTTATCTCGGAAATGTCGGTGGCATGATCGCCGATCCGCTCCAGATCTGTGACCATTTTTAACGCGGATGAAACAAGCCGTAAATCACTCGCTACCGGCTGCTGCTGCAGAATCAGTTTCAGACAGAGTCCTTCGATTTCGTTCTCCTTGTTATCAATATCATCGTCAGAAGCAATGATCTGTTGCGCAAGTTCTGTATCTTGCTCAATAAGCGCTTTATCGGCGTTTGCGATGGCTTGTTCGACCATTATGCCCATTTCAATAAGGGACTCGTTGAGGTGCGCCAACTGCTCGTCAAATTTTCTTCTCATTAGCCAAACCTCCCTGTAATATAGTCACTGGTACGTGGATCCTTTGGATCTGAGAATATATCCGTGTTTTTTCCTTCCTCAATTAATTTGCCCATCAGCATAAACGCCACCCGATCCGAGATACGTCCGGCTTGCTGCACATTGTGCGGGGCAATTACAATTGTGAACCGCTCCCTAAGCTGGATTAGCGAGTTTTCGATCTTAGCTGTTGAAATTGGGTCCAGACCCGAACAGGGCCTGTCAAGTAGGACGACCTCCGGATTCAACGCCAACACCCGCGCAATACACAAACGCTGTTGCTGGCCTCCGGACAAACTCATTGCCGGCGCTTTCAGCCGGTTTTTGACTTCTTCCCACAACGCCGCCATTTGCAAAGTTTCCTCCACGATATCCGAGATGGTAGAATTGCTTTTCCTTCCATTCAATCGCGGACCATATGCGATGTTGTCAAAAATTGACATTGGAAGTGGCGTAGGAACGTCAAAAACCATTCCAACCCTGCGGCGTAGATCAGTCACGCTGACGTTCTGGTCATAGATGCTTTTCCCGTCGAGCAGGATTTCCCCTTCAACATGAGCTTCCGGGTTGAGGTCAAGTAGGCGGTTTAGCGACCTGAGCAACGTTGTGATCCCGCTGTTGGCGGGTCCGATGACAGAGAGAATTTCATTCCCACGAATGTCCAGACTTAAGTTACAGATTGATAGAACCTTTGAATATGACACATTCAGGTTCTTAATCACTATTTTTCTTTTGTCTTTATCGCCTTGCTCAATACTGCTCTGTTCCATCCTATACCTTTTCTCTGTCTTGTCCTCTGTCCTGACTTCTGTCCTAGCCTCTGTCCTAGCCTCTGTCCTGACTTCTGTCCAAGCCTCTGTCCTGACTTCTGTCCTAGCCTCTGTCCTGACTTCTGTCCAAGCCTCTGTCCTGACTTCTGTCCTAGCCTCTGTCCTGACTTCTGTCCTAGCCTCTGTCCTGACTTCTGTCCTGACCAAAATGCCTTGCTCTTTATTCTACACCTGTTAATGTTTCTTCGCAAGATGTCGTGAAACTATGTATGTTAAACCTTGAAAACTCCTTGAAAACTTTGAAAACGCTTGAAAATTTAAAACTTTGAAAACGCTAGAAATTTTGGAACTTTGAAAACGCTTGAAACTTTGGAACTTTGTAAAATAAATAAAGTTTGAACTGTGAATATTCAGACACGGACATTTATGTGTATGATATACTTTTTCGAGAGCAGTTAGATTTGGACGAACTGATCGTTAACCGGCGGTAATCGTAATAGTTATATCGGACGGTGAAAAACCGGCGAAATAATAGCAACCAGTATTGAAATATAGACAGTCACGGGTAGATCGACTGGCATAGAATATAAACAGAGACATCAAACAGAGATATCAAACAGAGACATCAAACAGAGATATCAAATAGAGATATCAAACAGAGCGGGGGTATGTACTTATGTTCTGTATGAATTGTGGAAAGGACATCGGTGATGCGCCAAAATTCTGCAAATATTGCGGTTGGGCGGTGGCATCTCCGGAACAACTGCATTCACAGAAAGCACAGCCTGAACTGTTGCAGTCACAAGAGTCAAAACACGCGCTGACACAGAAACAGGAACTATCCTACGGGCCTTTATCCGCCGCCGAACCGCAACATACTGCGGCGCCCGGGCAATTCACTCCTGTACCGCTCGCCTCACGAGCGCGATGCGCTGGCGCCGCGCTATTTGCGCGGCGTTTGGCAACTTCCGGCTTAAACAATTCGTTTTTTATTGGCGTTCCTGGGCCGTAAGTTGCTTTTCATCTCACTATGGGCAGCTCTCATAGGGTATCCAAACCGATAAGCCGCCGCCGTGGACGTGGAAAACGGCGCAGCCGTCGTTGCCAATAGTCACATGTTCTGCAAATCCGCCGGTGCAGTCGTAAAAACGCTCATTTGCGTGTCGTATGCCAACATACATGGTTTTCGCGCCTCCCGAACCGTCGGTTATTACTGCTGCAAGCCCGGAGTGCATATGATCGTCATCTCCTTCGCGGGTCCAACCGATAAGATCGGGATCGTCAAAATAATCATTTTGTACGCCGTATGAGCATTTCCGGCGCGCATGCAGTAAGGGCGCCAGCCAGTCGCGTCCTGTGTGTATATTATCGTGAGGCACGCCGTAATAATCCCCGTAGAACACACAGGGGTATCCTTCTTGCCGCAGCAGGATTAAGGCGTAAGCCAGCGGCTTAAACCACGCCGGTACAAATGACTCAAGCGCTTGGCCGGGTTGTGTGTCGTGGTTATCCACAAAAGTGACGGATTTTTCCGGCATATACCCGGTCAGGGTATCATCAAATATTGTGCGCAAGTCAAATTCGCCGTTGCTGGTTGCGGCTCGGCAAAACCTATAGTGCAGCGGCACATCGAAGAGGGAGAATTCCTGCCCCGTTTTTTCGAGATAGTATTTCAACGTCTGCAAATCCGCGTTCCAGTATTCGCCCACAGAAAAAAGTTCGTTCTTCTCTTCACGCCGCAGTTCTTTTAGCCAACGCTTAAAAAAGGAAAAACGTATATGTTTCACGGCATCGAAGCGGAACCCGTCGACATCCGTCTGATGTAAAAACCATTTTCCCCACCGTTTGAGTTCGTGAGTCACATCCCTGTTATCCAGATCGAGGTCCGCTCCCATGAGGTAGTCATAATTCCCTTTTTCTCCATCCACTTCAGTATCCCATGACTTGCCTTCGAACAAAAACAGACCGCTCCGCTTGCGTTCTTCGTCCCAGTCAACTGCATCGAAATGGCGCCAATTCCACGTAAAATTCGAATATGCGCCCTTGCGGCCGGGAAATGAGAATAACGTCCAGGCGCCGATTTGTATTTCGTCGCCTCCGTCTACTGTTGTATAACGGTTATTCGGATCGCTGTCCTTGGCCATGACGAGCTCATATCCGTCGGCGCCCATTTTGTGATCCAGCACAATATCCGCGTACACATAAATTCCGACGTCGTGCAACGCCCGTATGGCTGAAATGAGTTCTTCTTTAGAGCCGTATTTGGTCGGGACTGTCCCTTTCTGATCGAATTCGCCCAGGTCATATAGGTCGTATGCGGAGTATCCCACGTCATGTAGCCCGGCCATGCCTTTGAACGCCGGCGGAATCCATACGGCGGTAACCCCTTCGCCAGCAAGTTGCCCGGCATGCTCTTTCAATTGCCTCCATAAAAACCCCGGTTCCAGATACCATTCAAAGTATTGCATCATAACGCCGTTTATAGCCATAGCCGCACCCCCATCAGTTCATTTACTCCCTTAATCCGCGTGCTCCCCAGCAAGCCTCGCTCCCCAGCGCGACTTGCCACCCAGTGTGCAACTTGCTCCCCAGCGCGACTTGCCACCCAGTGTGCAACTTGCTCCTCAGTGCGCTTTGCCACCCGGTGCGCCTCTCACCCCAGCGCGCCTTGCTCCCCCAAGCACCTTGCTCCCCCAAGCACCTTGCTCACCCAACCTTTTCTTTATAATAACTTGCTCACCAGTACGCCTTGTTTCCCAGTGCGCCTTGCTCCCCCAAGCACCTTGCTCACCCAACCTTTTCTTTATAATAACTTGCTCACCAGTACGCCTTGTTTCCCAGCGCGCCTTGCTCCCCCAAGCACCTTGCTCACCCAACCTTTTCTTTATAACAACTTGCTCACCAGTACGCCTTGTTTCCCAGCGCGCCGTGCTCCCCAAAGCTTCTTTCTCGCCCAGACTCCGCAGCGCCTTTCGCGTATACTGCCATAAAGAAATCTATAACACTGAGCAAATCAGCGCTCCTTTGCTATATACCGGTTAACGATCGCATTGGAAACGACATTTATGAAGAATATTAATATGATCAGCAAAGCAGCTGTCCCATATGCTTTTTCCATGGAAATGCCTTCTCTCGCCAGAATGTAAAAATGGACGGCCATTGTCCGTGTCGGGGAGAAGATGGAATCCGGCATTCTAAGCGCCGAACCCGCCGTCAGGATCACTGCGGCTGTTTCGGCTACGCACCGCCCCAAACTCAATATAACGCCGTTTGTGATGCCTTGGATTGCAGATGGGAATACCGCTTTGACGATTGTCTGAAATTTCGTACCGCCCAGAGAATAGCTGACCTCCCTATATGTTTGGGGGACTGCCCGAATTGCCTCCTCAGAAGTGCGTATGATCGTTGGCAGGATCATAAAGGCCAATGTAAGCCCACCCGCTAAAACAGACCATCCCAAATCAAGATATATGACAAAAAATATAAACCCAAAAAGCCCATATACAATGGAAGGTATACCTGCCAGAGATTCCGCGCTGAATCGAATGATCCGAGTGACAGCATTTTCACGGGTGTATTCAGCCAGATAAAACGCTGTTCCGATGCCGAAAGGCACCGCAATAACGATAGCCACAAAGGATACGTAAAATGTACCCACTATGAAGGAGGATACGCCTCCCGAGCGGCCCATATTGCTCGGCGTTTCCGTGAGAAAACGCCAGTCTATGACCGGCAGGCCCTTGATCAATATGTATATGGTTATAGCAACTAAAACAAACAGCACAAAGAGGGCGGCCGACCATATCAGGGCTTTGGCGATTTTTTCGCTAATGCGTGGATTAATTCTCATATATTCCCTTTCATCATGGTATTCCCTTTCATCATGAACCCTTCTTCCGGGTAATGTATTGAGCAGAAGAATTAAGAATCATAATTATAATAAACAACACGATGCCCGTGGCAAAAAGGGCTTGCTGGTGTAGGCCTGAGGCATACCCCATCTCAATGCCGATGTTTGTTGTCAAGGTTCTGACCGGGTCAAGAATTGATGTAGGGACGGCTACCGCATTGCCCAGGACCATTATGACCGCCATCGTTTCTCCAATTGCTCGACCAATGCCTAATATAATGGCTGCAACGATCCCTGATTTAGCAGACGGCAGAATAACGGAGCGTATTGTCTGCCAGTGAGTCAAACCAAGCGCCAGCGCTCCTTCTTTGTATTGCCGGGGCAGGGCGAGGATGGACACTTCTGATATACTGATTACCGTCGGTAAGATCATAATCGCGAGGATGATGGACGCGGCCAGTATACTGAGACCCGGGCCGCCCAGATATTTCCGAATGAAGGGTACAATGAACATCAACCCCCAAAAGCCGTAAACTACTGACGGGATGCCGGCCAGCAACTGTATAGCTGGCCTGAACAGGTTTCTTAGCGCCGCTGGAGCGTATTCAGCCAAAAAAATGCTGCAGCACATACCGATGGGAACTCCTAGAACCGTTGCCCCAAGCGTAACGGTTATCGAACCGATAATCATCGGGAGGATACCGTATTCGCCCCTTGTTGGCGACCATGACATCCCAAAAATAAAATCAAGTACGCCTACCTCGGTTATAACTGGGGCGCCCTGTAAAATGATAAAAATTGTGATGAGCGCGAGCGCTGATATGGACGAAAGCGCCAGAACAAGAAAAATACCGCCTGACAAGTTCTCTTTGAATTTCTTCACTTCAATAAACCCTCCGTGATAAGTCCTTCGTTTGTCAGAATCTGCTGGCCTTCTTCCGAGAGGACAAAGTCGATGAACTGCCCTACCTGACCCTCGGGCGTACTCTTGGCGATAAATAAGAACGATCGGTATAGCGGATAACTGGAGTTTATTACGTTTTCCCGCGTAGCCGTGACTCCGTCTATATGAATTGCTTTGACCGGCTTTTCACCTATCCCTGTTAGCCCCAGGGATATAAACCCAATAGAATATGGATCGTCGGCTACCAATTGACGGACTGCGCCGTTGGAGTCCTGAACGATCGCTCGGGGAGTGATTCTTGCATCGCCCATTACAAGCTCTTCATAGGCGCTTCGAGTCCCCGAACCTTCTTCGCGGGTAATAATATGGATATTTGCGTTCGGACCACCCAACTCGCCCCAGTTTGTTATCAGGGCGGAGTAAATGTCCCGAAGCTCAGTCCGTGTGAGGTTGTCCACAGGATTGCCGGGATTGACGATGACAGCCAACCCATCCTTTGCAATTTCGATAGACCAAAGGTGCGATTCAGACTCTTTTAAGTTTCTTGACGACATGCCAATGTGAGCGGCGCCGGACTCGACAGCAGTGATGCCGGCGGAGGAACCACCACCCTGGACGTCGACCTCTCTATCGGGATATTTGGCGAAATATTCCTCGGCTAATATCTCTGCATAAGGCTGTACCGAAGTAGAACCTGCAACTATGACGGAATCCGTTCGTCTGTTGGCGCACGAGGACAGCAAACACAAGAAAAGGATCAGAACCATGGGCGTTAATAGCGCGGCAGACGCCTTACGCGCTGTGAGCGCAGCAGACGCCTTACGCGCTGTGAGCGCTGCCGGCGCCCTACGCGCTGTGAGCGCAGCAGACGCCTTACGCGCTGTGAGCGCTGCC
>JGI24702J35022_10001863_pt1 | contig 12985 bp, 7 predicted proteins | sample TergutTh196P4_FD_35022 | JGI IMG/M metagenome (IMG submission 35022)
GCCGCTCAAAGAGGCAACGGAAGCGAGGCAGTATCTTTGATCAATCGCCTGCAGACGGCGCGTGGCGTTCAAAACCTCACAACTGCCACAGGCAATGATCTATTGGAAGCCATCTACATCGAACGTCGTAAGGAATTAATTTGCGAAGGCCAGACCGGCTTTTATGACTTGGTGCGCCTGCAAAAACGATTGGTACGCTATGGCGCTTGTGCAACTAATCCGGCCGGTCATTATGTATGGGGGATGCAATATCTGAATGGCTACAACGCCTCTGATGCAGAGCCATATGCATTTTTGGAATCCAATGACTATCATTTTTTCTGCCAGATACCGCAGATGGAAATACTCGGCAACGAAGCCATTTCGGAAGCCGACCAGAACCCTTTCACCGGGCAATGACGGTTCCCGTCATTGCGAGGATAACCCCGTCATTGCGACACATTCCCCGTCATTGCGAGGAACGAAGCAATCCAGCATCCTGATTTGCACCTGGATTGCTTCGTTCCTACCAATGACGAGGAAAAACGTCATTGGTAGGAACGAAGAAAAATTGCATTTTTTAAACAGTTGATATTGGCTCTTCCTCCGCAGACATACCTCGACCGGCGCGTTTACGGAAGTAGCGCCCTTAGGAGGATAGTAGGTGTATTCAGTCGCCATTGGAGGTTGAAGGTGTAATCCGCCTCACCACCAACGAATCAGTGCCCACACGCGAATCCACATTGTACGAAGACGCGTTTTCGCTCGATGAGTCGACAGTAGTTACCGCCAAATTCTTCAACGACAACGGCGAAAGCTCGAAAGTAATAGCACAATTAATTAAAGAATAATGTTTGTGATTTATTACCATTTCATCTCTACAAATACTCCATCTGGATTATTTTCAAATTTCACGAGACAGGTTTTTGATGTTTCATCCCAAGCATGTTCTGCATGAGTTATTGATTCACCGGCTGAATTTCTCACATTCACTTGCTTTGGTTTTTTGGGCAAAAGCACACGACTCACATTATTCGTCTCAATGGGACTTTTAGCGACAAACGAGTAATATCCCCTTTTAGATACCTCATCATATACACGTGATGACCCACATAACACACCAGGTTTATTTTTTGCCTGCTGTATTTTGTATAAAAAAGCCTGTTCACCCGGATTGACCTTTTTTTCTTTTAACACAGGCAGTGTTGGATCAAACAAGTCGATAAATATACCTTTCAATGTTAACGGATCGTCCGAGACACTTTCATCCATTACAGAAACAATGATGTAAGGCCCTCTTTCCAAATACAGATTGTTTTTTGTTTCGAGTTTACCCCTGTTGGGCATTGTTTCGAATGCTTTTTGAACAGTGTTAAAATATTGGTAGTCATTGTTCGCGTTTAGCACAAAATCCTTTGGTTCTTCACGTATCACATACACCTTTCCTTTTCCGCAATTGTATTCGCCTGTCTCGGGTATGGTAGAGACCAATCCCATCATTTCAAACAAATGTTGCGATGGGACTTGATATTTATTGCCTCCGGTATTCCACCATTCCATCACAGATTGGTACGGATCTATATCACTGCCACAATATACCAATACGCCGCCATTCTTCACCCATTGGGCAATGTAATTATGATAGTCGGGTTGCATGGGTTTCATATTCGAATACGACATCACCAACACTTTCAAATCTTTCCATGTATCGGGATAACTTACGTTTTCGATATGAACAGTACTGACGGGAATTCCGCGTTTGAGCAAAGGCAGCGTTTGTCCATAAAAATTGGACAACTGTGGGTCTTCGTATCCGGCATGTGTTGGAAATCGTTGAAACATCAGCGAATTTGCCATCAATACACCTATGCCGTGCGATCCGCTTATTTTGTTTTTCGACAACGGCATATCATTCAGTGTGTTAATCATAACCTGTATCTTCGTAGCGTAAAAACTGGGGATTTTTTCCTTCGTATCGCATTTTGCACAAGTTTTAAACAATCCTTCATAGATACGGTCGGGCCACGGCATTACCTCATAATTGGCAATCATCGGGTAGAGCAATTGTGCAGTGAAAGTGGCTTGATAGTTTATTTTGTAATCTTCCCAGTCACGTGGCCAATCCTCAACGGGGTCGGTGAGAAAGAACATCTTGCGTCCTGTAGGGCGGGTCATGGATTCCATGGAACCATACTCAAGAAATGCATTTTCGAACACACGTTCCTTACGGACGCCATTGAAGTAGATTGGGTCACGAGAAGTACCCGTCCACACCTGGGCAATATACCCGTCCACACTAGGCAACGAAGCCAAACTGGCTAAAGGACTAACAATCTGCCAAGACGAGTAATTCACAAGTGAGTGCGTAGGAACATAACATCGCACATTCATTCCAGTGCTTTTGCCGTATTGTTTGGCATATGTAAAGACTTCGTCTAATGCACGGTAATAAAGATGGTATTTCAACTTGTTGGAAAGATACGTGTTTTCTGGCGATTCGTGTTGAGGACGCCACGGAAAACCATAGTATTCTTGCCATTCGCGCTTGAACGATTCACTGTAACCACCCCGCATCCAAAATTCGGGTTCTTCCATGTAAATGGCATCTATACCTGCGTCGATCACACGTTTTACGTGCTTTTCCTTCATGTAATTAATGTAATTCATAGAAGGGACAATGTAAGGCACCATGCGACCATGCCAGATCGTATCGCCGCTGACAGTCATCTGTCCTTCGTCAAGATGCCATTTACCATCCCATTGACCAGTAAAGTAGTCTTGATAATTACCCCAAGCAATACCAGTCATGAAATGGGTTGTGTAGCCTCGGTTACGCCATGACTGTATACGCTCTTCAAAACCAATAGACTGATCGTGAGTTCCGTATACAATAGAGATGTCAGACCGGACATCAGTAGTGGGTTTCCATGGTGAGTTAGTTTGGAAACAGGTTTTTTCCTTTCCCGTATGGCCTTGCGCCATACAAACCACTGATACAATGGTCGTTATAAAAAAAACAAGATACGTTTTCATTGTTTTGTATTGTTTTGTATTGTATTGATAATTTTTGTTATACTGTTCACGGTCAAGTTTTGTGCAAATAAAAATGTATAAATGCACAAAACTTTCCCATGAGCGGTATAAAATGGCTTTAGTCTTAGTGAGGTACATTCACACGAACTGCTTCGTTGTAATTGTATCTGCTGTTACCTTCTGTTGTGTATCGAATGCGTGCAGCAGCGCGTACGAATACGGTGCGACCGGGAGGAATTGTACCAGAGGAAGTTAATGTGATCGTGTTACCGAATCCGGGTTCGACTTCAAAATCATTATTAGAATAAGTAACGATAGCAATGTATGGAGCAGTATTACTGTCATTATATCCCACATATGGAGATTCACTCACATACAAACGAACATCCGATACTTGCAGAAAGTTATCATTCCAACCACCCATTGGCTCAATTTTAGACTTAAAAATTTCCGTACTAACCGCACGGGTTACCTTGAAACTTGCTCTAATCTTGCCGCCTTCGAAATAGGCCGGTTTGTCAACCCATTCAATTTTAAGGAACGGTTGAACCTGAAAATTCACAACAGTAACGCCTTTGATATCGACATACTTGCTTTCATCCACAAGTGTATCGCCTTGCTGGTTAAGTCGCACCAATGGAATGAAGGGTCCGTCAATACGGACATTATAATGTCCAGCAAACACTTTCGTGTTCTGAAAATCGCCTTCTTTCATGCAATAAAAATCGTAATTAGACGGAGCATCAGTTTTTGTCCAGCTCAATTCACGTAAACGAACGCGGATACCTAAAGATCCTTGATCGGTGTACACTCTTTCGCCGGTGGCGACATCCGTAATTTCACCTTTAATGGTTTCGGCCGGTTCAGGATAATTGTCAATTTTGAACAACTCACAGGAATTGAACGAAAACACGATGAGACAACACAAAAAACCATATAATACTACAAAATAAAAATAATTTTTCATTTGATTTATATTTATAAATAAATTAAACTATTAACGTCCAGGTTGTTGATCTATCACAGAGCTCTTGGATACTTCACCGGAAGGAATGGCAAAATAATACTGAGCTTCGGTCAAACGGAAAACATATAAAAATTCTTGAAGCCTTGCATCAAAAAAATATTTGTTGGCTTTCGTAGAATAGAACGGGTACAGGGCTTTGTAATATGCTCCATCAGATTGTGTACGTCCAGAGAGAAGATCAGAATGTTGCGTTCGCCAACGACGAATGTCCCAAACGATTTTATTTTCAGCGGCAAGTTCCTTTCGTCGTTCTTTACGGATCACTTGTAATCCGTTTTCATTGAGGACAAGCGTCCCTGTTAATTGGTCAGCTCCTGCACGTTCACGTATATCGCGAATCGCTTCAGTTGCAATGGATTCGAAATTTTCACCAGCAGGCGCTGATTCACCGGCAAGTGCAAGTTCACAAGCAGCTTCAGCAATATTCAACAAGATTTCGCCATAACGCATCAGCACAAAAGGCTGATCTGAACGACCTTCCTGAACCTGTGATTGTGGCAAATTTCTATCGATCCATTTGCGAACGTAAAATCCGGTTAATGCACATTCCCCAGTTGATGTGAAGGGGCCGCAAAAACCGCCTGCATTCATACTCGTGCCATCGTCCAATGTTACTATTTCGTGTGAAGTTCCGGATGGAGACAGAAAAAGTTCCTTCGATGTATATTGACCACTTCCAGTATAAGCATCTACTAAATTATAATTTCTCATACCTGCAAAGGAATAATCTGTAACGCCATTGACAGTCATCAGCGGATTGATACCATTTGTTACATCGCCTGTAAAAATACCTCTTCGGATTTCAATCACTTCTCCTTTGCAAACATCCATCGGGAAGATAACATACGCTCGAAGACGGGGTTCGGCATTTCTAAAAATATCTAACGGATGATCGAATAACAGATATTTTCCGTTTTCGTCAAACACTTTTATGGTTCCGTCTGGATTTTTCTCGATTCCATCGAACAATTCCACAAAGTCCAAAGTAGGACAGCATCCTGAATGTAATGCCCAACCGGTTAAATTTCTAGGAAGATTGTATGCGTCAAATCCATGTGTCAGGTTAGGATATAAATATTCTTTGACATAGATATTTTCGGGACTAGACAGGTCAGAGAACATATCCACCATGTTTTGGTATTGTGCTTCACGGTCGCCAGCGACCCATCTACTCTTATACAACGAATATCTGCCTGACTTCATAATCTCACGCGCAGCGTTATAGGCTTCGCGGAAATATTTTCTGGAAGCAGCAGAAGCCGTAGAAGGATCGAATCCAATGACTCGAATACCTGTTTTTTCCCCAAAACCTGTTTGTTGATTATATTTGGCTATGCTTCCGGCATACAACATAGCTTCAGATTTAAAGCCGAGGGCGACATATTTGTTTGAATAACCTCGTATAGGACTTGTTTCCGACAGGTTGGCTATTGCCATGTCAAAATCCGCCAATACCTGATTCCATATTTCTTCTTCGGTAGACCTGGGTATTTCAAGTTCTTCAATAGGATTATCCGGATATCTCAGCATTTCCAGCACCAAAGGCATACCGCCATAACGTTTCGCTAAGGCATAGAAAACCATGGCACGTGTAAAGTAAGCCTCGCCAATTAAATGCAGATATTTCGTTTCAGAAAAATTGTTTCTGAAATTGGGGAATATCTCCAATAGACGATTGGCATCTCGAAGTAACGAAAACGCTCTACCCCAATACTCTCCATTTGCTCCATCACCTTCACGGAGCATGGCTTTTGTGCCATCCCTTCCGATAGAAAAGCCTTCATGATTGCCGGGAGATACTAAATAATCATCAAAGAACTGTCGCAACGGGGACCATTTAAAATCCTCGAATGGCATCAAACTATACATTCGTGCCATGTATATATTTATCCCTTCTTCTGAAGAAAACAGGTCAGCATCCGTCACTACATTCAAGGGCGGCAAATCCAAATCTTGACAAGTTGTGATAATACTGCTGAAGGAGATAATTGCTATGACTAATAAATAATTTTTAATTATTGTTTTCATATCTTGTTAGTTTTAAAAAGTAATATTCAATCCAACAGAAACAGTTTTATTTAACGGATACAGATACCCGGTATTATCATTGGTATGTTCAGGGTCAACATTTCTTACCTTTGTAAAAGTGAGCAAATTGTAAGCGTTTACGAAAATACGCATGTTTTGAATCTCCTTGATGACAGGAAGCGTATAACCAAGTTCAATCGTCTTTAAGCGAAGATAAGCAGTGTTTACGATATTGAAAGTTGAGTTAGTATTAGGATTGCTTCCTGTATAAGCATAATATCCTCTTATCCATTGAGTAGCGGGATCCCATGGATCGGCAGTGGGATCAACCGGATGCCACCGATCCATAAATTGTTCCATGGCGCTTGATTCATCATGTCCCCAAAGCGGTTGGTAGAGTTGCTCTGTATAATACATTGAACTCATAGCAGAAGCATGAAAGAATATATTCATATCAAGACCCTTCCACGCTGCGTTAAGGGTAAGACCAAAATTCATCCAAGGATCCTGATTGAAACGAATTGGATAGACATCGTTTCCGTCGATGATACCGTCACCATTCCAGTCTTCATACATATAACTTCCCGGTAGAGTTCCGCGGCCGACATACACAGTCGAATTCCAGATATCGTCCCATGTTTCGTATCTTCCTGTACCTTGGTACCCCGTTTGAATTCCTTGTAACCGATTTTGTGATAAGTTGTTACGCCAATTATTCCACGAACTGCCATCGGGTGCGCGATCCCAATCCAAACGTTTAATACGGGTTATTGACGCTAAACCAGATGCGCTATAGGTTAAGTTACCTATCTTGTTTTTATGAGACAATTCCAATTCGATTCCAAAGGTCCGGTCGCTATTTAAATTTTCTTGTGGCAAGGATGCCCCAACTACCGTGGGAATATTACCGCTTCTTACAGCCAATAATCCATTACGGGTGCGGCTGAAATAGTTGAAAGTGGCTCCCAACAAACCGCGCCAAGCTTCGAGATCAGCGCCCACTTCAAAGGTTTTAGCAGTAAACCATGTAATGCTTTCATTGGGAATACCCCTAGTATCGGCACTGGCCGTAAAAGTTCCATCAAATACATATCCTCCTGTAAAAAAACGGTTACTACTCGATGTGGGGTAATTATGTCCGGATACGAACTGATAGCTTGAGGCTGAATCATCACCTGTTTTCCCATAAGAAGTTCTAATTTTAAACTGATCAAAAAAATTCAGCGGCAAGTTTTTAAAGAATCCTTCTTCAGAAATGCGCCATCCTATCGAAATTGCAGGGAAGAAACCCCATTGATAACCGGGAGCGAACTTGGAAGAGCCATCATAACGAAATATGAATTCAGCTAAATACTTATCGGAAAAAGAATAATTGAATTTACCGATCAGCGCTTCATTTGCATTAATGTATAAGTCGTTATTTCCATAATTCATGTTAGCTACCTGATTGGTTGTTCTACCTGTAAACAAGTATTCGAGTGGAAAATCAAGCTCACGTTGTGCATAAAAGTTATCCGCATTGCGTTTTTGCATTTCCCAAACCAATACTCCTGCAATTTGGTGAACGCCAAAAGAATGATTATAATTCAACGATAAAGATGTTAACATCTGGGTTCTCATACTGTTTTCCCTTCGTAATGTTGTAGGCGATTGCATCCAATATGTCGAATAAGTATCTGATACTTCATCATAACGGTACTGGTTGTATGCTTTTCTAAACAATGTGTTATTATTTACAGTATGATCAAAACTAAACATTACTCTTACATCCAATCCATTAATACTCGGAATATCATATTTCAGCGTTGCGGAGGAACGAAAAATTTTCTGATTATACTTTTTATATCCACTTATATCCTTGTCCATCATAGCAACCGGATTGTAGCTATCAACTAAAGGTTGGTACAGCCTGGTTCGTTCGGAATTTGCATAGGCTGGTACATGCGCTCCCATCCTCCAATAGGAGTAAAAGATATACCATGAATCATAGTAAGGACGGTCCTGTTGATCCATTATACCGTTCAGTTTCAGGTCAAAGGATAGCCTTTCAGTAATTTTGGTTGTCAGATTCGCACGAATGTTGTATCGATCGTATTTCAAATCGCCTGACTTGAAAAAACCCTCCTGATACTGGTAACCGAGCCCCACAAAATAGGAGTTTCGCTCGTTACCTCCGGTTATACTCAGATTATGCTGAGTTTGAGGCGACCATTTGGAAAAAACAAGTGGATACCAATCGGTGCTTTTTCTGGTTCCATTCCTGTATTCCTCGATGAGTTCATCGCTGAAGATCGTGTATCCCCCATCTACGCGATTCATAGCCTGTTCGTTACGAAGAATCATGAAGTCTTCTGTATCAATTGTACGTGGCAATCCCGAAGGCATCTGAAAAGTGAAAGACCCTGAATAATTTAATTTGGGCTTCCCCTCCACCGTGCCTCGTTTGGTAGTTACCAGCACTACTCCGTTTGCCGCTCGTACACCATAAACGGCGGCAGATCCATCTTTCAAGACCGAAATATTGTCTATGTCATTTGGATCAATCCGTTGGAAATCTCCCATTTCACGGGGTATTCCGTCGATGACAATCAAGGGTGTTCCCATTCCGCGAATATCCATATTGTTCTGGAACGATCCCGGCTCTGCTGTTACCTGATGGATACGTACACCGGAAACTTTACCTGTAAGCATATTTTGGGCGTTTTCATTACGGGTGTATACCATATCTTCCCCTTTGATAGTCGCAACAGAACCGGTTAGTGTTACTTTCTTTTGCACACCATAACCTACCACCACAACTTCTTCAATCAGGCGAGAGTCTTCGATAAGGGTAACATTGACTGTACGCCGGTAGCCCACCTCAACTTCCTGGTTGACATACCCTAAATATGAAACTAACAGAATGGTATTGGCATCGGGGATCATCAGTTTGTACTCACCATTATTGTCGGTTATTGTACCATGAGAAGTACCTATGATCATAATACTTGCACCAGGGAGGGGTTGACCATCAGTGTCGGTTACCGTTCCTGTAATAGTTATCCCTTGTTGTTTGACATCCGTTCCAACAACAATCAAGTTGTCATACATAAGGGAATAATACAAACCGGTTGTTCTAAGCGCCACACTGAGAGCTTCTTCTAAAGTAACATTTTCACTATCTATATTAACCTTTTTACCGGCAATATTTTCATAACGATAAAAAAACTTAACGTCTGTTTGTTTCTCAATTTCAGAAAAAAACTGCTCTAAGCTAATGTTATCGGCTTTGATAGTGACAACTGCATTCTGCGTAAAACCCATTGCATTAATTTGCAACAGAAAAATTATTAGAAAAAAACATGTTAATTTCATGCGAAAAAAATTTTTTTTATATGGGAATAACCCCTTTTTTTTGTTTTTAATAAAATAATCCATACTTTTGTAGGGTGTTAAAATTTGATTTACTAAATTTGTTTTAATCACGGTTCGGGAAATGTGACAGCATTTCCCGTTTTTTTCGATTTACTATCTTGCTAACATTTTACATTTTATTTTTCATAGGCATTAAACATTTATTGATTAAACTTAATATTTTGAAACAATTACATGATTTTTTTCGATGATAAACTTACATGAAGCAGCTTTGCTCAGCACATTCATCGCCTGTTCAAATGTCTGTTTCTCGAATGTACCGGTGAATCGGTACTCAAATATTTCAGGTTCTTTTACTTCGATAGTCACCCCGTACCAACGTTCGAGCTTTGTTTTCACATTTTCGAAACGCTCTCTGACAAATACTAATTTGTTTTCCGTCCATGCGGTGGCAAGTAATACATTGGTTTTTTCATATAAATCAGCGCTTTTAATTCGTACAGGTACAGTCGTTTCTCCAGAGATGATTAAACCTGCCTCATGTATATTGTGAACCTCATAAAGCTCATTTTCTTTTCGTAAAGCCAGTTTCTGGCCTGGTTTCAACAAAATTCTCCCTTGTTCGCCGATCTCGGTTCTCAGTCCCGATATTTCAATTTCGCCCTCAACCAGCGTTGTTTCAATGATTTGTTCTTCGGCATTGGCCATCAGGTTGAATTTTGTACCGGTAACCTTGATGTTTATTCCACTGCCATTAACGACAAACGGGTGTTGGGGGTCTTTGACAACGTCGAAAAAACCTTCGCCCTGCAGATAGACTTTACGTAAAAGGTTATCGAAATAGGTCGGATATTTCAGGCGCGCACCGGAATTTAACCATACTGTTGAATTGTCTGGGAGAATAACCTTGGTTTTGGATCCGTATGGCACTACTATTTCATTGTATAAAGGATCGGTTTCAACCATCGCTTTTGTATCGTCTTTGGAGGTAAATAGTTGAATCTCCCACGACAAAGCAAAAGCAAGTAAAAATACCGCCGCATAACGGAGCAATATCTTCCATTTCGGATTTTTTAACACCTTTCCCCTATTTTCCCCATTTCCCCTATTTTCCCCGACTTTCCCCGCAATTTCCGCCTCTATTTTCGAAAACAGCGTTTGATCGGGAATTACATTCATTCTCCGGGATTCATTATTCCATTGTACCTGAAGCCAATCGATGAACATGTCTTTATATTCGTCTTTGATCATAAATTGGCGTAATACTTCATTTTCTTCAGGTGTAATGGCGCCTGAAAGAAGTTTTGAAATCAAGTCGGCTAAATCATTCTTTGTTTGCATAATTATATCTTGTTCGTTAATATTACGTGCTAACTGATCATTTCCGTGAAAGGGAATGATTTTTTTCTTTGTCTGTTTTGAGGCTCATTTATAATATTTGGGCAATTCTTTTCGAAGGTAATTGAGAACATTCCGGATTTGGGTGTCTACGGTGTTCTCTGAAATATTCAATTTTGAGGCAATTTGTTTGTAAGACAGGTTCTCATCGCGACTAAGCCGGAAAATCAGCAGCCTTCGTTCAGGTATCTTCTGTAATAATTTGTCAATAATCTGCTGGAGTTCGGCTTCTTCCATCTGGGTTTGAACATCATCTGATTCCTGTGTTTCATGTTGTAAGATGTAATCAATATAATATTTTTCGGTATTTTTTTTACGCAGCATGTCGTAAAACCGGTTGCGAGTAATGGTAAACAAGTAGTTACCAAAAGGCTGTCCGGGATCAATCGATTGCCGGTTTTCCCAGATCATAACAAAAGTCGACTGAACCAATTCTTCGGTTTCGTACCGGTCTTTTGATAACCACATGGCAAAATCATAAAGCTTAGCGTGATATCTATCATAAATAACGCGAAAAGCTTTATAGTCACCGGCAACCAATTCCACCAACCATGTCATTTCCTCATTTACTAGCTCTGCCATTTGCTACTAAAAACATCTTATTCCGATAATTCTATTTCAAATAATTGTTTTCTTCCCCCGTGCGCCCTCATATTTTGCGATTTTCTTTTCTAATTGTTGAATCTCGCGTCCCTGGTTTTGAATGGTTTTCAGCAGGGAGTTAAGTTCTTCATTTTCTATGGAGGAGGGATATTGCGCTTCAACCCTGAGGATGAAGTCGGACAGGACATTCATATAGTTATTGAAGGCGTCGTAGGGGTTGTCGTAGGGGCTGAACAGGTTATAGTGCTTCGTATTCATGTAGTAGAAATGGTCGCTGCTTTGCAGATACAGCCAGTCCTGAAGTATACGGCGGTCGCTACACAGGCGTACACGCTCGCTGATGTCGTTGATCTTACGGAAAGCCTCCTGTTGAAGCACATTACCCAACCATGAATTGCAGTCTTTTTCCTCGTCAACCCACGACATGGGATAGGGTACAATGATCTTGTCGACCGCCTTTTTGGATGCAAACAATTCGGAAGGTAATGAAAACGAAATCGCATGTTGAGCGGCAAAATGGGGCAACGCTTTGAAAAAATCAAATATACCCGTAGAGGCATTGTGAAGCGAGCCTAAAACTTCATAATTGAGGAATATATTGACAATATTCTCAGCTGCAGCCGTTGAGGCGATCCANGCCATGTACTTGTCGGCTGTCAAGGGGTAATCCTTCCAACTGTAATCGGCNAAACGCATCGACAGGTCTTCGCTGAAACGGTCGTTCTTCAATAACAACTTCAAATCCTTATGTGTAGCCGCCGAGTACATGTAATTCGAACTTTTCCAGCCTAACACGTGTTTGGCTCCTTCGGTCAACATCCCGCGAAAACCCATCTCATACACCGTATCCGAAATCTCATCCGAATAAATCAGTTCCGTATTGCGGAACACAACAGGCGTCACGCCGAAAACCGACTTTATTTTTTCCGTATGCATCCTGACCTGCGACTTAAATTCATCCTGATTGCCGAGTGACATAAGCGAATGAGCATACGTCTCAGTAAGGAGTTCGACACAGCCCGTCTTGACTAACGCCGCAAAGCTGTCAATCAATTCCGGCGAATAAATCTCCATTTGTTCCAATGCAATGCCTGAAATGGAAAAAGCGACCTTAAATTTACCGTCACTTTTATTTATCATTTCGAGCAAGGTGTTATTAGCCGGTATATAACATATATCCGCTACCTTCTTAAATATCTCCCCGTTCTGAAAATCATCATAATAATAATGATCATTCCCGATATCAAAAAAGCGATATCGCCTCAAACGAAACGGCTGATGAATCTGAAAATATAAACAAATTGTTTTCATACGAAAAAATAATAACTGAATAATTGAATAACTGAATAACGGTCTTACGATCTTACGGTCTTACGGTCTTACGGTCTTACCATCTTACGGTCTTACGGTCTTACCATCTTACGGTCTTAAAATGCGGTCGTANATGGAGCGGACTTTTTGNCCGGCATACTCCCACTTGATATTGTTCACTTCGTTCAATCCTTCTTCCTTCAGAAACTGATGCAATGCAGGATAGGTTATCAGTCCATAGATAGCATCGGC
>JGI24702J35022_10001864_pt1 | contig 12983 bp, 9 predicted proteins | sample TergutTh196P4_FD_35022 | JGI IMG/M metagenome (IMG submission 35022)
ATAATGGTGTACTGTTCCGTCCAGAATATCCGCATAGATGAGCAAATCACGCATACATAGATTCTCAAATAGAAAACCAAAGGTATTGAGATCATACTTTAGGTTTTCAGGGCCTACCCGGAGCGCGGCTGCTGCGAGGGAAGGGTCAGTGAACATTCGTTTTGGAGAAGTCCTGACTCTTGCTCGTGACCTTATCCCGGGTTGCCACCCCGGAATCTCCTCGATAATAAATAGGCGTGACAAGGCTGAGATATAGGAGGAAATTGTATTAGGCGCAAATGATTCGCCATTTTTAAGAAGGTCGGCGCGTAGAGTTGCGTTGCTCACTGGCGTTGAGTTGTTGCGCGCAAATGAACGAAGCAATTTCTTGGTTCTTTCCGGATCGCGACGTACATCATCAATCTGCGACATATCTGTCCTCGCAATTGTTTCGATGTATTGCGCCGGAATCTCGGCAGCATCTTCCTTTGTGGTATTGAGGTTGGCAGGCCATCCTCCGCGACAGGTTATTTCAATTAGTTCCATCAAACTAATCTCGTTTACAGAAGGCTTTATATCACGCCCGGCTATTATATCCGACAGTGAGACTTTTCCGGTTGATACGCCTGCCTCGAACAATGACATAGGCCTCATCATAACATGGGCAATTCTACCAGCTCCGCTGTGTGAAACTGATTCAACTTGTGGTTTTGTCGATCCTGTCCAGAAGGAACCGTCCACGTTTTTGCCCTTGATCGACCTTAAATCGCACAGCGTCCCATATGCTCGGTACTTCTTGCCACTCATCAATTAATATGGGTTCTTCTCCTTCGAGCAACAATGAAGGATCTGCCTTGGCGGTTTCTTTGTAATTGACGCCAGCGGATGGATTCATGATATATCTTACAGTATTTGAATGCGCTAGCGCAGTCCACGTCTTTCCGCACCACTTGGGTCCCTCCACCAGTATGGCCCCGAATATGCGTAAATACCGTTCGATTTTGCGGTCAACAAGCCTTGGCAAATAGCCTTCTTTTTTTAGAGACATTTCGCACCTCTGGCATATTGCGTAAAATGCAGCGATTATATTGCGTAATTTGCAGACTATTCGTTGCGTAATATGCAGATTATATGCTCTAACTATGTACTTGTCAAGCAATCAATGTGTACTTGTCAGGCAATTAACAAGCGAGAAACTGCAAATACTTTCGCTCGCGAGTATGTATTGATTCTCGGCTATGAGCCTGTTATACTGGCGTTATGCTTCGGCAGGCATAATTGCGATGCCGCGCATAATATATGAAAGGAACGAAAAAAATGAGCTTATCCGATTATAAAGAGTTATTGAGTACAGTTATCGAAACCCCGATTTCAGAGCAGCCTACGTTGAGCACAGTTATCGAAACCCCGATTCCGGAGCCGCCTGCAGGGTATTATAAGGACAGCACCTATGCGATTGTTTCGACAGTTGCCTACCTCATTGGCGTCCAGAAGAGCGTGTTTGAAAACGAGCATGAGCCGCCCAGGCTTGCGATATACGAAAAACTGGACACCGACAGGACCGCGCGGATAATAAGAAACCTCTGCCGGTTACGGACCGCAGTTGAACGCAATTTCAAAAGAATCAATACAGTTATGGTTGCGGAGTATAAAGGTTTATCTTCAATACCGGAGCACGTGCCGGTTGAATGCATATCGCAGCTTGCAGACGACGGCATATTGATAAAGGGGAACATGAAGCTGAGCCAGCACATTATTGACTTCAACAGGCTTATATCAGACCGAATTAATAACTGTAGAGACCTATTTCCTATTTGGATCAATTGGCCATATATAAAAGACATATTCATAATGCCAAATGGTTTTAGCGATGAGGGAATAAGGGCGGCAGCAAGCGAGTATTATGCGCACAAGGGCTGGTATCCATATCAAATGTACATAAACTGGCAGCCCTCCGATGAGGGGAATATTCTGTTTAACGATAAGAAATTTGTTTCACTACTATATAATTGGCATAATGATTGCTTTACTGATCATAGCAAAGTTTCGGACGCAAGCGCGCTCACAAAAAACAACATATACGATTTCATTGAAGTCAGCGGAAAAACAGTGTTCGTGGTCGATTGCGAAAACTCAGACCCATATAAGCTATACGCGACATTAAAAAACCTTGATTCTGTGTATCTGCAGAAAATATCAAAAATCATCCTGTACGACGACGTGAACGCTTCGACGGCATGGCAAATGCTGGAATCGTTCACAAGCATTGCTATCGAATACATCCTCATCGAGCGGCTGAAGCTCAGCAAGTCGCTGGTCGACATAAAGCTGACGGCGGGAACATGTAAGGAGTTTTATTCAAACAATGTCGATTCATTTGTGATCGTTTCCAGCGACTCGGATTATTGGGGGCTGATTTCGTCCATTCCGGACGCCAGGTTTCTTGTGATGCTCGAAAATGAGAAGACGGGGCCGGACATAAAGAATGCACTGTTCAACTCGGGCATATTTTACTGTTTTATTGATGACTTCTATTCGGGGAACAGCAACGACATCAAAATAATCGCATTGCTGAGGGAAGTGCGGCGTTTTTTGGAGCAATCCGTGCGCATTAACGTAAATGACATGATGGAAGCAGCCTACCGCGCGACAAGAATTGAAATGTCCATTCCGGAGCAAAAGCAGTTCTTCAATAAATACATCAAGCCAATGTATTTAGAAATTGATGATGCCGGCAATTTGTCTATACAGCTCAAAGGAAAGTGACATCGATGTGGCGCGGCTTCATGGCTGGCGGTATTTTGCGAACTCCTCCGGGTCATCGCGAGCCATTTTTGCAAGCTCGGTATAAAGGCCATATTCATGTTCCTCAACCAGCTCGCCATACTCTTTACCAACGGAGGCATGGCGCGGCAGCGGCACGTTTTGCTCAACCAGGATATCTTGGACTCTCTTGATATCGACGTCGTGAGTGCCGGTGCCTTTGATGACCGCGACAGCCGCCGCGACTCCCGCGGCCTGCCCGGTTCCGATGCACTGCGGTATAAGGTTCAACCAATCGATGGCGACGGGGTCTGTTGACATATGGCGTCCCGGTGCGAGCAGATTGTCAATCCCGCATGGGAGAATGGAGCGATATGGGATCTCGATGGGAGCGCAGTCGTTGATGCGGCATATCGTTGAGTGCCAGGCAATGACGTCATCATGCTTTGTGGCGAAAGCCCAATCATTAGGGGACATGATGTACTCGCCAACGAGGCGGCGGCTGCAACGAGTGCCTGTCTGAGGCGCGATGCTCATCAGGTACATGTCCCTATACGCGCCGGGGCAGGCCTGCTTGCAATATGTGATGATATCGCGGATCGATTTCCGCGTGTTGATCTCTGTAGCCGTCAAGTCCGCCACCGAGGCGCAGTTCATTTTAGGATGGCTGTTGAACATAAGGCAATTATTATTTGGTTCGTCCCATGACGGAGCGGAAGTCCGAAACCCGGCTATTGATTGAATCTCGGTATTTAATGCGCGCCATTCCTCCGGATGCGCATTGCGCCATTCGAGCAAATAGTCGATATTCACCCCGCCGACCCGCCATGCGAGCGTGGTCGTTGTCGAACGAGTCAGAGGGTCGGACAGATTTTCGTAGGGAGCGCCTGATTGCCGATATAGGTCGCCGTCTCCGGTGGCGTCGATTACGACTTTTGCTAGAATGGCCTGGCGGCCTTCTTTGCTCTCAAATATAACGCCTTTGACAACATTGTCTTCAACAATAGGCTTTGTCCCCCAACTGTGATATAGGACGCGGATTCGATCGTCCAGCTCCAGGAGCATTTTGTCAAGTTCGATTTCCAGTTGCGGCCCGTCGAAGTAGACAGAGCGGATGAGCATTTTAGGATCGCTGTGGGTGACAGTGTCCATTTTATGTTGCCAACGGAGCATCAGCGCCTTGTCGCTTTTTCCGATGTCGCTCATGCGCGGGCCCCATGTGGAGCCGGGCGCGTTCGCTTCCATACGGTCGAACCATTCTTCTTGAATCCCCCGAACGAATGGCAACGATCTCCATGAGAGCTTCGGCACCATCAGCACGTAATCGCCGGTGACATCCCCGCCTGCGTAGCCATAACGCTCCATAAGAATAATGTTTGTCGCTCCGGCCCGTGCAGCGGCAACTGCGGCACTATGCCCTGCTGCGCCGGCGCCGACGACGAGTATGTCGCACTCGGCATATATCGGCAGGTCGCTGGCCGGCTCATGGTATGTTTTTACTTTCATTGATAATCATTCCTCTCAAAAACTGGCAATACTGTGTATCGATTCAATATGTAAGTGAATGGGCGATATGAAGGTTTGCGCGCGGCGTCCATGCTGCGGAGCGGGCAGCCGCTGCGGCGGATTGGTGGGTCAAGGGAGGGAGAAGCCTCGCGTTAGAACACCCACGTTTGATTATATCCGATTAGGTATTTTTGTGCAAAGGAAAAATACGTATCGCAGCCCGGCTTTGTAGATAATTTGCACATTCCTTCGGCAATCGCGTAGATATCTTCTAATATGTACCGATGTAGCTTTGATACAAACGATTATTGACGAATATGCAGCCATATGGTACACTCCCAATATAAGCAGACATCAGTAATTGCAAGGCTTGAGGTGAGTGGTCATAATGACCACTCACCTCAAGCCTTGTAATTTGGGAGTTTGCAGTGTAAAAAAACTCAATGACGCTAGAAGATTTCGTCTGTAAGCGAGCTGTCCCGATGAGTCGTGGGAGTGAAAGCCCCCACGTTTGTGTATTTATATTAGGGTCGGCGGGTATGTATAAGAAGCGGGATCGCGCGCAAATGACCGTGGATGATTTTGCACCGCTATTGGGCGGAAAACCGGATGCTGAAAATAAATGGATCAAAATGTCGAAGATCGTCCCATGGGATTTGGTGGAAGAGATATATACCCCCACATTCAAGGACATCCGCCCCGATGGGAGGCCGCCCATATCATCCCGCATAGCATTTGGCGCATTGTACATAAAAGAGGCCGAAAACCTATCCCAAAGTGACATCGTGCGACACATCTCGGAAAATGTGTACATGCATTATTTTGTCGGGTTGACGGAGTACAACCCAAAACCTCTGTTCGAGCCTGAGATGCGGACACAATTTGCGGTGCGTTTCGGCAAGGAAGGCATCGAGCGGATCAATGAAGAGATATACCGGAGGATGCGTCCGGCGCCAGGAACGAAGTTGAAGGCCGGATAGGGATTGGGAAACGCCGCTACGGGGTGGACCTGATATATACGCGGGTGGAAGAAACCGGCGAAGTCGAGGCGGCGATGAACATACTGGCAATGAATATGGCCTACGTTCTTAGGGTTCTTTTACGCTTTTTTGCGAAACTGGCCGGATTTTTCGTTTCTCGCCAAAATTTCGACGTGAAAACCCCTTTGTAGGTGCGCATGCATCCTGATTTGGCCTGATTGTTGTTTTTACGCAGACCCTACATTGTATCACTATGATTAGCCCCTGACTTTGGCGGGTCAGGGGTATTTTGCTCTTTGTCCTCACTTTCAGTCTCAGTATCTTCAAGATTTGTGATTGCGTAGTTCAGGCATTGAATAACCAGTTGATTCAAAGAAATCTTGTTTCTTGTAGCCAAAATTTCCAGACGCTCCGTGAGTTCGATGGGTAGGCGAAAGGTTTTACTCTCGCTATCGTAGCCCTTCTGTATCTTAAACATACAAATTGCACTCCTTTTTACTTAATTATGCATTCTGTATGTCGTGGTTACTAGAATTGTTTTGCAAGAAAAATATATTGCAAATATCTTGCAGTGTGATATAATGCTCAGAGTTAGTGAAAAATATACATAGGAGGATAAAATGCCCAAAAATGAAAACATAGAGTTTTTAGAACGTATTTACCCATTGACTGTAGAGGACAGGTCATATGAGGGCTTACTCACTCGGCTCTTTAGAGGTGAGGCGCGTTCGATTGTCGTTTGTTCAAATACGGCGTATAGGGACATACAACGAAACCTTGCGGGAATAGGGGAAATGCCGGAAAAAGAAAAACAGGCTTACCTAGAGAGTATATCGACACTTATAACCGGCTGTGTTGATGATTTGTTCAAGTGTAAGTTGACCGAACAAGAGGCGTTGCTGGCGTTTGACGCTTGGCACAAGGAAATCTGCGAAAAAATCTGCGAAGAATCGAACAAACACAATATTCCCAAATGGGTAACTTGGATGGAAAGCGGTTTCACATATGGGCTTGCTCAGAAATGGCTCAACATGACGATCAAGAATATGCTCGTGATGGAGCGTTGGGACGGATCTTTTGAGCCAATCAGAAAATATCTGCACATCCCCGTGGACAGATATATTATGGAAGCTGCGTCACTGGACTTTGGGATTCAAATACCTCGGAAGCATGGCAGCGTTGGTAAGTATTCAAATACTGGTTCAAAACCTTGGAGTCGATGGGAATACTGCGATTACATTAATTTTCAAGAAGCTGTGCGCGGAGTTGTTTGCTGCCCGATTGATTGGGAATATGAAGCATGGAGCAGAATTAGGAATAAATAAGACAATACAAACTATAGAATGGAGCGTGTTTAATTTGAAAAGGAAAATTATTTCTCTTGCGCTGACGTTTGCGATGGTGTTTGCATTTGTGCAAACGGTGACACCTATGGCAGTTGCCGTGCCGCCCGCAGGTAGCATTATCCAAGACCCCAGCTTCTATGCAGCGGTGTTGGAAATAATCGGGGAGTCAGATGGATATGTGATTGCCCCTGCGGACGTGGCGTCGGTAACTATGTTGAACATCGGCTGGAAAAGCATACAAAGCCTTGAAGGGATTGAATACTTTATCTCGTTAGAGCGGCTTTGGTGCCATAATAACCAACTGACGTCATTGGATGTGAGTAATAACACAGCACTGACAAGTCTTTATTGCTTTGGTAACCAACTGACGTCATTGGATGTGAGTAATAACACAGCACTGACAGACCTACTGTGTGGAAACATCTACGATTCTAACCTTGACCTTGCTCTCGGAGGCAACCATTTGACAACGCTGGATTTGAGCAACAATACCGCCCTAACAATCCTTGATTGTACCAACAACCATTTGACAACGCTGGATTTGAGTAACAATACCGCTCTGGAAGACCTGCGCTGTGGGGGCAATAAGCTGACAACACTGGATTTGAGTAACAACACCGCGTTGTGGAATCTTGAATGCGGTTATCCAAGAACGACTACTTGGAATGAAATGGATAATATTGGTTCGTGGGATGAGAGTGCAGATAATTACAGTTTCGGTAATCTTCTGACAACACTAGATTTGAGTAATAATATTGAGCTAGGGTTTCTTGATTGTAGCGGAAATCAACTAACAACACTGGATGTGAGTAATAATACCAAGTTGCATTGGCTTCAAGTCGATAACAACCAACTATTAACACTGGACGTGAGTAATAATACCGCGCTCTGGCTCTTCGACTGCAGAAATAACAAACTGACAACACTGGATGTTAGCAACAACACTGGACTATCAATTTTAGCTGTCGGCTGCAATCACCTGACAACACTGGATTTAAGCAACAATACTATACTTGATATGCTTAATGCAGGAGCAAATCAATTTCCTAACAGGGAAGCTATTATCGGACTGGACGAGAGCAAAACATGGGCGTTTATAAGTCCCTTAGGCGCTCCTGTAGAGATGATCTACAATGCGAATGGAGCTACAAATGGCAGTGTACCAATTGATTATGTAAAATATGAATACAATGAAATGGCAGTGGTTTTGGGCAATATAGGCACTCCGAGCAGCCTATCCCGTTCGGGCTACACTTTCGGGGGCTGGGCATTGAATTCTGCTGGTACTGGAACAGTTTATCAAGCAGGAAATGAAATCAGAATGAAGGGTTCTGACATAACACTATATGCAATATGGGCAGCGAATGGTGGCAGCGGCACTTCAGGTAGCGAAACTTCTCCCGGCAGTAACTCACCTACAACTAATGGCGGGGATGCTTCTTATGATGATGGTATCTTGATAAACGGACAAAAGACCTCCCTTTCCTTAAACGAGGATGGCAGTGTTTCCATATCAGCAGAGGAATTCAGCAGTTTTACCACATCACCGATTATCCTAACCCTGCCAATCGAGGGTTTGGGGAATTCTTTTGTTGTTGTACAGAAAAATAATGGCGACGATACTATTATCCCATTCTCTGTTTCTTGCTCTGCAATAATAACGGAACCGGGGACATACGCGGTGATTGATAACAAGAAGACCTTTACAGACGTAAACGGACATTGGGCCGCTGAAACTATTGACTTCATCACAGCAAGAGAAATATTCAATGGTATTGGTAGCAACTTATTCGATCCTAATGGAGGAATGACGCGCGCTATGTTTGCGCAAGTGTTGGCCAATCTGGAAAGAGTCGACCTAACTGCCTACGTTTCATCGAGCTTTACTGATATTGAAGACGCTAAGTGGTACATGTCCGCTGTTGAATGGGCTGCGGAAAAAGGTATCGTCGGAGGTTATGGTGGTGGCTTGTTTGGACCAAATGACTTGATTACACGTGAGCAGATGGCGGTTATGCTTAATAATTACTTGATTTACAAAAACATAATACTACCAAAAGAAAGCAATTATGAATCCTTTGCTGACGATGACGCTGTAAGCTCGTGGGCTAGAGATGCAGTTGCGAACATGAAACAATATGGATTGATTTCCGGCATCGGAGATAATATGTATGCTCCGGGTGGTACTGCAACCAGAGCCAGTGTAGCACAGATACTCAGAAACTTCATTGAAGCTTATATTGGCTGACAGTTATTGAGCTCCTCCCAAAAAGTATAAAAAACAAGCCTTGCTGATGTGCAGGGCTTGTTTTTTTCGTGATTATCTGTGTGTTTACGTGTTTACTGTATAAAAGTAATGAATTATTATATTATACGGCAACAGCGGCCGAATTTTTGCCACCTTGCGCCACTCTTTCCGCAACATGCAAGCCGGGGGATTGTTCCCCCGGCTTGAGTCGTGCAGTTAAATAAGTGTTGCGAAGCGCTTATGCAGCCCATTGCTAAAGCATCAATACAACGCTTCGAGAATGGTCGCCTGTCCCATGCCGCCGGCGATGCAAAGCGTCGCAAGGCCATACTTATTGCCGCGCCTGCGCATCTCGTTCAACAACGTCACGATCAGCCTGCAGCCGGACGAGCCAACGGGATGCCCCAAAGCGATAGCCCCTCCGTTGACGTTCGTGATTTCCTCGTTTAGCCCTAGCTCGCGGACGCATCCAACGGCCTGGCCGGCAAAAGCCTCATTCAGCTCGATGAGCTCGATCTGGTCGAGCGTCATGTTCGCGCGCTTCAATGCCTTTTTCGTCGCGTTCACAGGCCCCAAGCCCATAATGCGCGGGTCGATCCCCGTAGTCGCATAGCTCACAAACCTTGCAAGCGGCTTCAATCCCAGTTCCTTGGCCTTGTCAGCAGACATTATTAGCACAGCCGAAGCACCATCGTTGCGCCCGCATGCGTTGCCGGCAGTCGTGACGCCGTCTTTGCCAAAGGCGGGTTTGAGCGCCGCGAGCTTCTCCAATGATGTGTTCTTGGGATATTCGTCAGTGTCGAAAACAATAGGGTCGCCCTTGCGTTGAGGGATGATCACGGGAACGATCTCGTCCTTGAACTTGCCCGCAGCGATGGCAGCGGCGGCGCGTTCCTGGCTGCGCAGAGCGAACTTGTCCAAATCTTCCCGGGCAATATTCATCTTTTCGGCGACATTGTCCGCAGTGACGCCCATGTTGAACACGCCATATATCTCCTGCGGTTGTGCCTGGAACTGCCCCTCTGTCACGGAGTCGTATAATGTGACATTGCCGGTGCCCAGCCCGAAGCGCGGGTTTCTGAGATAGAAATTGGCCGACGACATGCTCTCCGTGCCGCCTGCTATCACGATATCTTCGTCCTCGACTTGGATGCTCATGACGCCGGTGATGACCGCCGACATCGCGGATGCGCATTGGCGCATGACCGTATATGCGGGGGTTTCCTCCGGAATGCCGCAACGCAACGCGACGACGCGGGCGATATTCGGGTTGTCGGAAGATTGGCGGCACTGGCCGAGGATCACTTCATCGATGATTTTCGGATCGATGCCGCTCCTGTCCAATATGCCTTGCACGACGACGCGCGCCAGCTCTTCCGGAGCCACGTCCTTGATTGTCCCGCCGAACGACCCGACGGCTGTCCGGCACGCTTCCACTATTACTACATCTCGCATGAATTCTCTCCTAATCATTATCTTATCCGATTGTGATATGCCGCATTTTGCGGGCAAGACTGTCCGACAGTTGCAAAATTTGTGTCCTGCCGTGCCGATTGCCGGACGGTCCGGGGCGATTGATAATCGCCCCTACATGATATTTATTGTTTACGCTTCCAGATATGTCATGCCGATATAATGATCGGCATCTGTGAATGCCTGACATGAAACATTTTTGAATCCCGGAGCCGAAATCTCGACGTCGATGTTTTTGCCCTTTGGCAGCCATTCAACTTCCCAGTCGCCAAAATAGTTCGTCTCGGTCTCCCAAGACTCGCCGGTCTCCTTGCACGACAGCTTGACCTTCGCGCCGATGCAAACTTCATCGAGCTCCTTTGGCTGGTATACTGTGCCCGCCAGGAAAATAGTCGGAACGTTCAGGTATTTGACATTCGACTCCTTGCCTGCCAAGGCTTCGAGCTGCGTGTATTTCTCGGCGGCGACCAGCTTCGACACCTCGCTGTTCGGGTCGTCCAAATCGCCGAATATCAATGCTTGGTTGGGGCAAACTTCGACGCAGCGCGGCCTTTTCAAAGACGGGTCGCCCAAGTATGCAACATAGTCGGGGTCGTCGAGCAGCTCGGCGCACATCGTGCATTTTTGAGGGATTTCCAGCTCCTCGTTCCAGAAAACGGCCTTGATCGGGCAAGCATCGACGATGGCCTTTTGCCCTTTTGACTTCTCGGGATCGATGATCACGATGCCGTCAGGCCTCTTATACACAGCGCCGTCTTTCGCCGCTTTCATGCAGGCGGGGTCTTGGCAATGGGCGCACAGCGTCGGGACCGAAGCGTTCTTGACGTGCCTCGAGCTGTCCCCGCGCTCCCATTCGCGTATTTCGATCCATGTTTGGCCCATAATAGGCTGTGCCGCGGACAGCTTGGAGCTGAACCCGCAATGCTCGTCCTTGCAAGCGGTGAAGCAACAATAACACGCCATGCATCTGCGTGTGTTAACAGCAATTCCTAATCTCATCTTGCGCCGGCCCCCTTCTTCAGATATTTGTCTCTCGCTTTGGCCTGGATTTTTTCAAACCCGTGGCCTTCAATGATTTCTATGCAGCTTTCGGCATCGGCATCGGCATCGAGCGCGACCTTGTCGAGCGTTGAAGCATAAAGCTGGCCCTTCGGCAGCTCGCCGTCATATTTGCGGATATCCATGAGGCAAGAGTTCGGCGCCATCCCGGGCACCATGTCGCCGATCAGCCTACCCGGAGTCAAAACATTGACACAGCCGCCGATATCCATCGACGTCTCGCCCGGCACTGTCGGGTTATATATGCCCGACGAACCATAAGCGTGGATCGTATGGACTTCGCAGCGGTATGTGATATGCGCCACGCAAAGCACGCTGCCTCGCTCGTTGAACAGCTCGACGATGTCTCCCTCGCTGATTCCCTTCTCCTTTGCCTTTTCGGGATGGATTCTCGCGATGAGATATGGATTCCCATTGATATAAACCCTGTTTTCAGGAATCTCCCAGAGCCATGGCGTCGATTGATTGTGCTGGGTATGGTAGTCAAAACGCGGGTGCGGCGAAATAAGATGATACGGATATTTCTTTGCCTTGATGGAGTGATGGCCTTCCCATGAGCGTTTATATGACGCGATGGGGGTCCTGGTCTCATCATGCGGCGCAAAATAGAGAAGGCTCTCGGAAACAAACTCGAATTTCCCCGTAAACGTGCCGAGCTTGCCCTCTTCCTGGCACGGCTTGTGGTTTGGCGTATCGCAGGGGTAGCCCTCCGCAAACCAGCGGAAACCGAAGCGAGGCTCGCGGTCTTCCGGAACGCCGGCGACATAATAGCCCTTCTTTATGAAATCCTCCCAGGAAATCTTGTCGCAAAGATCGGATTTTTCCCAGAAACGCTTGCACCATTCAAGCTCCGTGCGCCCCTCGGTATATTCCTCGCCCCAGCCGAGCTTCGCGGCGGTGTCGGCAAAAATCTGATAGTCGGACTTTGACTCCCAAAGCGGCTCGATGGCTTTGTCCTGGAACACGACGATCTGCCAGCTGTTGCCCGTCTGGGAATGCGACTGGTAACCGCCGGGGCCGGAGTTGTTCATCTCGCCGATGTCGTAGCGCTCAAGGCTCGTGCAAGCAGGAAGCACGACGTCCGCGAAACGCGCCTCTCCGTGGAAGTGAATGTCTTGGTTTACGACAAATTCAAGCTCGGGAGATTGATACATCCTGACCCATTTGTTCGTGTCGAGCATCGTCCCCATGAACGTGCCGCCATAGCGCCAGAACATATGGACTTTTGAACAACCGGGCTGCGGATAGATATATTCGGTGAATTCCTGGTCGATGCCGTTGCCGCAGAAGCCCTCGCCATACCACTCATAATGTCCGTCCAAAATGGCATCGGGAAGATTGGGCCTGTATAGCTTTTGGGTGACGCAGTTAACGGCCGATTTGTCGGCGATGGGATTATTTGATATCTGCGAGTTCGGATCGGAATACCCGCCGAACCAGAAGTTATAATCCATCGGAGCGCCGGTATTCGCCCCCCACATATTGCGCCCGGGCTTGCCCATGCCCTGCAGGGCATACAGCAAGATCATCGCGCGGGCAAACTCGGTGCCGTTGGCAGTGCGGCACACCCCGCCGAAACCGCCGCGCAGGCCTGAAGCGCCCATCGTCTTTGTCGATGCCCAGCGGCGG
>JGI24702J35022_10001865_pt1 | contig 12980 bp, 12 predicted proteins | sample TergutTh196P4_FD_35022 | JGI IMG/M metagenome (IMG submission 35022)
TTTACAAATTAAAAAATATTTATCTCAAAGATATAATATGAGTTAATTGACTCATACATTATATCATTTTCTACAGTAGAAATACATTATATTTCTATGATTTATTACTAGGAGGTAGATAATACATTATATATTATTTAATATATTATCAAATATATTATTATATAATGTATTAAAATTGTATATAATATATAAATTAATTTTTATATATTTAATATGCAAAATATATAAACACAGAGACACAAATGTATGAACAAGAAAATATAGAACAAAACAAACAATACAAATATAATAAAAAAATTTTAAAATCAACAAACTTCTTGATAAATCATTATACAAATAAACATTGTAAAACATTAGTAGTTAGATGTGATATTCGATACCCTTCTGACTATGATAAAAACACAGATACAAATGATGATATTTCAAGATGCATGAGAAAAGTAAGGCAAAAGTATCATCGTCAGCAATTAGACCCACATTTTATTTGGGTACGAGAAAGTGAAGCAAGTAGTCATCCTCATTTCCATGTTGCTATGTTCTTTGATGGTAATAAAGTTCGTAGTTATAATCATGTATTCAAAACAGTAGAAGAAATGTTTAAAAATACCATAGAAGTTGATAGTCAAGGACTAGTAAATGACTGCATGACTTCTAAAAATGGTAAACAACATGAAAACGGGATTCTACTTGATAGGAATAAAGATAACTATCCTGAAAGGTTAAGGCAAGTGCATAACCAATTGTCATATTTGGCAAAACAGCATGGTAAAGGGGAATATGCAGATGGAATGAGAGATTTTGGCATGTCTAGAATTCCTAAAACAATTTAACAAAAAATGGAGATCGTTATGAAAAAGCCTAACATCAAGAGTGGCGCTACAGAGGCGAATGATAGTTATATTGTAGATAGGACTGTTCAAATTAAGCATTACACTGTGAAAGGTAAATCCCGTACAGCGTACTGTGATGTTCGTGTTACGACAGATGATAAAACTTTTGTATCTTGTGGTGATGCAATAAGCAAAGATTTAAAGGATTATGAAATCTTGTGCCGTAGAGCAGAAGCCGTTGGATATGCGCGTTGCCTTGCTATGATAGAGAATGCTCAAGGTAATGTTTTATCCTCAGATGAAGACGATAATAAAGAATAATATTAGCGTCGATTGTAATTTTTATATTTTTTGAATAGCGTAATATCATAGTTGATTAGATAGAAATATAGTCCGTACTGCTTATCCATAGGTAGTATGGACTATTTTATTTTTATAAAAAAACAATAAACAACATTCATTCAAGAGTATTATAAGTCATATCTATTCGTTATATACAAGGGTCTATCGGCAAATGCCGTACATGGCAAAACATATGGATAAAGGAGAAGTTCAAGATAGATTAAGAGATTTTGGCATGTCGAGATTAGATCAAAAATCATAAAATATGAGGAAAGTTATGAATATCCGTTTTGCCGTAGGGCTATACACTGAAGATACCTTTTCTAATCTTCTTTGCGATTACTCGCTATATCAAGAAGTAATAAGTTCATGCACAGAACAAACACTCAATAAAACGTATAATGATCTCATAATAATTGAAACTGAATTGAAAATTAGAGCATATATGTATAAACAAATATGGGAAACGTATCGAGACACTTTGCATGTTGACATTAATACAATGAATGATGAAATTCATGACATTTTCTATAATAGATTAAAAATATTATCTCGTGAAAAAAATTATAATACAGAAGATGATGAAGCAATGCGGGAAATTTTTAAAGAAAAAATTTTTGATGACTTTTATTATATAAAATATGAAATTGATGATTTAAGAGAAAAGATATATCCAATCATTAGAGTTATGATTGATTTATTTTACAGATTTCCTGTTGATGATGAGTATGCAGGCATTAAATTTAGAGTTAGTCCATATAAAACAATTTACGCTGAATTATTGGATAACTCTAAAATTAAATTTGAATTTGATGAATTTAGCGAATATAGAGTAGATGAAATGCACAAATACCTGTCTAGAAAATACAGTGACGAAAGATTGCCAAATTTTCTAACACGTGATTGGCTCGAAGGATTTATGACATATGTCTTAACTAAGTATCTTTGTACTTATTATTCACTTGAAAATATTATAGAATATGTAGACATACCAAATTTTATACGCGCTGTTAGTAATAAGTCTAGGTGCGTTTTAGTTTCAGATTATCAAAAATTCATTTCTTATATCATTCGTGTTCGTAAAAATTATGATATATTTAGTAATAATATTGATTTAAGTTTAGAGATGGATAATCACATAAATGATGAGGCTTTAAAATTTTGNGAAAGTGAATATTTAAAGGACGGCATCCCGTATTCNCAATGGGATCTATTTGCTGAGGTAAACGAACTACGTGATAAAGTTATGAAAGATAATGCAATAAAATTTGTAGATACATACATAATGCATAAAATTGCTTAAAGTAATGGAGCATAATATGAATATATCCAATAGAAATATACAAGCTTTACAAATACCTAATAAAGATAATAAATTTCATGCGGTATATGAGGTCTGCTTAACTACGCCATCCGGACAGACAGTATGTGCTGTTGGTGAAGCAAAAGGCAAGGATGAAACAGAAATCAAAGGACTGCTTCAGCTAGCCGAGGAGGATGCTCATGCGAGAGCGGAAGCCATGCTTCCCGCTGTAAGCCATAAAGACGCGGATAGCACATCTTCCTATGATAAATGGTCAAATGAATCGCCTTTATCCGCTAAGAACTTTTATAAAAACATCCCCTCTGTGAAAAATCCCGGTGGAGGAAAAAAACCGGCTAGCAGCAAACAATTGGAATGGATTCGCAATCTTTGCAATGATAAAGGCATAGATGCTGAAGCCTACGTTTTAGAGAAATTCGGCACCGATGTATCTTCGCTAGTCGGAAGCCAAGCTGATCAAATCATTAAAGAGTTAAGTTAAATACACGAATGCCTTTCTCCAGCCGAGACTACTTCACCTGAGATGCGGGGCGTACTTGCCTCGCATCTCATTTTTGATTTTTCCTTACATACTATGAACATCACCCGTCCCCCACTTTCCCTTTTCAACCCATGAAGACACGCGACGAGACAAAAGGAGACAAAAAATATGGGATATACAATTTGGGATATCGACAAATCCATGAAAGCGTACCAGCAAAAAAAGCAGGATCAGTATATAGCGCCACCAGGTGACATATTTGCCAATCTTAGCCCCGGCGAACCCTTGGCCTTACCTGGATCGCATGGCTATAATTCTGTAACTTCTTTTTTTGACACAAATTTTTTTACTACCCTTGAGAAAGAGCTGCCGCCCTTATTCACAAGACAGTTGGCCTCCCAAAAGACAGGAGGGCTTATCTCCGCCAAAACCCTATCAAACCTGGATTCTCTCAATAGAGGGCCATCCGTGAAAGTCCGAATCGGTTCCAAGGTCGGGTACGAACGAGCAAACTTTTTGCAATGGCTGAGAGGTAGGATGAAGTGCTGAGATGCCGGAGAATTCCTGCTCTAGTGGGCATTCTCCAGCATCCCTTATCAACACTGACTGTTCTATCCTTGAATGACCGTACCGCAGCGCATGCAACGGTATTGCATGCGTATCCTGCTGTCTACCCGTTCACCTATGATGTTGCCGCAGGCGCTGCCGGTGAGAAAGCCGAACAGCATAGCGGTCAGCACGCCAGCGCCGGTACTGATGGCCGCGCCGACAACGCCTTTAGAATGCGCGCTGACACAAGCTATTCCTGCGCCAATGAATCCGCCTGAGAGTGTGCCGATTTTTTCCGCCGTTCTGTCCCGGACGACATATTTTTTGCTTTGACACTGTATACATGCGGGAATGATTTCCCTGGCTTCCTTCATAGCCGCCTCAGCAAATCGAAAATTGAAGAAAATGGACAAGGTATCCCCCTTGTTGTGTCGTATGTGAAGTTCCCAGAATGCACGGAATCGAGTCAGGCCGCAGACTTTCTGCCTATAAGCGCGGTCTGCAACATTTGAAACACAGCCGGAGCCAGTTCGCGGATGTCATGGATGACGCTGCTGTTCCCTTTTGGAAAGAGAGGAAGAACGGAATTTTCCATAATCCCGACAGTATACACTTCCAGACCGAAATCCAAGAGAGCTTTGACCGCAATCTCAGTCTCCGCATAGTGGTTGGGAAGTCCATCCGTGATCACAAGCACGATCTTGCGGGCTTCAGCCATCGGATACATTTGACGCCATACCCACCATAAAGCAGCGTCCATAGGCGTATTTCCATTGGCCGCGACCATGAATGCATCGTGCATGCCCTGCCGGTGCCGTAAAATGGGCGTCACTGTTTCGCTGTCCCTATCCCCCGGAAATACCGTAACGCCTACATTGATGCCCCTGACAGCATGAAGAACCGACGCAACCGCATAACAGGCATGGCAGGCCAGGGTCATTCGACCGTCCCTATACATAGAGTGGGAAGCATCAAGCAGGATATGAACCGCCGTATGTATCCCGGCACAGACGCCTTTTTTCAGGAAGACTTCAGCCTTGCCCATGAAAAGGGCATGGAGCCTGCGCATATCCAGGCGTCCGGCATAGCCGTTGTGATTTCTGACGGAACGCATACTTTGCAGGAAAGCTTGCAGCCTTGTTCGCAAAGCGGTTGTGGCCTGCTTGACGGCGGCAATATCGTGGGGGCTGAGGGGATATGCCGTCTTGCGATCTTCCCGCGCTACAGTGATGCGTCCATCCGCCTGGGCGCAGGCGTCCGCCACGGCTTCTTGCAGGATGGAGTCCAAATCATCGGGCAATGCTTGTGATGGCGATGCCAATAAGTCCTTGAGGCTTGCGATACGAGTTGCAGCTTCTTCCGGGACGGCAGGAGACGAATCCGCGTGCGTCGGGAGCTGGGAATCCGCGCCACATAAAGCTGCATCGGCATTCTCCCGACTTTCCCTACCAGATGGAGAGCCGGTACTATTCTGTGTTTCCGTATTTTGGTTTTCAGCATCTTCGCCCTGTGTCTCCGCCGCGCTGCCTTGACTATCTTCAAGATCGCCAAGATGCTTCTTGATGATGGATGCAAGCCGACGGGCGAATTTGGCGGCATCCTTGGTGCTGTTGCACGCTCCGGGTATGGAGAGCAGGACGGCATCCAATGCCTGGGCCAGACCGGGAAAGAATTTTTCCACCAGGGAACGTAAAAACTCCCTTTCCTGAGCAAGTTCCCGCACATCCCAGGAACGAACCGTAATGAGCAGCCAGTCCAGAATGTGCATGGCAGGGTGCGCTGCCCTGGCAGCGTTGTCCTCCGCTTTGCCGAGGAACAGGTGTTTGATGAGCCACTGAAAATTTTGAGCGCAGCCCGGATATACGGCAGCAAGCTCTCGCTCCACCCTCCAGTCCTCAATCGTGTTGGCAATCCTGCCTTCAAGCGGACTCACGCCTTTCAGTGCCGTAAAGCTGGTCTCCCGTATATGCGCGGCCTCATGGTCGATGAAGCCCCGGATCATGGGAAGGAGCGTGTCATCGGCGTCCACAGGAAGACTCGGCAAATAGATGACGGTTCCGTTGGTTTTTGCGACTCCTCCGCCAATTTCCACGCGAATTCCGTATTTTTTACCCAGAACGTCGGCAAGCAACGGAAGTGACCGGATAACGTGCCTATGTCGAATCATCGTAACTACTCCTTAAGCAACAAGCCTCCGAACAGTCCGTCCGAAGGCTTGTTGCGCGTTGGTGTATATCTGTACAGCCTACCATAATCCCTGGTTTTCGATGACAGGGAAGGAGGCGGGCGCGGCAAAGACAGGTTCTCCATCGTATTCGCCCTGCGCATCGTCCTGGAGTTCTTCATGCAGTCCGGTGGACTGGGGATCAAGATTCGGATTGTTGATCAGACCTTCCAGAAGGTTCCAAGACTGCGCCTTGCCCTCCAGCATCTTCTGGGCATGCTCAAGCAATTCCGCAGGGTTTCTCAAAAGGGACACCAGACCTTGCAGAATGAGCAGCACGCCGCCGTTGATGGGGCCGCGCTTGGGAACGTAGGTAAACGAGGTAGCGATGAGTTCCGCCACCGGAGCCACACGGGGTTCCACGAAAGTAAGCCCCATCAGCTTCTCGTATATGGATTTCAGAGGCGACAGGGCTTTTCTGGTGATTTCGGTTTTTCCCATGTAGCAGTTTTTCCAGGTGTCGGCAGCTGCCTTGGCTGTTTCGTCAAAGAGCGCAGCGCCCAAATTGCCCACGTCTTCACAGAGACTGCCGGGCATGGAATCCGGCGCTCCGTGTTTCGGCGTGATGACGCGGAACATCTGCCACCGGAAACCGAGTTTTGATCTGACATGGCTTTCGCTGACAGTGGAATTGGCGATAATGCCCGACCACTGAGGATGCCTGCTGATCCATTCCTGAACGGACTGATCATAGCGTTGCAGAAAATCCTCTTTTGACCGGTCGAATTCAAGCTGGATAGCTTCCAATTCCACGTTGATGTCATCAAGTTTGTCTTCGGGTACGGCAAAACCGCTGAGGAAACGTATGCCGTGCTTCTCAAGCAGGGTCACGGCGCGGGCTTTCAAGGTGCTGAAACTTTTCAAATCTTCGGGATTGCATATCCGTTTGCTCCCCAAAGAGGCCAAATCCTCAGGAGGAAGGTCAGCGCCCCCCAGATCAAGAGGCGTCAGCTTTTTTCTTGCCGACCAGATACGGGTATCAAGCTGAACCACCACAAGGCGGCTCAGAACATTTACATCGGTAATCACAGGCGTCATATAGGCTCCTTAGGGAGTTATGTCGAAGGTGGCTGTAATCGCATAGCCTTCATGCAGTTTTTTGAGGGCGCGTTTTTTGAGTTCCAGTACGATATTGCCCTTGATGCATTGATCATGCGGGAATTCTTTCGAAGTTCCTTGGGTTCCAATTTTACCCCAGGCAATCTGAAGGCGATTGCCTTTTGCCGTGCCCGTCCAGAACTTGCCTCCTGAGACACTGGGCTTTTCCAGCCTGACGGCGGGTGATTTGCCTATGGCTGTGAGAAAGTGGGGATCGTTGCGAATGCCTTGGGCATAGGTATTCAGGCTTGTCTCAAGAGCGGCAATCCGCCGCTGAAGAGTATCGGAGTGAGCCGGGACAACATCATCTTTGTCAGCAGAGTTGCCCCCGGCTATTTTCCCAGGTTTCCCTTCTGCGCAGGAAAGATGCGCTGCACAAGCTCATGCAGCATGGCCCTGGTTTCCTTGGAAGCCCTAAATCCCAAGGCGCGATCAAGAGCATAGGCCACGGGTTGAATGCCCTGGCGTGACAGGGCCTGGTACCGGATGGTCAAATCAGCCCACCTGATAAGCGTGCGCGTGCTGAAGGTGATTTCGATGCCGTTGAAAGCGTGTTCTTTCTCCCCCATGAAGAGCCTGCGAATCTCATTGGCGAATTCCACCATCTTTTTCCGAAGGGCTTCAGGCAGCTTGGGAGAAGTTTTGCCGAGCAGTTCTTCTTCGGCTTCCGTCTTCGGATACCCGATTTCACACAGGATGAATCTGTCCATAAAAGCCAGATTTTGCCTGAGCGTCCCCTGATACAGACCCGTTTCGTCAGAACCGCCGTTGGTATTCGCTGTGGCGACAAAGCGGAACATGGGATGGGGAACGATCAGCTCGCCTCCGTTTTCAGGTATGCAGAGAGGCTGCCCATCCAAAATCCCGTTCAGACCCGCCGCCGTGGAAGGTTCCAGCAGGTCGATCTCGTTCAGCAGGAAAAGACCGCCGTATTTCATGGCAAGGGCCAATGGGCCGTATTCGAATTCCATGTTTCCCTGTTTGACGGTGTGATGTCCGACGAGTTCAGGAAATTCGAGCCGGGAATGGCCTGTGACTTCAAAGACGGGATAGTGCAGTTTTGCCGCCAGTTGCCTGATGCATGAAGATTTCCCGCAGCCTGAAGGCCCGTACACATACAGAGGCTCAGGCGGAGAGATGAACCACACAACCAGGTCGCGTCCGGTCTCGTGAAAGATGTAGTTCGTATTGACGGCGGGAGTGAAGATGTTGCTTGTGGAAAAGCCTTTGACGCTATTGCCGGAAGCGTGTCCGCTGAAGACTGTTCCAGCGTCCAGGTCAGCCTGGGTAAGGTTTTCCAGTATGGAAACGGTGTCAGACATACAAACTCCTGTTTTTGATTTGGTAAAACGGCTCCTGTGTAAAAACAAAATCGCTCTTCCGATCTTGACCCTCCTTGTGAGAGGATCAGGATATTTGTGATGGCTGTGGGATGAAACGCTGTGTTGTCAGCTTGTTTTGTTCAATTCCTCTTTCATTTTTTTCAATTCATTTTTCATTAATTCCGACCTGTATTCTGAGAAACTCCTGTGAGAGTGTTCGTAACCAAAAGTGTTGCAACACTTGGGTTCTGAGTGTCTCTAGCGCAAACCTAAGAGTCCTTCCGGCTTTGCATGGCAAGCAGGTGAAGTAGCTGCGCTTTGAGCGCTTCAGGTACATACACAAATGCGCTGATGCTATCTTGCACGGCAGCGAAGCAGAGTTCCTGCGTCTTGAGCGCCTCAGGGACAAATTGAAGCATAGGCCCCCAATCCTTAACGGCGGCAAAACAGAGTTCTGGCGTTTTCAGTTCCTCAGGTACATATTTAAATGCCCTGGCGGTTTCCTGAATAGCGGCGAGGCAAAGTTCTGGTGTTTTGTATGCCTCAGGTACATCCTGAAGCAACCAGCCGGCTTTCTGAACGGCTACAAGACAGAGTTCCGGTGTCTTGAATGCCTCAGGCACATACTTAAGCACGAAGGCGTTTTCCTGGACAGCAGCAAGGCAGAGTTCTGGCGTTTTGAGTTCCTTTTGCCGCATTTGAGTCCTAAGCGCCCTCGGCATATATTGAAACGCCTCTCTGTTTTCCTGAACAGCAACAAAACAGAGTTCCGGTGTCTTGAGCGCCGCTGGCACATACTTAAGCGCATAGCCATTCTCCTTAACGGCAACAAGACAAAGTTCTGGAGTTTTGAGTTCTTCTGGCACATACTGAAGTGCCCTGCCGTAGTCTTGCACGGCAACAAGGCAAAGTTCTGGTGTTTTCAGTGCCTCAGGCACATACTGAAGCATTGAAGCGACATCCTTAACGGCCAAAAGGCACATTTCCGGTGTTATGAATGATTCCGGCACAAACTTAAGCGCACTGGCACATTTACGAACAGCAATAAGACATAGTTCTTGTGTTTTCAACGCCTCTGGCACATACTCAAGCGCATAGCCATTCTTCTGAACAGCGATAAGACACAGTTCTGGAGTTTTGAGTTCTTCTGGCACATGCTGAAGTGTCCAGCCATACTTTTTAACGGCCATATGGATAAATTCCAGCGTCCTAAGCGCCTCAGGCACATATTCAAATGCCCGGCTATCCTGATTAACGGCAATCAGGCAGAGTTCAGGTGTTTTCTGTTCCTCTGGCACATACTGAAGCCACCATCCAGTTCGCTGAACAGCAGCCAAACATATCTCCGGTGTTTTGCGTTCCTCCGGTACATACAGAAACGAGCTGCTGTCACTCTGAACGGCGGCAAGGCATACTTCCGGTGCTTTAAGTGACTCCGGCATACACTTAAACGCTTCAAATCCTTTTTTGTCGTTTTGAACGGCAGCAAGACAGAGTTCCAACATATGGCTTCCCTCAGGTACATAGCGAATAGTCTCGATGTCATATGTTAAGGCCATACGGCAGAGTTCCGGTGTCTTGAATGCTTCTGGCACATACCGAAGCGCATAGCCATTCTTCTGAACAGCAACAAGACAAAGTTCTGGAGTTTTGAGTTTCTCTGGCACATACTGAAGTGCCCTGCCATCGCCTTGCACGGCAACAAGGCAGAGTTCTGGAGTTTTCAATGCCTTCGGCACATATTTAAGTGACGCATCATTTTTCTTAACTGCTAAAAGACACATTTCCGGTGTTATGAATGATTCCGGCACAAATTCAAGCGCACTGGCACATTTACGAACAGCAATAAGACATAGTTCTTGTGTTTTCAACGCCTCTGGCACATACTCAAGCGCATAGCCATTCTCCTTAACGGCAGCAAGGCAAAGTTCTGGCGTTTTAAGTTCCTCTGGTACAAACTTAAACGCATAGCCATCTTGCTGAACAGCAATAAGCCAGAACTCCAGCATGTTGCGTCCCCTCGGCATATATTGAAACGCCTCTCTGTTTTCCTGAATAGCAACAAAACAGAGTTCGGGTGTCTTGAGCGCCTCTGGCACATACTGAAGCGCATAGCCATTCTTCTGAACAGCGATAAGACAAAGTTTTGGCGTTTTGAGGGTCTCTGGCACATACTGAAGTGCCCTGCCATCGCCTTGCACGGCAACAAGGCAAAGTTCTGGGGTTTTCAATGCCTTCGGTACATATTTAATTGCCCGGCCATGCTTTTTAACTACAACAAGGCAAAATTCAGGAGTTCTGAGAGCCTTAGGTACATACCTAAGCATCCAACTGTCTTTCTGAATTACCATACGACAGAGTGCTGGTGTTCTGAGTGTCTTAGACACAAATTTAAACACCGCTTCATTTTGCTTAACAGCCATAAGACAAAGTTCTGGGGTTTTGCATGCACCAGGTACATACTCAAACGCCAAAACATCATTTTGTACTGCAACAAGGCATAGTTCTGGCGTTTTCATCGCCTCAGGGACAAATTGAAGCGCAATCCCTGTATCCTTAACAGCGATAAGGCAGAGTTCTGGTGTTTTGAATTTCTCTGGTACATACTGTAATATCCAGCCAGAACTCTTAACGGCTATAAGACAGAGTTCTGGCGTTTTGAGCGCCTCAGGCACATGCTCTAGTGCAAAACAGCCTTGCTCAACGGCAATGAGGCAGAGTTTTGGAGTTTTCAATGCCTTCGGTACATATTGAAGTGCGTTGCTGTTATATTGCACAACGGTAAGACATAGTTCTTGAGTTTTCAGCTCCTCTGGCACATACTGAAGCGCATAGCCATTCTTCTGAACAGCGATAAGACAAAGTTCTGGCGTTTTGAGGGTCTCTGGCACATACTGAAGTGCCCAGCTGTCACTTTTATCCTTAACAGCAATAAGACACAGTTCTGGTGTTTTCAGTGCCTCAGGCACATACTGAAGCATTGAAGCGACATCCTTAACGGCCAAAAGGCAAAGCTTCGGCGTTTTGAGTGCCTGCGGCACATATTCAAACATCCTGCTGTTATTTTGAACGGCTATCTGGCATATTTCAGGTGTTATAAATTCCCCCGGCACAAATTTGAGTGCATTAGGGTTCCGCCTAACCACCTCCAAGGCTTCGTCTACGGAGAAAAGGTTTTTACATTCTTCCATAGCTGATTCGTCGAAATTTATGATGAAATCTATCTCATCTATAAGCATAACTACTCCTTTATGATGTGCCTCGCATGAGGCAATATCCGGTGCAAGGCATCCGTCATTGATCAACGATCTGCCTCACTTGAGCTTTGAGTGCTTTTGGCACAAACTTAAGTGCTTTCTTGTCATTATGAACAGCGGCAATGCATACTTCCTGAGTTCTCATATTCTCAGGCACATATTCCAGTGCGAGGCCATATTTCTGAACGGCCAAAAGGCAAAGTTGCGGCGTTTTCATAGCCTCAGGCACAAATTCAAGCTCAAGGCCACTGGATTGCACAGCCTTAAGGCACATTTCCTGTGTTTTCATAGTCTCTGGGACATATGCAATGATGCGGCCATATTTCTGAACAGCAATACGACAGAGTTTTAGCGTTTTCATGGCCTCAGGCACCCCTTTGAGTGCAAACCCGAAGTTCTGAACGGCAAAAAGACAAAGTTTAGGGGTTTTGAGTGCCTCAGGTACATAGCAAAGTGCATAGCCATAATTTTGCACAGCCTTACGGCAAAGGCCCGGCGTTTTCATGGCCTCAGGCACATACTTTATCGCATCGCAGTGCCTCTTCTGAACGGCAAGCAGGCATATCTTTTGCGTCTTAAGTGCCTCAGGCACATACTCAAGCGCATAGCCATCCTCCTGAACAGCTACAAAGCAAAGCATCGGAGTTTTGAATTCCTCCGGCACATATTGAAGCAGCAAGCCATTGTATTGAACGGCAATACGGCACATTTCCGGTGTTATGAATTCCTTTGGCACATAACCAAGCGCTTTGCTGTTTTCCTTCACAGCGGCGAGACATATTCCCAGACTCTTCAGTGTCTCCGGGATATATTCAAGCATTTCTCCTTCATACTGAACAGCCATAAGGCATATTTCAGGAGTTTTGCATTCTTCCGGCAGAAGCTTGAACACCTCAGGATTTCGCTTCATCGCTTTCAGGGCTTCTTCCACGGAAATTACTTTGATGTCTTTCATGAGGATGCCTACTCCTTTATGATGTGTCGCGCATGGAGGCGTCATAGCAGCCGTACCTTCCACATTCCGGAAAGTACAAAATAAAATGCACATTTTTACTTTTGGTAGACTGAAGGGATTCGATTACGCTGGGGTATGGCGTTTGCGCGTTTCTTCCTCTGTGGGAGGGGATTGACTTGTTTGTGTTTATTGTACACAATCGATGCAAAAGGAAGTTGTATGTCCACAATCACAGCCCGGCTTGATTCAGACACACAAGCGCGCCTTGAAAAGCTTGCCGCTGCCACCTCCCGTTCTCGTTCATGGTTGGTGGCAGAGGCAGTGAAACAGTATGTGGCCGAACAATCCTGGCAAGTCGAGGCCATTGAGGAAGGCATACGTGAAGCGGACGCGGGGAATTTCGCTTCTGACGATGAGGTGAAGGAAGCTTTTGGCCGCTGGGGCGTCAATGTCCGGTAGCAAGGTAGCCTGGCTGAGGCTTGCCCTGGAAGACCTGCACGGCATCGGAAGCTATCTTGCCGAGCATGATCCTGAAGCGGCGCGGGATGTGGCCCGACATATCTGGGCGGCGGGGCAAAGTCTTGCTAAAGCCCCG
>JGI24702J35022_10001866_pt1 | contig 12979 bp, 12 predicted proteins | sample TergutTh196P4_FD_35022 | JGI IMG/M metagenome (IMG submission 35022)
GGCAAGCCGTTCGCTGGGCTCGTCGGAGTGGGCGGCGATCCACTCGGCGGCGGCTCGGAGAGCGTCGGCAACGGCTTTTCGTTCAGAAAAGGGATGTCGGCGACCTCCGACGCCGCTTTCCGTTCTAAGGATTGTTGATAAGTAGAGTTCTCCCATCTAACATACTTTTCGATGCAAAAATTCATCGAAATCGCAAGCAAAATCGGAATAGTCACCGAATAAACACACCACTTCCAATTTTCGCCGATAAAGCCGAGCACTTTCCGGAACGTCGAGGGTTGCTTGACCGGACGGCTTTCGAGTTGATCGACTTTTTGGCTTAGCCTGGCTTGGTTTTCACCGATGGCCGTCACGACTTCCATCAGTGCGGCCAACTGCTGTGCCTGTGTCGGTTTTTTTTTCGTTGCAGGTTCATCGGCCATTTTTTCGGTTCCTGATTCGTTGAATGAGGGCTTTGACGTTCGAAAACGCAAGTGGACCGTTGGCAATGATGCACAAAATCACGGAGACCAACGCAACGGATTCTGCTTCCTCGTCCGACGATTGCAGGATTGCCACGGACTCCGTTGCGTTCGGATACCGCTGTCTTCCGATACGTGAGCGTATCCGTTGCAATAATCCAGTCCGCTCGTTTTCCGAACCGTCGATAATTGTATCGGGAAACGGTTCGTTTCCATGAAACCGTTCCCAGACAACATCCCACAGGGTATTGTTGTCGACGACGAGCTGCACGATGGCGAGTGCGTTGTCGTCTACCTTCGTTTCCGTCCATTGGACGAACGGCAGGACGTTGTTTTTCAGGTTCTTTTGCAACCATTCCCGACAGGCGGCCTTTTCTGTCGGCATATAGCCGTAGAAACACCACCAGACGACAAGATCGAAAGCGTATTTTCGTACTTTTCCCATTGTTTTGATGTGTCCAGCGGATAGAACAGAACCTACGTTCTGCTCTATCCGCATGTTTTTGAACATTACGTAACTTGCTCAAACATGAACTTCAGTCCGGTCAAAGCTCCGCCGATATTTTTGCACGTCAAACGGCAGTACCGCTTCGAGTCGGTCGAAACGCGGAACCGACGAACGATTTCCTCGGCTCCGTTTGTGCTTCCGGTTTGTTTCCAGTCGTTGCATTCGAATACAGAAACGCCATCGGTGAACGTCGGCTCGTTACAGAATTCAAGCGTGTACGTTACGCTTGCGCTTGCGGGAAGTTGCGTTGCCGACAATTCCGGCGACGAAAATTCAAATTCCATGTTCATATTCCGATAGCCAAGGTGCGTGATCGGTCCGAGGTCAACCGCCTCGGTCTTGGTCGTCGATCCCGCCGCCGGAAAATCGGTCTCCTTTTGAAGGAGTCTGTCACGCTGTTGGAAAGTGTGGAGAGTCATTTTGTCCTAATTATTGTTAAAGGTGGAGAAAAGAATTAAACAGATTCGGCAACCCAAACACCGTCCTCTTTGACGAAATGCGGTTCACCGATCCTGATGTTTTTCGTATAGATTATCGGAATGCCGTCGAAGTTATCGCCTGGCGGCGTTGCCGAACCGTGAAGCGTTGTTCCGCCTTTGGAGTTTGCAAGCGTCACTGTCGAACGTGACGCAGCAAGCAAGAGATTGACTTGCGGTTGCATGTAAATCGCATTGGGAGAACAGCCGGGTGGAAAAAGTCCGGAAACCTGACGCAGCATCAAATCTGTAACGTGATTGTCGTTTACGGCGTTGGCCGCTTTTCCATTTTGGATCATTGCAGACCCGACGTCGACATTAACGATACGTGCGCATGCCCAACGGTGACGAACGGTAATCGCCGGATAGAACTGAAGGTACTGTTGGTACGCCGGAAACTTTCTCGTTTCCTTGCCGACCAATTCCACGACATCGACGATTTTCGGTTCGGAAAGCATGATGCTTCCTTTCCGTCCGTAAACCCATTCGACGCCCTTCGGGTTCCACCAAACAAACCAAATAGAGGTCAAGTTGGTGCTGACGCCACCGGCGTCGATAACCATATCCGGATCGACGAAGTTGGCGAGGCCTTGAAATCCCTTCTTGAACTCACCGGTCCCGTAGAAAAATTGTTTTTCAAGAATCTCCATGTGAGAGGCGATTGTCCCGTGTGCTTCGGACTCCATGTACCGGGCGCCGCGAGCCGGGTTCTTGTCGATGATACTGGTATCCGCGTGCCAGTACCACGTTGCCGTCGCCAGCTGCACGAGTCGCNGTTCGTACTTTCCTTTCGACGTGCCGACGCCTTCGTTGGCAATACGGAACGGATCGACCGGCGGATTCTCGACTCGAACAAGCGTTTCGATAACATCCTGGTCAGTTTCGTCAACCGAAATCGGAACGGATCGATTGAAATGTTTATCGAAACCCGAAACGGTCGGGGTGTCGACTGTTGCTTCGTCGAGGAGGTCGTTGGCACCGCCCCAGCCGTCGAATTGAAGCACATCGACAAGAGTTTGATTGAGAGCCATGAGTGTTTCTCCAATTGGTTTATTGTGATCGAATTTTAGAAACGAAATTACTTGTTTGCCACACGTTTTTCGATGAACTGCTGCATCGAATCGCGGTAGACAGTCGACTTGCCAGGAGTACCGGTGTTGGTCGGCGGCGTCGTGGAGTCTTTGATGTTTATGCCTGGAAGCGCCTGCTTCAGCAGTTTGTTTTCCTCTTCGAGGGTCTTGGCGTCGGCAATGACCTTCGCTTGCGCTTCCGCTTTTGCCTTGGTCTCGGCTTCGAGTTTTGCGGCATCCTCTTTGAGCCTTTTGTTTTCGGCTTCAAGAGTGGCGCTATCGGCAATGGCCTTGTCAAGAGCGGCTTTTTGTTCCGCTTTTTCCTTGGCATCAAGAAAAATCCTGTGCGATTTTTCGGCATCCTCAAGCGTTTCGATTGCCGCGTCGAGCATGTATTCGACGCCTTTTTCCGAACCGAATTTATCGGTAAACGTTTTCAGGTCTTTCGGCATGATGGTTCCTTTCTGGTTTTCAGAGTCAAATTGACAGTTTGTTGAAGAATCGACGCCGTGCGGACAAATTGCCGATCCATACATTCCCCAAACACGAATAATCGAACAAGGACCTTTAACGGCTCCTTGTCTATCGTTGACAACAACTTCCTTGCCGCTCGGCACGTCTTCGACGATAAACTTGCCGCTCTGCGTTGCACCCCATGTCATCGACACTTCGTATGGGACGCCTTCGGAAGCGTAGTCGATAATTTTTGCTACACGATCATTCGGCTCGCGGGAAATGAGCTTCGCCTTGCAAACCAAGTCGCCGCCGGGAAAATCGTGTTCTAGGATAACGCCGGTCTCAACGTCCGGATCGTGGTTCCAATCCAAAAGCAGAGTTGGCTTGTGCCACACCATGCCTTCGAAGTCCATAACGAGTCGTCCGAACAACCAATGATCTAAAACCCCGCCGGTGCGGACTTTTAACGTAACGGGGTAGGTCTTGATCCGGGAATTGTCGTCACCGGAAAACGCTCCCCAATCCTCAATGCTTCCATAACGATCAGTGATTTTCCCGCCTTGCTTGTCAAGCAGGGACGAGATTCGATGCTTCGTCATCGCCATTGTCATCCTCTTCGTCGGTTGGTTTGTCGTCTTGCTCTTGTTTCTGACCGGCAATTATTTCGTGAATTGTCGGCAATCCGGCGGCTCGCAGTGCGTCGTTTGCGGCTTTTATTTGTGCGACATTTTGGTAAAAATCCGTATTGATTTTTTCGCATTCCAATTGCGGCGAGGACAACCCCAGAGCGATTGCCTTTGCCGAGGCGTCGGCCTCTTTTCCCGGCTCGAACCACGGCGTACCGTCAGGAATCAATCGAAATTTCAGGTCCTCCAACATCCAACCAGGCGGAAGAATCAGTCGCCGTTCCAAAATCGCCATCTGAAAAAAGAAGCGGTATACTTCTTTCATCGTTTCCTGATGCGATTTTCGTTTGTGCTTGCAGGCTTTTTCGTACAAATTTTTCTCTCCGATGGAGCCGTAAAAATTTTGCTTTTTTCCGTCCCACCAGCAGTAGGGAAGATCAAGAGCCTTCAATGCTTCCCGGCAGGCGGTGCTTATCAGTTCCATCGTTTCCGAAGACGGTGTTTTGGATTCCACCATCTCAGCAGTTTCGTCTACGTCCAAGTCCAACTGAAAGACACTCTTGTCTAAATCCCATTCCCATTGGTCGCTCGAATTGAACTGCTGAATTTCCTCGCCCGTTTCGGAGTCGAATTGCCGTCCTCGCAATGCGTCCGGGCTTTTCCGTTTGACCACCAACCCCAAAATCTGTCCTAGCTTGGCCTTCGCATGGCCATAGGTCATTGTTTCCTTAATGTCAAGGATCGTGTTGATAACCGGTGCCAACGGCGAAACGCCGCGTATCGCCTCTCCGTCGAGTTCGATATATTTGTGCAAAATTGCGTCTTTGGCATCGACGGCTCTCCAAAGTTTCCCCGCCCGACCGTTCTGAATGTCACGCTCTCGGATTGCATAACGTAACGTCCGATCCGTATACGGCTCCAATTCGAGACCCTGCACCCACTGTTTCGATGGCGGGTTCGGATGGTCGATGCGGTCGTATGAAATGATCTTGACCCGGCCACCCGGTAAATCCCTGCACTTCAAAATCAAAACATCGCCGTGCAGCGTCCGATGGGCCTGAATCAATCGGGCAAAACTGTGAATGCCATGTCGGGCGGCGAGGTCGAAGTTTTCCGGTTTCAACAAACTGTCGGCAATCGCGGTCAACTGGGCGTCGACCGCAGGATTTCCCGTACACGCTTCAAAACGACAGTCCGCTATCCAATTCTGATCTTGCCGGATCGCCCACCGTGTCAGCGAGTGATTCCGCGCGGCGTCGACCAACGACGAATTCAACGCCGTCCGGCGTCCCCTCGGCAAAAGGTGATGATCGGGCCGCGTCTCAATCGGCTTCGTTTGCCGAATCTTCGACGGCTCTGCTCCGTCATAGGAATCGGCAATTTTCTGAAACATCGTAGCGGCTCTTGCCGCCACCCTTGAAATCAATGGAGGCTTCAATTCACACCTCCGCTCATGTTGATTCGTGTTGCTCGTTGCAAACGTCCGCTGTTAAAGCCTTCCTGTCTCTCGTCGGCTTCACGATCCTCGCGTTGGGATTGCAAATCGTGATTCGAAATGACAATGTCGCCGTCGAGGGACACCGATTTGAACGCTTTCGCAATGTCAGCTTGCGTCAATTCGGGTTCCGATGGAGCGGCTTTTTTTCGCTGACGTGCCATTGGCAAACAAAATTCGCGTAACAAAAAGTTATGTCAGCGAAAATAGCACGTCTCGAAAATCCGTCAAGAGAAAAAAAGAACCAAAAGTTCGCACGTGCGAACTTTTGGTAAAATAGGCAAATTTTTTCTTTTGGTTTTTCGAAACTTTCCTGCGGATCCGCTTGTCCGTTCCGTCCTCTTGGCAACGGGGCCAATTGGACGAGGAACAGAACGGAGAGCGGTAACCACAAGAAAGGAGGTCAGGGATGACCAAGTTTCTTTACCGGTTGGCCCGAAAAATCAAGGTAAAAATCCATTTTACTTTGAAAATTCGAGTAGGACGACTGAAAATCAGAGTTAAACTCCGATTCAAGAAGGCTTAAAACCGGGCCCGGGTGGTTCACCCCACCCGGGTTTTCCTTACCTTACCCCAAACCAAAACATCCGTCAAGACCAATTTTCTGCCGTGTTTGCCGTGACCGGCTCTGATTCCAGCCGTGTTTCCCGCCGGATCGCGGAACAAATGCGGCACCTCGCATAGCGAATCACCAGCGTTTTGCCCGTGCTAAGAATAAAACGCTTGGTGCCTCCGTACTTTGTTCGACAAAACGATCCGCAGTGCGGACACGCCTCGCCGAATTTGATACTCACAATCCGTTGCATCGGGAAACAAAGGTTTACTTTTTGGCTCAATCGTCGCTATCAATACTGGCTTCGTGATAGAGCGATTCAACCTCTTCAATATCGGCAAGCGTCGTTTGTTGACTCTGACGATACTGCTCTGCGTATTCTTCAAAAACGAGCGGATTGGCTCGGTATTCGACTTTTTTCCCAAGAAACATTTCCATTTCATGTTGAACGTCGTCGATGCTCACTCGGAAATACTCTTTCCGAAGGTTAACCCGATTGAGTCGCATGTCGTTAAATTTGCGATGCAAAGTTTTTTCCAATTCCGGTGCATTATCAGTACCAACCATGATATGCACATCAAACGGGAATGGGACTGCCGCACCGCCGAGTTCGTCAACCCGTTCTTGGGGATCGCTTCGACGTGTCATACCAATTTTGAAGACACCATCACCAAACGACCCGATATTCGACAAGACGTAAACGTGTCCAGCCTTGGTAATTTGAGCGTTTGAAATCGCCCGCTGATTGTCGTCGATCTCCTGTTGCTTGGCCACAATTTCTTGATCCTTTTCGGCAAGAGCCTTTTCCATTTCTAGAATTTGGACTGTGTGTTCCCCGTTGGCTTGTGCAAGAGCCTCATCAATGGCCCGTTTCATCGCCTCTCTTGCTTGCTCCGCCTCTTGCCGTTCCTTGATCGCTTGCTCTTCTTTCTTTTTCAAGGCTTCAAGTTCACGGAGAACCTTTTGCTCTTCTCGAATTTGTTCTTTGATTCGTTGTTGCTCCAATCGCATCTCTTCGATACGAAGTGCACGTTTGAACTCTTCCCTGATTTTCTCGGTATATTCTTCCTCCATATTTTCCGGCCAGTCAAACCCCATCGCCCTACAAGAACCAATTGTCTTCAAAACTCGGTCTCGGCTTGCGGTAAAATTGTTCGTTGTCATTTTTGAAACGATAAACTTGAAGGTGTCCTCAACGTAAGATCGACCGAGTTTATCGAATTGAGCAACAATCTTTTCTCGGTCTTTTACATCAAGTTTGGCTCCCTTGTTTGCCGCTTTGGCTTCTTTAAGATCAGCAATCAATTGGTCGCATTTTGCTTGTAGTTCCTCGAATTTGGTCTTGAGTTTTTCGTGGGATTCTGGAAGCGTCTTTCGATACTTGTACTCCTTATAAGCGTTCTCACTCTTTTCTCCCCACTCTTGAATTTGTAGATCGTATGCGGCAATGGCTCGCTTTGTCTTTATTTGTTTGGCTTCCAGTTCGTCTTGAAGCGCTAAGATTCTGCTATGAAGAACTGATTGGTTTTCAGAGGCGATTCTTACTGCCTCCAGGCGTCGATTCTCTATCTCTCTCATTGCGTTGGCCAAAATCTCCTTTGCCTTTTCTTCCGCATTTATGATCGGTTTCCACTTGGCGAGCCGTTGGTTTTCTTCCCAAATTACCTGCCCTTTTGTACGTAGTTCTTGGTTCTCTTTTGCGAATCTTTCTCGTAGTTCTTGGTTCTCTTTTTCCCGTTTATTGTTTTCCGCTACAATTTTTGTGTTCAAAAAGAATAATACGTAGCAGGAGAATGCAGCAGAACAGACAAATAGGACGAAAAACAGGAATGCCATGATACGCTTAAAAAGAGAGGGAACATATCTGTCTCATTTTACCCAAAACCTCGTTTCTGTCAATCATTTTATCGAATCGCCCGAAAGCCGCGTTGCGGCGGGGTGTAGTTGGTGCCGGTTGAAACATCTGTATCGGTGGCGCGTTGGAACTTCACGGAACAGCCGAGCAGTTCGGCGGCGGCAAAGTTCGCCGCAAAGCAGTCAAGCCAGTCGTTTTGCTTGCGTTCCTCGTTCTTCCAAACGATTTTCTGACGGCCAGACGGCTCGTCGACGTCAAGGAACGGCTCTTCCGAATAAAGGTGGTCGATGAAATAATCGTTGAACTCTAACGACGAATACTTGCCTGTCGGGGCGCCGCAAAACGAAACGGAACCGCTCAATCCCGCTGGAATCTTGAGACGCTCGTGCATAAACGTTTTCAGTGCGCTCACGTCGGCGCCAAGGACAACCGGTTGTCCATTCTGCAGTCCACGAACGTTTTCGTAACAGCGTTCGAGGATTTTGCCCTCCACGCCGTTGAAGGTGTTGACGGATCGGCTGTAATCTGCAATCGCCTTTTTCTTCGCGTTGATCCCCAAGCCTTGGTACGGCATGACGTGCGGTCCGAACTCGCCGACGACACGGTGAACAACGTCTCTTTTGAATCGGTCGTCAATCGTGATAAGGTTCGCGCCGAGTTTGCGACCAAACGCCGTTTGCCAACGTTGCGACGACAAGCGACTGACAAGCTCCGTCAGAGCGTTGTAAATTGCTTTATCGTTATCGGCATCCCAGCCCGGAAACGAAACCGATGGCCGTTCCCGAATAAAGTGGAGCAAATGCTGATCCGGATACGTGCCGTGAAAGAGTTTGCGGCAGGTAAAATCTTGCGAGAACGCTGTAATCGTGAAGTACAACAGCCGTTTTTGAATGTCGATATGGGCGACGACAAACGCCGCGGACTCATGGGCAATTCCCGCCGGAATGTCAAGACAGAGCGATTCGATGGTCTCTCGATCCGCAAGGTGAAAGACCAATGCGCCTTCCTTTTCCGGCTGATTCTGGTACTCCGACCAAAATACTTTTCGGTCGTCGTAGAACAGGTTCATCAAGTGTTGGATACCGGAGAATTCATGTTTTTCCGGATGGAACCGTTCCGGCCAGTAGACCTCGGCCCCGGCGTCCATTGCCTTTCGGTTTTCCCGATAGAATGCCGTTGCCGCCACTTCACCCCGATCCACCCGAATTTGGTTGTATTGGTCCCACAGCAGCAGTTCGTCGGGAAACTTGCGTACAGCGTGATAAACCTTGCCTCGCCAACCAGGGTTCCGTTGGCGGTCAAGCAGTTGAGACGTGAGGTCGTTTGGCTGCATGATCGTCGCCGCCGCCAGGACTGAAACACCCTTTTTCGGACCACCAAGTCCCTTGATTCCGGCGTTAATGAACTCGATCCGGTTCGCGGACTGTTTCGGCGACTTGGCCGACTCCCGTGTTTGGGGATCGTCGATCAACACGATGTCGGGGCGGATCATTTTTTTGCCGCCAACCGGAACGTGCTTTTGACCCTCGATAGCCCCCTTCATTCCTGACACGGCAAGAACGGCTCCCGAAGCAGCGGAATCAGGAACGGTTGGAAACACGATTCGCCTGGAAGTCCACTCGACGCCGGTGCGTTGGCCATTGCATTTTTGACCCTTGCACTTCCGAGCCTCATCTTCCAGTTTGACAAGACCGTAGAGTTCCGGTCCGAAGTCGCTGATCAGTTTTTCATTGCCGATGAGGAAACTCTTGATTTCCCGAACGATGTCAAGCGCCTTCTGCGCCGTCGAAGCGACAAGAACACCGAACCGCCGATGTCCAGTCAGAATCGCCCAGATGATCGAAATTTCCAAAAGCGACGATTTGCCGGAACCACGCGGCATGACAACGATAAACTGTTGCGAACTGGTGACGGTTTTTTCGACCTGCCCGATAACCTCAAGATGATCCGGCGACCAATCAAGCCGGAACGTCGAATCCGGTTCATTCTTGTCGCGGAAGTAGGTTTCGCAGAAAAACCGGAAGTCGCCACAGGCGCGCTTCCACCGGATGGCGTTTTTCCGCTTCGGCGGCAGGCCGATTTCCTGCTTGTCGGCGGTCTGTTTCCGGCGCCGGTTGCGCTCTCGAAGTCGCTTTTTTTCAACGTCTGCGTAGGGCATTTTCAATAAAATCGGGACCGCAGGGACAACATTACCTCGCTTGCTGCTTGTATTCGGCTACCGCCAAAGTTTTTTTGGAAGTAGTACCTATGCTTTTCCGTCCCGGCGAGTAGTACAGGCACTCGGTGCCTTCGCGGTCATCGCTGTTTCGTCCTCCAATCGGGTCCTCCGACGAAAACGCCTTGGACTGTTCCAAGGATGCGGCTTTTGATTCGGTCAGTATAAAACTGTCCAAGTTTTTCCTGGTCAATAATGTTCGTCGTGTAGATTGTTGGCACGCCGAACCATTCGTAAGACATTGCTCTTGACGAAATGAAGTTTCTCATTGGAGAATCATTACCAAACTTTTTCATTTCATCCTCGTTCCCAATGTCATCGATAATCAATGATTTACGAAAATTTTCTGCGACGATTTCATTCAACCAGGTCTCGCCGTTGTGTGCCAGAAAGTTACGTGAGATCGACTCCACGGTAAGCATCGTTATATCGAACATCGCTGATATAACCCTTGCCGCTGTCGTCTTGCCGGTCGAGTAATTTCCGTACAAAAGCAATCCCTTCGGTTTGGCAAATTTTTTTCCGACAATCCCGAACTTCTCGGCGTGTGGCCACAGTCCTCCGTCATAATCATGTTCATCTTTGACCGATTTGTCCTGATTGGTGTTCAGAGAGGATATTTCATATCTTGCGATGAACTCGATGATTTTTTCGTGTTCGTCATTATCGTTGATAATGTAATCGATTCCCTTGAAAATTTGCCTTGCTCTTCCGCGAGAGATTTCGAGCAATTTTTCTGGAGGCTCTTCAGTTCCAACTTTCCAGTTGATTGTACGGATGACCTCGTTTACGTCTTTCGGCGTCATTTTTAATCTCCTAGCCAAAGGCTCCTTTTTTTGCATCCTCCGGGTTTCCGAACTTCGACCTCTTGTCGGCGTTCTTGTCTTTTGCCTTGTCGTCAGGTCGAACGAATCTTTTCCAGCGACACTTGACCGACTCATTGACGATTTCGAGTTGCTTCTTTGGATCACTCGAAAAGGACAACAGGTCTTTCAAGTGCAGGTCAATGCTGATCGCGTCAAGGATTTTCTTTTCGTCGAACATAAAACGAATCCAGTTACGGATCGCTTCACGCAGGGCGTCGTCTTCGATCACGGAGCGTACCCGCTCCATGACAGGGGAATTCGGATCGAAGGGATAAAAAACATCTCCCGCGTTTCTTTTGTTTGTTTCTTTTCTTTCTTTTATTTCTTTTCTTTTATTACAAGGGGTTTCTTCCAGATTTTCGGGGGTTTCTTCCGCAAAAACCGGGGTTTCTTCCGAAGAAACCCCCGAATTTTCGGAAGAAACTATTTTGTTTGGCACATACAATCTACCTTCGATTTCCGCCGTTCTTTTCATCGCGACAAAAACGTTTCTGTATTTGTTTTGAATCGCCCTTGATGTCAGAATTTTATTCCGCTCAAACTGCTCTTTGTCAAACAGGTCAAGCTCAATACACCTCTGAATCACGTTGGTTACAAAAGATTCCGCAACATAACAAAAGTCAGCCGTATCACCAATGAGGTTAGTGTTGTACTCAATGTAATACCCTTCGTTCCCGAAAATTTCTCGAAACAGGTGATCGAAAACGAAAAAGGCATTATTGGCGTTGCCGTCTTCTTTGTAGCTCCGTCGCAGGGCTTTAATGCGTGTGTCGTAAAGTAGTTTTGTGCCGGTTGGAAAGTGCTCAAGACTTCGCTTCACCGGCCTTGCCATATTGACCTCCTTGGGGGTAAAGTTATTCCTCGTCGTCGTATAGTTTCCGAGCGACGAAGCTCTTGGAAACGCTCGTGCAGGTGACGTAAAATTCGTCGCCGCAAGTAATGCACGTAAATTCTATTTCCTCGCCTTCCCCGATGTCGGAAGGGCATTTTCGCAGTTGCTGCTCCCACAGTAGGGACACAGGAAACAGCCGTGTGTTTCATGGGTTTCGTACATGATCGTTTTGAATTTTTCGGTGTTTTTCTTCGATTCGTCGCATTTCCTCACGGATTGTTGCAACGAGGCTTTTCTTTTCGGCTTCTTCGTTTTGTTGCCGATGGAGTTCCATTTCTGGCTCGAACGGCAGATCATTGGTTGTCATTTTCGTATTTTGCTCCGCACGATGGCGGGTCTTGCCCATTCTTTTTGAAACTTTCGCCAATGCTTGTCGGTACATCGGCCTTCCTTCCCGGCGTACAACATGGCCATTGGCATAAACCCGGCATTGAGGCACTGCCGACACCGTTCCTCGGCCTTGGTCAACGTGTCGCCGCGATAACCAATGAGAACATACGCATTCAACGCATGGGACAGCCTCGCTTCGATGAGTTTCTTTCCGGCACAGTAAAGTGGTTCGTAATCGTCCGGTGTGTCATAAGCAAAGTACACCCGTTTTGGTTTCAGGTTGGCAAGTAGGTCAATATGCCAATCTTGTAGCGCTGCTGCTTCAAGGCCACCGGAAAGGACAACTCGTTGTGGTTGCCGATCCAACATCTGAAACACCGCCCGGACATGTCGCTCGGAACATCGCAACAAATTGTCGTCAAAAATGTTCCAACCATCGGTGATCGGCAATTCACGAACTTTACCGCCTTCCCGTTTCGGTACATCACAAAACCAACATCGATTCGGGCAACCGCGAGAAGTAATAACCGCCCCTCTCTTGAGGTATCTTCCTGGTACAAAATCTTCGCCGCGACTCCCAAACGCCGGACCACCATAAACGACTTTGCAATGCTTTTCCCACTGATTACCGAGACGAAAAGCCAGATCAACGTCCCACGAAAACGTAACGGAAATTTCGGCAATATCGTAATCGTCGAACAATCCCGGCCCCCGATTGACGGCAACGTGCCCGTCGTCGGGTGTCCAAGATGTCCGTCGTGGAAAAACGCGGATGATTCTATTTTCGTTTGTTATTTTCATTTAGCCGGTACTCCGGCGGGTTTGGGTACATGCCAGCAATCGCCGCGATACAGCGTACAGTTGCCGATGGTTTCGATCTCGGAACTCATTTTATCGCCTCCTCTAATTTTTTGAACGTTAAGACCCAGACCCACGGGTTGGATTCCCACGGAAAGCCACGCTTGGCGTTCAGAAAATTCCAAGCGTTAATCAACTCCAGTTTTGTCGTGTATCCCTCGGCCAGAACATCCTGCGCCTTGATGTCTATCAATCGTTCGCAGCGAACCTCGGTGATTTCGAGTGTCAGGCGGGATAATTTTTTCGGCATGAACAAAGGTGAATGCCACATTGGTTCTCTCGAATATCCGGCATTTTTCGCACTGCCCTTAGTATTAT
>JGI24702J35022_10001867_pt1 | contig 12963 bp, 9 predicted proteins | sample TergutTh196P4_FD_35022 | JGI IMG/M metagenome (IMG submission 35022)
TAAAAGCCATGGGTTCGCTTTTTTGCGACAGATGCAAATAATCAAAATCCTTCACTACCCCAACGATCCGGTATGGCGGATTTGTTGCCATTTCCTCTTTAGGTCGAAGGGAAGACATCCAAAGCCTTGTTTCGGGTTGAAGTTGGGCTTCGTTGAAATCGGTTATGCCATACATTTTCAATACCGATTCGGTGACTATCAGCGCATAATCATACCAACTATCCATTTCGTCATCCCAAAGACGTCCATTTATCAATGATATGTCAAATAACCTGAACCAACTCTCGCTGACGCTTTTCAAATTGATATTTTTATATTCACCTTCCGGAAGTTTAAACGGAGTTCCGCCTTTAGAAAAACCATTCGGACTTTGTGGTCCATACGTCCAACAGGTAAATAACGGACAGGCATTCATTTTCTGTACAATTTCGCCTGTAATCCGGTTTTCTCTGTCAAGTCTCATTTGCCTTTCTTCCACATTCACTGTTCTCATCCTTGTAGGCTCCTTAAGAAACCGAACCTTGATAATATCCTCTGTACGATAACCGGGGTCGGCGTTCAGCATGAATCGGAGTTGTTTGATAAAAAACAGCGAAACGATAATCATAACAAGCGTGATGATGTATTGAAACGATAGAAAAAAACGGTGCAAACCGCCGCCCCGTGTTTTATCGAAGTATCGTATCGAATTGACAGGCAACGAATAATGGTGCCTGAAGAAGGGATATAGCGTTGTGATTACCGGCAGAGATAGCAATATGATGATCGACAGGAACAAGTCGAAACGGATAACAGGGATTTGGTCAAGCTGCAGTACGCCTGCAATCAACGGAGAGGCCGCGCCTGCGATGAGCAACGCTGCAATAAGCGCTAATCCCGTTAATATCAAATTTTCTGCCAATAATTGAATGAAGATGTTATTTCCGCCGGCGCCAAAGACTTTTTTGATACCTAACTCCCTACCTCTGCGAAGAACAACAACCGTGATTATGTTGATATAATTGATGATACCTACTATCAATATTAATGCGCCAACTGCCAATAACACAGTCACATAATTGTAATTTCCCTGCCTGTAGACCGTACTGCTTCTGCCGAAATACACTTTCGCGAAAGGAAATAATTGGGCTCGTATTTGATGTCCCCAAAAAGTCTCTTCATGAAAATCCGCATATTGTGCGTTAACAGTCCGGTAATCAACGCCCGGATACAGCAGCACGATTGTTTGTGGTGACGGCCATGAACTCAAATAGTTGCGCAACTGAGAGGATAAGATAATATCGAATGAAATCGAACTTTTTGTCGATAAAACGCCTATCACACCGGTAATGGTAAATATTTCGCCGGTTGGATGTAAAAACGTTTTTCCGATAGGATTTTCATCCGCGTACATTTTTTGAGCAAAACGTTTAGTTATCAACGCACTATGGAGATCAGACAGCCTTTCGATCCCCGAAATAACGGGATAGTCGGTTATTTTCAGAAAATTACTGTCGGCCAGCAATACTTCCGCATTGTATTTCCGGTTGTCTACCTCAATTTCTTCACTTTCGAACCACATAAAATTGGAAAAAGTTTCCACGCCCGGATGTTCGGTAATCTTTGATTCCGAATTAGAAATTCCTGAGTACATGGCTTCACCCGGTTTTGTGCTGTATTCCTGCATGGTCACATACATTCGGTCGAGCTTGCTGTTAAACCGGTCGACCGTAAATTCTCCATACACATACCGGAAAATTGTAAAAACGCAAGCAAGGCTAAGCGCCAACCCTAACAGGTTGATACCCGAATACATCTTGAAACTTAATATCGAGCGAATGGCTAATCTAATGATTTTCATAGTTATACTATTTAATTCAAAATGATTTCTTCCGCATCGCCGAAATTGTCATACCCGGTGATGATGACGCGGTCGCCGGGGCTTAGACCGCTCAGTATTTCGTATTGTTGCGGGTTTTGGCGTCCGATGGAAATAGGTACTTTAACGGCTTTATTACCTGCGTTGTTGACTTTGAAAATCCACTGTCCGCCGGTAGCCTGAAAGAAATTACCTTTCGGGATTACTAAGGCGTCTTCCTGCTGACCGAGTTCTATCTGTATGCGGAAATTTTTCCCGATGCGAGTATTTTCGGGCAGTTCGCCCATAAATACCATATCTACTTCAAACTGCCGTTCCCTCACCTCCGGGTTTATTTTGGTTATCCTGAGCGGATACCTTTTGTCCTGATTGATGATAGTGGCCGGCAGGCCGATGATAATACGGTCGATGTAGTACTCGCTAATCTTCGTGTTTATTTTAAACTGGTCGATTATTTTCAATTCGCCTATGCTGCTACCGGCAGCAACCCTTTCGCCCCGGATGACGTTCACAAAACTGAGTTGACCGGATATAGGCGCTCTGACAATCAGGTTGTCTAACCGTTCCTGACTGCGGGAGAAACGTTTTTCTTCCCGGAGCAAGTCGTTTTTGAGCAGTTCGGTCTGGATATTGTTTGTCAATGAATCGTGTTGCAATTCGGTCAATAACAACTCCATATTTTGCTGGTTGAAATTATATTCATCCGATGCCAGTTCGAGTTGGGCTATTGTTTTGATTCCGATCTTAAATTCTTCCTGGTCCAGGTTATATTGTTTGCTTAACCGGTTAAATTTATAGATTGTTTCCAAAGTCTGACGTTTGAGTGAGGACGATTTTTTCGCCATTTCCAACTGTTTTTCTTCATAACTGATGCGTTTTTTTTCTAATTCGTCTCTTTCGTCTTCAATCGTTCGGACTAAATCGGGATTGTTCAGTACGAAGACAGTATCTCCTTGGTTCAACAGGCTCCCTTCTTCGGCGACAATTCGATCGACCGTGCCTGTTTCCAGCGAGTTGAGTTTGACGGTCTGTATCGGTTGGATAATGCCCTCCACATCTACATACTCCATAAATTTGTTTTGTCTTACTTCCGTTATTTCTAATTTTTCTTCGCTATAACGGAGTTTACGGGGTCCCATACCAGTGATGATGATATACATCACAAATCCGAGGAACACGACTCCTCCGATAATATAGTACCGGTATTTCACTAACGGATGCTTTTTCTTAATTGGAATGTCCATTTTTTTAATTAATTGAAAATTTAAAATTGAAAGTTAAAAGTTGAATATTTCCTATTTCCTAATTCCTAATTCCTAATTATTTAATAAGGTAGTTGTAGTCTTCGGTGAGGGCAATTCCTTTTTCAAAGTCGTATAATGTCAGGCTTCTAAGTGTATAATATAGTGACCAGAAATTATACAGAGAGTTGATGCGGTCTCGTTTTGCGGCGTCTTTCTCTTTAATAGCGGAATTGAGGTCTAAGATCGTTGATTCGCCAAGCAGATAGAGTCGACGGGCGATTTCATTCCTGCGCTCTGCAATCTGGTCTGATTTCGTAGAAATAGCAACTTTCCCTGTTTGCAGATTAAATTGTTTGACAGCTATCAACACATTCTGTTCAAAGGTGCTCAGGTTTTGTTCCTGCTGAATAAAGACCATGTCGCGTCGGGATTGCGCCACACGAACCTGTCCTTTTCCACGTCCCCAGTCTAAGATAGGCAAAGTGATCCCCAACCGAACATATTGCTGGTTGAGCGGGTCTCTGTAAGCCTCCCTGAAGTTTTCGTTTGTTTGTGTCAGGCCGAACTGTGCATAGATACTTGCTCTCAGTCCGGTAGCAGCTTTTACATAGGCCACATTGCTTTCGCTTTCTATTTTAGCGCGGTTGATAGTTAAGATGTCCGGATGGTTGGTAAATGCTAACTGCAAGGCAAAATCCGCATTGACTGTAAATTGAGGCACCTCATTCTCGATGATCACTACAATTGGAGTTGTTTCACTTATTCCCAGATAATAGCGAAGCGCCTGCATACAATCATCGACCTCAATTTGTGCGTTCAGCATATTGTTTTCTTCCGTCAGACGATTAAGCTCTAATTGCAAAATCTCATTTTCGGTTATCGTCCCGATACGATACCGTCCTTGCGCGAAAATATACAATGTATCTGCTTGTACGAAGTTAAACTTAGCCATTTCCAGATTAGTCTGCGCCCTTGCCAAGTCGAAAAACCGCCGAGTTGTATAGGCAGATACTATTTCTAAAGTTTCTACATATGTTTTTTTAGCTTCCTCAAACCGGATCGGTTCAATTTTACGCTCCCACTTAAAGGAGTTATACCCTAATATCGATTGTTGATATTCGATCAAAACCGGATTCGCTCGGTAGGAATAGGAATTATCGTGTAGCATATCCATTCGTTGAACGGCGGTCTGGAGCGAGAGCGAACCTCCGGTAAAAGCAATGTTTTGGGTCAAAGAGAGCGTAGCATCAGCCACCGTCTGGTTCTGTTGCAAATATCGGGAAGTCCCGTCAGGTAAAGTAATCGCATTTATACTATGATTAAAATTCGGAGCCGAAGTCAAAGTAAGCGAAGGCAGATAATTCGCCTTGTAATAGCAGTAATTCCAATATTGCGAACGAAAACTGTGCCGGGCGACCCTTACATCCGGCGACTGTTCGCGCGCAATCTCAACCGCTTTTTTCAATGTCAGCACTAACATCGTGTCTTGTCCTGACTGAGGAGATGCGTATAGCGGGCAAAGCAAACCAAGTAGTAATAAATATCGTATCTTCATAATAAAAATAAACATCAAAAATCGTGCCAAAATTATAAAACGCATATTAGTAGCATATTATAAAATTCTCCTCCCATCATCTTATGTGCTAAATCGCACCTCTTGTGTGCGATTTAGCACATAAGAGGTGCAAGCAACTGCGGTCCGCACATTTCATAACGCGGATGGGACGACCGCGATCCAAGTTAATTTGAATCGCTACTCATTTGCGAAAATTTTCCCATTCTCAAATAAAATTGCAAATTTTTTCCATGTTACGTGATAATACATTACTTTTGCACGTACAAATTGAAAAGTCAGATTGATACATAACATTTTCAAAGGAATATCTAATTAAATGGCATCCATGACCGAAAAGAAAGGAAAAATACTGATTATCGACGACAATGAGGACGTCCTCTTTGCGCTCAAAGTGCTGCTAACACCTTATGTGGAAGCGGTAAAAGTAAGCGCATATCCGGATAAAATTGACCGCTACATGGTTGATTACCAGCCGGATATTATTTTATTAGACATGAATTTCCGTTCGGATGCCATCGGAGGGCAGGAAGGGTTTTACTGGTTGGACAGGATACTGAAAACCGATCCTCAAGCCATTGTTGTCCTGATGACTGCGTATGCCGATACGGATAAAGCGGTGAAGGCTATCAAATCGGGCGCGGCGGATTTTATTTCCAAACCGTGGGAAAGAGACAAGCTTTTAGCTACTCTTTTCTCTGCTTTGAAACTGAAAGATTCTCGGCGGGAAGTAGAGAACCTGAAAAAGCAGATGGAAGTGTTGAACACGACCGAAACGACCTATGAGATAATCGGCGAATCGGACGTTATGAAAAAGGTGTTCGATATGGTTGACAAGCTTTCGGGTACGGACGCCAATATTCTGATTCTGGGGGAAAATGGAACAGGGAAAGATTTGATAGCAAAAGCAATATACCATCATTCGCCAAGGGCAGGGAAAGTATTTGTTACCATTGATTTAGGAACGATTCCCGAATCGTTGTTCGAAGGCGAGTTGTTCGGTTACGAGAAAGGCGCTTTTACCGATGCAAAGAAAGAGAAGCCGGGACGTATGGAAGCGGCCTCCGGTGGAACGCTGTTTTTAGACGAGATAGCCAACCTCTCTCTGCCGATGCAGGCCAAGATGTTGACAGCTATTGAGAAACGAACGATTTCACGTTTAGGCTCTAACCGACCGATTCCGGTGGATGTGCGTTTGATAAGCGCTACAAACGCCAATATCTACCGCGAGGTGGAGAACGGAAATTTCAGGCAGGACTTGCTGTACCGCATCAATACCATTGAAATACATATCCCGCCACTAAGGGAACGGGGCCAAGATATTCTGCTGTTAGCCGACTTTTTCCTGCAAAAATGTTCGGTTAAATATAAAAAAACGGTCAAAGGGATTAGCGCCAAAGCGAAATCTAAATTAATGAATTACAGTTGGCCGGGTAACGTAAGAGAACTGCAAAATGCTATCGAGAGAGCAGTTATCTTGTCGTCGGAAAACAACTTGGACGCATCCGATTTTATCATGCAACCGGCTGAGATTAAAAGAAAAGAAGGCGCCGAGATGCTCAATCTGGAACAGATAGAGCGGGAAGCCATCGAAAAAGCGCTTAAAATTAGCGGTGGAAATATAAACAAAGCCGCCGATCTGCTTGGTATCTCCCGCTTTACACTATATCGGAAGATGAATAAGTAACACATTCAATTATTTATGAAACGATATACAGTTGCATTATTATCACGATTGGTTGCGCTTGTTTTGTGCTGTTTGTTGACCGGATATTTGGTTGCAATACATCGTTACAGCGCTGCGGTGATTGCTTTTGGGGTTGCTTGTTGGTTTGTTTTTGTGTTATTTCGTTTTATGAAGCGTACTGTGAAAGACGCAAAACGTCTTATCGACGCCATTCATTTTTCGGAGTTTAATATCTCTTTTCGGAATTTTGCCCGGAAGGGATTGTTTCCGGAGTTAATTCCCCAAATGGAAAAGGCGGTATTACGTTTCAACCAACGACTTCAACATACAGAGATAGAGCAGCATTTTTATGATTTGTTGTTGAACCGAATAGATTCAGCCATTTTAGTTTTCGACAATGCGGATACTATCGAATGGATTAACAAAGCGGCATTAGATGAGTTTGGGAAACCGCAACCTCGTCGAATAACAGACTTGACGGCAAATTTCCCGGAAATGCCTGCGATATTGAAAAAGATCGTTCCGGGAGAAGTCAAAATGATAAAAATAAAAAAAGGAGGCAACATACGTCAGTTAGCAGCGACAGCTGTCCTTTTCAGTTCGCAGGGAAAACTGTTGAAATTAGTCAGTTTGAAAGATATTCAACCCGTCTTGGAAGAAAGTGAGAGCGATGCATGGAAAAAACTTATCCGTGTTCTAACCCATGAAATGATGAATTCAATCACTCCCATTCTTTCGCTTGCCGAGACACTGTCTGATCCGAATGCCACCGATGAAAAAGATTACGAGTTGATGAACAGGGCGATGCAAACGATTCACCGGCGTAGCAAAGGATTGGTTGATTTTGTCGGCAACTATCAAAAACTGATGCGTATCCCCGCTCCGGTTATGGAATCCTTCAGTGCCGCAGAAATGATAAACGACATCAATGAATTATTGCGGGCGGAAGGAATACTATTCTCGCGTGACATAAAACCAGCAGATATAACTCTTTTTGCCGACCGGACCCTCATGGAGCAAGCGCTGATTAACATCATCAAAAACGCATGGGATGCTTGCGCCCGCAGCGAATCGCCTGAGATAAATGTAAGCATTTATAAAAATGTATACCATAATCCGGTAATCGTAGTGTCAGACAACGGTTGTGGCATCCTGCCCGAGGTGCAGGACAAAATATTTGTTCCCTTTTTCACGACGAAACCCGGAGGTTCAGGTATCGGCCTCAGCATTTGTCGGCAGATTATGGTATCCCACAACGGTACTATCAACCTCGAATCGGAGCCTGAAAAAGGCACACAAGTCGTGTTGAGTTTATCGCAATAACCTACTGGGTATGCGGACGGGACGTCCGCGTACCCAGTAGGTCATTGCGAACATGCGAAGCAATCTAAGGCTTTCGGTCGAAAAACGGGTTTTTAGAGGTTGCACTGACAGGAATAGCCATCACACATCCGCAGTCATCGCCCAACAACCCTAAACTTTGGGCTGCAAATCCGGCGCTGAACATCACGCGCGTATCTACTTTCAAGTCGGCTGCTTTCGCGCAGGCCGACCCGACAGCAATCCCTACATCTACCGTATTTATAGCGCAAGGCGTTCCGGCAGGCTTTGATTCACAGGTCTCAAACCCGCAATGCGAACAGTTAAGCCCTTGTGTGAACCGACGCGTGCCGATAATCAACACTACATCAGCTTGCCGGATATTCTCCGCATCACGAAGAAAAAATTTAAAATCCCGTTCCGCTGCTATCCGCTGCATCTCTTCAGCTAACCGACTTTTATCTTCGCCGGTAACCAAAGCCATTTCAATAATATCTATTCCTTTTGCTTTTGGCGCTGTACGCGCAGCAACCATCATCTGCCGGGCAGCCTGTATCACAAGCTCACTCCGAATATCACGTTCATTAAAAATCATAACTTCTATTAAGTTTTTGTATTTCTATTAGTTCAACTGCTTCCGCGCCGGCTAAAAGGGGCGCTTTTACCGGCGGTATATCTTTATTGATACAATCAATAAAATAATATAACTCATTGTAATAGCCGCCCAAGTCGGATATATTGCCTCCAGCGTCGCTTTGCGCCATACTTTCCTTTTTAAGTTCGGGGCAAAAGCTGTCGCCTTGTTCCGGATATACATGAAGACCATGTAATGAACTGAATACGATAGTTGCTTTCTCAAAAGCCGCTATATAGCTCATTTCGAAAGGAAAGGAGGAGGGATAATCCCATGACCCTTCTGTTATTACCGTAAAGTCCTTATATTTAAGTTCGGATACGATACTTGCAAATTTTTCGCCGGTTGGATTCATGAAAGTAGTAACTTTCCTCGGTTTCCCGAACAGATACAATGCAAAATCTACGTCGTGAATCTGTAAATCAAGTGTTGCGCCGCCGGACATATTTTCATTAAGCAACCAGTTATTGCTTCCCCAGCCGGGACGCGGACTGAGTCTCCTGAGTTTTAGATGCTTCATTTTACCATAAACACCTTCCTCCGTCACCGATTTAAGGTATTCGTACTCCGTCCAGAATCGCAGGCATTGCCCTACCTGCGAAAAAACATTCATTTCTTCCGCCTGCTTTGCTAATTCATAAGCCTCCTTTGAATTTAAACATAAAGGTTTCTCAACAAAAATGTTGAATCCTTTTGAAAGCGCTTTGGAGGCATAGTCGTAATGCAGCCATGTGGGAAGACAGATGTCAACGGTGTTGACATCTGCTGTATCTATCAGTTCCAGAGGCGAATAATAAGCTTTGGCCTCCAAAATTTTTGCAGTTTGATCGGCTCTCTCTCTGTCGGTATCTGCTACCGCGGTTACTTTAAAATCCAATACGGATTGAAGTTGACGGTATGCGGTAGCGTGCATTTTACCCATAAAGCCTAATCCGATAATTCCAATTTTTAACATCGTATTTTATTAATGATTAGAGGGCTTGTTTTTTAGAAAAGAACGCATAAGAGTCTTTAGCTGCCTGATTTGCGATTTCGATGTCGCCGGGTTTCTTCTGATTCATTGTAAAGTCTTCGGTATACTCGATTTCAACGGAGTAGGGGGCATCATATCCTTTACTTTCGAGATAGGCGATAAACGCCTCAAGGTTAAGTTCTCCTTTGCCTACAGCGGGAAAATTCCATTCGCCCGGACCGCCGATCTTGTCTTTCAGGTGAACATATTTGACAATGTCGGCACAGGTTTTTATTTCATCAGTACATTTTTCCCCGCCGTAGAACATAACGTTACCTGTGTCGTATGCTACTCCGACGAGGTCGGAGGCCACTTTTTCTATCACGGGTCGTAGCGAGGCGCCTGTGCCGTACAGACCGTGCACTTCCAGCCCCAGTACAAGGCCTGCCATTTTTAAGTCAGGGAGCAGACCCTTGATGTTTTCGGCAAGTGCATCGTCGGCAAGTCTTTCATCTTTGCCGAAATGAGCTTCTCCGGCAGAAGAGATGATATATTTGCAACCAAATTCCGCTGCAAGGCGGATGTTCTTCCTGAAGTCGTCAAGACGCTTCTCGTCTAACAGGTTACAATGTCCGCTGAGAGCGGCAGCCGTCAGATGAAGGGCGGCCATTTTCATTTTGATGCGGTCAATTTCCGCTTTTTCCATATCCGGTAAGATGTTTTCGGTCCATCCCCTTACCGCACAAAGCTCCACGAATTGAAATCCTGCCGCCGCAGCGCCTTCTAAGGACTGGTCGGTGTCGAACCCGTGATAGCTGTTAAGACTTAATACTACTTTGTTTTTCATACGTAAAAGAATTATGAATTATAAATTATGAATTATGAATTAAGCGTTTTTACATAAACGCTTGGGTGTGATTAAAATAACATGACTGTTTCATACGAAAAATATTTAAGATTTAAAATTTAAAATTTTTTTAAACGCTTGGTTGTGAGAGATTACATGTTCATAGTTGTTCCGACAGCATTAAGATGCGTTCTTTTGCGACTAAGGGCGCTATGGAGCAGGCAGTGCTCAGTATAAATCCTTTGCCCATGGTTTTGCCTGTTTCGATAATTTTACGGACGTCGTTTCTCACTTTTTCGTCGTCGCCTGCAAGCAATGTGTTCACCGAATCGATATTACCCTTGATGAACATACGATCACCGATTCGCCGGAAAGCATCTTTGAGATTAACATTTCCCACAGGTGGCGGGTCGAGACACTCCAATCCCGAAGCTCCGCTTTCGCACATCAATTCCAAGCGGTCGTCGATGAACCCGCAGGTATGGATATAGACATGCTTCCCCTGCTTGCGAATGGCAGTGATGATTTCCCGCTCGAAAGGTAATACAAACTCCTTGTAGAACTCCGGTGAGATAAATCCCATTCCTGCAAAAGGCGAAGATATTTTGATGGCGTCAATGTTTTTCCGGCACATGCCGAGGGCAATCTTTTTTACGCCTGCGGCATACAGCGCTAATATCTGTTTGCATTTTTCGGGTTCGAGCATCAAAGCCATCAGTGCATTTTCGTAACCTAACAGGTCCAAAAAATAATCAAAAGGGGAGGTAATTTCGCCATGAACTGAAAACCGGTCGCCAACGCAATCCTGCATATAGTCAAAAATAGCGTACATCTTATCGCTGTTCAGCCGGAAGTGAAGATTCCCTGAAACGGGGATATAGTCTATTTCGGCGGGTATATCACAGTCGACGTCAATATCTTCGATAGTTCTCAGCGGCTGGGGATTCGTAAAATGAATAACGGGAAGGTCTATCCACGAATGTTCTTCGGTACGGTCTTCATAGTGAAGCCTTGTTTTACCCGCGTCGATATATTCCGTTTGCAACAATCCATTTTGCCAGTCGTCGGAATGTCCATGTAGACTGACTAATATGCCGTCGAACCGGAAAATTTCACGTAGCCGTATCAATCCGTCAGCGAATGTTTTCATGTCGTACCAAAACAAGACGGGGTCGGGTTTCAACTGGTTCATCATGAAACCGATGCTGAACTGGCACATCAAAGGCGTCCGTTCAGGGGTCTCCAAGTTCATTGCTTTCAAAACACATTGTCTGCTATCTATCATTATTTCAAAGTTTTAACTTATTTTGTACAAAGAATCCCTCACAAGGTTTAAATTAAATTTCACCTTATATCAAAATCATCACTTGGTCTTGAAATAAGACTTTGTACAACTCCGTTTTTCCAAATAACAGCTCCGTTCATTTTTCTACTCTATTTGCTGGTTCATGATTATTAATCCGGTGCAAAGGTATGAATAAAAATTCGTAACTGATCCTCTATTTTTTCTATAGATAGCCTGCTTTTAAGATATTTTTTAGTATCATAAATATTATATATTGATATTCAGTAGAATATCATTTTTCATAGTGAGAGTAATGATAGGATTTTTTCCCTCTTTAATTCCTGTAACCGCTGCTTCTGTCCGCCGCTCAAACCGAAACCTGTCTCACCTATCATCGTGTCGAAGCCTTTTAGGTACTTGGTTGAATAGATAATACGGTTAATAGTAAAGGCTATAAAGTTCCATTTTTTCGGAAAGTCTTTGATATTGTCTAGATCTGCGTTCGCTTAAAATTACTATATCATAATAAGTTCCAATCACTTCCGGCGGGCATGTTGCCGCTTCCGTTTCTTTTTTGAAAATGATGGCGTCGAAACGAACGGATGGAGTGATGATTTTAAACTGGTTTTCGACATACTGATTGCCAATATTTCTTATGCTTATATGTGGAGATGCAATAGATTTTACCGGAACATACATGCAGTTATCTTCAGAACAGGAAAGCGCCCCCTCTATGCTGTTTTTATCCTGATGTAACGGCATGATTTTAAAGACTCTCTCGTGTACGGTTCGAAACCGGCCTTCGGTTGTAACCAAGCAGATATTGAAATATTGATCCTTGTAATAATCTTTCATATATTGACCGAATGTGCGAGGTATTGGGCCTTCTTCTTTTAAGCTTACATGACCGGTATGAGCATATATCAGGACTTTACTGTCTCTGTCGTTTCCGCAGATAAGGTCTATTAAGTGCTTTGTATTGTCGAACATCCATAGTTCTCTATTGATTTCAAGCTGTTTTCTTAGCTCGGGATCGGAGGTTAAGAATGTATATGCAATGTCTGAAAATTTTTTTATATGATTATGACAACAGTATGAAAATATAGCCAATTCAGTATCGCCAAGCATTTTTTTAGACAAAAAATTCTTTTCTATTATTTTTATATCAGCTCCCTTATTCGTAAAAATATCTATATCTTTTCCTTTAGTCGAAAAATCGTTTTTAATCAACAACTCATAACATACCGTATCTATTTTCTTGTAATTATGATTTTTATTGAGCATGTATAAATATTCGGATATTTCACGACCCGGAAAGATGATAATATCCTTTATTTCCGTATCTATTCCTGCGAGGTGAACTTTTTTTTCGGCTGATTTGTTATAGTCTTTTAAAAATAGCAACATATTTTTTAGCTGCTGAGAGGAAAAGGAAGCATATCTGATGTCATACAGCAAACTATCAACATTAAAATTTTCATTCCCCTGAATAAAGCTGTTAAGCGGTAATGCCATTGTCATATCAAGTTCTAATAATATCAATTTGCATTGATTATGCAGTAC
>JGI24702J35022_10001868_pt1 | contig 12963 bp, 12 predicted proteins | sample TergutTh196P4_FD_35022 | JGI IMG/M metagenome (IMG submission 35022)
TTCGAGGAACAGAAACTGATGGATGCCCATCTGTCCGGTTATACCGGTGAAAAACGTCATCGGGAGTTCTACCATGGGGTGAAACCCGACAAATCCACCAATACGGGGATACATTTCCTCAACAGGAATCGTGGCATGACCACATCCAAACACATGTACCCAGTGATTTTTTTCGATACTGTCGGCCATCGCTGTTGCAGCCAACTTGATGTTTTCCAATTGGGTTTCTTCGATTTTTTGCATAATGCTGCGCGCATTTGCTAACCATTCTAATGCTAACATGTTTTAACTATGATTTTTATATGATTACTATGGTTGTCTTTTGAGTTTACTTTTTGCGACAGGCAATAAAATCATGATCATGACGATTGAGAAAGCCATTGTTGCCGGAAAATATTCGAATTGCGCTCTGTTAAACAAAATGCCTGTGGTTTTATTGAAGGCGAATTGTCCGCAAAGCGCAATAAAGATAGCGATTGAAAATGCCGTTCCTGACAATTCTCTGAAAATACCGCCAAGATAATTGAGTGTCACGGGAAAAGTAGCGCCTGCACCATAACCAATCAGCGCAGTAGCGATAAATATCAATAGTGTAGGCGGGGCAAGAAATTGGAAAACTGTGCAAACCAAAAACAGAAGCGTTACACCAACTAATGCCACAGTCAAATACAGATACAGGGTGTTGGCAGGGTTTAGCTTCTTCATCAGAAATCCCATTGGCAAACGTCCGATGAACATGCCGATAGTGAACCATGTCAATGAAAGCGTAGCAGCGCTGGCAGTCATACCTTGTGTACTTTCCAAAAACCGGACGGTAAAATTACCGGTAATGCCTTCAAATCCGCATTGGAAAAATAATAACAGGGCAAAAAGAATCAGGGAAGGATATTTCAACAAATTTGCCATTTTTGCGACAGAGACAGTGGTGTTGGGTTTGGCTCGAGGAAATGATATCGCAAAGTAAAACAAGATAAACGCAAACGTGATCACTGAAATACAGTTGAGCGGCAAACTGAATTTGCCTTCTATGAAATAATACAGTAATGTCCACAGCAGGGCGCCAATGCAGTAAAAGGCGCCGAGTATGCTCAATCGTCCGCCACGGGTTTGATCGTCGTATATTTCTGACACTAACGCATTAGTTTCTCCGTTGAGTATACCTCCGCCAACGCCCAACATCAATATGGATACATGCAGTAGCGTCATATCCGTCAGGTTGGCCAATCCCTGAATCCCCAGCAACGACATTGACGCCCCCGCAATCAGTAACCACTTGTAACCGAATTTATCTACTACCGGACCAAAAATCACCGTACCAATGATGATTCCGACGGACAGAGTGGCCGGCAACGCATTAGCACCTTCTCCCAACTGCGAAAGGACAGGCCCCAAAGCCAGCATGGTCACTCCAAAGATGGCCAAGCCCGCGCATGAGGCTATAAAAACCAAACTGTTATTGTACTCTTTATACATTGTATTTTTTCAGTTCGATGACACGATTATTTTTTACCGCAAAAATACATAAAAATTGCATTTTTTAATTGAAAATACGTTTTTTCTTGTTACCGTTCCACCAAAATCTGTTGAATTTCCGGATTTGTATTCACTCCATCGGAAATATGAAGGTAATACACCAGGCGCAGGTTATTAAACCGGAAAACCTTCCGAAGATACTTCCGTGGGTACATATTTGCATCGGCAACGTAAAACGTTTGCTTTTGGATATGCACCATCAACTTAAAAATGAATATTTATCAGTATTATCCGGATGAGTTCGGTTACAAACTTTAACCGCCGTTATTTTGGCGAGAAGTTGTTTGGATCAACTTGTGATGATAGCCACATCTTATTCGACTGATTTCAAGTCGAGAATTTTATAATAGGACGCCTTGCGGATAATCAAAAATTTTTTTTATTTTCAAAAAAACATAATACTTTTGTGACGTGGATAATTTGGTCTATCAATGAAGTAAAATCTGTTTATCCCAAAAAAATATTATGACAACAAGACGTAATTTTCTTCGAAATTCAGCATTAGGAGTAGTTGCCGTAGCAGCAGTTCCTGCTACAGTGACAGCAACCCCTGAAAACTTCACATCCATCAAGGAGGCTGGTAAATTGAAAGTAGGAGTAGCTCGGGAAATCATCACGCCCAAACTTGGCAGTTTATTCATGGGTTACGGATCGGATAAGGGCAGCACAGGCGTACACGACGATCTCACGGTAACTGCGTTGACCATTGAGTGTGGGAAAACAAAGGTGGTGCTCATGAGCGCTACCGTTTGTCTGATCGGTAACGAACTTGCTGCAAGAGTTCGGGCGGCATGTGGAGAAGCGGCAGGGGTTCCGGCTGCGAATGTAATACTGAACGCTACCCACACACATTCAGGGCCAATTACCACAAATTACGGGGACTCTTCATATGACGTTGCATACTGCGACAGTATTTTTTTACCAAACTGTGTTGCGGCAGCAAAAGCATCCGTAAAAGAAATGAAATCGGCGACAGTTGGTGTGGCGAAAACTGAAAGTAAGGTGGGTATCAATAGACGGCAACTTCTGGCCAACGACAGAGTGATTTTAGGACAAAACCCATGGGGAGTATATGACTCGGAAATGACGGTTATTTCTTTTAAGGACGAAGAGGGAAAGTCCTTGGCCAATATTGTCCATTGCGCGGCACACTGCACTGCAATCGGAAGTAATACGGAAGTGTCCCGCGACTGGGCGGGCGTTATGATTGACCGGCTTGAGAAAGAATCGGGCGCTGTCACCATGTTTTTTCAAGGCTTACAGGGCGATGTCGCTCCTCGTATGGCTAACGGAGGATCCACAGGCGATATGAGACATGCGATGGAGGTAGGCGCGTTGGCAGGTATCGACGCAGTGCGTGCATATAAGGATATCCGCATGTATCGCGAAGAAGAACTGTCTGTTGCTACTGGTGAAGTCAGAATACCGCATGGCCCGATCATGCCGTTAGAAGAAGCCCAAAAAGAATTGGCAAATTTGGAAGCCGCACGACCGGGACGATGGACTGAAGGACGAAAAGATCTTTTAACAAAAGTTATTGATCTTCACGCAAAAGGACAAACAGGAGAATCATACTTTGTAATGAATCAGACGGTTGTTAAAATTGGACAGATAGTATTCATACCTGTTCCCTTTGAGGTATCCAGCGAAGTCTCTCTGCGTATGCGCGCTTACAGTAAATACGGACATACTTTGGCGCTTGGCTGTACCAACGGCAGTAACTCGTATCTGCCCGCGCAGGATCAGATATGCAGGGGTGGTTACGAAGTCGAACAGCTAATGTGGGCGGCGCCAAGGCGGATAGCCGACAATGGCGATATGCACTTAATAAACCAGAACCTGAAATTGATGGAACAATTATGATTAACAAATTGAAAGCAGGAATAGCACGGGAGATCATCACCCCCAAAATTGGTGGACTATTATCGGGCTACGGTTCAGATAAGCCAAGTACATCTGTAAACGATGATCTCACAGTAACAGCATTAGCCATAGAGTATGAAAAGACCAGGGTCGTACTTATGAGCGCCACCGTTTGTTTGATCGACAACAATCTTACTGCACGACTGCGTGCGCTATGTGGAGCAGCAGCAAACGTTCCGGCTGAAAACGTAATACTTTCAGCTACCCACACACATTCAGGGCCGGAGATGAATACCGAATATAATGATCAAATATTTATCCCCAAGTGTGTAGCGGCAGCAAAGGCATCAGTAAAAGATATGAAGTTGGCGAAAGTGGGTGTTGGAAAAACAGAAAGCCGGGTGGGTATTAACAGACGGAAACTTACGCCCGAAGATCGGGTACTTTTGTCGAATAATCCGTGGGCAACATTCGACCCGGAGATGACGGTCATTTCATTTATGGGCGAAGACAAAAAGACCATTGCCAATATTGTTCACTATGCGTGCCACTGCACGGCTGCCGGTATCAACACCGAGATCACACGTGACTGGGCTGGTGTTATGATTGACAGGCTTGAAATGGAATCGGGCGGTACAACGATGTTTGTTCAAGGTATGCAAGGCGATGCTGGTCCGCGTCTGCCAAATGGCGAAGACAAAGGCGATGCTTCTTCATTCAGCAATATTTACGGAGCATCCGGCATCGTATATGCGATGGAACTTGGCGCAATAGCAGCTCTTGATGCAGTCCGGGCATATAAAGATATCCGCGAGTACCGTGATGAAGTACTTTCAGTAATAACTGGTGAAGTCAAATTACCCCACGCTCCGCTTATGTCATTGGAGGAAGCAAAGAGTGAACTGGCAAAGTTGGAAGCCGGCACAGCGGGACGATGGACTGTAGGCAACAGGAGCAATTTGACAAGAATAATCGAACTTCATGAAAAAGGTGAAACTGGTGAGGCATTCTTTGTTTATCCTCAAACGCTTATTAAAATGGGCTCCATCGTATTCATACCTGTTCCCTTCGAGGTATCTTCTGAAATTTCCCTGCGACTGCGTACATACAGCCAATACGGTCATACTCTGGCGCTTGGATGTACTAACGGCAGTAACTCATATTTAGTTTCAAAAGATCAAATATGCAGAGGTGGTTATGAAGTTGAAAGGTTCATGTCCAGACCGAGACAATTTGTCGATAATGTCGATATGCACTTGATCGATCAAAATCTTCAACTGATGAAAAATTTTGTTTCTTGAATCATGGGACAAATACGGTTGAACGGGATGGAGTTTTTTGCTTATCATGGCTGTTTGCTTGAGGAACAAGCGAGTGGGAATCATTTTTTTGTGGATCTTGCGATGGACTACGATATGGAAAAAGCCTCGGACAGCGATGATTTGCACGATGCACTGAATTACGCGGAGGTATATGAGTTGGTGAAAGAGGAGATGGCCATACAGTCACATTTGCTGGAACATCTGTGTAGCCGCATTTTGAACAAACTATTCGAATGCTTTGTACAGTTGAATAGTGCAGACTTATGTATTGCAAAACTAAATCCCCCCATTAGCGGGAAAATGCAAAGCGTAAGTGTAAGCAAAAAACGTTCAAGATCTGAATAACTGAATAATTGATATAAAAGCATGCTGGTAAAACAACATACGCTCCAAAAACCTGTATCTATCAAAGGAAAAGGGTTACACACCGGCGTTGAAGTGGAACTGACGCTTCGCCCTGCTTCCGCCAATCATGGCTATAAATTCAAACGCCTTGATTTGGAAGGACAGCCTGTTATTTCGGCAATAGCCGATTATGTTACCGATACATCGCGGGGTACTACCATCGAGGAAAATAGTGTGAAAGTGCACACTATAGAACATGTTCTGGCGGCCTTATGGGGGATGGGTGTTGACAATGCCCTGATAGAAGTAAATGGCCCTGAAATGCCCATCATGGACGGAAGTGCAAGCGTATTTGTAGAATTGATTAAGGAAGCCGGTATGATCGAATTGGATGCTGTTCGCAAATACTTCGAGATAAGAGAACGCATTGTATATTCAGACAAGCAACGAGGTGTCGAAATAGCGATTTATCCCGACGATCATTTCAGCATAGATGTGATGATCGACTACAATTCGCGCACACTGGGGCATCAATATGCTGTGTTGAGCAACATGGAGGATTTTGAACGTGAAATAGCGCCCTGCCGGACTTTTGTGTTCTTGCACGAATTGGAACAGTTGTTGCAGCACAATCTTATCAAAGGTGGAGCGTTGGACAATGCAATTGTCATTGTGGATAAACCTGTTGGACAGCAGGAACTTGATCGTCTGTCAGGACTGTTCAATGTGCCAAAAATACAGGTAAAACCCGAAGGTGTCCTCAACAATCTCGAATTGCGTTTCGGTAACGAAGCGGCGCGTCACAAACTGCTCGATCTGATTGGCGATTTTGCGCTGATTGGTAAACAAATCAAGGGCCGCATCGTAGCTATCCGACCGGGACATGCTGCCAATAACCAGATGGCGCGGAAGCTTCGCCAAATCATCCGAAAGGAAATGGCCAAGGGACTTATACCAAAGTATGATCCTGCTCAACCGCCCGTTTACAACATCGAGCAGATCAGAAATACGTTGCCTCACCGTCCGCCGTTTCTGCTGGTAGACAAAATTATCAGCAAAACCGAAACCACCGTCATTGGCGTGAAAAATGTTTCGATCAACGAACCTTTCTTTGTAGGACATTTTCCCTCTCAACCGGTGATGCCGGGCGTACTGATTATTGAATCGATGGCGCAGGTTGGAGGAATATTAGTATTGGGAACCGTCCCCGATCCTGAAAATTATCTGACCTTCTTCCTGAAAATAGACAAGGTGAAATTCAGGAGAATGGTTGTACCGGGTGATACACTGATTATCCGTATGGAATTGGTGGGAGAAATTCGTCGTGGCATTGCTACTATGATGGCGCAGGCTTATGTAGGCGAAACGTTGACCACCGAAGCCGAATTGACCGCACAAATTGTTAAAGTAAAAAATTAATATTATAAAATATGATACACCAGTTAGCTTGTGTTCATCCAGACGCCCGGATTGGAGCAAATGTCGTTATTGAACCCTTCGTGAATATCGCTAAAGACGTTGTTATTGGCGATGGAACCTACGTAATGTCGAATGCAGTGATTTTGGATGGATCGCGAATTGGAAAAAATTGCAGGATTTTTCCGGGAGCGGTAATTGCAGGTATTCCGCAAGACCTCAAATTCGATGGAGAATACACTACTGTAGAAATTGGCAACAATACCACCATCCGCGAATGTGTTACCGTCAACCGAGGAACCAAGGCCAAACAAAAAACGGTAGTAGGCGACAATTGCCTGCTTATGGCTTATGTACACGTTGCCCATGATGTCTGTATTGCCAACAACTGTGTGATTGTGAGCCACACGGGTATTGCCGGAGAAGTAGAAATCGACGACTGGGCTATTATTGGCGGAGGTACTATGATTCACCAGTTTGTACGCATCGGCGCTCATGTGATGATCGGCGGAGCATCGAAAGTGCGCAAGGATGTGCCGCCATACGTGAGGGCTGCCCGCGAACCGCTGACTTATGTGGGCGTTAATTCGATAGGGTTACGCCGCCGCAGCTTTACCAACGAAAAAATTTGGGAATTGCAGGATATTTATCGTGAACTGTACCAAAAGGACATGAATCACGGAGAAGCACTAAAATACATAGAAGAAAACTATCCCCAAAGCGAAGAACGCGACAGTGTGATCAATTTTGTGCGCAATTCCAAACGCGGAATTATGAAAGGATATCTGGGTTCCGATACGGGTGAAGATGATTAGTCGGCTGAAATATTTTTTACAAAAATGTTTTTATTAAAGAAAAACACTTATATTTGCACCGTCAAAAAAAAGTAAAAAAATGTACGTAAGCACAAACATCAATTTCACTTTCTGGTGGTGGTACACATTGTTTCATGAACAATGAGCCGCGTTGTGTTTATAGGTATATAACATATAAAAGAGCCTGTTGTTCGTGTCAACAGGCTCTTTTTTTGTATAAAAAAGCAATCAAATTTAAATTTTATCAATAACCCAATTAAAAACAAGTATCATGAACAATCAAAAGAAGATCGTCCTCAACGAGGCGGACATACCAATGAAATGGTATAACATTATGGCTGACATGCCTAACAAACCGATGCCCATCCTGCATCCGGGAACCAAACAGCCGTTGAAACCCGAAGACCTGTATCCAATCTTTGCTAAAGAACTGGCACATCAGGAAATGAACTTTACTGACGCATGGATTGACATCCCTGAAGAAGTACGCGAAAAATACAGGATTTACAGGCCATCGCCTTTGGTACGTGCCACAGGTTTGGAAAAAGCGTTGGACACTCCGGCTCATATCTATTTCAAGAATGAGAGTGTAAGTCCTGTCGGTTCGCACAAACTCAACTCTGCGCTGGCGCAGGCTTATTTCTGCAAAAAGGATGGCCTGACCAACATCACCACCGAAACAGGCGCAGGGCAATGGGGAACAGCTATGGCGTTTGCAGCCAGAGCATTTGAATTGGAACTGGCAGTATATATGGTGAAAATCAGCTATGAGCAGAAGCCATACCGCCGTTCGCTGATGCAAACCTGGGGCGCACAAGTGATCGCATCGCCCAGCATGTCGACCAAGGCTGGCCGTAAAATCCTCACCGACCACCCGACCTACCAGGGTAGTCTCGGTACGGCCATTTCCGAAGCCATCGAATTAGCCATGCAGACGCCCAACTGTAAGTACACGCTGGGCAGCGTGTTGAGTCATGTATCATTGCACCAGTCTGTCATTGGACTTGAAGCCGAAAAGCAGATGGAAATTGCCGGCGAATATCCCGACATTGTGATCGCCTGCTTCGGCGGCGGATCAAATTTTTCAGGTATCGCATATCCGTTCATGCGCCACAATATCAAAGGTGGTCGAAAAACACGCTTTATTGCTGCCGAGCCGACTTCGTGTCCTAAATTGACACGCGGCGTCTTCCAGTACGATTTTGGCGACGAGGCCGGGTATACCCCGCTATTGCCAATGTTCACGCTTGGACATAGCTTTGCGCCGGCCAATATTCATGCAGGAGGCTTGCGTTATCACGGTGCGGGAACAATAATAAGCCAACTGTTGAAGGATGGATTTATTGAAGCTGTGGATATTGAACAGCTCGATTCGTTCAAAGCAGGCGTTCTTTTTGCACGAACTGAAGGAATTGTACCTGCACCGGAATCGTCTCATGCCATTGCTGCTGCGATTAACGAAGCGTTGAAAGCAAAAGAAGAAGGAATTCCGAAAACGATTCTCTTCAACCTTTCAGGTCATGGGCTGGTAGATATGACTGCATACGACCAGTATTTTGCCGGCGACCTGACCAATTATCGTCTGACAGATGAGGACATTGCCAAAAATATCGATAAATTGGAAAAAATCGTCTGATAACAAGCTAATGTAAAGGGGAAACGTTCACGCAGTTATACGTGGACGTTTTTTTATTCGTGTGGTTATCAAATTTATAAAAAATAAATTAGCTTTTTTCAAAGAATTGTAGTAAATTTGCAGTTTTAAGATTTGATTCCATTAATGAAAGTGTAAAACAATGGCTGAAAGATCCACTCACCAAACGCTCAAGTTTAAGTTAAACTCTCTGCTTGAGATTACTCGTGCAATCAACGACAATCAACCGGTTGATGTGTTGCTTGAAAGCTATGTAGACATACTGTGTAACAAACTTAATATAGGTAAAGTAGTTATGTTCAAACACCAGGACGAATGGGAGTGCATACTTTCAGCAGGAGTTTCGGGGGATGTGGTTGATAGCATCAGAGTAGAAAAATTGTTTTCTTATGTCGAGATAACTTTTATTTCTTCAGTACAGACCTCCCTACCCGGTTTCGATATTGTAATACCGGTTTACAACAATTATCTTCCCATTGCTTATGTATTGATTGGCGACATTGAGGAAGAAATGAAAGGAATCAGCCCGGTGATCAAACACCTGCATTTTATACAGACCATATCCAACATCATTGTAGTAGCCATAGAAAATATCCGTTTGTTTCAGGAAAGTCTGCGTCAGGAAGCACTTCGTAAAGAGTTGGAATTAGCCTCGCAGATGCAGAACATGCTGGTGCCAAGTTCCAGGGACCTTCCGCACAACGAGCACTTGATGATGAATGCTTTTTATAAGCCTCATTACGAGGTGGGTGGTGATTATTTCGACTGTATCGATCTGGGTGATCACAAACTTGGATTTTGTGTGGCTGACGTGTCGGGTAAGGGAATGGCAGCGGCTTTGTTGATGTCAAACTTTCAGGCAACATTACGTGCATTGTTTACTGCTGATATCTCTATGGAAGGCCTGTTGCAGAAATTAAACAAGCGTGTACACGAAAGCGCCCAAGGCGAAAAATTCATTACTATGTTTATTGCCCGTTTCGACTATTCCACTCACCAACTCGAATATGCAAATGCAGGTCATACGCCGGCCGTTATATACCGGATGGACAGTAAAAACATCAAGTTGCTTGAAAGTTCATGTCTTGCCATAGGAATGCTCGAACGATTGCCCTACATCAGTGTAAAAAAGCTTACCATCATGGAAGATAGCCTGATGCTTGCATACACCGATGGATTGGTTGAATTATTATCCGATACGGACGAAGGCGGAGTGAGATCGGCTTTCAATGTCCTGTTGTCTGCCATACAGCAAGCGTCTGACATCGACGGTGTGATTGATAAGGTGATTGAAACCCAAAATCTGAATGGAACCAATCAGGCAATTTTTGATGATATTACACTTCTGGGTGTACAATTTTTTTCATGATGAAGAAGATACTTATTATACTTTCATTTACATGTCTCAACGCATATTCGCAATACAGTCCACCGGACGGTATTTATCCCGATGCAGTGTTTAGCAGCGACATCAAAACATCGCGCATCCTGAAGGACGGATGGGAAACATCGTACCCCATAAGCCGTATGGACGACGAAAAACCGTTGGTGCTCACTTTCGACGAACTTTCGAAAAATGCACGTAACTACTCTTATACCATTGTACATTGCGACGCCGACTGGCGCCAGTCACGCTTGTCCACCAGCGATTACATGACCGGATTTCCGGTAAACCAGATACGCAGTTACGAATTCTCTTTCAATACACTTATACCTTATGTACATTATCAACTCACTGTTCCCAATGAGGATGTACAGTTGAAAGTGTCGGGAAACTATGCCGTGGTGGTATTTGAGAATGGCTATGATGACCAGCCGGTGTTATGTCGTCGTTTCAGCATTGCAGAGTCGCTGGCAGTGATTTCGGCTACTGCCGGGCGCGCGCGGCAGACAGCATGGCAGAACGAATGGCAACAAATTGATTTTACCGTGCGTACAGGTAATCTTCGCATCGAAAATGCCCATAACGATGTGAAAATTGTCATTCTCCAAAATGGACAGTGGCATACGGCTCGCACAGGCGTCAAACCACTGTTTGTCCGGCAAAACGAATTAGATTACAGACATGTAGATAGAACCCTCCTGTTCCTTGCAGGTAACGAATATCGCCCATTAGACCTTAAGAGTACGCGATTTTCATCCACCCGTATGACCTCTATAGAATTTGAGCGTCCTACCTACCACTTTTATCCTTATCCCGATCAGCTTCGCGATGGACATTATCTGTATTATGAAGATTTTAACGGAAAATATGCAATATTAGCCGAAAAAACAAATCGTCCGAATACGGAAGCCGATTATGTATATGTACATTTTGCATTAAGCGTACCGCAACCTTATACCGACGGACAAGTATACGTGATGGGCGATTTTTGTAATTACGCCTGTTCCAAGGAAAACCTGATGACCTATCATTCAGGCAGACAGCAATATGAAGCAACGATTCTGCTCAAGCAAGGTTATTACAATTACGTATATACGCTTTTACCCTTCAAGCCGCCAATGGAAGAACGACGGCTCGAAGGAAATTTCTTCGATACAGAAAATGATTATGTTATATATGTTTACTATCGTGGCCGTTCGTCGCGATACGACCAGTTGATTGGTGTACATACGGTGAATACGCTGCATTGATTGTTATGATGGATATTGTACCGGATCAGGAACAAAAAGACTATGCTGCAAAACAGGTTGAGACTTATAATTTTGGTCAGCGCGGTGTTTTCGACGGGAATAAAGAACAACAATTTGTTGGAGTTTTAGGGCAAACCATTGTTGCTGATTTATTGCAAGTTCCACGACCGGAAGGATCGAGCGGCAATGATAGAGGGGTTGATTTTGTGATCAACAATAAAAATGTCGATATAAAAACAATGACGCGCACTGTACCTGTAAAAGCGCATTATGTTCATAATTTTGTTGCTTATCAGAAAGAATACCCGACAGACGTTTATATTTTTGCATCCTACAATAAAAAGAACAGCATTTTTTCGATCTGCGGCAGTGTATCCAAAGAACAACTTCAAGAGCGTGCTGCTTTTTTTGAGAAAGGACAATTGAGATACAGAGACGACGGCACAACTTTTTCTGTAAAAGCTCCGTTGTATGAAATAAAACAATCGGATTTGAAGACTATTAATTCAGTGAAAGATATGATGAATCTGTAAAAATAATTTTTTTATCGCTTTCATAACAGACTGATTATATTTTCATTCATTACTAACGATAAAACTGATTTTTAGTGTCATTCATGTCAAAATGATTGTATTAGCTTATCTCTTTGTCGATCACTGCTCGCTAAAAACTTTTTTCAACGGCATAAATAAACGTTCGAGTAATCGCAAATCTTCGGTAATGATTTCTGCCGTGGCGTGCATTAGTGCTGCAATTACAAAAATGTTTAATCTACTCATCAGGCTTTTCAAACTCGCCTCGTTTTTGAAATGGTCTTTGGCTTTCATTACTTCGCTTAATTTACTGTACTGTACCATAATTACTACATTACTATTACATTTGTATTTTTCATATCATCAGGATTTGCCTGTACCTTTTGTGCTATTTCATCTGCAATATGTGTCAACGCTTCATGTAACTTGCTGTTTTTATGCGAATTACAATAAAGTCGATAGATAAAATAACGTCCCCATCCTGTAAAACCTGATTCAAGACTCAAATCAGGATACGGTTCATACATTGCAGCCCGATACATACGTGCATCAAAATCATCAAAAATAGAACTATCCTCAGCCTCTAAAAAAACGTTTTGCAAAAAATATTCAAAACCGACGCCAATACCTGCTATTCCGGTATCATATCGTGCAGAAGTTGTAACAGTGATTTGTTCCTGAATCCCTTCAATCAAATCCATGGCATAATCCTGAAACAATTCGTTGCCTGTTTGCCGGGCATAGTGAAAGAAAAAAACCGCAATACCTGTTTTCCCATAAAACAATCCGGGTTGCTCCGTCAAAATACCGTTAATGATCAATGTCTGTACAATTTTTTCTAATGGTTT
>JGI24702J35022_10001870_pt1 | contig 12958 bp, 11 predicted proteins | sample TergutTh196P4_FD_35022 | JGI IMG/M metagenome (IMG submission 35022)
TTGGGAAATGCCATAGGTAAAATCACACGGGTAATGGTTTGTAATTTGGTAGCTCCTAAAGCCAAGCTGCCCGTTCGGTAGGAATCGGGTATGGCTTTCATTGCTTCTTCGGTGGTCCGGATGATGAGCGGTAAAATCAATAATCCCAAAGTAAAAGAACCGGCAATAATGGAATCTCCGAATCCAAGCGTGTTGACAAACAATGCCATCCCAAACAAACCGAATACAATGGATGGAATACTTCCCAAATTATTGGTCATGATGCGGATAAACTTTACGATCCAACCGTTTCCGGCATATTCATTAATGTATATTCCCGACATAACTCCTACAGGGAAAGCAATAATAATGCTTCCGGCCACTAAACAAAGCGTACCGACAATAGCAGGAAAGATTCCGCCTCCTGTCATACCATCAGTTGGCGCTGTAGTCAGGAATTCCCAACTAATCACACCGATTCCCCTGAAAATAATAAATCCCAAGATCCAAAATAATATTCCGACTACAACTAAACTTAATATCCGGAAAATTGTAAAAGCAAATTTTTGTTTCGTTTTCTTATGCATCTAATTCATAATTTTTCCGGATTGCTTCATCATTCCTCCTCACAATGACACAACACTCATCCATAATTCATAATTCCTAATTCTTAATTCCTAATTCACAATTCACAGTCCTTTGTTTTGTTGTTTTTTTGAAATTAATTCCGCTGAAATACTAATAATCATGGTAATAACAAACAGAATACAACCTAACATAAACAATGCCTGATAATGAACGCCTCCTATCGGCGCTTCACCCAATTCGGCTGCAATCGTTGCCGGAATGGTACGCACCGGTTCAAACAGCGAATGGGGAATAACCGCTGCGTTGCCGGTTACCATTAATACAGCCATTGTTTCCCCTATCGCCCGTCCAATGCCTAATACAACGGCCGCTGAAATTCCCGAAGCGGCATAAGGCACAATAACCCTATATATGGTTTGCCAATTGGTAGCTCCCAAAGCAAGACTGGCCTCACGCAGGCTTGCAGGCGTAGTGCGCATTGCATCTTCGGCAATGGTTATTATCGTAGGTAAAGCCATGATAGCTAATATTATACTTCCGGCTAATGCAGTTTCTCCCACAGGCAGATTCAATGTCTTTTGAATCAACGGAACCAATATAACCAACCCGAAAAACCCATAAACAACGGATGGAATACCTGCAAGTAATTCAATTGTAGGTTTCAATATTTTCCTGGTACCTTCGGCGGCTAATTCCGACATATAAATCGCAACACTTAGTCCCAAGGGTAAGGCGATTAATATGGCTATAATGCTGACCCAAAGTGTTCCCAAAATTAATGGAAGCACTCCGAATTGCGGAGCCGGTGTTGAAGTCGGCATCCATTCTTTTCCGGTAAAAAATTCGGAGAGAAGAATATTTTTTATTGGGAGTATTTTTACGGATATATTCTCAATCGGAGCGTATTTTTCAGGAATAAAAGCAATTATACCCGGATTCCGGGCAATCTCATCTCCTAATTTTTCAGGGAGTAAAGCATAATCATCTCCAAATTCTTCTTCCTCATACAAAGAAAAAATATCATTGAAACGAAACGGCATAATCTCTTCATCTTTTCCCCCTACGCTTTGCCAATTTGTAAATTCATAATCAAAAATTTCTTTGATTTGTTTTGTTTCAAGATGTTCAACCGGATTTCCGGCGTTTACGGCAAGTACATATCCTTTTTCAATATCGGGACTTTGAAATAAACCCGCTCCTTCTTTAAAAAGGAAAATTACAATTAACAAAATTGTAAAACTTGTAATTCCCCCGCTTAAAGTAAATAAACCTTCGATTGTGCGTTCAAGGAATCGCTTAATTATTTTTCGCATACTGTATTTCTTTCGATGCGGCAAATTTATCTTTGATTTATTACAAATTATTTACAGAATTGTTACTAAAGTGTTAAGATTGTTTAGAAAAAAAGAGAGTTGAAATAAATGTTAATATTTTTTACTGCGATATAATGCAAAAATGTTTGTATCTTTGCTGTGTGGTGGTAAATAAATGATATAATTATGGCTACAATTATTATAGAGGAAAATAACCCTCAAGCAAAAACATTTCTTGAATATACTCGTACTTTACCTTTTGTAACAGTAGTGGAGAGCTTTGAAGAAGCTGCCGCCGAATGTGATGCAATTTCAGTAGATGTTTTCTTCGATGAATTGAATTCAAAAATCGAAAAATGGACAGATCATGCGTGAAGTACAAATATCTGTAAAAGTTTTGAATAAAATTACTGAACTCGAATCATTTTTAAAAGAGAGTTGAAATAATTCTCAACTCTCAACTCTCAATTCTCAATTAATTGTAATAAACCCTAAATCCGAAACAATCTTTTGTCCCGTATCCGATAATACATAATTGATATAGGATTTGACCTTATTTTCCGATGAAGTAACGTAGTAGTAAAACAACGGGCGAACGATAGGGTAAGTTTCATTTTTCGCATTGGCTACCGAAGGTTCTACATACGTTTTCCCGGCGTCGTAAGATACATGAATGGCTTTCACATCTTTGCTCAGATAAGCTAAACCTACATAACCGATGGCGCCTTTGGTCTGACCGACCGATTGAATGATCGCCCCTGTTGCCGGCATACTCATAATTCCATTGACGTAGTTTTTATTCTTTAATACATGTTCTTTGAAAAATTCATAAGTTCCCGAAGATGTTTCCCGGGAATATGGAATAATTCTCATATCTTCACCGCCTATTTCTTTCCAGTTCTTGATTTTTCCTGTAAAGATACCTTCCAATTGTTCACGGGTAAGATCAGTTACTTTATTATCCGGGTTTACAACAACGGCCAAGGCATCATAAGCGGCGATAATTTCTTTTACGGTTTTACCTCCTTGTTGTAATTTTTGCTTTTCATCAAATTTGATTTTTCGCGACGACTGAGCTAAATCGGTAGTTCCTTCAACTAAGGCAGCAATACCAACTCCACTTCCACCGCCGGTAACGGTTACCGTTTGGGAAGGATCCGTTTTCATAAAATTTTCGGCTTCTTTCTGGGATAAGGGAAGCATCGTATCCGAACCTTTAATCTTTTGTGCTTGAGCGCTTAATATTGCTATCAAACAAATAACTGTTGTAATAATAATCTTTTTCATCTTAATAATAATTTATAATTCATAATTCATAATTCTAAAACTTATATTGTAAACGCAAGGTAAAAACATTGTCGGGACGGTTGCCTTCATATCCATATCTTGTAATATTATCGTTTTCATCCTTCGTATCTTTTAGCTGTGTNGTCGTTTCGTTCGAAACGATATCGTAATAAGCTGTCAACTTGAGCGCCGGATTAATACGCCACATTAATCCAATGCCTGTATTAGACATAGCAATATCACCGGTTGTTGTTCTTGAGTCGGCAGCTGCTATGTTATCGCCCGACACATCAATATTCGGATTATACCAATCATATTTAAGGATTGCGCTTAGAGGGAATTGTCCCAAATCCTGAACAAATATCACATAACCGCCGCTGATATTGCGCATGTAAACGGGTCCGCTTTGTATATCGTTCAGACCGAAACTATAAGCTCCCGAAGCATTTCCCGGATGTTTACCGGAAATGTATTCGGCTCTTAATTGCGTCAAGCCGGCAGAGGTCATTATATTATACTGAATATCAAAACCAATGTATTGCCGTGTAGCTAATTTTCCTATGTTATTGCGGACTTTGCTTTCTAATTCAAATTTATTATCCCGCATTATAAATGTCGAACTGTCGGTTTGTAAAACGCCGCCGTAATAGAGTGAAACGCCTCCGCTTATTGACATATCGCTACCGATAATTTTATTCACCGAAAAATGTCCAATGAAATCCATGTGGCTGTCTATTTGTGGTTTAATTCCATTTCCGGCAAACAAACCGGCTTCTAATTTTAATATATTCCAAACCGATGTTTTCGCTGGTTGTAAAGTAAACATCGCTCCCAAATCGCGTTCATCGGGGAAAAGTGTTTGAAAAATACGGGAACGTTCCGGCGATTCACGCAGAGAAGAAGAATAGGCAATTTCATGTCCGAACGGACGATCAAAGAGACCGGCTTTGAAAGCGTTTGTTCCGAACCAAGGGTCTTTAATGTTGAGATAAAGGTCTTTAAACATTACGGCATTTCTTCCGGGTACGGCGGCGTCGTTGATTCCTTTTTCCGTTATATCTATTTGTGCAACGCCTGAAGCAATACCCTCTTCATAAGTCAATTTGAAACGTCCGCGACGAATTCCGAAACGGCTGAAACCATCCAAGCCCTTATACTCGGTACTTCCCGGATAGTATGCACTGCTTTCATACGAATTGGCCCTTTTCGTCAATTTGAAATTATTACCGTCGGCAGCAGCTTCTCCATATTGATACTGTGTTTGGATATAACCGGATACTTTGAATTTCTGCAACGCTGTTACCGCACTCTGAAGTACCGACACTTTTTGATCCAACACTTCCAGATCGCTCAATTCCGGTTCCTGCATCTGGGCAAAACCGGAAATTGATAAAACAATACTAAATAATAGAAGGAAAAATCCTTTGAATACATTCGATTTTTTTTTCACTTTTGCTATAATTTACGATTACTTTTGACGCAACAAAAGTAGAATCGGTCTGTTACAGTTTTGTTACAAAAGAGATACATTTTTTTTATATTTTTTGCGGTTTTTTTTATAAACCAACTTTCTGACGAAATGCACCCTTCTTAACCGAAATAAAACCTGATTATTAAAAAAAGTACTATATTTGCATCTGTTAACAAAACAATATATATACGTTGCATCTAAAAAGAAGTTAATATACATTATAACCCAAGTATTTGATTGTAATAAATTATAAGAGTTCCAACTAATCTTTTAAATAAAAATATATTTATATGAGTAAAAAAATTTTTCTTTTAGCAGTTGTCTTACTGATAACGGGACGACTTTTTTCGGAGGAGGAATCACAATTGATTACCTTACGCACAGATGGAACGGAAACAGCATACGCCTTGTTAGATGTGCAAAAAATTGTTTTCGAGAATAATGCCATGACAGTAAACATGAAATCAGGTTCTGACGCAACAGAAATAACATGTATCCGTTTTCTACTTAATGATAATGTAGGAATAGAAAATCCTAAATTAGCGCCATCGGTTTTCGTATTTCCCAATCCGGTCCAAACGAATCTTACGGTTGCCGGTGCGAATAAAGGGGTGAAAATAAACCTGTTTGACTTGAATGGAAAACTTTTGCGAAGCGCCCCCGCACAGGAAAACTCTACCGAAATTAACGTATCTTCATTGCCTAAGGGTTTGTATCTGTTGCAAGTCGGCGAACAAGTTATTAAATTCATTAAACAATAATAAATTAAATTAAAACACAATTAAAATAAAATAAAATGAAAACTAAATTATCCTTTTTATTAATATCTCTTTTTGTTCTTGGAACCATGGCAATCCATGCGCAAACGAAAATTTATATACATAAATCGAATGGATTTTCCGATGAATATAATATCGCCGATATTGACAGTATTAGTTTCACCCCCCGCGGAATCCTTATTGATTATTCCAAACTTAAACTGAATGAAGTCAGTGGAATTGGCGGTGATGACGATAAATTCTATGAATTGATAAATACCGGTACAAAAGACATCAATCTGGCTGGTTGCCAAATTTTTTATAATGCGAATGGTAATGCCGGCGGCCTCTTTCCTCCCAACGACGATAGGCTTACTTGGACAGGAACTGAGAATCAGGTGATTGAGGCAGGAAAATTGTTCAGTCTTATCGGACGTAATAAACCGGGATCATTTACAACCGGACTAACTGCGGCTCGAATATTGATTATCACGCTCAAAGACCCGGCCGGAAATGTAATAGACCAATGTATCAGAGCATTAGACACAGGAGATTATGCCTTTACGGATAAATCATTCTCCCGTATTCCGGATGGAACAGGTCCGTTCTATTTCACTTCACCTACTCCTGACGAGATGAATGGTACGGACGCTACAGGCTTGGTATTGTTGCCGGGAAAGCAAGACCCCGATCCGGATATTGATTACTCAAAAATAAGGTTAAATGAAGTTAGCGGTGTTGGCGGCGATGATGAAAAATTCTATGAATTGATTAATACCGGAACTGAAGACGTCAATCTGGCGGGTTGCCAAATTTATTATAATGCCAATGGTAGCGCCGGCGGCTCCTTTCCTCCTGATGACGATAGACTTACTTGGACAGGAAATGAATATCATACGATAGAAGCGGGGAAATTACTCGCTCTTGTCGGGCGTAATAAACCGGGATCATTCACCACCGGATTAACAGCTGCGCGAATATTGATTATCACGCTCAAAGACCCGGCCGGAAATGTAATAGATCAATGCATCAGAGCGCAGGATACGGGAGATTATGCTGTTACTGATCAATCATTTTCACGTATTCCGGACGGAANAGGTCCGTTCTATTTCACAACGCCTACGCCTGATGCAATGAATGGNGTAGANGCAACCGGCTTATTAGAAGTTCCGGAAATGCCATAAGAAAATATACGCTATATTATGGCAGTGGAAATCGAACGCAAATTTTTAGTAAAAGGGGATTTTCGTCCATTTGTATTNGAATCTATCCGCATTATGCAGGGTTATTTGTCATCTGCGCCGGGGCGGACAGTACGCGTGCGTATTAAAGGCGATAAAGGTTATATTACCATAAAAGGAATCGTTAGTGATAGCGGTATGAGCCGTTATGAATGGGAAAAAGAAATTCCGGTTGAAGAAGTAGAAGAATTGTTGAAAATCTGCGAGCCGGGAATTATTGATAAAACCCGCTACTTTGTTCCGGCAGGAAATCATACGTTTGAAATTGATGAGTTTTACGGAGACAATGAAGGTTTGGTTATTGCCGAAATAGAATTGGCGTCGGAGAACGAAGCGTTTGAAAAACCTGCATTTTTAGGACAAGAAGTGACAGGAGAAGAAAAATATTACAATTCATCATTAATTAAGAAACCATATAAAAAATGGTAAAAGAATGAAAAGGACAGAATGACAATGATATTCACCGCTCGGTTAATGATATTAATCCGAATTGTTCATTCCAAAGACGGGAATAAACTCCCGGTTGCTGCAGTAACTGATCGTGATTCCCTGTTTCTGCTACTTTTCCTCTTTCCAAAACGATAATAGTATCTGCAATCTTTACGGTACTTAAGCGATGTGCAATAATGATAACGGTTTTTCCACAGTTTGCCAAACCGGTTATTGTTTGTTTGACATATTTTTCCGAAACGGAATCCAACGAAGAAGTAGCTTCATCTAAAATCAATAGATCAGGATCCCTGTATAATGCACGTGCAATAGCTATCCGTTGCCTTTCTCCACCGGAAAGGGAAACGCCGTGTTCACCGATTGGAGTTAAATAAGAATCAGGCAGTTTTTCGATAAAAGTACGAATTCCTAATTGCTCGCTTAATTCAACAATTTTTTTCATATCCGGTTCAAAATCTCCATACGCAATATTTTCGAGAATAGTTCCCGAAAATAATTCGATCTGTTGCGGAACACTTCCAACTAATCGTCTCAGGCTTTCGTTCGTGATTTGAGATATATTGTATTTTCCTATATATATTGAACCCTCGTTGATAGGATATAAATGTTGCAACAGGGAGATTAAGGTGGTTTTACCGGAACCGCTTTCTCCCACAATAGCTGTTGTCTTTCCTTTTTCAATGGTTAAATTCAGCGATTCAAAAACTCGTTTCCGGGAGCCGTAACGAAAGACAACATTTTCAAACCGGATATCGCTGATCATATCCTTTTCCAAACATATTTTCTGCAACTTATTTTCTTCCCGTTCCAAATCCATGATCTGAAACAAGCGATCAGCGGCGATCAATGCATCCTGTATAGCCTGATTGGATGATATCAATTTTCCGACGGAACTCATCACATATCCGATCAATGAATAAAAAAGGATCAATGTTCCGGCAGTTAATTGCCTGTCAATAACAAAATAACTTCCAGCCCACAAGACTGCAACGGTTATTCCCATTGAAACAAACTCAATTCCATTGTTAGCAACAATAGACCCTTGTATGCTTTTATACGTATTTCTCAGTAAATGAACAAATTTTACTTCTGTTTTTAAGTGAGAGAAATTTTCCAGACTCAATCGTTTGATTGTCGAAATCGAATGAAGAGATTCCACGATATGGGTTTCCAAGTCGGCGCTACTTTCCATAATTTTTCGTTGGTATTTTTTATTCAATTGATTAAATAAAAAATAAATAAGGATAAATAAGGGCGCTGACAGAAAGGTAATTAATGCTAATTTCCATGAATAAAACAGCATCAAGAGAAGGGTAAATAGAAGAATTAACAAGTTGACTGTTAAATCTAAGGAGAGGTTGTTAATAAATATCCGTATTTTCACGGCATCGTTCATTCGAGAAATGATTTCTCCAACCCGCATAGTATCAAAAAATTGTTGAGGTANATCAAGCAAGTGNTTATAATAACCTAAAATCAAAGAAGCGTCTATCCGTTGTCCGGTCTTAAGAGCAAGGATGCTTTTCATGATTCCGATAATTGTTNTGATCAAGAGGATCAAAACCATAATTATACCCATAAGATTGAGTANGTTAATATTCTGATTGACCAAAACATAGTCGGTTATTTTTCCTACAAAAACAGAANTGGATAGACCTAAAATACTATAAATGACAGCTCCGAATAAAGCCTGCGTCATAATACTTTTATGCGGACGAATNAGGGCAAGAAAGCTTTTCAGAGCGCCGGTTTTCATGTTTCCCTTTTGAAAAGAATCATCCGGATGAATCAGGATCAAGATGCCGCTCCATTCTTTAGAAAATGCTTCAATTGTTTTTTTATGAAACTTCCCGTCGGCTGGATCCATGATTACAATCCATTTCTTAGTAACTTTATATATCACAACAAAATGATATAACTTTTCTTTAACGGTAATGTGTGCAATTACCGGTAGGGGAATCTCCGGAAGACAATCAAAAGATCCTCTGACACCTTTGGCTTTGAAACCTAACTTCCCGGCTGCTTCAATCATTCCCAGCGCATTGGTTCCTTTTTGGTCGGTAAAAGCATATTGCCTGATTCGAGCGATAGGGAATTGCAAACCGAAATATGCGGCGACAGAGGCTAAACAAGCAGCCCCGCAATCCGTAACATCATGCTGTTTTACTTTAGTTGTTTTTTTCACTTTGTACCCATTAATTAGAAGCATACTGAGTGGGGTTTGCCCAATCATCTATTTTTTGATGCAACAAATCGAATAAGGAGCGTTTCGCAATAATAAAATGAGATAAGACCGGCATTCCTTTTTTCAGCATCCCTTTTGACCCGTTTTTACGCACTAAATAATCTTTTTCCATACGACATTTTATTTTGTAAAATTCATTATTGCCTGAGGAATCCGTTAAATAATCCGACGATATTTCCGCAACATTTCCCTGTATCATCCCCCATTCATTATAATTAAATGAACCGACCTGTATTTTAACTGGCATACCCTGATAAATATATCCGATATTGTGTGGAGAAACATAAATCTCTGCAAACAAGGAAGAATCAGGACTGATAAAACCCAAAGAATTTCCGACTTGGATGCTGCTGCCGGCATAAACACCGTTGAATTGGTCCAGAGTGCCGCATACAGGACTTGTAATCACATATAAATCTTTATTTATTATTTCTTGATTCAATAAGGTTCGCATTTCCTCATATAAATTGGAATAGGAATTTAAATCCTGTTGCCATTGGTTTATCTGATTGTCGGTTAAGGAAGCTGATTCATTGACGGCCCGGGTATATTCATATTGATACTTTTCATATTCTTCTTCCGGAATTATATGTTTTTCAAAGAGTAATGTATTTCTTTCCAAATCTTTCATGGCTTTGGATAAATTGTTATCATATTCTTTTTCCCTTTGAATATAAAACACATATTCTTGTTTACGCATTTCAGAATGAAATACAACCGGCTTTTCTCCTTTAATTAAAAAACGCAAATCACTTAGGTGTTCCTGAAAATCGTTTACCCTTTTTTGTTGGTATTTAATTTTATAATCAGAGGCCGACCGGCGAAAAGTCAAAATCGTATCCCCTTGATTCAATGTTTGTCCTTCTTTCACATACACAGAATCAATAAATTCCGTGATGCTTGCTTTTATTTCCGTTTTTTCGGCGATCGGACGGATAATGCCTTGTTCCCGAACAGTTATATCAACATAAATAAAAGGGAGAGTTATCATAAATGCTACTATAGATAGTAAGATTACCCAATATATTTTCCGGGAACTTGTTGTATATTTAGCAAGATAACTCTCAATGCCATCATTAGCATATTCAGGGGGAATAAATTGCATGCCTTTAAAAATTGCACTTTGATTTTTTCGTTATAAAATGCAAAATTAGGTTGTTTGAAATGAAAAGGAGGTTAATAAAACGATAATAAAAGGTTGTTGAAATGTTAAATTTAAACATCAAACATCACTGTAAAACGATGCATTCCGTTTTTGAAACCATAATCAATTTTCCATCCGTAGAGCGAGCTTATTTGCCGGACAATAGCCAGTCCAAGTCCGCTACCTTGTGTTGAAGAATTCATCCGTCCGAAACGGCGAAATAATAATGTGTCGTCTAACGATTGTCCGGAGCCGGTATTAAATATGTCTAACCGGTTGGCTTCGAGTTTTACGAGTATCTTACCGCCCGGCACGTTGTGTTTGATTGCATTGGTCAGCAAGTTATTAAATAGGCTTTCCAATAACATCTGATTGGCTTGCAATGATAAAGCCTTGTCGGTAAACTGCTTTTCGAGCGTTATTTTTGCCGCTTCAGCTTGTTCTAAAAAGTAAGGTAACAATTTTTCCAATAAATCATATACATTCAGTGTTTGTGAAACCGGAAATTGAAAATTATCCATTTTGGCAAGCAAAAGCAGGTTTTTGTTCATACGCACCAATCGTGAACTTGCTTCGTAAAGCGATTGGATGATTTGCAATTGTTCTTCAGTCAAATTAGGTTGTTGCAATAGCAGGTCGAGTTTTGAACGTAATACTGCCAGCGGTGTTTGCATCTCGTGGGAAGCGTTTTCGGTAAATTCCTTTTGAATTTTGTATGCTTGCAGGTTGCTGTTAATCAATGTTGTTATTGCTTGATTTAACTGACTGAATTCCTGTGTGTAAGTCGCTTCAAAATCCGGAATTTTATTCTGCTGAATTTTAAATTGTTCGGTCAGCGAAATGGTTTTATAAAAAGGATTCCATATTTTCCTGTGAATCAATCCTGTGATTAAAACCATACCGACCATCAGACAAACAAACAGCAACAGTTGCAACAATGCCGACGATTGAAGAATTTTCCGTGATTCGTAAATATTTAACCGGATGCTCAAGATAAATTTTTCCTTTTCTATTTCAACCGGAGAATATAAAACCCTGTAAGGTATCTCACTCTTTTCATGTTCGTTGTATATATTTTCAGTAATGAAAATATCCTCTTCCGTTTGTCCTGTATAGGGTAATATCATTTCTTCGATATTAAACCGGTTCCAAGTGGGTATTTCACTTATTTTAAGTGTTTTGAAGTTTATGTCAACAATTTTTTCACGTTGTAGATACAAATATTCGTCAATCTCATGAAGATAATATTTATTCATTAACCAGTAAAACACCGGTACGATGAATAATGCCATCAACAACCCATAACCCAGATAGTAACGCAAGGTTTTGTTTAATAATTTTTGTTGTTTCATTTTTCTATCCATTTGTAACCCATTCCATATAGAGTTCTGATAACTTTCTGACAACCTGCCTTATTCAATTTCCCTTTTAAATTTTTGATGTGCGCATACACGAAATCATGGTTATCAAGCATATCTGCCATATCGCCCGAAAGGTGTTCGGCTAAGGCATTCTTAGATATTACTTTGTTTTTGTTTCCAACAAAGAATAATAATAAATCATATTCTTTTTTGGTCAGTACAACCGGAGCGTCGTTTACCGTCACTTCCTTTGAAAGTAAATCAATTTTCAAATCATTGGAATATACAATATTACGACCATCATAATGCGAACGTCGTATCAGAGCGTAAACGCGTGCGCTCAACTCTGCTAAATGAAAAGGTTTAGCCAGATAATCGTCTGCTCCGATTCGGATGCCTTTGATTTTATCGTCAAGCGCTCCTTTTGCTGAAATAATTAACACAGCGGTATGCCGGTCGGTTTTTCGCAAATGTTCCAGCACATCCATACCGTTACCGTCAGGTAGCATCAAATCCAACAAGATACAGTCGTAAGAATACAGTGAAATTTTATCTATTGCTTCGATGTATGTTGTAGCCGGTTCGCACAGATAATCCTGCGCGGAAAGATATTGTGCGATACTTTGAATCAACGCAGGTTCGTCTTCGATAATCAGAATTTTCATACGTAAAATAATTATGAATTATGAATTATGAATTATTAGTTTACATTAACGCTTGGGCGTAAAAAGATTACATGTTTCATATGTGTATAATTTGTTTTTTTAAGGTCATATGGAACCCGCAACATGTTTATGTTCTTGGATGCAACTTTTGCATGTGGGTTTCATTAGATAACTTTTTCTCATATTGTCTTAATTGGAAAAAACGGATATGTACCGCCAGAAAAACGGTTCATTTGCTGCCACTATTTGTTGTGAATCACATCGCAAAGATACATTATTTTTTTCTTAAATTTGAACAATAAAGTTGCATTCAGATGTTGAATCTACATTGCAATCAAGTCCATAATTTTCTTTGGTAACTACTCAGCCCCTCCTCTCTACTGCTGAGCGATTAATTTGAGAGCGACAAAAGGTGATTGATTGTTTTTTCTTGCTGTATCGGCTATAGAATGAATC